>Ga0315294_10008591_pt1 | contig 11217 bp, 6 predicted proteins | sample YL17G13_40_MG_FD_203626 | JGI IMG/M metagenome (GOLD analysis project Ga0315294, IMG submission 203626) | Sediment microbial communities from Yellowstone Lake, YNP, Wyoming, USA - YL17G13_40 | ecosystem: Environmental > Aquatic > Freshwater > Lake > Sediment | place: USA: Wyoming | collected... | reverse complement strand
CAAATCAACCCGAGGCCGATCCTTTCGACCTTCTCTGTCACATCGCCTACAATGCTCCACTGAGAACACGGCGTGAAAGGGCTGATCGGTTGAAAAGAGACAAGAAAGATTTTTTTGACCAATATGGTCATGAAGCTAAGATGATACTTAATGAACTACTCGATAAATATTCTGATTATGGAACTGCCCAGTTCATCATTCCAGATGTGCTGAAGGTCTCACCAATTTCTAACCATGGTAATGTGATAGAGATTGCAAACTTGTTTGGAGGGCCGGAGAGGTTAAAGGAAGCAGTTAATCAGTTGCAAACGTTACTTTATGCTGCATAAGGAGAAAAAACGTGGAAATTTTTGCTGGCAGTAAAAAACTGGTTGAAAACTTTCGAGAAATTAAGATCCGACAGAAGGATTCTGCGATTAAAAGGACCGCATTGGTCACTTTGGGTGCGTCATTAATTCGGGTGTTTGAAAAAAAGACAAAAGAGGATCTACTGGAGGTCTTAGGGTCGGTTCCTATTGCAGATTTGCGAAAAATTAATAGCGAGTCAAAGTTCGAGACTTTTTATAAACTCCAACTCAATCGAATTGAAAGAGCTGTATTGAAAAGAAATGCCAAGAATAAAAAACTTGGTAAGGGCCTGAAATGGGGGCACTGTACAAAAGTGCTCTCGATTTTTCTTCGTGAGATTGTTTTAAGGTCACGTATTTTTCCAGATACCCGAGTGGATCAACTGAAACCGTTTCTTTATGCACCCCTAGATTCGAAGGTGTTACGACGTCTAAGAAAATGTGGTCTGGCTAAGGTGCCTCACAAAATTAATAAACTGAAAACTGCTAGGCAATTTTGGGAGTTGCAGGAATCTATTAGGAAAGCAGCGAAAGAAGCGGGCACCTTTGCAATCTATTTAGATGATGTTTGGGTGGAGGATACAGATCAAAATGCCTCGAACGGTTAAATCAAAGACTGCTATTCCATTAACCACAGCCCAACAGCTTGGGAGCTTAATTAAGTCTTCGCGGGACATTATGCGAAAGGACAAGGGCCTAAGCGGAGATTTGGATCGCCTACCAATGCTGACATGGATCATGTTTCTCAAGTTTCTTGATGACTTGGAGCAGATCCGTGAACATGAGGCCGCCATGGCGGGAAAGAAGTTCCGGAAAGCTATTGAGCCACCTTACCGATGGCGGGATTGGGCGGCAAAGGAAGATGGAATAACTGGTAACGAACTGACTGCCTTTATTAACAATGAAGAGGCAATACGTCCCGACGGAACGAAAGGCCCTGGTCTCTTTGCATATTTGAGAGGTTTGCAAAGTTCAAACGGAGGGGATCGCCGCGATGTGATTGCCATTGTTTTTAAAGGCGTTACGAATCGCATGATCAGTGGCTACCTCCTCCGGGATATCATTAACAAGATTAACGGCATCCACTTTAACTCCTCAGAGGAGATTCACACTCTCAGCCATCTGTATGAATCCATGCTTAAAGAGATGCGCGATTCAGCAGGAGACTCTGGAGAATTTTATACTCCCCGGTCTGTTGTTCGCTTCATGGTCGAAGTCCTCGATCCAAGACTTGGAGAAACCGTTCTCGACCCGGCTTGCGGCACCGGAGGTTTTCTTGTGGAAACTTTCAATCACTTGGAAAAGCAATGTAAGACCGTACAAGATCGAGAGATTCTCCAGACCAAGAGTATTTTAGGAGGTGAAGCCAAACCGCTGCCTTACCTCCTTGCTCAAATGAATCTGTTGCTTCACGGTCTTGAATATCCGAGAATAGATCCACTCAACAGCTTGCGTTTTCCCTTGAGGGAAATTGGAGATAAGGATCGAGTCGATGTTATTCTAACAAATCCACCTTTTGGGGGCGAAGAGGAACGGGGGATTTTAGGGAACTTCCCTGAAGACAAGCAAGCTGCAGAGACAACGCTTCTCTTCCTTCAACTCATCATGCGCAAATTAAAGAGGCCTCCCAAGCCGGGTCGGGCCGGCGTTGTTGTCCCTAATGGGACATTGTTCGGTGACGGTGTTTGTGCTCGAATCAAGGAAGAACTTCTGAAAGAATTCAATCTTCATACCATTGTGAGATTACCCAACGGGGTTTTTGCGCCGTATACCAGCATTCCAACGAACCTTCTCTTTTTCGACCGGTCAGGCCCAACAAAGGAGATCTGGTATTATGAACTTCCATTACCCGAAGGCCGAAAACAATATACCAAGACCCAACCTTTACAATATGAAGAGTTTACGGATTGTTTGGCATGGTGGAAGGCCCGAAAAGAAAACGAAAGGGCTTGGAAAGCTTCAGCAGAAGAAATCCTAAAATATAATGAAGGCGGCAACCTCATTTCGGTTAATCTGGATATCAAGAACCCTAACAACAAACAGGACTTTGTGCATATGCCTCCAGAACAGTTGGTGGAGGATATTCTTAATAAAGAGCAGAGGATTATCGAAATAATTGCTGAGATCAAGCAGGTCCTTGCCCAGGAGCCAAAGGCATGAAAAATTCTTCCGTCAAGAAGTCCGAGACTACCCATGGTTCGCTCAAGGGTTACGACTCTGTATTGTCCGGTCTCGTGGATTTGCTGGAAAGCGCACGCACAACATCCTCCCGCACTATAAATGCAATCATGACTGCCACCTATTGGGAGATTGGGAGGCGGATTGTAGAGTTTGAACAGGGTGGGGATATCCGTGCAGAGTACAAAGCGGGTCTTCTTGAAAGGCTTTCCAGAGATCTTACCAGCCGTTTTGGACGTGGGTTCTCGGTGGACAACTTGGAAACGATGCGGCTTTTCTACAAGGCTTACCCACCGGAGAGAATTTCCGAGACACTGTCTCGGAAATCCGATGCCCTTCTCAGTTCTACTTCAAAATCCGAGACACCGTCTCGGAAATTCAACCTGAGTGATCTGTCTGGAGCGTTTCCCCTCTCCTGGTCACACTATGTCCAGCTCTTGCGCCGTAGCCGCTCAGCGGAGGCACGTGCTTTTTATGAGACCGAGGCACTTCGTTGCGGGTGGTCCGTCCGGCAACTGGACAGGCAGATATCCTCGCTATTCTACGAGCGGATACTACTTTCAAAGAATAAAACAGCCATGCTGAAAAAAGGTGCTCCATCCAGACCTGAGGATATGGTCACTCCAGATGAGGAGATCAAAGATCCCTACATTCTCGAATTTCTAAATCTAAAGGACGAGTACTCCGAAAACGACCTGGAACAAGCCCTCATCCAGCAGTTAGAAAAATTTCTGCTCGAACTCGGTGGTGACTTCGCCTTTATCGGAAGACAACGTCGCCTGCGCATCGGCGATGATTGGTATCGTGTGGACCTGCTCTTCTTTCATCGTCGTTTGCGGTGTCTGGTGGTAATTGACCTCAAGGTTGGCAAGTTCACCCATGCCGACGCTGGCCAGATGCACCTTTACCTCAACTATGCCCGAGAGCACTGGACGAATGAGGGCGAGAACCCACCCGTTGGCCTGATCCTCTGTGCCGAGAAAAACGCTGCTGTCGCACACTATGCCTTGGAAGGTCTACCCAACAAAGTTATGGCTGCCGAATATAAGATGAAACTCCCAGACGAAAAGATGCTCGCAGCGGAACTGAAGCGATCACGGAAACTGCTGGAGAGCCGTATCCTTGTTAGTGTAAAGAAGGAGTCACGGTAATGAACAGGCCCTGGTCGCCAGCAAAACTTTATGAAATCTTAACACCCATATCGCGGGCTGAACGAATTGAACCGATGAAGACATATCGATTATTAGGTGTTCGTTTGGAAGGTGCTGGTCCCTTTCATCGAGAAACCATAATGGGTTCCCAAAGTGCGGCAACAACTCTATATGAAGTAAAATCGGGCGATTTTATATACAGCCGCCTTTTTGCCTGCCGAGGAGCTTTCGGGGTTATTAGTTCTGACTTGGATGGTTGCTATGTCTCGGGAGAGTTTCCTACATTTATACCGGTTCACGACAAGGTTGATGTGAACTTTCTCAGATTATGGTTCCGCCTTTCTACGACTATCAGAGAAGTGGACGCCAATTGCACGGGTAGTACACCTCTGACAAGGAATCGTTTCAAAGAGAATTTCTTCCTTAATCTTGAAATTCAACTTCCTCCTTTAGGAGAGCAGCGGCGGATCGTGGCCAAGATCCAAGAACTGGCGGCTAAAATCGGTGAAGCGCGTGGGCTGCGGCAGCAGACGATTGAGGATGCATGGACCCTATTGGAATCTACAAGAGTTAACATATTTAAGAAAATGTCCAGTAGTTGGAAAGTACAGAAACTCGATGAAGTTGCGCCAATCAATATGGGACAGAGTCCGCCAGGGGAATCATATAATACATTTGGTGATGGTATCCCATTGCTTAATGGTCCGACGGAATTTGGAGAAAAATATCCAACTCCGGTTCAATGGACAACTGCTCCCACAAAGTTATGTAAACCAGGTGATATCTTACTTTGTGTCCGAGGGGCGACAACAGGGAGGTTGAATTGGGCAGACAAAGAATATTGCATTGGGCGGGGGCTGGCTGCTTTAACACCAAATCCCAAAGTTTGTGTGCCTGAATATGTTTATCATTTTGTTGAAACACAAACCCAGGAGATGCTCGGACTTGCCGCAGGTAGTACATTTCCAAATTTGCCAGGGGCGAAATTAAAAGTTTTAGAGATTTCCATCCCCCCTGTTCCACAGCAGCGGCGCGTCGTAGCCTATTTGGACAGCCTGGAAGCAAAGGTAGAAGGGTTGAAACAGCTTCAAAAGCAGACTGCCGCAGAACTCGATGCTTTGTTGCCATCCATCCTCGACAAAGCCTTCAAAGGAGAACTTTAGCAAGTGTTTATTCTTTCTTTTCATGGAATTATTTTTTTGAGTGAAAATTGACAGTACTCTTTGATACTTGGTATGTGACAAGGTTAATTGGAGAGGGATAAGTTAGCATGGCTAAGGCTGGTGGCTCTTCAACCATAACCGGTACAGATTTTGAGGCATGGTTTGTTGCTTTGAAATTTGCAGATGCTTTTTTTGATGAAAGTCTGAGAGTAAAACCACAGGCTCAGACATATATCGACCCAAAGACTCTGCAGACAGAAATAACAGCCTTAGACGACCTACATATCACTTCTCTGTTAATCAGTGAGTTTTATAATTTGAAGTTTCGTGCTCCGAATATCATAAACTGGGGCTTAAACGACTTCAAAACTTTTAAGGTTTTATCCCAATTAAAAGAGCAATTTCTCAAAATACCTGAAGCTAAGTTGTATTTTGTAAGTCAGAGCCCTTGCCGCATGTTCCAGGAAGTTTTGCCCCGCGGTAGTTCTTGTTCCTCAAGAGAAGAGTTGGAGATAACCCTAAAACCAAACAATTACCTTTCCGATTGGGATAAGTTAAAGGAGGAACTGGGGTTTTCAGATGAAGAGATGATGAGTTTTTCTAGGCAGGTGACATACAAACATATCATTGATACTGAAGAGATTAAGAATCTCATCCTACAAAAGTTTGAGGGTCATGTAACAAATTCTGGATTCGTACCCAATTGTCTTTATCAACTCGCAATTGAAGCGGGGAAAAAAGGGATAGTCGTTGACAAGCATTACGTCGTTACATACCTCGAACGAAACAATATCCACCTGAAACCTCATCTTAAGCCTGAATTATTGCTAGAAAAACTATTCTATGCGTCGGCAACCCTAAAGTCTATATCTAATACCTTTTTTAAGGATTGTCATATTAATCGTAAAGAGATTAGCCAACTACTCGATTGGCTTAAGGCCCCCTTGTCCGAAGATAAAACACCCGTTGCGGTTTTAACGGGAAAAGCCGGATGTGGTAAGTCCGTTATACTTAAAGATTTACTGGAAAAACTCGCTGAACAAAAAATACCGGTTTTGGGTATTAAAACAGATATATACATGAAGGATTCCATTCAATTACTGTCCCATGAGCTTAACCTTGTAGATGGAATTAAGGAGACCTTAGCATCAATTGTTGAGAGGTTTGGCAGAGCAGTTATTCTCTTAGATCAGGTTGATACTCTTTCTCAAACCTTATCGGCGGATCGTAGAATCATAAATACTTATATGAATTTGATTGCTCAACTTTCCTTAGTAAGAAATCTAAGGATAATAATTTCTTGTAGGACTTTTGATCTTAAGTACGATCCTTTGCTTCGTTCTTTCGAGGATAAGTACACAATAGAAGTAAGTGATTTGAATGAACAAGAAATCGGGCTTGTATTATCAAAGCTTGGAGTAGAAAAGGACCGAATTTCAAAGACACTGATGGAGCTTTTCAAAATCCCTTTACACCTAAAGGTCTTTTGCGATATTTATAAAGAAGGCATAAATCTCAATTCTTTGAAAACACTCCAAGATTTGTATGATTCACTTTGGGACCAGCGCATTTTGTCAGCTGGATATAATAAACCAGTTCTTGATGCGATAGAGACTGTCACAAGAAAAATGGACGAGTCAAAATCGACAAGTGTTGCTTTCGCTTGGCTGGATAAGAATCACGTAGGGAGACGACACCTGTTAAGCCAATCAATACTTATTAGACAAAAAAACATTTTGCAGTTCTTCCATCAGTCCTTTTTTGATTACTGCTATTCAAGAACTTTCTTAAATCACTATGATTCATTGATTGGTATCCTATTACAGCAGCACCAAGGGCTTTTTATTCGACCTCAAATTAAACAAGTTCTGACGCATCTTCGAGGAAGTGAATTTCAAAAATACCTCAAGGAGTTGAAAGAGTTATTGACCAACAAAAGCGTTCGATTCCATGTCTGGCTCTTGGTGGTTAATCAACTCGCTTTTTTAGAGGACCCAACATATGAAGAATGGGAAGTTATCAAGCCCCTACTTGATAGAGACCCTAATTTTAGAATGCATTTTATTGACGGTCTTCAGAGCGAGCAGTGGCTGAAGTATCTTATTAATGAAGGCTTTTTGAACATTTTTCTTGAATCTTCGGATAATAGGTTGATCAACCTTGTCGTATGGAAATTAAGATTTCTTGTTAGTAGATTTACCAACACGATTGTTGATTTCCTCTATGCCTTTCCTAGTATTGACAAAAAGGACGAATGTATTTGTAGTATTTTGGCGGGCCTTGACCACTGGGAAAATGATAATGCTGTTAGGTTATTTGAAAACAATATGGCAACATTTAAGACTTCATTCGGTTATCACTATTATTGCCATAATTTGGAAAACATCTTCCGATTTAAACCAGAGATTGTATGCAAAATATTTTTCAACGACTTAATGGAAAAATTAAACAAAATAAAGTCGGAAGAGAATTTTGAGAAAAGAAACTTCTTTTCCCATCAGGACATAGAAATATTCAAAAAGATAGTAGATTGGGATGAGGATACGGCGCTTTTAAAAGGACTAAAAATAGTCTCCGAGCTAATAGAGAAGACAAAAGACCAAAGCGGGGAAAAGTTCTATCATGATCGAGCATTCTTGTTATATGACCGTTTTGAAAGAGACCTTTATGAACACTGGAAGTTTCTTACGTTGATGGAAGGAAAATTAGGATCAATTGCAAAAAATGATAAGGTCAGGTTTTTAAAGTTAGTTTCTGGAATAGAGGGAACTAATCCTATCACGTTACTAAAGTTATTAATCCAAGGGTTTCTTGCCGATCCTGGAATGTATGTCAAGGAGGGATTCACAGTACTAACCCGAGAGGGTATACTCAAGGAGTTGACATCGGATGAATATGGAGGTCATGAATTAAGGAGCTTGCTAAACAATATATACCGATTTCTTTCGGTAGAAGAAAAAGGATTGATAAATGATCTGATTTTATCGGTAGCTCCTGATTGGGAGAAGAAAAGATGGAAGGGAAGTCGATCATGGATAGGCTATTCAAGATATAGACTTCTCTGCGCAATACCGAAAGATGAATTAGAGAGTTACCCGTCTATGAAAAAAGATCTTCGTGAATTGGAGAGGAAGTTTGGCCAATATGAAGAGAAACCCCCTGAAGTGAGCGAGGTTGTTTCTGTCGGGCCGCCTTTGCCAGAAAAGGCGTATGAAAAAATGGACTTAGAAAATTGGATAGCTTCATTCAAGAGGTATGACGACTCCACGGATTGGGATGGGCCAAGGAAGGAGTTCTTGAAAGGTGGGTTGGTCGAACACTCGAGAGCGTTTACAGAACAAGTCTCCAAGAGGCCAGATGAGTTTTACGATTTTATCTTCTCCCTCGGGAAGAGAACTGACATATCTATTACATATCTCGCTGCTGGCTTAGACGGGCTAGTTAAAGCGAAATTTGATATAGAAAAGGTTAAGAAGTTGGTTAAAGAATATTGGAAAGCGAAGGATTCAGGCTTTAGAAGAGAAATTATTAGGGCGATGGATTATCTCGACAAAGAAGATAACCTCGATTTGGAGCTAATCTCAATCGTGGAGGAGTATGCATTGAAAGATCCTGATCCCGATAAAGAATTATGGATGATTGATGCGGGAAGAGGGACCCCATATTATGGGGGAGATCCGCTTAACCATGGAATAAATACTGTTCGAGGCTCTTCGGTTGAAAGACTGGCAATTCATGGGTTCAAGACACCTTATCCCGATAAGATATTTGAAATAATGGAGAAAGCTGCGAGCGATCTATCTGTTTCCGTCCGGTGCTGTTTGATTAGATTTTTACAAGGAATGTTGAAGTCAGATAGAGAAAAGACATTCCGCATATTCATGAAATTGAGTGAGGAGAAGCATCCTCAGATAATTAAATATGGTCTTGAATGTCTTTCTTACCTAATGACAGAAGACAATTTTCATTATTTCATTCCTCACTTAAGAATTGCGATGGGCATTGATGAAGAGTATGGCTACCACCATGTTGGAGAATATGTGGGGCAAATACTTATGCTTGCCTATATGGAAGGGTATTCTGATGGCAAGAATTTGTTGGAGGATGGCATTCAGATATCTGATAAAATAAAGGCGGGGGCAATTAATTTTGCCTGTAGGCATCTACTAAATCAAAATGAAGAGGTATCAAGAAAGTCAAAGGAAATATACTTACGTTTTTTGAATGAGGATTCTGAGGAAATTAGTGGCAAGTATGGGTGGGGTTTTCAAGAATTCAGGCCTGAAGATTTTGACAAGCGCTATGATTTGATTGCATCATATACGAAGTCAAAGGCAGTCCGCAAACACTCGGAGTTTTTTCTTAAATATTTAATGAATTGCGTGGCCTTTGAACCTAAGAAGTGCGTAGATTTAATGGAAAATTATGCGAATTTTGAGCAGCCGAACCTTCAACTAAATGCTCTAAGAGGAGAAGAACCTGTTCAGATTCTTATCGGAGCGTATAACAAGTTAATTGATGACGAATACAGAGAAAAGGTGATGGATATTTTTGACGAGTTCCTGAAGAATGAGGCTTATAAACACGAAGGTTTAAAAGTGTTGGCAGAACAAGACAGAGGGTGATTCTCAGAAAGAGGAGGTTTGATACGGACCAACGGGCTTGGGGTTGAAAATGACTCAGGTGTCAGCCCGTACACTATTGACAGGTGTCATCCATAAAAAAGTTGGCCCTGCCCTGAAGCATAGCGTCAAGGGCATAGAGCGAGGGGTAAAGCTCAAGGCTCATAGCAGAAAGCTACCAACTGAAACATGATAGCTCAAAGCTAAAATTTCAAAGTAAAACAGTCATCTCTGACTTCATTTTGAAGTCAAGGTCTTCTGCCACTTCTGAAATGTAAAGAGGGACGTTCGTGCAGAGCGTGCTTGATAACAGTAAGGATATAATTATTCTTATGCACGTTCCGCACGAACGTCCCCATCTCCCTTTTATTGCAGCGACAAATCAGGACCTTCAATCCGCCGTCCAGGCGGGCAAATTCCGGTCAGACCTTTTCTATCGGTTGAATGTGGTGCCGATCTATATCCCTCCGCTCAGGGAAAGGATAGGTGACTTAATTCCATTGGTAGATTATTTTAGAAAGAGATTTACAGCAAAATATCATAAAAAAATAGACAACATGTCCCCTGAAGTCATGGCAACATTTAGCCATTATCGTTGGCCTGGTAATATCAGAGAGTTGGAAAATGTGCTGGAACGGATGGTTTTAATGTCTGAAACCGATACCCTTGCTCTTGACCAACTGCCGCCTGAGATCCGAGGAATTGTTTCAATCGTTGGGGCATCCACTCTTAAAGAAAAAATAGATGCCATTTCCCAAATGACTGAAAAGCAGATGATCATCGATGCCTTAAATAAAACGAACCAGAATCGGACAAAGGCAGCCAAATTACTGGGCATCAGCCGCCGCACTCTTCAGAACAAAATCAAAGAATATGGCCTCTAAATTTATATTGTGGAGTAATTCCTGAAGTTGTCGGTTGACAGATTGTGACTATGATGCATTTAGCATTTAGTAACCGTTATCTGAAATACTGGCCTAAAAGCTTCCTTCATATTTTGTGGCCATTCTCTTGACTTGACATACAACCCCATATTTCGTATATTTAACCCAATCCAAAACAAGTTCTTATAATCGTTTAAGGGGGATGATATCTTCTGCGTCTTTAACAGTTCCCTCCGTCTCCCTCGCTTGAAGAAAAAGAAATTCGCTGGTGGTATCAAGTTCGTAAAGGAGATCTCGTGGGAGGAATATGTCAGGGGTGAGAGGAGAGACCGGAAAGATCCCTACCTCAACCTCCCTTGATCTCCTTCCACCCCTTCCCTCATTAACCTATCAGATAAAATAGAAGAGTATAAAGATTGAGGATAGAATCAATTACCTTAAACCTTTAATGAACCTCAGCACAATTTCAAGGGAGATGTTAAAAGATGCTCTATAAGAATGCATTGTGCGTTTATCCTCATCAGCAAGGGGCTCCAGAGAAAAAATATTGTCCTCCTATTGGGCTGGAATATATCGCTACTGTCTTAGAGGGTTTAGTTGAGAAGGTTACGCTTGTTGATATGAGGTTTGAACCGAACCTGGATGATTTTATTGTAAATGACAATATAGATTTGGTCTGTCTGTCTGTGAACTGGGATTACCAACAAGACGCAACTATAAACATTATCGATCGGATCCCTTCTCGTAGTAAGGTCGTTGTAGGAGGAAGATATGCTACGACGTGTGTTGAAGAGCTTTTTGCAGCAGCTCCCAATATAGATATCATCGTTAGAGGAGACGGAGAGGAGATTATTCGTGATATAGCCTTAGGG
>Ga0315294_10008590_pt1 | contig 11218 bp, 10 predicted proteins | sample YL17G13_40_MG_FD_203626 | JGI IMG/M metagenome (GOLD analysis project Ga0315294, IMG submission 203626) | Sediment microbial communities from Yellowstone Lake, YNP, Wyoming, USA - YL17G13_40 | ecosystem: Environmental > Aquatic > Freshwater > Lake > Sediment | place: USA: Wyoming | collected... | reverse complement strand
TGCTAGTCTGATCCTGCGTCCGGCGCGGGTACGTGAGCGAGTGGCGCCGGATGGAGACGGTTGCTGATGCGCTTGGCGAATTCCACCACCAGCAACAGGCTGAGGCCCACGCTCAAGATCACCCCCCACTCGTACGGTTTCAGAGCCGTCAGGCTGAGTAGGTGGCGGATCGGGGGGAAGACGACCGCGACGACTGCCACCAGAATGCCGCTCACCACGGAAGCGATCAACGGCTTGTTGTTGCTCAGCCTGCCACTGCGAAAGATCGGGCGGCGCAGGCTGCGGTATCCAAAGATGTAGATCATCGAGTTGACGGCAAAGGTTCCGAAGGCAAAGGTGCGGGCTTCTGCGATGTTTCCGTGCCCAAGCCAATAGTGGCCAAAAAGCCATAGGGCGACCACCGCGCTGACCGTGCTGATGATGCCGATCAACGACAGCCCCAACCCGTTCAGGATCGGCTCCTGCAAGGGCTTGGGTTTCTCGTCCATGATGCCCTTCTCCATCGGCTCGAAGGCCAGCGAGATGTCCGCAGGCCCGTCGCAGATCAGGTGGATCCACAGGATCTGTGCCACCAGCAACGGCGCAGGCCAGCCCAGCAGCATGGCGCCAAAGATCATCAGGACCTCGGCAAACGAGTTGGAGAGGGTGTAGGCGACCACCTTGCGGATGTTCTCGAACACCAGACGCCCCTCTTCAATGGCGGCGACGATGGTCTTAAAGTTGTTGTCCAGCAGGATCAGGTCCGCCGTCTCCTTGGCCACGTCCGTGGCGCTGCCCACCACGACGCCGATGTTGGCGCGCTGCAGAGCGGGCGCGTCGTTGACGCCATCGCCGATCATGGCCGTGATCTCCCCACGCGCTTGCAGCGCGCGGATGATGCGCAGCTTGTCGCTGGGACGGATGCGCGAGAATACGACGGCCTCGCCGACCCGCGCCTTGAGTTGCTGGTCGTCCAGCTCGACCAGTTCGGATCCATCGATGATGCGCTCCCCCGTTACTGGCAGGCCGATGTTGCGCGCGATGCGTTCTGCCGTGAGACGGTAGTCTCCTGTGATCATCTTGACCTGGATGCCAGCCCGGCGCGCGACCTGGATCGCCTCGGGGACGCCCTCGCGAACCGGGTCCTGCATGCCGACCAGGCCGATCCAGGTGTAGCCGCTGTGTTGGTCGAGCGCCGCCAGCGGTCGGTACGCTAGGCCCAGCGTGCGCAGGCCCTCGCCGGCCCACTTTTCGATGTGCGCCAGGATGCGGGTGTGCTCCTCTGGCGTGACCTGGCACATCTCCAGCACGATTTCTGGCGCGCCCTTCAGGTAGTTCCAGCCCTCGCCCTCCACGCGGTTGGCGGTGATCATGAACTTGGTTTCGCTGCTAAAGAGCTCTTCCTGCAGGCGCTCGGAGGCATCGGCGAGGGACTGTGGGTCTCCGGACAACTGCTGTCGAGCCAGCTCCCACAGGGCGATGTCCACGGGCCCTTCCTGGTCGTTGCACAGCACCATGGCCTCCAGCGCCTTCTGGGGGTCGTCAAATGCGGTGTGAGTGACGCGCATGCGCCCCTCGGTGAGCGTGCCGGTCTTGTCGGTGCAGATCACCGTGACCGAGCCCAGCGTCTCCACGGCCAGAAGCTTCTTCACCAGGCCGTTGCGCTTCAGGATCTTGCGCATGCCCAGCACCAGGATGACCGTGACGGCAATCAAGAGGCCCTCTGGCACGGCGGCAATCGCAAGTACGATGGAGATGCGCAGCATGTCCAGGAACGAACGGCCCGTGATCACACCGGTGGCGAAGATTGCCAGAGTGACCAGGATCACCAGACGTGTCAGCGAGCGGCTGAACTGCTCCAGCCGCACCTGCAGCGGCGTCGCCTCCTGCTTTTCCTCCTGCAGGCTGGTCGCAATCTTGCCCAGCTCGGTGTCGCAGCCGGTGCCAGTCACGCGCAGGATGCCACGACCTGCCACGGTGGTGGCGCCCATGAAGACCAGGTTGTGGCCCTCGCGCTCGTCCTTGGCGACGGGCTCGCTTTCGCCGGTCAGAATGGCTTCATCCGCGGCCAGCTTGGTGCTCTCGATCACGACTCCATCGCCGGGCACGCGCTCGCCCGCGGTGAGCAGCACGAGGTCAGCGGGCACGAGGTCTTTGACCTCGATCTCCTGCCGCGTGCCGTCGCGGATCACGGTGGTGGTGGGTTTGAGGAGGCTGCGCAGCGCGGTGTAGGTCTGCCGCGCGCGGTATTCCTGGAAGAAACCCAGGAGCGCGTCGACCATGACCACAACCATGATGATGGCAAAGTCGCCCAGTTCGCGCACGGCCAGCGAAATGCCGGCCGCGACGAGGATGATGTACACCAGGGGGCTCTTGAATTGCGCCAGAAAGATGGAAAAGGCGGAAGGCCCCTTCTTGGCCGGCAGCACGTTCTCGCCATGTGTGGCGCGCTGCGCCAGCACCTCGGATGCTGCCAGGCCCTGCAGGGGCGGTTTGTGGTTCGCTGTTCCGTTTTCACTTGAACTTGACATCGAAAGAAGAGACTCCCTTCACGGACTAAAATTGCTGGGTAGAGAATGGCAACACTAACGCCAGACAGGCGTGGTTGACCGGTCGGACAGGCCCTTCTGTGCAGATTCCCGATAGCCTGCCCGGGCGTGCAAACTCGAGCATCAGGCGGGGGGCCATCCATTGTGCGCTACGAAGGTTGAGATGCCGCCTTCTCCGATCGGTGAGGCCTGGCTCGCGCCTTCAGTGCTGGCGCAGCCTGGCGCTCGCCGGACTCGATGGTGGGCGAGAAGCCTGCAAAGACCTGCCGGTCTTCGGGAGGCAGGGACTCGAGCAGCTCAGGGCTGAGCTGGGTATAGAGCCTCTGCGCAAAGAGTTCCATCCACACGAACTGGCGCGCGATGAGCACCATGTTGCGGCTGCTGGTGATCGTCGCGGTCATCTCCTGGTCGGCGCTGGCAATCAGAGTCTCCTGGCTGTCTGCGACGACCACCAAGGTGTCGGTCAGCTCCTGGAGTTTGCTCTCCTGCGGCGGGTGGTGTGCGACCCGACCGCAGAGCAATTCGCCCTGGCCGGTCAGCACTGCGTTGACTGCCACGCTGCGCTCGTTGGCTGCCAGGATGTCCTCGCGCAGCGTCTCGAGGTGCGGGTCCGCCAGCATCAGCAACAGCTCGGTCTTGGCGCCGTTGATCATCTGCGAGGCATAGGAGAGCACCGCACTGTGACCGCTGATGGACCACAGGTGGCCCTCGTCCTGGGCGTCGTACAGCGAGCTGAGGCTTTCGCGCAGCCGCTGGATCAGGCGGTGATGCTCTTCCTCGTAGCGGTCGAGCAACACCGCAGGGGGCACGGGCCGGTACAGCGTGGCCCGGGCTTCGTCGGTCCTCAGCACGGCCCCTCGGGCGTGCAGACGCCCCAGCGCTTCGTAGACCATCGAACGGGGCACGCCCGAGTTCTTGCTGATCTGGTAGCCTGTAGCTGGGTTTTCGCGCAACAAGGCCAGGTAGACCTTGGTCTCGTACTCGGTGAAGCCCACGCGCATCAAGTCTTCTTTGAGATCCACATTCCCTCGCATTAGTCGTTGTAATTAGAACTACTAGTGATAGTATAAACTACTCTGGCAGAGATGTCAAATCATCGTGGCCGCGCATGGGGCCCGCAACGCAGGCGCAGTACACAAGAGAACAGGCCCATCCCTTGTCGAAGGGATGGGCCTGCGTGGCTCGGTTCTCAGGGCGTGAGAGTGTGCATGCGCCTCTGCCGCGCGTTCTGGCAGGCCCACTTTGAGTCACCCGTTCCATCACTGCGGTTGGCGGCGCGGCCGGTACTGAATGGCCTCCGCCAGGTGGTGCGTCTTGGTTTCTGCCGCACCCTCCAGGTCGGCCATGGTGCGCGCCAGCTTCAGCCCTGTCCTGAGCAAAGCGAAGGGATGCGGTGGAAGGCTTGGGCGCTCATGCCATGGGTACCATGTGTGAATCCTCGGTGGAGTTCGCGCACCAGGGGTAGTTCTACTATGCGTCCACGGGCCTTACGCGTCAGAAAGCTGGTGTCATCCGGGGACCAGATCTGCGCTGGGATCCGCCCAAACGCCTTGGATTCCGGATCTTCAGGCAAACTGCGTTCAGGGGCTCAAGAAGGGCCTCTCTCGGGAACCTGGTGCAGCCCTTGAGAGGCTCAAACACATCTGCCGCGTTCTTTCGACTCGCGGCATCAATGCTACCTACTTGTACTTCCCAAACTGAGCCAACGTGAAACCCGCAGGCTCCGAGCGCACAAGTATGCAGGTTCCAGCTTGGCTTCAGTCTAGGCCACGATCTCATACCCGGCGCGTTCGAGCTCGCGTGCGAGGTGTCCAATGGCCACCCAGTACCGGCCGCAATCACCGTGAAGGACGAAATGGAGCTTCAACGCCCGGTAAGCGAACTCCATGGCCAGATGGAGTGAGTTGAACTTGTAGAGCCCTCGAGCAGCCGCCCGTCTATCGTCAAGCCTCACAAGCTCCCCGATGGTCATTTCCCCCTCCAACCTCGTGGTCTGGCTCCGTGTGGTCCACTAGGCCTGTCGGTTTCCTGGTGCCTAATGACTTGGAGCACAGTATACCACGCTTTGCTGCTCTATCAAACGGCAAACTCGAAGTCTCACTTCATGGAACTTGAAGTCTCATTCTGGTACAATGGAGGTTGAGATAGGGGGGTGCAATGAGTGGATCACTGCAACTTATGTTCGGCCGACGTCTGAGACAGCTCAGGAGGCAGAAGGGGCTCTCGCAAGCGCAGCTTGCGGAGGCCATCGGGGTGTCACCCGAATTCGTCAGCAATATGGAGCGGGGTGTCAATGCCCCTTCATTTGGCACTTTGGAGAGGCTCTCGGTGGCTCTGGGTTCCCCGGCGAAAGGACTGTTTGATTTCAATGATAACCTTTAGACCTCACCCGCAGCTCAACGTGACAGCGCGGCGATCTCAGTTGGTCCGGCCAGAAGAGTAGCAATGGAGCAATGATGGTGCATGGCTCCGCCTACGAGGTGCTATCGAAGCCGGTCGCCCCAGGTTTTGTAAGACGAAGCGTCGACCTGGAGTCGAAGCTCGCTGAACGTACAAGCTAAGGCACTTCTCGGGACGAAAACATGGTTTTCACCACGTTGAAACGCACGCATCGAAACCCGGGTATCGCAGTGGTTATCATGTTTGCTGCCGTTGCCCCTCCTGCAACGGTCTAGTCTCGTTCAGACACGAAAGCGAGGAGGCGAACTGATATGGAAGTATATTATGACAATCTCCAAGAAGGGATCTGGTTCCGGGATCTCCACCCCGCGCTCAGCCAGGCGGATCTCCTGCCTTTCCCCCAAGAACGAGACGGACCTCCGTCCCTAATCAAGGCCTTGTCATATGACCGCCCAGACGTCGTGCTTGTTGACAAAGGCAATCCGATCTTGGTTGTGGAGCGGACCAGAGAGGTACCCAGTGGACACAACGTTGGGCAACGATTTGCTCGGCTTGTGGCAGCGGCCCAAATGCAGGTCCCGGTGGTCCACTTTTTCCCTTATGCGGCTTACAAGCATGGCGGGGCAACTCAAGGCCCACGATACATGAACCTGCGTCTGTTCCATGCGCTCGCTAAGCTTGCGGTGATTGAACATACCGCGGTAACTACTATCAACTGGCCGGTTGACCAGAACTATGAACTGATCCAGACACCTGCCAAGGATGCGCGAGTGAAAGGATACCTGGCTCTGTTCTTGTCACTATACAGCGCCTACCGCCTGCCAAGCATGCTGAATCGGATCATGCAATCCCCCTTTGAAGCGGCGCAGGAAGCCGAACGTCAAGAGTTTGTATCTCGCCAAGTTGTCAACCCTGGGCAGTATGACCAGCCGCCTCCATCCGTGATGATCGCCCCCTGGCAGTCTATTGCAGAACTTGCACCTGGGAATCCAGCCAATCTCCGACATAGCGAGACAATCTTCTATGCTGTCGGCATGAAGTACATCAGGTCTGATCCGTATGTCGGGGCAGCGATGCTCTACCTGTATCTTTATGGCGGTGGGATGCAAGGGCGAACCAGAGACCTGGTACTCTACTTCCCCAATATCACCCAGACCATGTGGTACGCCTCGGCCGCCAATACCAGTCGCAAGGATATCCGCCTGTTCAAGCTGGTGGCCGATGGCATTCTGTTTTCGGACGGCTACTTGCCAGTCACGCGGCTTTAGGGACTCGCAAACCACCAGAAAACAAGAGCGGGGGGGCTCCCTTGCCAGGGGACAAAGCAGTCACTGACCTATCGGTCTTTCAGAAAAAACAGAAGGGCCTCGCTGCCCATCAAGTTCGCACGTCGATTCACGCCAGTGCGATACCGAATGGTTATGACGCTAAAACCAGCGGAGGATGCCAGCTCCCTAGCCATCTCGGCCAAATCAACGCGCCTTGCCCGAACAGTTGGACTGCCAAGCAGCATGAAGAACCTGCCCCCGGGCTTCAGGATGCGCCACGTCTCCCGAATCATGGCCTCAAAGCCTGCAATGAAGCGTTCGACGACATCCTTTGATTGGCGCCTGCCTCCGGTTAGCTTTGCATCCAGCGCCCTAGGATCGTAACCCAGCCAGGTGAGACTTAGTGATCCATATTCGGCGTATGGGATGCTTCCTATGTACGGTGGGTGAGTAATTACAGCATCAACAACGCCATCCGAAATGGGCAGAGAGCACGCATCTGCTAGCATAACCGCGGGAATCGGCTTATCCCCCAACGCAGACTCCAGCTCTCCCACAGAACCCACAATCTGCCCTAGTCTCCTAAGGAATTCCGGCGTTGGACGTGGGGGAGTTGCCCTGTGTTCGTCGAACATGACATTAGGATAGGAGCCGTTAGCATTGCTGGATTTGCGCAATATGTCACTAAATGCCACCAGTCCAACATCTCGGGCGTCCTGACGCGGCTCTGCCAGTATCTGCTGATTGATAACAATTAGCTCCGAAAGAACCTCAGGCTTAAACCACTTCCTGTACCAATCGTGCCTCCATCGTGGATCTTGGTATGCCTGCTCAAGCAGGGGCTTCCGCCCGGTCCGAGACAGCTCAAACAGAGTCGGGCAAGTCGGATCTGACAGCAATGCTCCAACATGTTCCTCGATGCTGTCCACGAAGCCGGTTAGCGTCTCTCTCCTCACAGGAGTCGTCTTGACCCTAGAAACCAGCACGGCCAGCGGGTTCAGGTCAAAGCCGATGGACCGTCTTCCACTTAGGGAACATTCCAAGAGAGTTGTTCCTGACCCGCAGTACGGGTCAAGAACAAGGTCCTGCGGTTCAGTGAGCACCTCGATAGCCTGTTTCGCTATCTGTGGAATGAATTTGCCGGAATATCGATGAATGGCGTGAGTAAGGTACTGGGTGTCAGCGTCCACGCAGTTCCAATCAAGGGTTGCGATTTTCCCCGCCAAGTGATCGTCCATAGTCCCGCTATTCATTCGTGCACGTTTCATATGGCTGGAACCACTGCGTTCCCCTCAAAGGTCACACCTGACAGGGCACTTACCTTGAAGTAGCAGAAACTCGCCTTGCGGGAATAGGCGGAAGACGGGCCGAAGCCGAGGCACGGCACGAAGACGAGCTGCTGCAATGGGACAGGCAGTACGACACCTCGAGTGGCAACAAGGTCCCGCAATGCGGACAAGAGGTCGCCACGTCTACTTGTCAGGAGATCCTCCAGCTTCCTTTCATCCCCTAGGGAGTAGGTAGGCTTCATTTCGATGATCAACATTATGTTGTGCTTGCAGGCGACCAAGTCAGGAGTCAGTTTGTTCTTGCTGTGTCTGCTGGGATCAGGGCTGTGATCACATGCCAGTACCGGGTCCATGACATTGAGTGGTGGCAGCTCATCGTCCGACCCGCCTGGATACTGACCTGCCACCAGCTGCCACCCGGCCTGTCTGACAAAGTGTCGTACTGAGACGTGAAGGGTATCCTCTCTGAGTCTTGTCATTTCTCAAGCCACCCTAGTGAAAAGCATGACAAACTCATCCTGGATCGTTCGTTCCTGCCACGGGACTTCGGAGTTACTGTTGTTGCACTTCAGTTTCTGCGCAATTGTCTTGTCCAGCCGCAAACCAGAGGCGTCAAAGATCTCAGAGATAATTGCATCGGCTGGAACAACATGCCCACCGATGCTCTTGTTGCCGATCACAAAAGCCACACGCCCCCCTGGACGCAAGAATCTTTGAAACCTTCGGGCGACTTCAACCATGTCGTCAAAGAATTGCATCATCATGTGTTTCCGCTGGACAACCTTTGCCGGCTGTTCCGCTGCGAGATCATGCCCAAAGAACCTCACAAAGGTCTTGCTGCAGGCGGCAGGACCCCAATTGGGATCAATTGCGCCGCTTTCTCTCACGTATTCGGATCCGATGATCTTATCATTCAAGGCGTACGGATCATGCTTGAGAATTGGCTGAAGACAACGATAACTCAAGAGATGAGTCCTGAGGTAGCTAACAGCCTCAACGCCATACGGCGGCGAAGTGATAATGTAATCAACGGATGCTGGCGCCAGTCTTGCATCCAAGACACTCGCCTCAATTACCTGAATATCGTCTGCACTGCCAACTAGGTCATGATGGCTCGAAATACTTTGGTCGATATCCAAGATCATTCTGCGCAACGCCCTTTGGACCAGCTTTAGCACATCTACACCAACACGAGGGGTCCGGCGATACTCGGCTCTAACCACATCCACGTCGACATTCCCAATGCTTCGCATACGCGAAGACAGAGCACAGCACAACGCATCTTGCTCGAACCCCGCCAGAGTCTCAGCAAACTGAACAACAATAGACGAGCCAAGCAACGCCTCTGGGCTGAGCCATCTTTCGTAGTTCTGAAAGGCCGGGATAGAATTGCCGTTGCGCTGGGTGATCTCCTCGTGGCGCATCGCCGTGGCATCTCGCTTCCCCACAAATGCTGCCCAGAGTTCATGGTATGAAGCAGTCAACGACTGCAGTAGCATTTCCAAACGAGCAGGTGTCGTAGGGAACTTGCTTTTGGTGCGACTAATCAGACTCGACAATGGGCAGATCTCAATTCCAACCGCCTTCAGGCCAAGCAGACGACTTTCTACGAGGGTTGTCCCACTGCCAGAAAAAGGATCACAGATAGTATCTCCACGTCTAGCACCAAAATGGTTGATGATAGCCCTGACCAGATGAGGTGGAAAACGGCCTACATAACGATGCCAGCCGTGGGGACCGTAGTTGGGATCCCAATGTTGGGCTGTGAGCTTTGGGCGTTCCAGGCTATGCTGGGCCGTCGATATACCCAGTTCAGGAATGGTTGCCACAAGCGAAAGCCGCCTAGCATACTCTGGCAACGTACCTGGTGGTGCCGACAGTTCTTGAAGGCCATACAATGTCTCGAAGAAAGGGAGTTGATCTTCAGGTCCGTTCACGACATAAGGAGAGGGATCAAAAGCGTATGCTTTTCCACTTAGATTGATTGTCTTTCGAACATCTTCCCTTAGCTCGTCTCGGCTCCGAGTTCGCAAAGCTAGACGCGGGATGGAGACCTGTTTTGTCTCACTTCGGTCCACACCGCCAAAACCGATCTCTTGGAGTCTCTCGGCCGCTAGAGGGGAGGGCACCGATGTACCGTTTTCCCACCGGAAGACGGTTATCTTTCTGACGCCTAGCAGAGTCGCCAACTCTTCTTGAGAAAGTCCCTTGTCCTGTCTGAAGTTTCTGAGGCGATCTGGCAGCCTGACTTGATTCATCAACACTTGCTCCTGACATCATAGACCACCTGTGTATCTGACAAACGACGTCGAGATGCGCTTCGAGCACCTCATGGACTCATATGCTCTCGCCCTTTTGTGTTCAACTACAGTTGCAGACTGCGATTCTGGAGACTAAGGGCGTTTGATCTCAGTATCATATGATACCGAAACAGCGACGAATCGTCAAACTGCTCGGCGTTACTTCTGACATTCGCGGATGCCGCGCGGGGCCAGTCTCTTTGCTTCTGAGATCGTGCTGGGAGGCATGGAACACACTCTGCAGGTTCTGCTCCCCAATAGGCGCGTTGGCTACCACATAACCTACAGCACGATCACGAAAGCGTACGCTCCGGCGCCTCGCGTCTTCGGCCGCGTGCGTACCAACTGGCGCAGCACGACAGCATTGCGGACGATTCGCGCATTGGCTGGTGTGCGGACAAGTGGGACGGCTGAGCAATGAGGCATTGGTGGTTGAGTAGAGGCAAGGCGCCTGCGAGCAAATTCCCGGTTGGCGCGTTGGTGCGCCTCGGAGCGTAACCACTGAACACCGGTGCGCGCTCGATGCGCTTGCGGAGGTTGGCGCTGGGTTCGCCCAGCCGCTCGTCGGTGAACTTGCCGTTCGCCCCGCGAAGACGGGGGTGTACTCGACGCGTGGCACCTCGATGTGGATGTCGATCCCACGGGGAGGCTGCGCGCTGCGGTCCAGGAGCGAGCGGAGATGCGCTTGCGGCAGCGGCTGATCATCATCGGGCTGCAGGTGCACTCCTTGACCGGATCGCCCAGGTAACCGCACGGGCAGGGGTTCATCACACCGACGAGCACAAAGTTTGCCGGGAAGGTCAGCGTGCCTGCGGCGCGGCTGATGGTCACGACCTTGTCCTCAAACGACTTCCAATAGTCGCCATCTCCAGTACTTGCTTGATACGCGTACTATGCGAAAGCTGCTGCAACTTCTAGAACGACAAGAATTATGGCAAGGTTTTCCACACAGCAAAAGTGTCATTGACCGGCCTATACTGTGCCAGGCATAGTCGCTCCATCTGTGCCACCCATAGCCGGGTGGTGTGTACCACCCATGTTCGCCCGATGTGTACCACCCATCGCCGCCCGGTGTGTACCACCCGTGATCACCTGTGTGGGCCAGGGTTGGCGCAAAGGCGAGCAAGTGGCTACACTCCTTTACAGGTCGAGCCCTGTGGAGGAGGGAAAGGTGGAGCGTCTACACATGCACCATATACGTGATCTGATTTATCGTTTGCGGTGTGGCGAGAGCGCGCGCAGCATCGCCCGAGACATGCGCATCTCACGCACGACTGTGCGCAAGTATGAGAAGACCGCCAAGCAAAGGGGCTACCTGGATGTGGGCATGCCCATGCCGGACGATGCTACGCTGTTTACTGCGCTGGGTGTTGTTGCATCTCCGCCTCTGTCTCCATCCAGCGTAGAGCCGTACGCCGAGATCGTCGAGGAAC
>Ga0315294_10008589_pt1 | contig 11222 bp, 3 predicted proteins | sample YL17G13_40_MG_FD_203626 | JGI IMG/M metagenome (GOLD analysis project Ga0315294, IMG submission 203626) | Sediment microbial communities from Yellowstone Lake, YNP, Wyoming, USA - YL17G13_40 | ecosystem: Environmental > Aquatic > Freshwater > Lake > Sediment | place: USA: Wyoming | collected... | reverse complement strand
CGGCGACGCCTTCGTGCAGGGGCGCCTCAAGAAGGAGTCCGCCTCCCTGACGCAGGCCTACGCCGAGATGGCCAAGGCCCCCCAGGTCGGATCCGAGACGGCCATGGCCGCGGCCGAGAGCATCCTGAAGGAGGGCGAGGTCCCGCCGCCCGAGACGGCGCCCGGGCGCCAGCGCGTCGAGGACCTGGCCGGCATGCTCTTCCAGAGCATTCACCAGCAGTTGAGCGTCAAGAAGTACCACGGGTCGAGCATTGATCGGGGCGCGTGGCTCGACAGCATTGACGACCCCGTCACCGACGGCGCCTGGCTGCTGCTGCAGTTCCCGAAGATTCGCGCGATGAAGACCGAGCAGGAGAAACTGGCGATCCTCGACCGCTACGTCAACTGGGAGAACATGGGCCCCGGCAGTTTCTACGATGACCTGGGCTACTGGCTCAAGGAGCCGCACCTGCTCGACGTGGAGCCCTTCGAGGTGAACCCCGCCCACACCGGCGGCGCCCTTGACGTGTACGAGGGGCCGGACTTCCCGCGGCAGGGACGGCTCTCCTGGGTGTCGCAGACCGAGAACGACGGGATCGGAGACCGGGCCCTGCGCCTGCGCTACACCGGGCTCGACCCCAAGGCGCAGTACATCATGCGGGTGGTCTATGGCACCCCCTCGAATCCCATGATTCAGATCTACTTCGACGGCAAGCCCTTCGGCGAGCCGAAACTCTCCGACTCGAGCAACCCGCGCATGTACGACTTCGAGGTGCCCCGCTCGGCTACCGCCGACGGCGACCTGCTGGTGGAGTTCCGGCGCGCGAGCGGCCGCTGGGTGGCCCTCTCCGAGGCCTGGCTGTTCAAGAAACAGTGAGCCGGGAGTAGGGATCAGGGAGCAGGGGCAAGTCCTGCGTCCCAGAGTGAAGTACCGCAGGGGCGGTTCAGGGACCGCCCCTGCCACAATACGTGTGAGGAGGAGGGAGCGATGCGAGTCGGTAGGTTGGGCTTGGTAACCCTGGCAGTCCTGCTGTGTGCGGGCGCCTGCGCGTCCGCGGCCGCGGACCTGAGCAAGGCGGTCGTGCTGACCGCCGGTGCCGCCGCCGATCCGGTCGAGCGGCAGGCGGCGACCATGCTGCGGTGGGAGGTGCAGCGCCGCACCGGCCTCGATCTGAAGCAAGCAGCGGCCCTCCCTGCCGCCGACGTGCCGGCCGTCATCGTGGGCAGCCGCGAGCGGATGCCCGCGCTTCCGGCGGGCGCCCGGCTGCCTGATGCCCCGATGAAGGACGGCAAGCCGGCCGCCGAGGGCTACGTGCTGGCGGTGGACACCCAGTCGCGCACGGCGCCCACGGTTTACGCCATCGGCAACGACCGCCGGGGCGCGCTCTTCGCGGTGGGACGGCTGCTGCGGGCGGTGGACTGGGCGCAGGGTTCGCTGAGGGCGCCCGGGGATCTGCACATCTCCAGCGCGCCCGCCTACCCGATCCGCGGCATGCAGTTGGGCTACCGGGAGACCAACGACACCGTGGACGCCTGGGACGTGGGTCAGTTCGCCCAGTACGTCCGCGACCTGATCTGCTTCGGCAACAACAGCATCGAACTGATTCCTCCGCTCTATCCCGGCTCCGCCGAGCAGGCAAGCGCCTCGCCGACGATGCCGATACCCACCTGGGACATGACCCTCGCGCTCTGCTCGCTGCTCGACGCCTACGACATGGATGTCTGGTTCTGGCTGCCCATTGAGGGCGACATGTCCAAGCCGCCGGACCGCGAGCGTTACCTCCGGCAATGCGAGGGCCTGTTTGCGGCTTGCAGCCGCATTGATGCCGTCTTCATCCCCGCGGGCGATCCCGGCAGCACGCCGCCGCAGGTGCTGGTGCAGTTCCTGCCGGAGTTCCAGCAGATCCTGCAGAAGCACCACCCCAAGGCCCGCCTCTGGCTTTCCACCCAGGGCTTCGAGGCCGAGGCCCTGAACTGGTTCTACGAGTACGTGCAGAAGAACCAGCCCGACTGGCTCGCCGGCGTGGTCTATGGCCCCTGGGCCAAGGACAGCCTGGAGCACACGCGCGCGGTGGTCCCCGCGAAGTATCCCATCCGGGCCTATCCCGACATCACCCACTCCAGGAACTGCCAGTATCCCATCCCCGACTGGGACGAGCCCTGGGCCCAGGCCTACGATCGCCAGCCGCTCATGCCCCGGCCGACGCAGATGGCTCACATCTGCACCCTGCAGTCGCCTGATACCGTCGGCGCCATCGCCTACTCCGACGGCGTCGGCGACGATCTCAACAAGATCGTCTGGGACGCCTACCTGTGGGATCCCAAGGCCGACCTGCGCGAGGTGCTGCGCGATTTCGGGCGCTGCTTCGTGGGGCCCGAGTTCGCCGACGGCGTCGCGGAAGGCCAACTGATGCTCGAGAAGAACTGGACCGGCCCCGCGCTGGCCAGCCCGCAGGTCCCGGAGACCCTGGCCCATTGGCAGGCCACGGAGAAGCGGGCCCCGGAGAAGGCCCTGGGCTCCTGGCGCTTCCAGCAGGGGCTCATCCGCGCCTACGCCGACGCCTACGTGCAGAAGCGCTTGCAGCAGGAGACGGCGCTGCTCGATCGAGCGTATGCCGAACTGAAGAAGGCGCCGCAGGTGGGCGCCGCCGCCGCGATGGCCTCCGCCGAGGCGATCCTCAAGCAGGACGATCCCGCCGCGGCCGCGCCGGAACTGCGGCGCCGCGTGGACGACCTGGCGGCGATGCTCTTCAAGAGCATCGGCATGGAGTTGAGCGTCGAGAAGTACGGCAACCACGCCGTTGATCGCGGCGCCCTGCTGGACACCGTGGACCGGCCGCTCGCCGACGGCGCCTGGCTCCTGCTGGAGTTCCCACGGATCCGCACCCTGAGCTCGGAGCAAGAGAAGTTGGCGCGCCTGGACCGCCTGGTGAACTGGGAGAATGCCGGCCCCGGCGGCTTTTACGATGACTTCGGAAACGGCGCCAACGGCAAGGAGCCGCACCTGGTCCTGGAGCCGGGATGGCAGAAGGACCCCGGCTATGTGGTGAGCGCCCAGGACGAGCACGGCGGCCCCAACTACCCCGAGGCCCGCCTCTCGTGGTGCAACCAGGCGCAGACGCTGTACTGGACGCCGCTGCGCATGCGCTACACGGGCCTCGACAAGAACGCGACCTACGTCCTGCGCGCCGTCCCCGGCGGCCGCTTCAACCCGACCATGCAACTCTACTTCAACGGGCAGAAGTTCGGCGAGCCGATCACAACCGACAAGGCGAACCTGCAGGTCGTGGAGTTCGAGGTGCCGCGCTCGGCAACCGCGACGGGCGCGCTGGAGGTCACCTGGGAGAAACTCACCGGCCGCGGCCCCCAGGTCGCCGAGCAGTGGCTGATCAGGAAGTAGGCGGTTGAGGGCAGGCGCGGCGCTGCCGCGCGGTCGCCTAGGGGCGCATCGCATGCGCCCCTAGGCTGTTCTCATCGTGTCGGGCCGGTACGCGAACTGCTCCCGCTGGGGGTGTTTTTCACTCGGCGCGGAAGGACATCGCAGGGCGCGCTCAGAAAGGTAGAACTCCCAGCCAGAGGGCGCCACGTCGCGGGGGGACGCGGAACCGTCTGGCGCAACGTCTTAGCCGAGGAGGATAGCCATGCGTATCGCCAAGTGGGCAGTTCTGGTGCTGCTGGGAGTGCTCGTCAGCCTGCAGGCAGGCGCCGTGTCCGCGGCACCTGCGACGGTGGACCTGACCAAGGCGGTGGTGGTGGCCTCTCCCTCGGCCGATGCGGTCGAACTCCAGGCCGCCAACCTCCTGCGCTGGGAGGTGCAGCGGCGCACCGGCATCGAGAAATGGGGCCTCGCCAACGGAGAGCCGGCCACCGACCTGCCAGCCGACGACGTGCCCGCGATCCTGGTGGGCAGCATTGAGCGGGTGTGGGTGGCGCCTGCGGCGGTGGGCGAGACGGTCGTCTCCCAAAGCGATCTGCTATTCGGCCTCAAGATGCGGGCATTGGTGACGAAGGACGGCAAGCCCGCAGCTGAGGGGTTCGTCGTAGCGGTACACGACAAGGTCGGCCCCCTGCCACCGCGCCGCGCGCCCACGGTGTTCGCCATCGGCGCCGACCACCGCGGCACGCTCTTCGCGGTGGGGCGGCTGCTGCGCTCGCTGGACTGGGCGAAGGGATCGGTGAAGGCGCCGGCCAACCTCAACATCAGCTCCGCCCCGGCGTACCCGATCCGCGGGATGCAGTTGGGCTACCGGGCACTGAACGACACCCTCGACGCCTGGGACGTGGGCCAGTACACCCAGTACTTCCGCGACCTGATCGCCTTCGGCTGCAACAGCGTGGAATTCATCCCTGGGATACGCCCCGGCGCCATCGGCCCGGCCAACCCCTCCCCGGTGATGAAGATGACGCCCTGGGACATGACCATGGCGCTGAGCGCGGTTTGCAGGGCCTATGACATTGACGTCTGGTACTGGCTCCCGCTGTCCGACGGCGGAGCGCTCAACGAGGGGGTGATTGCGGAAACCCTGCGCGAGCGCGAGGAACTCTTCGCCGCCTCCCCGCGCATTGACAACATCTTCATCCCGGGCGGCGATCCGGGCAACACCCCGCCCGAACTGCTCATGCCCTACCTGGAGCGCCTGGCCGCCGTCCTGCACAAGTACTTTCCCAAGGCCGGCGTCTGGGTTTCCCCCCAGGGCTTTGAGATCGAGAACCTCAACTACTTCTACGAGTACCTGCAAAAGAACCAGCCCGACTGGCTGGGGGGCGTGGTGTACGGCCCGTGGGTGAAGGACACCATTGAGCACTGCCGCCAGGCGGTGCCGGCGAAGTATCCGATCCGTCTCTACCCCGATATCACCCACACCGTGCGCAACCAGTACCCCATTCCCCACTGGGATGACTCCTGGTTCCAGGCCTACGAGCGCCAGCCCATCATGCCCTGCCCCGTCCGGATGGCACACCTCTCCAACCTCTACAACAAGTTGAGCAGCGGCGCGATCTGCTACTCCGACGGCACCGGGGATGATGTCAACAAGATCGTCTGCGCCGCCCTGCTCTGGGATCCCAAGGCCGACCTCAAGGGGGTGCTTCGCGAGTATGGCCGCTACTTCATCGGGCCCGAGTACGCCGACGACATCGCCGAGGGCGACCTCATGCTGGAGCAGAACTGGGCGGGGCCCGCGCTCACCAACGCGGAGATCCCCAAGACGCTGGCCTACTGGCAGGCGCTGGAGAAACGGGCCACGCCCGAGGCGCTGGGCAACTGGCGGTTCCAGCAGGGGCTGATCCGGGCGTACGGCGACGCCTACGTGCAGAAGCGCTTGCAGCGCGAGACTCCACTCCTCGAGCAAGGCTACGCCGAACTGAGGAAGGCCCACCAGGTCGGCGCCGACCAGGCGATGGCGGCCGCGGAGCGGATCCTCATGCCGATCACGGATCCCGTCGCCGCCGCGCCTGAGCTGCACGCGCGCATCCTGGAACTGGCGGATGCGCTGAACAAGAGCATCGGGATGCAGCTGAGCATCGAGAGGCAGCACGGGTTTCGGGTGGACCGCGGCGCGCTCCTCGACACCATTGACCGCCCCATCAGCGACGCCTCGTGGCTCCTCTACCAGGTGAGCGCCCAGCCGCTCGAGCGCGCGCAGTCCGCGGAGGGCGCGCCCACCAGGCTGCGCGACCAGAAGACCGAGCCGGAGAAACTCGCCGCCATTGATGCCGTGCTCAACTGGGAGAACCCGGGCCCCGGCGGCTTCTACGATGACCTGGGCGACGGCGCGCACGACCGGCAGCCTCACCTGGTGCCCGGGCCCGGGTATGAGAAAGACCCCGGCTTTGTGGTGAGCCCCCAGGATGAACAGGGCGGCCCCGACTTCCCCGGGGTGGGCCCCCAGCGCTGGTTCACCCAGGGGACCACGGTCTACGACACGCCGCTGCGTCTGCGCTACACCGGCCTGGACCCCCGCGCCACCTACCTCTTCAAGGCCACCTACGCCGGCCGCTACGGCGCCACCGTGCAGTTGTACCTGGGCGACGACATGATCGGCGAGCCGTTCGTGTCGGATCGGCATCCCGTGGTGCGCAGCTTCGAGGTCCCCAGGTCAGCCATCGTGAACGGGGTGCTGGAGGTGTCGTGGAAGCGGGTCAAGGGCCGCGGCACGCAGATCGCCGAGGCCTGGCTTGTCAAGAAGAAGTAGCCGATTCGCAGCGTGGACACTCGACGCGGATTCTCCAAAGACCATCGGTAGGGGCGGTTCGCGAACCGCCCCTACCCCATCTCATGCCCCCCGTTACGGCGTGGCGTTGCCACCCGCGAGGGACCCACCGTGTCTGCAACTCCACTCGACCTCAGGCACGCCGTCCTGGTGACGCCGGGCGAGCCTGCCTCGGGCGTCGAGCGCAAAGCCGCCGCCCTGCTCGCCGACGAGGTGCGCGCCCGCACCGGCATCACCTGGCCCCAGGCCGATGCGGCGCTGGACGACAAGCCGGCGGTGGTGGTGGCCCGGCGCGACCACCTCGCCGCTGTCGGTGCGCAGCCGCCGGTGCTGCCGCCTGATGCGGCCGAGGGCTGCGCCGTCTCGGCGGCGCGCGGGGACCGGCCGGTTGTCTTCGCCCTGGGCGCGGATGATCGCGGCACGCTCTTCGCCGCCGGCCGGCTGCTCCGCGCGCTGCGGATGACGCCGGGCAAGATCCAACTCGATCCCGATCTCGCCCTGGCCACCTCGCCCCGCTACGGCCTGCGCGGCCACCAACTCGGCTACCGCCCCAAATCCAACACCTACGACACGTGGGACCTGGCGCGTTTCGAGCAGTACCTCCGCGACCTCGTCGTCTTCGGCGCCAATGCGGTCGAGATCATCCCCTCGGTCACGCCCGACGACGTCTCCGACCGCAACGACCTCATGCCCACGGACCCGTGGGAGATGACGGTCGCCTTCGCCGACCTCATCGCCTGCTACGGCCTGATCGTGCGCATGTGGTTCCCGCTCACCGACGCCGATCCGCGCACCCCGGAGGGCCTGCGCGCGCTGCTCGAGAATCGCCGCCGCCTCTTCGCGGCCTGCCGGCGGGTTGACGCCGTCTTCGTGCCCGGCGGCGACCCCGGCGAACTCACCTGCGACGAGTTCATCCCGGCGCTCGAGGCCGTGGCCGGCGTCCTGCGCGACCATCATCCCGGCGCCCAGTTCTGGGCCTCACCCCAGGGCCTGGACGAGGAGAACCTTGCGCGGTTCTACCGCTGGCTGCGCGAGGGCCGGCCCGACTGGCTCACCGGCGTCGTGTACGGCGCCTGGCTCCGCGACACGCTGCCGCACCTGCGGGAGATGGTCCCCGCGCGTTACCCGGTGCAGGATTATCCCGACATCACCCACTGCGTCCGCTGCCAGTACCCGGTGCCCGGGTGGGACCCTGCTTTCGCGCTGGCGCTCAACCGCGAGCCCATCAACCCCCGCCCCCGGCAGTACGCGCACATCCACCGCCTCACCGCGCCCCACACGGCCGGCTTCTGCGCCTACTCCGACGGTGTCAACGACGACGTCAATAAGCACCTCTGGAGCGTGCTGGCCTGGGATCCCGAGGCCGACGTGCGCGGCTATCTCGTCGAGTACGGCCGCTATTTCATCGGGCCCGAGTTCGCCGAGGAGATCGCCGACGGCTTGCTCGCCCTGGAGGCGAATTGGGAAGGCCCGCTCGCCGGCAACGAGCAGGTCGCCAAGACCCTCGCCCACTGGCAGGCCCTGGAGCGGCGCGCCCCGCGCCTGGCGCCGGCGAACTGGCGCTTCCAGCAGAGTCTATTCCGCGCCCACGCCGACGCCTACGTGCAGCAGCGCCTGGAGCGCGAGACGCGCCTCGAGCGCCAGGCGCTGCGGGCGCTTTCCAGGGCGCTGAAGATCGGCGCCGACGCCGCCGCCAGCCAGGCGCGCTCGCTGCTGGCCCGCGCGGATACGCCGATCGGCGCGCGCCTGCTGCGGCGCATCCACCGCCTGGCCGATGACCTTCGCCAGAGCATCGGCATGCAGTTGAGCGTCGCCCGCCACGGCGCCTCGGCCTGGGACCGCGGCGCCACCCTCGATACTCTCGGCGCGCCTCTCAACAACCGCGCCTGGATCGAAGCCGAGTTGCACGCGCTCGCCGGCAAGACCGAGCACGAGAAACTACGCGCCATAAAGCGCATCGTCGGCTGGGAGGACCCGGGCCCCGGCGGCTTCTACGATGACCTGGGCGACCCCAGCCGCGAGCCCCACCTGGTGCGCGAGCCCGGCTGGCGCGTGGACCCCGGCTTCCTGCTCACTCCTCACGATGATCACGCCGGCCCGGGCCCTGGCACCTGGGCCGTGGGCGAGGGCCCCGGCGCGATAGACCCCAGCCGCCACCGCCAGTCCTGGCAGCACGTGGGCCAGGCGCTCTTCTCCGCGCCGCTGCGCCTGCGCTACCAGGGCCTCGACCCCTACGCCGCCTACCGCCTGCGCGTGGTTTACGCCGGCCGCTTCGGCGCGGCGATGCGCCTGGTCGCCAACGGCGTCCACGAAATCCACGCCGCGGCGGGCCCGAGCGATCCGATCACGCCGCTTGAGTTTGACCTGCCGCCCGAGGCCACCGCGGGCGGCACGCTCGAACTCGCGTGGACCCTGGTGACCGGCCCCGGGGTCAAGGTCGGCCGCAACACCCTCATCACCGGCCCCCAGGTCGCCGAGGTGTGGCTGGTTGAGAAACGGAGAGTAGGGAGTAGGGAGTAGGGAGTAGGAAGTGGGCAGCAGGGAACAGACGCACCACCTCGTAGCCCACCAAGCCCGCTGGGGGTCTGCAATTCGGAAACCCGCACGCGATTCGCAGGGGCGCACGGCCCCTAGACCCCGACAAAGTCGGGGCCGGGATCCCGGTCCCTCTGAGAAGGCAGAGCCTCCCGAAGGGCCTAGGGACGGTGCGCCGCTGCCATCTGGCTTGCAGCCCGCGCGATGCCGCTTGCGAGAACGCAGTGAGAGGAGATAGATCGTGGTGCCGGAAGGGAATGCCCGCGAGATCGGGAAGCAAGGGGCGGGAAGCAGGGAGTGGGGAGCGGGCACTCTTCACCCTTCACTTCTCGCCTTTCACTACTCAGGCCATTGATGATCCCTTGAAGGGTCGAGTTCTTTCTGCGAAGGAGGGGTTCCATGCGAGAATCGCTGCTCATCGTATTGCTCCTGGCCCTGGTGGCCGCGCCCGCCCTCGCCGCGGAGAGCGACGCCATGGTTGACCTCACCAAGGCGGTGCTGGTCACGAACGGTGAACGGGCGCCGCAGGCCGAGCGCATGGCCGTCTCGATGCTGCGCGAGGAGGTCCAGAAGCGCACCCACGTGCTCTGGCCCGAGGTCGCGCAGGCGCCCAGGGACGCGCCGGTGATCGTGGTCGCCAAGCGCGCAGGCTCGGCCGCCTCCGACTTCGCGGCGAGGATGCTGGGCGGGTCCTCGAAAGCCACGGGCCCGGAAGGGTTCCGCATCGCGGTTCTCCCGAAAGACGGCAAGGGGCGCCAGGCGGACATGGTCTTCGTGCTGGGCAACGACGAGCGCGGCGTGCTGTTCGGCGTGGGCCGGCTGCTGCGCGAACTGCGCATGCGGCCCGGCGAGATCACCCTCCCCCGCGGCTTCCACATGCAGACCGCGCCCCGATATCCCCAGCGCGGCCACCAGTTGGGCTATCGTCCCAAGGCCAACGCCTACGACGCGTGGGACGTCAAGCGCTACGAGCAGTACATCCGCGACCTCGCCGTGTTCGGCACCAACGATATCGAGTTGATCGCCTCCTTCGCCATGGATGACGGCGGCACCACCAGCCCCCTCATGCCCCTCGACCCCTGGGACATGAGCGTCGCCCTGCCCAAGGTCTTGGCCCAGTACGGACTGGGCGTGTGGTTCTGGCTCCCCTACAACAGCGACGCCAACATCGCCACCGAGGAGGGCGTGCGCCAGTCGCTCGCCACCCGCGAGAAACTGTTCAAGGCCTGCGCGCGCCTCGACGGCATCGAGGTCCCCACCGGGGACCCCGGCGACCAGCCCCCCGACATCGTGCTGTCCTACCTGGAGAAACTCGCCGGCGTGCTGAGGTCAACCCACCCCAACGCCGCCCTCTGGTCCACCAGCCAGGGCTTCAGCGAGGAACAACTCGCCGATTTCTACCGCTTCCTCCGGGAAAAGAGACCCAACTGGCTGCGCGGCATCGCCTATGGCCCCTGGACCCACGACACGCTTGCGAACACCCGCGCCATGGTGCCGCCCCTCTACGCCGTCCGCCAGTACCCCGACATCACCCACACCGTACGCTGCCAGTACCCCGTGCCCGGCTGGGACGACGCCCTCGCCTGGACGCTCAACCGCGAGCCCATCAACCCCAGGCCCACCCAGGAGGCGCACATCGTTCGACTCTACGCCCCGGAGACCATCGGCTTCATCTCCTACTCTGACGGCTGCAACGACGACGTCAACAAGATGATCTGGAGCGCGGTGCACTGGGATCCCGACGCCGACGTGCGCGAACTCCTGGTGCAGTACGGCCGCTACTTCATCGGCCCCGACTTCGCCGAGGGCGTCGCCGACGGCCTGCTGGCGCTCGAGGCCGACTGGGCCAAGCCCTTGCCCGACAACGAGCAGATCGGCAAGACCCTGGCCCTCTGGCAGGCCATGGAGAAGCGCGCCACCCCCGAGGTGCTCGCCAACTGGCGCTTCCAGCAGGGCCTCTTCCGCGCCTACTACGACGCCTACATCCAGCAGCGGCTCATCCGCGAGACCGCGCTGGAAAAGGAGGCGCTCCACCAACTCGCCCAGGCCGACGCCTTCGGCCCTGACGCCGCCATCGCCGCCGCCCGCCGCGTGCTCACCGACACCGACGCCGAGCCCGTTGCCCCCGACCTGCGCGCCAGAGTCGAGGCGCTCGCCGGCGACCTCTTCAAGAGCATCGGCATGCAGTTGAGCGTCGAGAAGTTCGGCGCCTCGGGCGAGGAGCGCGGCGCCGTGCTCACCAGCATGGACGCGCCCTTGAACAACCGCTACTGGATGGAGGGCGTCTTCGACCAGGTCAAGGACAAGGATCGCGCCGCCAAGATGGCCGCCCTCGAGCGCATCGTGCACTGGGAGGACGCCGGCCCCGGCGGCTTCTACGATGACTTCGGCAACCCGGCCCGCGAGCCCCACCTGGTCAAGGCCCCCGGCTGGGAAAAGGATCCGGGCTTCGTGTTGAGCGCCCAGGATGGCTTCGGCGGCCCGGTCAAGGCGCGG
>Ga0315294_10008587_pt1 | contig 11222 bp, 10 predicted proteins | sample YL17G13_40_MG_FD_203626 | JGI IMG/M metagenome (GOLD analysis project Ga0315294, IMG submission 203626) | Sediment microbial communities from Yellowstone Lake, YNP, Wyoming, USA - YL17G13_40 | ecosystem: Environmental > Aquatic > Freshwater > Lake > Sediment | place: USA: Wyoming | collected... | reverse complement strand
GGCGGTGGGGGAGAGCCAGGGGTTGGTGGGGGGGGGCGAGGCCGCGGGCGGCGGGCTCGGCTCGCGCGGCGCCGGAGGCGGCCTCGGGGGCTCGAGGGCGGCCGGTGGCTGGCTCGGCTCGCGCCTTGCTGCCGGCGGCGGGCTCGGCGGGTTGCGCCTCGGGGGGCTCGGCGGTTGGGGCGCCGGCGGCGGCGGCGGCCCCGGCGCAAACGCGGGCGCCGGCGGCTGCGGCTGCAGCATGTCAGCGAGCGAGGGCGGGCGCAGCGGCGGCGGGGAGGGCGGCAGCGGCGGCACAGGCGCCGCGCGCGACGGCGGCGCCAAGGGCTCGACGGCATCCATCATCGACCCGCCCCCTCCTCCAAACGCGTCCGCCAGCGTCGTGGATGCCATCGACCAGTCAGCGGCGGCCGGCGCGAGCGGCAGAGGGGGTGGAGCCGGCGCGATGCGTCCTCCCGCCACCCCCCCTCCTCCCGCGCCGCCTGCCGCAGCTTTGGCGGCTTTAGATCGCCTGAACGCTTCGAGCTGGGGATTGGGGAAGGGGGATAGGAAGGGTGTGAGGGCTCGTCGCTCGTGATGCGACGCCCGAATCGGCGCCCGCGGCGCGGGAGACGGTCGCCGTCGCCACCACGCCGTCTTGCAACACCCACCCTTCGCCGGCCAGCGGCCGCCAGGTCGTCCCGCGTCGGCTCGGCGCCCGCCATCGCGGGCCGGGCGCCGGGCGGGGCGCGGGAAGCGGCGGCCGACGAGCGCGCTCGCCGGTGGGCGCGGCGGGAGCCGAAGGCCGGGGCGGCGGGCGCCGCGGACTGAGGAGAGAGAGACCGCGCGCGCGACAGCCCCGGCCCTCCTCCTCTCCTTCTCCTCCTTCTTCGTTGCACGGCCGGCCGGGGGGCGGGCGCCGCCCGCGCGGGCGCACCTCGCTCCCCGGGAGCGGGAGCGGCGGGTGGGGTGGGGGAGGGGAAGAACAGAGCACGCCACCGCGCTCTGCCGCTTCGCCTCCCCTCCATCTCTCTTCACCACGTGTTGAACGCGAGCCCCGCGTCCCAGTAGTGCCCCGACCCGTCGTCCAGGTCGTCGAGCGGAGTGGGCGGCGGCGGCAACGCCGCCGCCCAGTGCGCCGTGGTCGCGCCGCGCGGCGACACGGTGTACACGAACGGCGCCTGGCGCCCGCCCCGACCGTCGCGGGCGACCAGGCGGTCGGTCAGGAGCCGCCGCAACCCTTTGGACACGTCCTGGGTGTTGCCCAGGCGCGCGCGCACTTCCGCCTCCGACCGCGGCCCGTCTTTGAGGTATGCAAACACGGCGCACGCGGTGCGCAGCATGCGGGTCATGGATTTGGGGGGTCGAGGGGGGAGGGCGTCGTCAGAGAGGTCGCCGGGAGGGGGGGGCAGCGAGCCAAACCCGCGAGGGCGCCGCACCGCGCGGAGGGCGCGCCGCATGCGGGGGGGCCACCACGCGGTCGGTCCGTCGTCAGACGCAATGGTTGAGGGGGGAGGAGGGGCGACGACCGGGTCAGAGGCGGGCGCCCAAGGAGGGGCGGCCGCGTCGGCGCCCGCCCACGTCTGTCGCCGCGCGGGGCCGCCGCCGCCGCCGGCGGGCCAGGGTCCTCCTCCGCCCTCGTCTTCCCGCTCCCGCTTGGCGCCGGGCGGGAGGAGGCCCGCGAGGGCGGCAGCGAAATCGGTCTCGCGTGCGGCGACCGCCGCGGCGGCCGCCGGGTCTGCGGCCGGCGCCCGCCCGGGCGCGGCGGGCGCGGCGGCCGCGTGGTGCTCGCCGGGCCACGTCGGCGCCGCCGGCACCGCCCAGGCCGCGCGCGGCGCCGGCCCCGGCGCGAGCGGCAGCGGCTCCAGGCCGCTCGGCCCGGGGCTCGCCCCTCCCAGCTCATCCAGCATGTCGAGCAGCATGCGGTCGTCCAGGGGGACGTCGGGCGACGCGCCGCCCGGGGCCCACTGCGGCAGGTCGGCCGCGGCGGCGGGGTCGGCCGCGGCGGCCATGGCCGGAGGTAGTCGGTCGTAGTCGGCTTGCCACGCGTCGACGGCGCGCGGCGGCGACGGCGGTGGTGGCGGCGGGGAGGGCGGCGCAGCGGGCGCGGCGGGGGCGCCAAGTGCCGCGCTCGGGGAGGCGGCCACGGGGGCCGCCCCGGGCGCGAGCGGCGGCGACTGCGGCTGTCGGGGGGGGCGGCGGGGCGGGATGTGGGCTGGCGGCCGCGGCGGTGCGCGCGCTACGCTTTCTTCCGCTTTCGCCCCGATTCGGGCGCCTGGGGCCGACGTCGGCCGACCGCCCACCCGCACGTCAACCCACCGGGCCAAAATCGCGTGTGCGGGAGCCGGGGCCGCCGTCGTCGGGCGCGTCGCCGCCGTCGGGCGCCATCTGCTCGCCCGAAGCGTCGCGCGCCTGGGGCCGGCTCAAACCGCCTCGCCCAGCGGTTGGAGGCATAAAGGGGCGTCGCCGGGCGCGGGGGTATTCGGGGCGTCGCACTGAATTGACCGGCCGCGCGCGCGCAGCAAAAAAACGCGCCGCCGCGCGCGCTGCGCCAGCCGCGCAAGGACCCGAGAACCCCCTCCCAAACAACCTCGCACCCCTCCACCCACACATTCGGGGAGTTTTGCAGCGCGTCGAAAGAGAGGCGGCCAGCGCGCGCGAGGTCGCGCACGCGCGCGGCGGCCTCGCGGCGGGCGGCGCCCCGGGAAGTTTTTTCAGGGGGTGGGCGGCGGGGCGGGGCGGGCCGGCGGCGGCGAAAGGGTGGTGCAGCAGGCGCCGGCGGGGGGGGGCGCCGGGTGCCAGAAAGACGGCGCGCTGAGGCGCGCGGCACGTGCGCCGCCGGCGGCAGCGCGCGGCGGGCGTGCGTTGTGTGGGGGCGGCAAGGGAGGCGCGAGGGCGCCGTCCCGCCTCCGCTCGCCCGGTCTCTCACCACCCGCCCAGCGGCGGCGGCGGCGGCGGCGGCGCCCCCGGCGGCGGCCCCCACGACCACTGCCACCCCGGGGGCCACCCCGGGGCCGGGGCGAGTGCGGCGGCGGCGGCGGACGAGGGGTAGTGGGGGTGGTGGAAGCCGTCGCCGCCGCGCGCGGCGGCCGCCGCGTCGGCGGCCGCGAGCGCGGCGCGGTACGCGGCCGCGACCGCGGGGTCAGCGCCGGCCAGGGTCGCGACGCCGGACCAGGCGTAGGCGGGGGGGGGGGCGCCGCCGTGGAACGAGGGGGGCGGCGCGCGAAACGCGGGCGGCGGCGCGCCCCACCCGCCGCCCGCCACCGGCGCCGGCTCCGGCGGCACCGCCGACGCCCAGTGCCGCCGATTGGCGCCGCGGGCGGAGATCTCGTACACGAACGGCGACGCGCGGCCGCCGCGCCCCGACCGGCGAACCAGCTTGTCCGCCAACAACCGCCTCAACCCCTTGCTCACGTCCTGCGTGTTGCCCAGCGCGGCGCGCACCGCCGACTCCTCGGCCGGGCCCGCCCGCAAAAAGTCGAACACGGCGCACGCCGTCCGCAGGAGGCGCGTCATCGTGCGGGGCGCCCCCGGCGGCGGCAGCCGGTCGCCCGCCTCGGGCGGCGAGTCGGCGGCGGGAGCGCGGCGGGCGGCGCGGGGGGGGAGGAGGGAATAGGGGGGGGAGGGGGAGCACGCGCCGGCCGCGGCGACGGCGGCGTACAAGCGCGCGGCGGCCGGCAAGGCGGGCGCGGCGGCGTGCGCCGCCGCCTCCCTCGCGCCCGCCTCCCCGCCTGCCGCCCGCGGCGGCGGCGGCGGCTCGCGCGGCGCGGCGCCCGCGGCGGCCAGCGCGTCGGGCTCCGACCCGGCCGACGCGGGGCGCGGCCGCTTGCCGGCCGCGAGCGGGGCCGGCGCGCCCGCCTCCCCTCCTCCCAGCCCCGGCGTGAGCAGCCGGGCCAACGCCTCGTCGAACAACGCGTCCCCGGGCGAGGGCGCGTGCGGCGGCGGCGCGCCCGCGCGCGGCGGCGCGAGCGGCGACGCGGCCGCGACGTCGGCCCACGACAGAGGGGGGGCTGCCGCCGGCGCGGCCGCGGCTCCCCCACCACCCCCGCCCCGGTCCGACAGGGGCCAGGGCGGGGTCTCGAGGTGGGGGAGCGCGGGCGAGCGCGGCGGCGCGGGCGGCGGGGGGGGCGTCGGGGCCGCGGCGTCGGCCGTGGGTGGAGGGGCGGCGGCGACCGGCGCGGCGGAGGCCGGCGCGGGCGCGTCGGCGGGCTGGGGGGCATGGGGGGCGGGCGTTTCAGCGCCACGCGGCGGCCGGCGGACCCCCCGCGCTCGTTGGGCCGCGCCGTGCGGCCCACGCGCCCGCCGCGCGCCCTCCACGCCGAACCCGCCGCGGTCGGCGACCCTCTAATGCATGGGCCGCCCCGCGCCAGCCGCCGGCGCCGCCCGCACCTCGGTCCCCCGCATCGGGGCCGCGCGCGCGAGCGCGCCCTCGGACGGCGGCGTGGCGAACGTGGCGCCCGGTGTGGCGCGCGCACAAGTTTGGATGTAGTCTGAATGCATAGGGAAGGGGGGCGTGTGGGCGGCGGGCGAGGCGGCATGGGGCTGTTTATACTCGCTATCGCGCCGGCGCCCGCACCGCACCGGGCACGGCCGTGTCGCGCCGCCGTGAGCCTTTGTTCAAGCCCGCATAGTCGCACGCGGGCGGCGAGCGGGAGCCGCCGAAAAGGGGAGGGGGGCGTGCTGCGCGCGCCGGCTTGTGCTGCGCCCGCTCACGTGTGCCCCCCAAAAAGGGCGCGCCCCACCCGCCAACCCACCGCGGTCACACGCCGAGCGCCCCGGCCAAACTGCCCGCCACCGGCCACGCCTCGCCCCCACCCCCCGGCGGCCCCACGCGCGCCAGGCGCGGCACGAACCGGGCGAGCGCCGCGAGCGTCGCGCCGTCCGCGTCGATGTGCAGCCCCACGCCCAGCGCCCGCACGGCGGCCACTTTGCCGGCCTCCGTGTCGCAGAACAAGAGGCGGTGCGGGGGGACGGGGGCGGCGCCGCGCGGCCCGACGCACGCGGCGGCCTCGAGCGCGCCGCGGGCCGCCGCTTCGCCCACGTCGCCCGCCACGCGCGCGATGAGGTAAACGCGGTCGACGGCGGAGGCCAGGGCGGTGAGGGCGGCGGTCGCGCCGGGGAGCAGGGTCGCCCCACTTTCCAGCGGCTCCCCGTCGCCCTCGGCGAGGACGACTCCCGGCGCCGACACGCACACGACGCGGGCGCCGCCCAGGGCGGCGCGCAGGGCGGAGGGCGTGGCGGTGGCGGGGCGGAGGGGGGGGGGGGGGGGGGGGGGGGGGGGGGGGGGGGGGGGGGGGGCGCCGCCGCCCCGCACGACGACGGCGCGTCGTCGTCGTCGCCGCCTCCCTCTTCCTCTCCCCGTTTGCGGGGCGGGGGCGGCCGCCCCCGCCCCGCGCTCCACAGCAGGGCCACGGCAAGGCCCAGGACGCCGGTCAGCTTGAGCGGGGTGGGGAGGGACTGAAAGGAAGAGGAGGGGAGCACGCTGGGTGGGCGCGCGGCCCTCTCTCCATCTTTCTCTCTCCCTTCCCTCTCTCCCACTCTCTTCTCGCACCGCCAGCAGCTCGGCCAGGCGGCGCAGCAGGGCGGCGAGCGCGCCCGCGGTCGCGGCGAGCATCGGAGGAGGGGGAGGGGCGGCGGGGCACGCGCCGGCGCTCGGCGATGCGGCTGCGCGATCGCCCGGCGCGGCGGCGGGGCGCGCGGGGCGCGGCGGCAGCAGTGTCCACGCTCGCCGACCGCGGCGCGCGCTCGCCCCCACACCCGCCGCGGCCGCGCCGCGCACATCCCACTCCCCGCCGCGCGCCCACACGCGCCAGGCGCCGAGGGCGGCCCCGCCCCCCGCCTCCCCCCCCCCCGATTCAAACCCCCATCTTGCGATGAGCTGGCTCGCCGCGCAGGCGCCCCGCGCCGCGCCCGACGCGCCCGGCGCGGGGGGCACGTTTAAATCCACCGCCCTGGCGGACGCGGGGCGGTTGTCGATGTACGCCGAGGCGCCGCGCGGGGACGTCGCGATTGAAGACTTTGAATCCGCGGCGTTGGACCGCCTCAAGGGTGATGAGTGGGGAGGGATGGAGCGATGCGGGCTGGCGGATGGGGGCCCGAGGCTCGCGCCGGCCCGCGGCGCGCGCGCGCGCGCATCGGCGCCCACAATTTCCCCCTCCTCCCCCTCCAAACAGTCTTGAAAGGCATCGAGGAGGCCAAAGCCAAGGGCGTCAAAGGTCCCGCCCTGGACGCCGCGGCGGCGGCGCTCGCGGGGGAACACGTCGCCCCCTCGACCGACGCGCTCGGCCATTTCGTGCTCCGCCTCGCCTTTTGCCGCACCGAAGACTTGCGCCGCTGGTTTCTGACGCTGGAAGCCGACCTGTTTCGCGCCCGCTTCCGCGCTCTGCTGCCCGACGCGCAGGCGGCCTTCATTTCCTCTGCCTCGCTCCCCGTCACCCCCCTCTCCCGCCCCGACTACGACGCCCTGCGCCCCGCCCTCGCCGCCGTCGCGGAAGGCGTGCACGGCGGCGCGGCCTCCCGCCGGTTCGCGGCCGACGTGGCGTCCGGCGCGGCGCGCGACGCATTTTTCCGCGCGCGCTTTGAGGACGTGCCCGACCTCGTGGCGACGCGTCGCGCCCTCCTCGTCGGCGGCGACGCCATCGTGTCCAAACACGACGCGTCGTCCCTCGTCGCGGGCGCGTTCCGGGCGCGGCTCGCCGCGGGGCTGACCCGCGCTGCGCGCGCGTGGGCGTCGCACGGCGCGGCCGCGGAGGCCGGCCGCCTGGCCCCCGTCGTGGAATCCCTGGCCGTGCGCTACGTGGGCACAGATTACGGCGCGACCGGGCGCGGCCGCCCCGGCGACGCGGTCGCCGCGGGCGACGTCGCGGCCCTCGCCGCCGCCTCGTTTCCCCTCTGCATGCGGGCCATGCACGGTCACGTGACGACAGCGCACCACCTCAAACACAAGGGGCGCCTCCAGCTCGGCCTCTTCCTCAAAGGCATCGGCCTCCCCCTCGACGAAGCGTTGCGCTTCTGGCGCGCCGCCTTTGCGCCCAAGTGCACGCCGGACGAATTTGACAAGCGACACGCGTACTCGATCCGCTTCAATTATGGGCGGGAGGGGAAGCGGGCGGACTACACTCCCTACTCGTGCGTCAAGCTCATCACCACCCCCGTCGACGGGGGCGACTGCGCGGGGTGCCCGTACAAGACGCTGGCGCCGGACGCGCTGGCGGACGCGCTGGCGGGCATGGGGGTCGCGCCGGCGGCCGTGCGCGAGGCGGGGGCGAAGGCCAAGGCGGGCCACTTTCAGCTCGCGTGCGCGGCGGCGTGGGAGGGCATCCACGGCGCCGAGCTGGACGCGGGGGTGCAGCACCCCAACCAGTACTACGACGCGTCCCGGGCCGCGCTGGCGCCCAAGAAAGAAGAGGGGGAGGGGGTGAAGGCCGAGGCGGGCGGCGCGGCGGCTGGGGCGGCGGGCGCGGCTGGGGCGGCGCCCTGACCCCTGTGTGACGGAAGCGGCGCCCCTCCCACGGCGCGCGGCGCGCGGCGCGAGTGACGGCGACGACACAAAAAGCGATCAACCCGGCCGCACCTCCTCCTCCGCCCCTCACGGGCTGCGCCGCCGGGGGGACAGGCGGGCCAGCAACCGCCGCCCCGGCGACTCGGGCCGGCCGGCGTGGGCGGGCGCGGCGGCAGGCGCGGCGAGCTCTGCCGAGGCGAGCGCGGCGGCGAGGCCTTCCGCGCGCGCATCGGCCACCAGAACCGCCCGCTCCAGCGCGTGAATTTGGGCCTTGAGCGCGGCCGCCTCGGTGGACGCCGGCAAGGGGGAGGGGGAGGGAGGGGCGCCCGGCGCGGGGCTCGCGGGCGCGACCCGCGCCGCGAGCGCGGCCGTCCGCCACCCCGCCCTCTCCACCACGCGCCCCTCCCACCGCGGCGCCGCCGGCGCGGGGCCGCCCGCGCGGCGGCGGACGAGGGCGAGCACCCACTCGGCCGCGCCCGGCGCCGCGTCGGCCGCGGCGGCCACGTCGCCCGCGGTGGCCGGCACCCCCAGCTTGGCCAGGACGCGGGCGTGCAGCGTAGTCCAATTGTAGTGGCGGCCGGTGGCGGACGAGGCGGGGCTGAGGAGAGAGGGGAGGCGGGGTGTCAGCGCGCGAGAGAGACGCGGCGCGGGACCTTCCCCACCCCTCCGACGCGCATGCCTGTAGTTGTGGAGGTCGACAATCTTGGGGAAGAAGTAGTGGCAGATCTCGGCCATGAGGACTGGAGAGGGGGGGAGCAAGGGGGGGCGGTGGTTGGCCCCCGCCGAGGGTCGCCGCCGCAGCCGCCGCGTCGGTGGCACCGCCCAGACGGCGCCTGGCGTCGCCCGTATGGCCCCCGTCGCGTGAAACGCGCGGACGAGGGCGGCGGGCGCACCAATGCCCGCACCTGCCTCCTACTCGCCCCTCTCCGCCTCTTCCGCCCTCCTCTCCACCCACCACCATCCGCAAAGTCGCGCGCAATGTTGCGCCGGGGGCGCGACAGGGGCACGGTGTCCACCTAGGGGAAGGAGGGAGGTGGGCCCATGCCGCGGCGGTTTTGCGTCGCCCCAGCTCTGCCCGCCCCTGCTCCTCACCCATTCGTAGAGCGACACCAGGTCGTCAGCGGACGCGGCCATGGCGGCGGCGCGTTGTGGGGAGGGGGCGGCGCTGCAGAGTCTGGCCAGCCGCGCCAGCGCCGCCACTCCCGCGCCGCCCGATGCCCTCCTCTCTTCTCATCCTCGCCCGCGCCGCCCCATTCGGCCGGGGCGGCCCCGGCCGCGGCGGCGGCGGCCGCGGCGCTCCCGGCCGCGGCGGCGGCGGCCGCGCCGCGCCCGACGGCGGGCCGAGAAGGCTGCCGCAGAAGGGCTACTTTGCCGAGGTCGACGGGAGAGGTATGGGATGAGGTCGAGTGGTGGCGGGGAGGTGGCGCGCGAGCCGGGCGCCGCGCCGACGCCCCCACCCCATCCCCCCGCTCGTCCTGTAGCCGAAGTCCTCTCCCCGATGGCGCGCGTCAACCAAGCCGACCCCACCAAGAAAGGGGGCCGGTGGGCTCCGGAATTCGTGTGGAACACGGACTGGGCGGGCGCGCTCGACGCGGCGGAGGAGGCGCGGGTCAACGCGAAGCGCCCTCGCGCGGCGCCGACGCCGCCGCCTCCCCCGCCGGGCATGCCCGCGCCGTCGGCGGGGCTGTCGTTCAGCCGAGTCGCGGACCTGAACGACATGAGCGTGGACCTGAGCGAGGCGCTGCGGCCGAGGAAGAAGGAGGACACGGGAAGCGAGGGGGTCGGCGCCGGTGCCCGCGCCGCCTCCTCCGCCGCCGCCTCCACCTCTTCTTCCACCGGCTTTGAAGGCAAGCCGACGCAGGCCGACGGGCGGCGGTGGACGCGGGGCGGGAAATTCGCGCGCGCGGCGCCCGGCGGCGCGGCGACGCCGGTCGACGCCGCGGCGGCCGCGGAAGACGCCGCCGCTGCCGCGGCCGCGTACGAGTCGTTGAAGGCCGACTCGCAAGCGTGGACGGCGGCGCTCGGGGCCGCGGGCGCGGTGGCGGCCGCCTCGCTGCACGGACCCCCCTCCGGCCTCTCCTTCCTGGCCGGCGCCGCCGGCGGCGCCCTCTACCTCCGCCTCCTGCACCGCTCCGTGGACGGCGTCGCGGGAGGGGGCGGCGTGGGCGCGGCGGTGGGCGGGCAGCGGCTGCTCATCCCGTTGGTGCTCGTCCTCGCGGCCAACCGCTTCAATTTCTTCCACCCTCTCGGCCCGGACGCTGTCGCCGACCTGCCCGCCCTGCTCGTCGGCTTCTTCACGTACAAGGCCGCCCTGGCGGGGCGGCAGGCGGCGTCCCTGCTGCGCGGGCTGGCCGACGCGGCGGCCGAGGGGGGGAACACGCCCATGGGGCCGGGGTGACGGGGGAGCGTGGGCGCGGTGGTGGGCGTGTGGCGCGGGCGACAGCGTTGGCAGGGAGGAGGAGGGCACCGCTCACCCGCCGCCGTCCCTTCCCCTCTCTCGCTCCGCTCGCAGCGCCCTCGCCGCCGCCGCCAGCGCGGCGTCGTCCGTACCCTCCAGCCAGGCGGGGGGCGGGCCGGGAAGGTGGATGCCGGCCGCGAGGCGGGCGACGGCCGCCGCGCGCGGCGCGTCGAGCGCGAGGCCTCGCGCGGCGGCCTCGTCGGCGGGCGGGCATCCCGCGCCGTTGGCTCGATTGATCTGCGTCGGCTCGGCGCCTGGGGCGGCGTCAGGGGTGTCTGGCGCGGCAGAGGCCAACGGGCGATAGCCGCGGCCCGCGGGGTCGCCCGCCGCGGCCTCGCGCGGCCGCGGGGGCGCCGTCATCGATGCACGGGGACTGCGGGCGAGGGCGGCGAGCACGTCGAGCGCTTGCTGTGCGGGGACAGCGGCCGCGCTGCGCCCGCATCACAGTCTCCAAGCCGGCACCCGCCTCCCCCCCCCTCCACACCCGCCGCCATGGGCCTCGCCTTCACCAAGCTCTTCGCGCGCCTGTTCTCGCGCAAGGAGATGCGGTGAGAGAGAGGGATGCACAAGGGGGAGGCGTGTGCTGGGGTCGCCGCGGCGCTCGCGCGCGGCCCGGCGCGTGCTGACAGACCCTCCTCCATTCCTGCAGCATCCTCATGGCGAGTGGGCGCGCGCGGGAGGGCCGGTCGGGGGTGCACGCGGCGGCGCGCGCGCCCGCGCGCCGACCGCGGGCCTCGGACCGCGGCGGCCGCCGTGCGCGGCGCGTCTTGCATTGGGCGGCGACCGCTGGCCGCGGGCGCGGCGGCCGCCGCGGCCGCCGCGCGCCCACGCCAGCCGCGGCGCGCGGCGCGCCGCCCGCAGCGGGCCGCGGCGCCCCCATCGCCCGCCGCCCGCCTGGCCGGAGGGAGGCGGAGCCAAACCTGGATCGCCGGACCGCTCCGGTCGCGCCCGCGGGCGCGGGCGGGCGCGGGCCGCGGGCGCGCGCCCATCGGCGCGCGCCGCGCGCCGCCGCAGCGCCCGCCCGCCGCCGCGCGCCCGCCGCCGCGCCGGCCACGCGGGCGCGCTACCACCCGCCACGCGGCGCGGCCGGCGCGACGCGAGCGTTTCCCTTCTCACGCCACCCCCGTCCCCCTTCTCCGCAGGTCGGCCTCGACGCCGCGGGCAAGACGACGATCCTGTACAAGCTCAAACTGGGCGAGATCGTGACCACGATCCCCACGATCGGTGAGTGAGTGAGGGAGGGGGGGGGGGGCGGCGCGGCGCGCGCGATCCGCGGGCGAGCAGCGC
>Ga0315294_10008582_pt1 | contig 11227 bp, 22 predicted proteins | sample YL17G13_40_MG_FD_203626 | JGI IMG/M metagenome (GOLD analysis project Ga0315294, IMG submission 203626) | Sediment microbial communities from Yellowstone Lake, YNP, Wyoming, USA - YL17G13_40 | ecosystem: Environmental > Aquatic > Freshwater > Lake > Sediment | place: USA: Wyoming | collected... | reverse complement strand
GGCTTGGGGGATAAATTATGTGTGGCCTGCAGACTGGCAAAGCTGTATGAGCCTCCTAAACGGCCTGAGGCGTAGCGCGAGCGCTGGTCCTGGAGGGTGGGTCAAGATCCGCTGGACCGCCGACGTTCACCGGCGGCTGGAAGTGACCTTCCCCAGTGATGTGGAGCGGCGGGTCTGGGGCAATCTGCGGGAGCAAGTGGGGCCCCAGGCCGTGGATCAATCCTTGGAGGATGTAAAGCTGGTCGTGGCGATTTTTTGGGAGGATAAGCGCACATGCAGGAGATTCCCGCGGGCCCGGCCCGCAGACCGGTGATTCAGGCCCGCATGGGCAAGGGCGAGCCGTGGTACCATCCCGAACGGGATCTGGCCAACAGCCTGCCCGTCTGGGTGGCCAAGTCCTTCATGCAGTTTGAGAACTGGGAGGACGGCCAGTATTGGGCCGCCGGCACCACCCGGGAGAAGCTGAGCCTGGCGGCCGGGCGCCTGGGCAACCTGGTCAGCCGCTGCCGCAACGGCAACGTGCCGTTGGCGGAGGCCCTGCAGATTCTGGAGGATCTGGATTCCGCGGAACTGAAGATCCTCTCCGCGGCGCTGTATTACGTGCTGCTGACGAATTTCTGGGAATGGTCGCGGGTTGTCAAGCCGCGCGTTCCGGGGGACCACGAAGTGGACCTCCAGCCGTTGACGGAAGCCCAGGCGGCCTTCAGCCGCCGGCACTGGTGGTCCGGACCGCGAAAGGAACCGAAATGGCTGACATTGGCAAGACTCCCGAAGAGGTTTCTGCAAGTCTGGCTAAGGCCGCGAAGCAGGCGGAATTCGACGAGCTCCTGAAGCGCGTCCAGAAGTACCATGAAGTCACGCGGAAGCTGAAGAGCGGGGAAATCAAAGGCGAGGACAAGGCGGCCTTCGTGGCCAAAGCCTCCGCCGAACGCAACGCTCTGTCCAAGGAGATCCTGGCCTGGGCGGAGAAGGACCGGCGCATCTACGAGCTGGTGGCCATCCTGATCGACTTCTACGCCCTGCTGAAGCTGGTGCTCTTCGAGCTGGGCGGCTGTGAGGGCCTGCGGTCTCGTCCGGAAGCCCTCACCCACCTGAGCGATCTGGCCCGCGGTTTGGCCTTCCACGCGGCGCCGAACGGGGACAAGTTGATCGACAAGCTGCCGGAGACGGCGTTGTACCTGACGCATCTGGCGGACAACCGGCAGACCGACGCGCCGTGATGCGTCTCGGCCGATGGCTTAACGGGCAGGCTTGGATCCACGCCCGCAAACACGTCAAAGATCGGGTTTGGGATACGGTACGGCCCCATCTCTGGCTGCCGATTCATCGGGCCGTCGGCAAGCCCGGTGAGCTGCCCTTTCCCTTCACTGTGGAAGAAGTGCGGGCTTGGTGGTTGAAAAAGCGGCGGAAGAAGAAAGGGAAACGAAATGCTCTTCGCCGACGGCGGTGACGTATGGCGCACACCCTCCGAACAGCTTGACAAGTGCCGGTCCTTTAAGGAGCTGAAGAAGGCCGGATTCACGCCCTTCTATCTGGGGGTGGTGTACCACTACGCGAAGGTCCTGGACAACCTGCAGCAGCTCTTTGCCTTGGAGCTCTGGCAGCGGGAGAAGAAGACGGTGGTCGGCACGACCATCAAGTTCGGCCGGCCGATCGTCCTGGAGTGCGGGGAGGAAGAGCCCGTGCTCGACGTCATGGAGACGGGCCTGTACGGCAAGTTCCTGAACTGGCTCCTGACCTATCAGATCATCGATCGGAAGGAGCGGAAGTTCTACGTGATTCGGTACTTCCTGGCGCCGATTCTGGACCCCATGGCTTTGGATATGGACGGGAAGCGGGTCTACACGTCCCTGCCGGTCTTCGGCTTGAGCGGGCCGCGGGGCTGGACGGCGCCGGCGGAGCACCTGTTGCTGCCGATTGCGGCCCCGGAGGCGATCAGGCTGGAACTGCGTCCGCCGGAGCCGGAGGTGCAGCGGATGGCCCAGGCGGCCCTGGCCATCATCACGGAGGTTTGAGATGGAAGGCTTGCGAGAGTGTTTGGCCACCATCACCCTGGAAAGTGTGATTCGTCCTGGGGCCGAAACTCCTGTGACGCAGGGCGTTTGGGCGCCCGTTGGATTTGGAATGTGGCGTATCCGCAGGCATACTATGTCTATGCTCGCGGCAAAAGAGACCAAAGTAGGCTCCGGCTGCGGGGTCTGGTTCACACCCGTTCCGCCTTGTGGAGATCTTCGGACTGCTTGGCGGTTTCCTACTGGATCAGGGCCACCTTTGGCACCGGCGGTGGGTGCCGGCGAGACGACCCGCTCAATGGTGGAAAGGTCCCTTTTGTTGGCGGTGTCGGCCAACACCAGGCCCTACCTGCTTCAGGTCGGAATTCTGGAGCGCCTCAGAGAGGAAAGGGAAACGCATGATCGTTGAAGCGATGTCTCCGGGACCGTTGGATTCGCTCCCGGTGTCGGGCAAGGAAGCGGCCGCGGCGGTGCCGATCTTTTACTCGGAAGCCGGCTCGGCCACGGCGCTGCTCCTGCGGGTGCGGAGCGACGACAACAAGGTGCGGCGCACCTACCGCGTGGAAGTCAGCGGCAAGACCGGCCGGCTGTCCCTGCAGGACTGCTCGACCACGATCAAGCCGCTGTTCGATTCCGCGCCGGAGGAAACGGCCGAGGCGAAGGAGAAGCCGGCATGATCGAGCGCCACATCAAGGTCTTCTACTCCGTCACGGCGGCCGGATTGACCAAGGCCGTCGAGGAATGGCAGGCGCAGAATCCGAGTTTCACGCTGCTGACCCAAGCCCTGGTCGCCGCGGGCCTGGCCGGCGAACGGGGTCTGTTCTTGAGCGTGTTGTATGACGTCGGGCCCGACCCGCTGCTGCAGAACAGGTCGGGCGCCCTGAACCGGCCGGCCGTGCCCACGGCGCGCGCCTACATGATTGATCCGGCCAACCGGCAGCTGATCCCGGTGGACGCCCAGGTGGGCGTCTTCGGGGCGATTCCCGGAACCAAGCTGAGCCCGGAGGACGAGGAACTGCCCCCTCCGCCGCTGTTGCCGCCGGACTGCGATCTGAGCCGCTGGCCCGGGCAGTTCAAGGTGCCCGAATGACGGACTGGATTTCTCCTCCCGTTTGGTCCGCGCTCAAAGTCCCAATGAGCGGCCAGAGCCTGTTGGCGGCGGTGCATCCGGGCGTCCTGACCAAGGCCTATGGGGCCCTGCGGAACAAGGTCCATTACAGATGCTGGCCGGACGTGGAGCTGGTGTGGAGCTTCTGCATCAATCCTCCTGGGGCAGGGGTCTACGTCAGCGAACGCCTTTTGCAGGAGGATGACATTCAAAACCCCTTCAGACTGCAAGCCGTGGATCCTTTGGGCCGGTTCTTCCAACTATGGGGGAACATACTCGAAGTCCATCCAAGGGGGCTCGATTGGGAGTCGCCGGATCCCGTCTTGCCGGATCCGAAGGTTTATCAATCCGTGCGTCGCTTCTTCGAGAACGCCCTGCAGGTCGTACCCAAGCTGCTGCTTTACATGTATGATCTTGAAGAAGAGGGTTTTTGGTCCGGTGAGCGGGATCTGGTTCCCCGGAAGCGGCCGTTAAGTTCCCAGGCGCCTGGGGAAAATTTGGGCCACAAGTTTCACTGGCCCGTGGCGCCTTTTCTGGACGTTTTTACGGACGTCGGGTTCGAGGGGCAAGATGCGGTGCGGAGGCGAGTTTCGGCCCTTAGCGGAATGGCCCTGCTCAAGACCGTGAAGTCCGTGATTGATTGCCGGCGGAGACCCAAACGAGGAAGGAGCGGGAACGATGCCTGAAGAACAAGCCAAAGAGGTGCCGCAGCTGTACCATCTGGTCGTCGTGCCGGAGGAGGCTCCGGTGGTTTTTACCGCCGCCGGCACGGTGGAGGGGATCGAGGCCAAGTTGGGGGAGCAGGTGGACATCTACGGGGTCGAGGACGTGACCTACCACCTGTTCTTCGGCCAGTACCTGAAGATCGACGCCGTAAGCGTCCTGCGCAAGCTGACCATAGGCCTGCCGGACAATACCCAGCGGGTGCTGACCAGGGAGATCCACAGGACACCCCAGGATAAGCTGCCTCCCCCACCCAAGAAGGAATAGGCTAAATATAGCCCCCTAAAGCGGTTAAGATAGGGTGAATAGTTAATCCCAGTCTACGGACTGAGGTAGGCTATTTTGGCCTATCCCTATGGTATGCGCAATGATAGGAGAATACCCCTCCCAGGAGCTAAATATATGGCCTCCGCGATGTTAGAATAACATGGAAGCGACTTAGGCTTTCGGGTGCCTGTCGCCATTACAGGCCGTTGTAGAGCGCATATCCCGTTAGGGGGAGATTGCGCCACGTGGATAAGGCCACAGGAGGCAATCCTAACTAGGTAGAGACGATGGCGGGTAAACCTCTACCGAATAATGTCTCAGGGGCCACGGGCGCCTGACCGCACGTGTTAAGTCCGGCTCTGGCAAGACTGGCCAGCCGGATACGTTTAGCGCAAACAGTCGGGTACAGCGGACACCGCCAAGGCCCAATGCGAATGTTTGTAAGGCGGAGGTGACCGGTCTGCGACCAGGTCCATCGATGCCCAGGTCCAGACGGAACCGGCACTCCGCTTTTCTTTAAAGGAAGGGCTATCCGCGCTGCCTAAAGAAGCGCGCGGAGTGGGATGGCAACCCACGGACAAACGCCGGAGGGTCGAATATGTACATTGACCTTTCCCTCCGCAACAGCGCCCTTTACGAAGGGTGCAAGATTGCGGAGGTGGCCGGGCGCCTCAACCTTGAGACGCCGGTTGCCGAGGCTGTGACCCTGATCGGGAGAAACATCTCCCGCATCATGGACGCGGTCCCGGCGACTGAACGCGCCGAATGCACCCTGACGGGCCCCATGGCCGTCTGGGCGTATTTGGTCGTGTTCCACCACGTCGTCCACAAGTACACGAAAGTGTACTATGCGGATGGGCGTGGTGCGCCGGTCCTACTCGCCCAGCACGGGGCGTAGGGCCGCGGCCAGTGTGCTCCCGAGCATCGTCGGGGGCGAAGCCTTGCGCGGGCTTTGTAACTCAGGGAGCTTTGGCTCCCAGCGCAGAACGTATGACAGCCCCCACCCGGGAACCGATTCAAGGGTGGATAAGGGCGAAGTCCCCGCGCCTAAAGCGCCTGGGAGTCCGGGAGCCGACAGCTCTTGTGGAAAAGGGCGAAAGAAGCCTAGCCCCCACAACCTGTTGGTATACCCGGAATCGACTCCATCACCTCCTGTGAGGTGGAGCGATCAAAGGAGAGTTGGGGCTCCGGCTGCGGGATCGGCAAGCAGCGGATCAGACCCAACGAGGGCAGGCTATGCTGTAAGTCCTACCGTGATGACGAGTGGTGTAAAATCACGGGTTCGGGATTTACAGCGGGCCTGACGGGAGAAGCACACGCCTGAAAGGTGTGCAGAGGGGTGACTCCCTTGCGAGAAAACTGTACTCGCGAAAAGTCAGATTTGAAAGGAGATTCCGTCAATGCGCGAAAAAAGACCGGCAAGAAACCGCGCACAGTCAAATGAGACCGCGGTGATTGATGTTCATTACGTTGGCGGTTGGTCCACCCGCCCTGCTCTCCGCGGACGATATCAGAAAATATCCGGCGATGAAAGAACGATCCATTCGTGTAATTATGGAATAAAGTCCGTTCGTGAATACTGCAGCGAATGGAAGACGAGAAAACAGGAATTTTTTGACGGTTCGTGGCGTGGAGTCGATTGACAAAGAGAGGAAGCCCCTATGGGGCGCGGATGGGCTGCCCCCGCTGCAACCCGGCTGGTGCTGGGATGCGGCGGGGGCTTTTCTTTTGCAAGGAGGGGAAAACATGGACTGGGTCTGCTGGACAGTGCGGGACCGGAAAGGCCGAGTGGTCCTTTCCGGACAGTGCCCGTCGGAGGCCGTACAGTGCCCGGCCGTAGAGAGTGGCCTGCGGCTGGAGGTGGTACAGGGGGAGAAGCCCAGCCTCTATCGCGTGCCATACTATGTGGCGTCGTTCTTGTTTGGAGCGGGCGTGATCCTTCTCGGGGTGGCGGCGTTCGTGCCGATGCCACACCCCATCTTCTCTGGGGTGTGGGCTCTCCTCGGTGTGCTGACGTTGTTGTTCAGGTGGTGGTTCATCACTCGGCCGTGGATGGCCGAGTTTTTCCGGTAGAAGAAAGGCTGTCCCAAAAGTTGGAGGAGTGGCTGGTCAAACAGAAGGGGGATCGAGATGACGCGGATCGACCTGTCCTTCTCTCGCGGCAACCTGCTGTACGCGGGTTGCCGAATCGAGAAGGACAAGGGGGGGTATCTCACGCTGGATATGCCCCTCTGCCAGGCCGTCGGCCGCCTTCAACGGAACGTTGAGGCGGCTCTCTCCCTCGTTCCGCTGGGGGAGCGTGAGGCGATCTGCCTCACGGGATACGCGGACGGCTGGGCCTTCATGGTGGCTCAGCAGGTGATCATCCGGAAGGGGTACACGAAAGTGTACTACCTGGAGGGGAACAAGCACGAAGAAAAGGAAGAGCGGGTGCTCATCTACTCGGCCTAACGCCCGGCCGCGTGGATTAGCTGTGGGGGGCGTCAAAAAGAAGGAGTGAGAAATGAGGTACATCGGATTGGTCGTGGCCAGCTTCGTGCTGGCCGCGTTGGTCGGTTGCGCCGCAACCGACAAGGTGAAGTCGCTCTACTCCGCGGACGAGAAGGCCGCGGAGGCCAACAGCACGGCGACGGCGGCGGCCGTCGAGGCGACGGCGGCGGCCGTCGAGGCAGGCAAGGCCAAGCTGCTGGCTCAGATCGCCGCCGGCGTGGCGGCGTTAAGTCTGGTAGTGACGGCCTGGACCTTGCGGTCCCGGCGGAAGGAGGAGGAGGAGGAAGTCGGCGGGGGCGGCAGAAAGCTGCCGCACGCCGACAAGGACAAGGACAAGTAACGCCCAGCGTGGGGCGGACCGCGGCTTAAAAACCCGCGGTCCGCCCTTGTTCTTAGCAGTCTGTTTACCGAGGCAGTCTGGAACGGTCCGAACTCTCGGGCCGTTCAAACCGTGGCTTGGGAGGGGCCCCCACGGGCCGAGGAGTTTCCACGATGATTGATGAGCAAAGCCATGCCGTCTTCGCCGGCATGACGACCGAGGGCAGCCTCGTCAAATGGACGACGTTGAACAGAAGACAGCCGGCCGGACTGCCCGCCGTGCCTCTGCGTGATTCCCGCCTGGTGGTGGTGGAACGCTCCTACCAGCGGCGCGCCCAACAGATCGGGCACGGCGGCCTGGAGGCGGTGCGTTCAGTGTGGTTGAGCGTGATCACGCCGGTCTATAAGCCGGAGAGCGGCCGCGTCGAACTGGAAAAGGAGGAGAGGGATCACAGCATGTTCCGCAATCCCTACATGCCGACGGGCTGGCTGGGCATGGTCAAGCGGGACTGGCTGCACCGCTGGTTGTTCAAGACCGCGCTGCAGATGGTGCAGGAGACGCAGAACCCGGCCGAAGAGGAGCCGGCCATTCTCCCGCCGCCCCTGTACGCGCCGGTGCCGCGGGTCCGGGCCGGTTGGGTGAAGCTGCGCATGGGGGCGCGGTTGGAGGACCGGGCGCTGGCCTTGGCGCGCGGGTTCGACAAGTATTCCTTCGACAACGTCTGTTCCGGCTTTGCCGCGTCGTACGACGGCACGCTGGAGATCGTGGCCGACGACGTGGTCAAACTGTCGGGGGAAAGCGGGGAGGATCTATACGCCGCCGAGACCGTGGTGGGCGGCGTACGCGATTCGGCTCTGCACGTGTTCGGGGCTGCTCTGGACCCCTTCACGCTGCATCCGGCGGTCAAACGCGGGGAAAAGATTCCGGTCACCCGCGGCGTGCCGCTCTGGCGCGTGGTGCCGCACCGGGGTTGGACGAGGGACGAGCTGCGGCGGGAAGCGCAGTTTCCCGTGCTGCTCTATGTGGCCGCGCTGAGCTCCGTCAAGGAGATCCTCGGCCTGGAAATGATCGATCTGAGATATGCCTATCAGACTGAAGAACCCTGGGTCGAACTGGCCGGTCAAAAGACCTACGCCGTTCGGCCCGAATACCAAGACGGCTCCAGAGGCCGACGCAGCAAGGCGCTGCTCTGTGAGGACGAGCACATTCATTTGGACGTGATGCAGGTCCCGCAACGGCGGGATCAACGGGAGAATAAAGGGCGGGGGCACAAACCGCAGGTGCGCGGCAAACCGTCTGACGAGTATGCGTTTGCGCAATCGGAGAGGGAGAGCAAGGCCATTCCGCTGCCGGCGGAGCTGCCTTCCGCCGCCGAAGAGGTATGATTCGGCAGAACCGACAGAGGCTACGCGCCGCGGGAGGACGCGCCCGAGGGCAGGTTCCACGGACATCGGCTGTGTCCGTGCCATGTTTCCCCATATCGCCCGCAGTTTCCGCGTCGACTCCTTCCGACGTGAGGGGACGGCCCGCCGGTCGGCCTTGTAGGCCGGCACTTCCCTCCCCTTTTAAGGAGGTCGAACAAAGGAGACCCGACATGAGTGACCGATGCAGGATGGAGGTGTTTTGCCTGACGAAGGACAAGGAGAAGTTTGAGGAACTGGGCTTCACGGAGTGGCCGGACAAGTTCATGGTGAGCGTCTGGAAGGCCTTGGTCCTCCCGGCGTCCAGGGCCTCCTACATGGTGGACGCGACGGCCAACTACGCCCACGCCCGGGAGATGCCCGAAGACATCCCCTACTACGGCTTCAACAGCGCGGGAGACGAGTATGGCCCCGGGCTGTTCGTCTGCGACGGCAAGACCTTCCTGGAGGTGGACTGCCTGAGCGGACCGGATGAGCCGGCCGTGCGGGTTCGCTCGTCCGGAGGCATCGCCCCGCAGGCCATCAGGGACGCGCGGCTGTATTGGCGGCTGCTGAAGCGCGTCAAGAAGCAGCTGGGGGTGACATGAGGCGGGCCGCTCACATGTATTCGCTGTTCAGTCCCGCTTGGTCCGCCATTGGCAACCCGGCGAATTATACGGTGTGCCGCGGCGTGCGCGGCCTCCTGCTGCGTGCGCGGCCGGATTGTCGTTCAGTGCTTTCCCAGGTGTTTACGAAATTTCGGGAGAGGCGGGCGGATCCCGGGGAGTCCGTGCTGGCCCGGGACGTTGTGCACGGCTGGTACAGGTGGCAGTTCTTCGCGGACGACCTGAAGGTCTCCAGATTCCTGGAGCACCGCACGTATGACGGGCTGCGCGTGGTTCTGGTGTCGCTCATCTGGGCCGTGAACAGGGAGGCGGAAAAGTGGAAGGAACCGAACCGTTGATCGGGCCGAGCGAACACTTCCCACGGGGGCTGCGGCTCACCGGAGGTTGTCTGGGCCGCCAGTCCCACTGGAGCAATTTCCTGGATCATCGGGTCTGGGTGGGCGTAGGGCGGGCGGTGGTGCCCTCCCTCATCCTGCGGTTCCGCACGCAAGTGGAGCGGCGGACGCTGGCCGAATATCGGACGCGGATCGGGCCGTCCCACTTAGATGATCTGGAGCCGCGGCTGTCAACGGTGCTCTGCAGCGAACTTGTGGACATCAGGGCGTGTGCGGCCATAGAGCGGGCGGTTTGGCATCTCGTGTCCATACCCGTCCGCGTGCCGTTGTGGCGCCGAGTGGAGGAGGAACGGAATCGTGGATGAATTGAGCCGGTGGTTGGAATCCCTGGGCGCGACGATTCACAAGCGCTCCGAGCATACGGTGATCTTGGAGTTGGCCGGCGGTCGGATCATTTTGCGGCGGACGTCCGAAGGCTGGATCCTGGCCCTGGCCTTCAAGTTCAACGCGGCCGTGCACTGGGGCGCCAAGCTCAAGGCGGCCAACCAGTTCAACACCCGCCTGGCGCTCGGCCGGGCGGTGGTCTATCCGGACCATGCCGAGCTGCTGACCGTGGAGCGGCTCGTGATGGTGAAGGGGCTGAAGGGCAACAAGGCCCAGCTGGAGCTGGAACTGCGGTCCTTCGTCATCCACGCCATGGCCGTGGCCCGCGAACTCAAGGCGCTGTTCGGCGCCCCGGACGGAGGATGAACAAAATGGCGGCGATCAAGGATCGGACCTGGCGGCAGGCCCTGAAGGACATCGAGACCGTCACGGAGCTGTATCTCCGCGACGAGGAGAAGCATTGGCGGGAGAACGATCGGCCCAAGAAGCACGTTTACTTGGCCCTGCGCCGGCTGGCGCGGCTGCGGGAGAGCGTCTGCCCGGGCTGCCTGCATTCCAAGACGCTGTGCGTCTGCCGGCGGGTGGACGACGACGGTTGAGGTTCTTTTTGAGGGAGGGCTGGAACAGTGATCACCGTTCCGAAAGACCTGTTTAACCGAGAGAAGCCTGTTGTGGCCGCGCCGCGCGGCAGCAACACTTACGACGTCTGCGCCGCCTGCAACAAGGCGCTGAAGCGGGTCGGCCGGCAGGGCGCCGCGGCGGATTTGACGCGGCGCTGCCAGGCCTCCGTCTCCTACGAAGAGGCCCTGAACATCTGTCGGGAATACGTGACCTTCACGTGAAAGAAGCCGCGGGGAAAATGAAGAACACAGCCGTGCCGTTCTGGGTGTTCAACCTGAGGAATCAGGACGTATGTTGGAACATGCGTCTGGCCGTGAAGGTGCGGGACGGCCTGAAGAGTTTCGTGCAGGAACAGAACGAGCCTTACACTCGGCTGTTGCGAAGGGAGGTCTGGTTGTGGGCAGCGGCGAAGCTCTGAGGAACATGCTGGAAGATCAGCGTATGCACATCATGTTCATCTGCTGGCCGGCCGGCGCCGGCCAAGGCGGCGAGCAGGTCGCCGACAGCATACTGGCGGCCGTTGGGAGCCGGCTCTTTGAGCCGCGCGGCCTGCTCGGAGTGATGCGGCGGAGCCTTGCTCCCGGCGTGGCCGTGCCTCGGTGGGCGGCGATGCCAGTCCTCTTGGACTTGCCGATAATGTTTCGGCTCGGCGAAGGGCTCTACAGGCGGATCCCCCACTTTGGCCCCAGCCTGAAGGAAGGCTTGAAGGGGGGCGCATGGGTTCGTCTCTGATCGGCGCCTGCGTGAAAGGTCCGGTGCACGACCGGATGATTCATCTCGACCACACCGAAGATGAGTGCTTGAACGGCATCCAGGGAACAATGAGCGGCTGGGTCTTCTTCAAGTTGGTCCTACCCGGCAACACTCAGTTCCTGTTCGACGTGGTGCGGCGCATCCATCTGTTTGCCGTGCATCAATATCGCCATGCCATAGGCGGCGACG
>Ga0315294_10008581_pt1 | contig 11227 bp, 9 predicted proteins | sample YL17G13_40_MG_FD_203626 | JGI IMG/M metagenome (GOLD analysis project Ga0315294, IMG submission 203626) | Sediment microbial communities from Yellowstone Lake, YNP, Wyoming, USA - YL17G13_40 | ecosystem: Environmental > Aquatic > Freshwater > Lake > Sediment | place: USA: Wyoming | collected... | reverse complement strand
GGCGCGCACAATGGAGGCGCGCTGCTGCATCCCGCCCGACAGCTCCCGGGGGAAGTGGTTCTCGAAGCCGTCGAGCTCGACGCTCGCGATGAGCTGCTTCACCCTCTCCTTGTACTGGGAGAGATCCTCCCTCATGATCTCGAGCGGGAATGTGATGTTCTGGATCAGGGTCCGCCACGGCAGGAGGTTGGCCTGCTGGAAGATGATCCCGATCTCCTTGCGCGGCTTCTCCATCGGAATGCCCAGCATGAGCGCCCGGCCCGAGGTGAAGGGGTGCAGGCCCGTCAGGCCCCACAGGAGAGTGGTCTTGCCGCAGCCGCTGGGCCCCACGATTGCCACGAAGTCCCCTTCCTCCACGGTCATGGAGAAGTTCTGAAGGGCGTTCACGGGCCCTCGCTCACTCGCGTAGATCTTGCTCACGCCCTGGACGTCAACAATGACTCCCATCTCCGCTCCTCATGTCCTGTTAAATGCTGTCCGTGCAGCCGGCACCGCCGTTCAAGAAAAATGCCCGCGGCCCCTGCATTCACGGCCGCGGGCTGTCTCTCGGCGGTAACTCGAACTGTGGCGCGCGCCGCCGCCGGTCTTTGTTACCAGTTGCCCGTCACGGGCACGTTCTTCCACTCGTCGGCGAGCTTGAAGTTCTTCGCGTCCCTCTCCACCCTGGCGTGGTCGAAGTTGTTCGCTTCCTTGACCAGCTCGTTGGTGATGGTTTCCTCGAGGGTGAGCAGTCTCTTGGTCTGGCCCAGCTTCGAGATGACGTCGAGGTAGGTCTTCCAGCCGTTCACCTCGAACCAGCCGTACCCCTGGCCCTTGCGCACGCCGGCCGTGTAGCCCCAGTGCAGCTCCTGCATGCTGTTGAGCGCCAGCACGGGCTTCATCTGCTCGCGGATGCCAGCAAACTTGCTATACACGATTTGGGCAGCGGCGCGGGGATTGTGCCGGGCGAAGTGGATGCCCATCGAGGTCCCCTTCAGGAACTTCACGATCAGCGCCTTCTTGGCCGGGTCCTTCAGGTCGGACTTGCGTGCGCAGTAGCCGTTGGCGGGCATTTTCGAAAAATCCTCGCCCTTGAAGTAGCGCAGTCCCAGGCCCACGGCATCCCACTGGGGAGCCAGGGCCAGCCACGTCAGGGCGATGTCAGCCTTTCCCTGGGACACTGCCTGGCCCCACTGAGGGCCGACCGCGACGTAGGTGATGGACTTCGGATCAATTCCGGCTTCGATCAGGATCGGGTCGATGATGGCCTGCCAACCCACGTCCCACACGCTTATGGTCTTTCCCGGGAAGTCCTTGAGGGACTTGATCGGGCTGTCCTTGCGCACGGCAAAGCCGAAGACCTGGTCGATCATCATCTCGTAGACCATGATGACGTCCATGCCCGTGTCCACGCTGGAAGTCAGGATGCCGGGGGAGGGGTAGCCGACGTCGGCCTGCTTCTGGTCGACGAACTTGGTCGGCGCGAACGCCTCGCCGGGTCCACCTTCCATGACCACGTCCAGACCGAGCTCCTTGAAGTAGCCCATCTCGATGGCGACCCACAGGTTGTAATCGTCCATGACCTCGAGGGTCCCGCGCGGCGTGATGAAGGTCATCTTCGTGAGCGCTTTGGGCTCCTTCTGGCCGCCCGCGAAGAGCAGGGCGCCTGCAGAAAGAACCAAGGCAAGGACAAGAATGGTTTTCTTGAGCATTTCGAACCTCCCTTTTGAAGAATGTGGTTCCAGACTACAACTCCATGCGCGGTTTGTCAACTTTGTCCTTGATTTTTGCCGGCCTTGGTCTATGATGCGCGTAGGCTTGAGTGTAGGCTTGAGTATCGAGGGGAAGGAGAAGGTAGCCATGGATAGGATACGTTGCGGCGTAATCGGGCTGGGCTGGTTCGGCGAGCACCACGTGGATGCCCTGCAGCAGCTGCCCCAGGTGGAGGTCGCGGCGGTGTGCACCCGCACGGAAAGCCGGCTGCGGGAGGTGGCCGAGAAGTACAAGGTCCCCAAGTCGTACACCGACTATCACAAGCTGCTTGCGGACAAGAGCATCGACATGGTCACAGTGGTCACACACATCAAGGAGCACGTCGCCCCCACGGTCGACGCCCTGGCCGCGGGCAAGCACGTTTTCCTGGAAAAGCCGATGGCCGACAGCGTCGAGGACTGCGACACGATCATCTCCGCTGTCGCGAAGGCGGGGACCTGCTTCATGGTCGGGCATATCTGCAGGTTCGACACGGTCTATGCCCTGGCCAAGGAGGAGATCGAGGCGGGGAACCTCGGCACGATCATTTCCATGCACGCGCGGCGCAACCTCGCCAAGTGGATCACACCCTCCCACCTCAAGAAGATCTCCGCCCTCTTCGGCGACGGGGTGCACGACCTCGACCTCATGCTCTGGTACAGCGGCGCAAAGCCGAAGACGGTCTATGCGCAGAGCCTCAACACGCGTCCCGAGCTGCCCAACGACGATCTGGGCTGGGCGATGTTCCGCCTCGACAGCGGGGCGATCGCGGTAATCGAGAACGTCTGGTGCCTGCCCGAGAACGCCCCGTTCGCGATCGACGCCCGCATGGAGATCATCGGCACCAAGGGAGCGATCTACATCGACAACTCGGGCGTCGGCTACGCGGTGCTCAAGAAGGAAGGCCTCTCCTACCCTCAATCGACCTACTGGCCAAAGATCCACGGCGCGCGACGGGGGTTCCTGAAGGAAGAGCTTGACTACTTCACCAAGTGCGTCGCCCGGGGAGAAAAGCCCTCTGTTATTACCCCGCAGGAGTCGCGCCTCGTCGTGCACTCCATGAAGACGGCCGAGTTGTCGGCCCGGGAGAACCGGGTCATCGCTTTCTAATTCGCGGGAGGAGAGGAACATGGAGTTCGAGCACATCGGCCTCATCACGGACGAAAAGAAGGCGGGCGAGGACTGGGTGGAGTCGACCCGGGTGTGGGTGACCAATCCCAAGGAACACCCCTTCCGCGTCGAGTGGCTGCGCTACGAGCCGGACAGCCCGGTCACGGGTCCCGTGCGCGAGAGATCGCATGTGGCCTACAGCGTCGAGAGCCTCGCGGAGGCCTCCCGGGGCTTGAAGGTGCTCCTCGAGCCCTTCGAGGTCGGAGGGTTCGCACGCGTGGGTTTCTACGAATACAAGGACGGCACGGTCGTCGAGCTTATGGAATACCTCCGAGACAGGAGCAGCTGGTTCGGCAAGGACGGCGACAAGAAGAAATAGGAGGCCCTGATGAGGCTGCAACCGCTTCCCGCGTCCGAGTTCGAAGGCAGGGTGCGGAGGCTCCAAGCCGAGCTCGCGCGCGCCGGCATGGACGCATTCGTAGGCTACTCGAGCGAGTCCGAGTCGGGCGTCTCGCGCTACCTGACCGGATTCTGGCCGTTCTTCGACTTCGCCTGCGTCGTGGTGCCCGCCCGGGGCAGGGCGGCCCTCGTGACGGGTGGACCTGAATCCTTCGAGTTCGCCTCGAAGTTCGCCCGCGTGCCGGAGGTCCGCGTGAATCCTCTCCTGGTGGAGACCTCGCCTCCGGAGTGGGTCCCGCAGGTGCACGGCGAGAGCTTCGCCACGCTTCTACCCTCGGTCTGCGGCGGCACGCCCAAACGCGTGGGGGTGGGCGGCTGGAACATATTCCCGCACGTGGTCTTCGACGATCTGAAAAAGGGCGCGCCGTCCGCGCAGTTCCTCCCCGCGGACGACCTGCTGCTGAAGGTGCAGTCGATCAAGACCGACGCGGAGATCCCGTACATCGTCGAGGCATATCGAATCACCGAGCAGTCCATGAAGGCGGCCCTGAAGGCGGCCAGGCCCGGCGCGCGGGAGTGGGAGCTCGAAGCGGCCGGACGGACTGTGATGCTCGAGCAGGGAGCGGAAGGCTTCCCCTACCCCTCGTGGGTGTGCTCGGGTCCCCACTCGCCCCTCAGCCTCTGCAGATCCACCGACCGGGCGATCCAGCGGGACGAGCTCGTGCAGCTCACCCTCGGGGCGAAGTACGAGGGCTACTGCGGGAACATGTGCCGGCCTTTCGCCATCGGAAAGATCCCCCGGGCCGCCCGAAAGCTGGTCGATGTCGCCCTCGAGGCAATGCAGTATACGCTCTCCGCGATCCGCCCCAGCCGCAAGGCCGCCGAGGTCTTCCAGGGATACCACGAGATCCTCGCCCGATACGGCTACGAGAACTTCACGCTCTATGGCCCGGCCCATGGGACCGGGCATTCGGAGGTGGAGGGTCTCTGGCTCGGCCGGCAGGCGGACTTCACGATCCAGCCCAACATGCTCTTCAACATCGACATCTGGCTCTCGGACGGGGAGCACGGCCTTCGCTTCGAGGACGGCGTCCTGGTCACGACGGACGGGCTGCGCGAGCTCACCTCGTTCCGCAGGGAGGCGATCGCGCTGTGACCGCCCCCGACCCCGCCCCCGATCTCGCCGCCGTCCAGCGCGCCGTGCAGGAACGCAGATCGGATATTCTAGAGTGGACGAAGGCCTTCATCCGGCTGGCGAGCGAGAACCGGCCTCCCGAAGGGGCCGAGGCGGCAGCCCAGGATTTCGTCGCCTCTGAATGCCGGGCGCTCGGCCTGCAGGTGGAAGAGTTCAGGCCGACGGACGTGCCGGGGATCGAGGGCCACCGCTGCTGGCTCGCGGGGAGGGAGTACCCGAGCAGCCGCAGGAACGTGACCGGCCGATGGAAAGGAGCGGGCCACGGCCGATCGCTGCTGCTTTCCGGCCACGTGGACGTGGCGCCCTTTGAGCCGGACGACTGGAAGACCTGCCGGCCCTACGAGCCGGTGGTCACGGACGGCCGCCTGTACGGCCGCGGCTCCGCTGACATGAAGGGCGGCATGGCAGCCGCCTTCTGGGCCCTGCGGGTGCTGAAGGACATGGGATTCCGCCCCGCGGGCGACATCCTCTTCGAAAGCCTCGTGGACGAGGAGTTCGCGGGAGGAAACGGGACCCTCGCCGCTCGCCTGAAGGGTTTCAATGCGGACCTCGCCGTGCTCATGGAGCCCACCCGCATGCAGATCTGCCCCGCGTGCCTCGGGGCGTTCCTCGGCGATATCACCTTCAAAGGCAGGGCGGGCATGCCGTTCATGGGTTCGGAGATCCCCAACCCGATCTTCGCCGCCTCCCGCGCGATCGCTCATTTCCGAGAGTGGCAGGCCGCCTGGCGGGCCGAGAACTCGCACCCCCTTTTCATGGAAGAGGGGAAACAGCTGAACGTGGTGCTCTCGAGCATCGGCTCCACGGTGCCCGGCGAGTTCACGCAGATGGGAACCCCGCTTATCACCACGATCTCGTGGATCGTCTGGTGCTACCCCGGAGCGAGCGAGAGCGTCTTCTCCGAGCGTTTCCGGGAGTTCTGGGAGAAAAGGGTCGCCGAGGACCCCGAGCTCGCCCCGTTCAGCTTCGAGATCACCCCGACCTACCACCACGTGCGCGCCTGGGAGACCCCCTTGGACGATCCCGGCGTGCGTGCCGCCGTGGATGCCCTGGCTGCGGCGACGGGTCACGAGCCCGTGGTGGGCGGTGCGCCGTTCTCATGCGATCTCGGCCTCTACGGAGACCCCGGCGGCATGCCCTGCCTCATCCTCGGGCCCCGCGGCGACAACCTTCACGCGCCGGATGAGTGGGTCCTCCTCGAGGACATCTACACGCTGACCGAGGCCGTGACTCTTCTTGCTGCAAGGTGGTGCTCATAGCATGAAAAGCGTATCGGGTTCGCGCGTCCTGCTGCTCCCCCTTCTCCTGGCCACGCTGTTCTGGGCGCTCGGCCATCCTCTCGGCAGAATCATCCTTCAGACCGTGCATCCCTTCCAACTCAGCACGATGACGCTCACGGTCGGGTTCCTCAGCCTGTTCGCCTACCTTGTCGCGGCGCGCAGGCTGACGCTCCTGCGCCGCATGTCCGGCGGGGACATCGCCGGCTCCCTCGCCCTCGGCGTGCTCGGATTCGGGGCGTACCAGATCCTCACCTTCAGCGCCCTCGCGCGGATCCCCGCTTCCATGAACGCGGTGCTTGTCTCGAGCAATGTCGTGCTTATCGCGATCCTCTCCGCGCTGATCTTGAAAGAGAGGATCGGGTGGGCGCGGGCAGCAGGCATCCTCACGGCCTTCGCCGGCGTGGTGCTTGTGACGTTCAACCGCGGCTTCACCCTGAGCGCGGGGATCGACCTGGTCGGGTGCGCCTTCTCCCTGCTGGCTGCGCTCTCGTTCTCCCTGTACACGGTGCTGGGCAAGCGCCTCGTGGATCGAAACGACCCCCTCATCGTGACATCCCTCGCGCTGTTCTCGGGCGCCGTGCTCCTGGCGTGCATGACGGCGGGCTTCGTGGGGTTCGCGTCTCTCGGCGGAGCGGGGTTCCAGGCGTGGTGGCTCATGATTCTTCTCGGCGTCTCCATGATCGGATTCGCCTATCCTGCCTGGTTCGAGACGCTGAAGAGGCTGCCGGCATCGCGGGCCTCGGTCTTCGTCTATCTCACGCCGGTCTTCGCGGTGATTCTTTCCTTCCTCATCCTCGGGGAGCGCTTCTCCGTCGCGTTCTACCTCGGCGGCGCGCTCGTGCTCGGCGGAGTCGCCCTCTCATCCGTCTCCTCGCGCTGAGACCGCCGGTGCCGAACTCTCCGACAAAGGACCGCGCGGAGGTCAGCCCCCGCGGTAGTGTCCGGCGACCTTGCGGATGCCCCTCACCATGTCGTCGATGTCTTCCTCAGTATAGAACTCGTTGATGCTCAGGTTGAAGGTGCGCGCGAAGGCCTCCTCGGCCCGCGGGCACAAACCCTCCGGATAGGAGATGTCGGATCCGAGGTCCTGAGAGACGAATGGAAGTCTGCTGTTGGGGAAGGCGCTGCGCTTGGCGAAGACGTCGTAGCGGTAGACCGGCATGCCGCCGGTCACCTTGTTCGGCTCGCACGGAATGCCCTCCGCATCCAGGGCCGCGCAGAAGGCGGGCACGTCGGCCGTGATCGCCGCCGGGTCAAGGCGGACGACGAAGAGGAAGAAGCTGTGCTCAGCCCCTTCGGGCACCTTCTGCGGCACGATGCCCGGCACCTCCCGCAGGCCGGCGAGCAGCCGTGCGCCCAGCCGCCCGCGGGTCTCCACGATCCGCTCCACCTTGCCGAGCTGGCCGAGTGCGACGGCGCCCTGCAGCTCCGTCATCTGGTAGTTCGGGGCGAGGAAATAGGGGTTTCTCTTCCTGCCGTCCCGGAAATAGCACTTGTCGACGAACAGCCTGATCCGCTCCTCGAGGTCCGCGCGGTCGGTCAGGACAGCCCCGCCCGAGCCGGTGGTGATGTGCTTGAAATGGTTGTAGCTGAAGGTCGAGACGTCGCCGAAGGTCCCCAGGAGCCTGCCCTTCCACCTGGTATGGTGGGCCTGCGCGCAGTCCTCGATCACGGGGATCCCGCGCCGTCTGCCGAGCTCGAGGAAGCTGTCGATATCCGCTGGAAGCCCCGCATGGTGCACAACGAGGATCGCGCCGGTCTTCTCGTTGACCAGCGCCTCCGCGCTTGCGGGGTCCATGTTGTACGTCTCGGGATCGATGTCGGCGAACCGCGGAATGCACAGCTGGTAGAGCACGCCGGTGAGGGATCCCATGTCCGTGATCGCCGAGGTGATGACCTCCTGCCCCGGCTCCAGCGCCAGCGCTCCCAGGGCGATATGCACGGCAGCCGTGCCCGAGGAGCATCCGCTCGCGTACTTCAGGCCGTACATCTCCTTCATCTTCGTTTCCATTGCCTTCACCTTGGAGCCGAAGACGTAGAAGAGCACATCGCTGTCCATGGCCTCGAGGACCAGTTTTCTTTCTTCCTCGCCGAAGCGACGCCCCTTGCCGAAAGGGGTGGTCTTGGTGCGGGGCCCGCCGTGGATCGCCAGTTTTTCCATGATTCTTCCCCCCTCAGGAGTTGTCGTATCAGAATGCGCGATGAACGAACATCCCCCCCACGACGGTCGCGATCACCTTCGTCTCGCGTATGGCGTGAGGCTCGATCGCGAAAACATCGGAGTCGACCACGGTGAGGTCGGCCAGCATGCCGGGAGAGATCCTGCCGAGCTCGTGCTCCCTGCCGGCCGCGTACGCAGCGCCCCCCGTGTAAGCCCGCACTGCCTGCTCGACGGTCAGCCTCTGCTCGGGCCGCCATCCATCCGGGCCGGGACTGCCATCGGCACGACGCCGAGTGACCGCGGCGTGGATGCCGGCCAGCGGATCCGGGATCTCAACGGGGCAGTCGGAGCCGAAGGCAAGATGAGCCCCGGAAGAAAGCAGCGACCGCCATGCGTAGGCGCCGGCGCAGCGCGCGCCCCAGTGCCGATCGGCGATCAGCATGTCGGATGTCGCGTGCAGCGGCTGCATGGAGGCGATCACGCCCAGCCGGGCCAGACGCGGGAGGTCGTCGGGGTGCAGGAGCTGGGCGTGCTCGAGCCGGTTGCGGGGCGCGCCACGCGCCGGCGCGCCGATCGATGAAGCAGCTTGCTCGCTGACCGAGAAACCGGCCTTTTCGATCGCGTTCAGCACGGCCCGGCAGGCAGCGTCCCCGATCGCATGGACGGCGCACGAGATCCCCGCCGCATTGGCCCGACGGATATCGTCGATCATCTGGTCTTCGGAGAGAGTGGGGATGCCGGAGCCGCCGTCTCGCGCCCTTTCGTACGGCTCGAGCATCCACGCGGTCTGAGGGCCGAGCGCTCCATCGGCGAACATCTTGAGCGCCCCTATCGAAAGGCGCTCGCCGCCAAAACCTGTCCGCAGCCCGAGGGCGATTGCCTCGTCGAGCAGCTCACGGGGAACGCCCTTCACGACGCGCAGCGTGAGCTCTCCGCTGGCCTCCATCTCCTGCAGGGCCTGGAAGGCGAGAACGCCGTCGTAGTCGTGGATGCCCGCAAGGCCGACCCGGTGCAGAGCGGCCTGCGCCCGCTTCATGGCGCGGGCGAGCTCTCGCGCACTCGGCGCGGGGATCGCGGCCTGCACGAGCGCGAGCGCATTCTCGAGGAGGATCCCGCAGGGAGCCCGTCCGTCCCCCGCTCTCTCGCGCATGATCCTCCCGCCCGCGGGGTCAGGCGTCGCGGCACTGATGCCCGCGCGCTCGAGGGCCAGGGAGTTCGCCCACATGGCGTGGCCGCTCTTCGCCTTCAACGCAACGGGATTGCGGGATGCGACCCTGTCCAGATGCTGCCGTGTCGGAAATGCGCCCGCACCCGTCTGCCCGGCCCATACGTTGTGATTCCACCCGCTGCCCGTGATCCATGAGCCGGGCTCCGCGCGGCGCGCCTTCTCGGCCACCTTCTCGAGCGCCTGCTCGAGCGTCGGCGTCTCGGCATCGACCGCATCGAGGGATTCGGCGTACCATCGGAAATGCAGGTGCGCGTCCGTCAGCCCGGGGACCACGCAGCGCCGCTCGAGATTCACGAGCTCGGGAGCCGAGCCTCCGGGAAGCCCGTCGCACGCCCCGAGTGCGGCACGCGCACCCTCATCACTGCCGACGAACACGATCCGGCCCGAGCGGATCGCCACAGCCGAGGCAATCGGCGTGGCCGGGTCCATCGTGTGGATGATGCCATTGAAGAAAACGAGATCGGGGCCCATGCTCCCTACAGCGCGTGCTCCCATACCCGGTAGGTGCGATAGCGTCGTCCGTTCAACTTGAGGGCGGTGTTGCTCATCGCGACATTGTCCTCTTCGACCCAGGACATCTCGGCGCCCCAGTACCCCTTGGGCACGCCGTACTTGTAGCTATAATAGTAGAAGGCGAGGTCGATCCCACGGTTCCTGTACTCCTTCACCACTCCCATGCTGAGCACCCGGACCCGGTGGATCTTCTTTTTCGCCAGGAGCATTTTGATGATGCCGAAGGGAAACATGCGGCCGTGCGCGGCCGCAAGGGCGACGTTCCCGTCGGGCAGAGCGAGGGACATGCCGACGGGCCTGCCGTCCACCTCGGCGAAGAAGATGATGTCGGGATCGAGGATCGCTCTCATGTCCTTCCCCATGTACTCGAACTCTTCCTTCGTCATGGGCGTGAAGATGGAGTTCACCTGCTCGAACTCGTTGTAGACGATCCCCGCCCGCTTGATCTCGTTGTCGAAGTCCTTCAGGTTCAGCTTGCGGATCGTGAACTGCCCCTGCTTCTCGACCCGGGGCATGATCTTCGCCAGGCGCCCGGGGATGTCGGGGCTGTCCACAAGCCACGCGAAGAGGTCCTTCCATTTGCGATGGCCGTATCCCTCGATCAGGCCGGCGTGGTAGGGGGGATTATAGGCCATCATGACGCAGGGTGGACCATCGAACCCCTCCACGAGCGTGCCGACCAGCTCATTGGCGTTGGGCGTCATGGGGCCGATGATCCGCGTGCAGCCCTTCTTCCTCGCCCAGGCGAACGCTTCGTCGAAGAGGCACTTCGTGACGGCGGGGTCATTTTCGCATTCGAACCAGCCCCAGTAGGCGGTCTTCTCGTTGTACCTCTCCTCCCAGAGCCTGTCCTTGATGGCCACGATGCGGCCGACGGGCTTTCGGTCTTTCCGTGCAACGAAATACTCGGCCTCGGCGTGCTTGAAGAAGGGGTGTTTCTGCCTGTCGAGCTTCTTGTAGTCGTCAACCAGAAGCTGAGGAACCCAGTTGCGATCGCCATTGTAGAGACGGTACGGGAGCCTGACGAACTCCTTCAATTGTCGCTTCGACACTACCGTCTCGACTGTGATCTGCATCGAGCCCTCCGCTCCTGCCGTGATTGCAGCAAGAGTAGAGGCATGCCGTCGCGGTTGTCAAGGCCGATCGGTTTTAGCGCGGCTTGCGAGGGTCGCTGTCAGGCCATCCAGTCGATCCTGAACGACGTCATGGTGAGCGAGCCTCCCACGGCCGCGTCGTTGAAGTAGGAGAGGGACTCTCTTTCCCGCCTCAGGGCGAGCGCGTACAGCATGGGCAGGTAGTGCTCGGCGGTGGGGATGGCGAGCTGCACCGCCTTGCCCAGCGATCGGAAGTCGATCAGTTCATCGTGCCTGTTCTCGTTGATGAGCTTCTTGAAAAGCTCGTTGGCTTCGATCGCCCAATCCAGCCCGTAGGGCGCGTTGAAGTCGCTGAGGCCGCCGCCCCTCCACACGATCAGGCGGAGGTTGTGCACGATGTTGCCGCTGCAAAGAATCAGCACGCCCTTTGTGCGCAGCAGCGAGAGTTCCCCTGCAATCTCATAGTGGTGTCGTGCGGGCTGAGTGTTGTCGAGGCTCAGCTGAACGACCGGCACG
>Ga0315294_10008578_pt1 | contig 11229 bp, 9 predicted proteins | sample YL17G13_40_MG_FD_203626 | JGI IMG/M metagenome (GOLD analysis project Ga0315294, IMG submission 203626) | Sediment microbial communities from Yellowstone Lake, YNP, Wyoming, USA - YL17G13_40 | ecosystem: Environmental > Aquatic > Freshwater > Lake > Sediment | place: USA: Wyoming | collected... | reverse complement strand
CTCGGAAGACGTCCTCGTTCGTGCGATAGGGCCAGGACGCCCCCAGCGCGCGCGCGACCGCCTGGAAGATCTCCCCGTCGCTCTTCGCCCCGCGCTGGGGCGCGAGCGCCCGCGCGGTGCGCTGCAGCCGGCGCTCGCAGTTCACGGCCACGCCCTCCTTCTCGGCGAAGGAGACGGCCGGGAACACCACGTGCGCGTGGCGTGCGGTCCCGGTCAGGAACAGATCGCTCACGATCACCAGCTCGGCGCGCGCCAGCGCCTGCTCCACGAGCGCGCGGTCGGGGGCGCTCCTCACCCACTCGTCGCCCACGATCCAGAGCGCCTTCACCCGGCCCGCCGCTGCGGCCGCGAGGATCCCGGGCGCGGTCAGGCCCGGCTCCGCGCCGAGCTTCGCGTTCCACTGCTGCTCGAACGGCGCGCGCGCGGCCGTGTCGGCCAGCGGCACGTAGCCCGGGAGCACGTCGGGCACGAGGCCCATGTCGAGCGCGCCCTGCGTGCCGCTCTGCGGACCGGCGAAGAGGACGCACGAGCGGTCGCCCGTGAGCGCACCCGTCGCCCAGCCCAGGTTCTCGACCGCCTGCAGGAGGGCGGCCGCCTGCGCGTGTTCGGCGTAGGCGCGGCCGAAGACGATGGCGCGGCTCGGCGCCTCGCGCAGCCGCCGGGCCGCCGCCACGATCGCCGGCGGCGGCACGCCCGTCGCCTGCTCCGTCCGCTCGGGCGTGCACGCCACGAGCGCGCTCCGGAGCGCCGGGAGCCCGGCCGCGACCTCGGCGGGCAGGTGCGCCGGTTCATCCAGGTCGAGCGCGGCGCGCGTGAGCCCGTTCAGGAGCGCGAGTTCGCTGCCGGGCGCGAGGTCCAGCCATTCGCCGCCGAACCGGGCCCGCGCCAGCTTCACGCGCCGCGGGTGCGCGACGGTCAGGTGCAGGCCGTGCTGGTGCCGTCCGCGGACCAGCACGGCCTGCAGAAACGGCGACTCGCCCTGCAGGTCGTCGCCCAGGACCAGCACCTCCTTCGTCCGGCCCAGTTCGTCGAGCGAGATCGAGGGACGCCCGCCGCCCGTGGCCTTGAGGAAGGCGGTGCCCGGAAGCGGCGCGACCAGACGCGTGCGCGAGTCCACATGGTTCGTGCCGAGCACGGCGCGCGCGAGCTTCTGGAAGAGGTACTGCTCCTCGAGGCCGAGTTTCTCGCCGCCCAGGAAGGCGATGGCGTCCGCGCCGTCGCGCGCGGCGATCTCCTTGAGTCGCGCCGCAGCATGGGCGACCGCCTCCTCGAACGAGGCCGGCTCCAGCGCGCCACCCGCCCCGGGCCCTCCCGCGGGGCGGACCAGCGCGCTCGTCAGCCGCGCGGCGTCGTTCACGAACCCGTAGCCGAAGCGCCCGCGTACGCACAGGTACTCCTGATTGACGCCGCGGCACTCCGTCCCGCGCCCGCGCAGGATCTCCATGCCGCGCACGCCCAGCCGCACCGAGCAGCCGTTTGAGCACCACGGGCAGACGGTGATGTGCTGCCTCAGATCCCAGGGGCGGGCCTTGAAGCGGTAGGGCAGCGCGGTCAGCGCGCCCACCGGGCAGACCTCGATGCAGTTGCCGCACTGTTCGCACTCGAGCGGCTGGCGGTCGAAGGAGGAGATCTCGCTGCGCACGCCGCGCTGGTGCACGGTGAGGGCGTCCTCGCCCATCACCTCGTCGCAGTAGCGCACGCAGCGCGTGCAGACGATGCAGCGGTTCGCCTCCTTCTTCACCACCGGGCCGAGGCTCTCGGAGACGAACGTGCGCTTGGCGTCGCTCATGCGCGAGAAGTCGGCGCCGAAGGCGAAGGCCAGGTCCTGCAACTGGCACTCGCCGCCCTCGTCGCAGACCGGGCAGTCGAGCGGGTGGTTGACGAGCAGAAACTCCATGATGCCCTTGCGCGCCTTGACCACGGCCGGCGAGTCGGTCGCCACCGCCATGCCCTCGCTCACCGGCGTGGTGCAGCCGGTCTGGGGCTTGGGATTCCAGGCAATCTCGGGGGCGCCGTCCGCGGCCAGCACGGGCTTTCCGTCGCGGTCCTTCCTCGGCAGTCCGACCTCGACCAGGCAGATGCGGCAGGCGCCCACCGGAAGGAGCCTGGCGTGCGAGCAAAAGACCGGGATGTGCACCCCGGCCGCACGCGCGGCGTCCGTGATCGAGGTCCCGGCCGGGACTTCGACCGTGCGCCCGTTGATGGTGACCCGGACCTTCGCGCTCATGCCGGGCCCCCCGTCCGCGAGTCGCGCCGGCGGTTCGCCAGGCAGCCCCGGTGCGCGACGTGGTGCTCGAACTCCGCGCGGAAGTGCTTGAGGAAGCCCTGGACCGGCATGGCCGCGGCATCGCCGAGCGGGCAGAAGGAGCGGCCCAGGATGTTGTCCGCCAGGTCCGCGAGCAGGTCGAGGTCGGAGGCCCGGCCCTGGCCGTGCTCGAGGCGTTCGAGGATCCCGGTCATCCAGTAGGTGCCCTCGCGGCAAGGCGTGCACTTGCCGCACGACTCGTGCGTGTAGAAGCGCATCAGGTTCCAGAGCGAGTCCACCATGCAGGTCTGTTCGTCGATGACGATGACGCCGCCCGAGCCGAGGAACGTGCCGGCGGCGTTCATGGACTCGAAGTCCAGCGGTGTGTCGAGCAGATCGGCCGTCAGCGGCGGCACCGAGGAACCGCCGGGGATCACGGCCTTCAGCTTCAGGCCGTGGCGCATCCCGCCGCAGTGCTCCTCGAGCAGCACGCGCAGCGGCACCCCGAGCGGCAGTTCGTGGTTGCCGGGGCGCTTCACCGGGCCTGAAACGCTGAAGACCTTGGTCCCCGCGCTCTTCTCGGTCCCCCACTGGCGATACCACGCCGCGCCCTGCCCCAGGATGTGCGGAACGTTCACCAGGGTCTCGACGTTGTTGACGATGGTCGGGCAGCGGTAGAGCCCCTCGACCGCGGGGAACGGCGGCTTCAGCCGCGGCTGACCACGGTAGCCCTCGAGCGACGAGAGCAGTGCGGTCTCCTCGCCGCAGATGTAGGCACCCGCGCCCAGATGCGTGTGCAGGTCGAAGCGGAAACCGGTCCCGGCGACGTCCCGGCCCAGGAGACCAGCCGCGTACGCCTCGGCGATGGCCTGGTCGAGGACCTCTTGCAGCCAGCCGAATTCGCCGCGCAGGTAGACGTAGCCGGCGTTGGACTGGATGGCCCAACCCGCGAGGATCATGCCCTCGATCAGGCTGTGCGGGTTCTTCTCGATGAGTTCGCGGTCCTTGAACGTCCCCGGCTCGCTCTCGTCGGCGTTGCAGACGACATACTTGGGCCGCTCGGTCCCCTTCGGCACGAAACTCCACTTGAGCCCGGTGGGGAACCCTGCGCCCCCGCGCCCGCGCAGGCCGGAGGCCTTCACGATCTCGATGCATTGGCCGGGCGTCTGCCGGCCAAGTGTGGCCGTGACCGTGGCGTAGCCGCCGATGCGCCGGTAGGTCTCCAGTCCGGCGAGCCCGGGCGTGTCGATGTCCTTGAGCAGGAGCGGGCCTCTCGGGGCGCTCACTTCAGCGTCTCCAGGAGACGGTTCACCGCCGCCTCGTCGAGGTTCTCGTGGAACTTCTCCTCGTTCACCTGCAGGCAGGGCCCGCCGCCGCAGGCGGCCAGGCACTCCACCCGGCGCAGCGTGAAGCGGCCGTCGGGCGTGGTTTCGCCATGGCCGATGCCCAGCTTCCGGCTGAGGTGCTGGAAGATGCGGTCGGCGCCCATGAGCGAGCACGACAACGTCATGCAGACCTGCAGGTGGTACTTCCCCACCGGCTTCAGGTTGAACATGGTGTAGAAGGTCGCCACCCCGAAGACCTCGGCATCCGGCAGCTCGACCGTGCGCGCGACCAGGCGCAGCACCTCGGGCGGCAGCCAGCCCCACTCACGCTGGGCGACCCACAGCAGCGGCAGGATGGCCGAGCGCCGGTTCGGGTAGTGGGCGAGCGCCTCGTCCACCTTCGGCTGCAGGGCCGCGGGCCACGCGACGGGCCCGGCCGGCGCGGCGCGCGGTGCGGGAGCGCCGCTCACCGGTCCACCTCGCCGAGCACGATGTCGAGCGTGCCGATGGCCGTGATGACGTCGGCGACCAGGCGGCCGCGGACCATGGTGTCGAGCGCCTGCAGGTTCGTGAAGGACGGCGAGCGGACCTTCATGCGCCAGGGTTTCGGCGTGCCGTCCGAGACGAAGTAGAAGCCCAGTTCACCCTTCGGCGCCTCGATGGCCTGGTAGGCCTCGCCCACCGGCGGGAAGAAACCGTGCGCCACGATCTTGAAGTGGTGGATCAGGGCCTCCATCGAGGTCTTCACGTCCTCCTTGGGCGGCAGCACGTACCTGTAATCGCGCAGGCGATAGTCGCCGGGGCCGATCTCCCGGAGCTTCGCGATCGCCTGGCGGCAGATGCGCACGGCCTGGCGCATCTCCTCGAGGCGCACCAGGTAGCGGTCGAACGCGTCGCCGTGCTCCCCCACCGGGACCTCGAAGTCGTATTGGTCGTAGCCGGCGTAGGGCATGCTCTTGCGCAGGTCCCACTTCACGCCCGAGCCGCGCAGCACCGGGCCCGTGACGCCCAGTGCGATGGCGTCCTCCTTCGAGAGCAGGGCCACACCCTTCGTGCGCGCAAGCCAGATGGGGTTGCCGGTGAGCAGCTTCTCGTACTCGGCGAAGTGCGCGGGCATGGTGTCCAGGAACCGGCTCACGCGCTCGAGGAAGTCCGCCGGCAGGTCCATCGCCAGGCCGCCCACCCGGAAATAGGTGGCGGTCATGCGCGCGCCGCACACCTGATCGTACATGCCCAGTATCTGCTCACGCTCGCGGAAGGTGTAGAAGAACATCGACATCGCGCCGATGTCCATCGCGTGCGTGCCGACCCACACCAGGTGCGACGCAAGGCGCGTCAGCTCGGTCAGAAGCACGCGCGCGTGCAGGGCGCGTGGCGGCGGCCCGATGCCGAGCAGTTTCTCCACGCCCAGGCAGAAGCCCAGGTTGTTCGACATGGGCGCCAGGTAGTCCATCCGGTCGGTCTGGGGGATGGACTGCGTGTACGTCTTGTACTCGGCCTGCTTCTCCATGCCGGTGTGCAGGTAGCCGACGATCGGCTGGGCCTTGACGATGGTCTCGCCGTCCAGTTCCAGCGCCACGCGCAGCACCCCGTGCGTCGCAGGATGCTGGGGCCCCATATTGAGGATCATCGTCTCACTGCGCACGGTATCTCACCTTCTTCGGCCCGAGCTTCCGCAGCCCGGGCGAGGGCTTCTCGCGGTCCGGCGTGTTGTGCGTGAAAGCCACCTCTTCGTAGCCCAGCGGCGAGTCCTTGCGCAGCGGCCAGCCCACCCAGCCCTCGGGCAACAGGATGCGCACCAGGTTGGGATGCCCGGTGAACTCGATCCCATAGAAATCCCAGGTCTCGCGCTCGAGCCAGTCGGCCGCGGGCCACACGCCAGTGACCGTGGGGACGCGCGGGTTCTCTTCTCCGACCTGCACCTTGAGCGCCAGGCGCACGGCGCGGGAGAGCGAGAGCAGCCCGTAGACCACCTCGAAGCGCGGCTCGCGCGGGAGCCAGTCCACGCCGGAGACCCACGAGAGCATGGCGAAATCCAGCTCCGGATCGTCGCGCAGGAAGGTGCAGACCTCGACCAGGTTCCCGGCCGGCAGGTGGAGCGTGTGGTCGCGCACCGCCTCGCCGCCCTGGCGGAGGAACTCCACTCCGGGGAAACGCTCGCGCAGCCGCTCCTCGATACGCTCCGGGGTGAGCGGCGTCACGCGGCTCCCTTCTTCCTCGGGCTCCGGCGCCAGAGCGGGCCGAGCTCGACGCCCGAGGCAAGGATCTTCTCCTGCAGCTTGATGATGCCGTGGATGAGCGCCTCGGGCCGCGGCGGGCAGCCCGGCACGTAGACGTCCACGGGCACGATCTTGTCCACGCCCTGCAGGATCGCGTAGTTGTTGAAGACCCCGCCGCACGAGGCGCAGGCGCCCATCGAGATGACCCACTTGGGGTCGGGCATCTGCTCGTAGAGCTGGCGCAGCACCGGCGCCATCTTGAGGCTCACCCGCCCGGCCACGATCATGAGGTCCGCCTGGCGCGGCGAGGGCCGCATGACCTCGGCGCCCATGCGCGACAGGTCGAAACCCGGGCCAAGCGTGGACATCATCTCGATGGCGCAGCAGGCGAGGCCGAAACCCAGCGGCCAGATCGAGTTCGCGCGCGCCTGGTTCACCGCCCAACCGATCAAGCTGTCGGCCTTCGTGAAGAGCAGGCCGCGCTCGAGTTCCTCTCGCAACGCGTCCTCATTGCGGACCGGCGCCGGCGGCGGGGCTCCGAGAATCCGCAGGGGATCGTCCGCCCCGGATCCCTTGCGATCCGTCATGGCATGCCCCCGGCGCGGAGGCCCGCCGGGACGGCGACCAGGCTCACTCCCATTCCAGCGCCCGCTTCTTCAGGAGATACAGGTAGCCGACGAACAGGATCACGATGAAGAGCGCCATCTCGATCAGCCCGTACAGCCCGAGCTGGCGGAAGCTCACGGCCCAGGGGTAGAGGAAGACCGCCTCGATGTCGAACAGGATGAAGAGCACCGCGACCAGGTAGAACTTCACCGGAAAGCGCTGGCGGGCGCCGCCGACGGGCTCGATGCCGCACTCGTAGGGGCTGTTCTTGATCGCGTTGCGCCGCATGGGGACGACGAGCGAGGACGCAACCATCACGACCACGACGAAGCCCGCGGCCACCATCAGCGCGATCAGGATCGGTAGATACGCGGTCACGCCACTCCACCCTGCGCTCCCGGCCGGCGGCTGCCAGGCTCAGGCCTGCGCGTTGAGTCTCCCCACGGCCTGTGTGAGCGCCGGCAGGACCTCGAAGAGATCGCCCACGATCCCGTAGTCCGCCACCTTGAAGATGGGGGCCTCGGGGTCCTTGTTGACCGCCACGATGCAGCGCGACGATGTCATGCCGGCCAGGTGCTGGATCGCACCCGAGATGCCCACCGCCACGTAGAGCTTCGGCGAGACCGTCTTGCCGGTCTGCCCCACTTGCTCCGAGTGCGGGCGCCAGCCCGCGTCCACGACGGCGCGCGAGGCGCCCACGCTCGCCCCGAGCGCGGCGGCCAGGTCCTCGATCAGCGAAAAGTGCTCCGGGCCCTTCATGCCGCGTCCGCCCGAGACGATGACTTCGGCCTCGGTCAGGTCCACCTTGCCCGCGCCCGCCGCGACCACGCGCAGCACACGGGCACGCGAGGCGGCCGGGTCGAACTCCACCGCCAGCGGCTTGACGGCCGCGCTCTTCCCCGCGAGCGCCACCGGCGCGAACATCTTGGGGCGCAGGGACGCGAGGGCCGGCACCTTCCGGAAGGTCAGCTTCTGGAGCGCCTTGCCCGCAAAGACCGGGCGCGACGCCACCAGGCGCCCGCCCTCGACCGTCAGCGCGGTGCAGTCGGTGGCGAGACCCGTTCCCAGGCGCGCCGCCACGCGGGGCGCCAGGTCGCGGCCCATCGTCGAGGCGCCGAACAGCACGACCGCCGGCTTCAGCACCGCCGCCGCATCCGCCACCGCGCCGGCGTAGCCGGAGGCGTCACAGGCGGCGAAGGCCGGATGCCCGGCAAGCAGCACACGATCCGCGCCCGCCTCGCCCAGCGCGGCGAGACCCGGGTCCGCCGCGGCCGGGCAGACGCCCACGACCGGCCCGCCCAGCGCGGCCGCGAGGCGCGTGGCCTCGCCCAGCGCCTCGCGCGAGATCGCGCGGACCTGACCGTCGCGCTGCTCGATGAAGACCAGGATACTCATCCGCCCCCCCGCCTAGATGACCTTTGCGTCCTCGCGCAGCACCCGCACCAGCTCGGCCACGGCTCCCGGGCCCTGCCCGACGATGCGGCCCGCGGCCCGCGACGGCGGCAGCACCAGCGCCACGACCTCCAGGCCGGGCTCGCCCAGCTCGGCCGGCTTCTCTTCGACCGTCTTCTTCTTGGCGGCCATGATGCCCTTGAGCGAGGCGTAGCGCGGCTCGTTCAGGCCCTTCTCCGCCGTGACCACGGCCGGCAGCGTCAGCTCCACAACCTCGTGGCCACCCTCGATCTCGCGCTCCACCGTGGCCTTCTCCCCCTCGAGGACGAAGGCCGCGGCCGCGGTCGCGCACGGCAGCCCCAGCAACTCCGCCGTCATCGGGCCGACCTGGGCCTGGTCGTCGTCCACCGCCTGCTTGCCGAACCAGACCAAACCTGCGCCCAGGCCACGCAGCTCGGCGGCCAGCGCGTGGGCCAGGCTCAGAGGGTCGGGAGCAGTCACGTCGGTCCGCAGGTGGACCGCACGGTCGGCGCCCAGCGCCAGCACGTTGCGCAGCGCGCTCGCCACCCCCGGGCCACCCACGGAGACCGCCACCACGGCGCCGCCGCCCTGCTCGTCACGGACGCGCAGCGCCTGCTCCACCGCGTACTCGTCGTAGGGGTTGAGCACCCACGTCACACCGGCGGGGTCGAGGCTGCGGCCATCGGCGGCCACCTTGACCCGGTTCTCGGTGCCGGGCACCTGCTTGACGCAGACCACCTGGATCACGCGCACCTCGGGATCGTCCGGCCGCCAGCGCGCGGCGGGGCTCCAGCTCTCACGATGCAGCCCGGCGCCTCCGCACTTGGAGGCCTGCCGGGCATCGGGCCATCATGGTCACTCCAGTGGCGCAGTCTGCCCGCGGCGGGCGCGGAGTGTCAAGGCAGACAGCCTTCCGTCGCATGGCGACTTGGGCGGCGCCGCGCCCGTTTGCCGGCGGCGCAGGGGAGCGACACGCATCAAATCCCTTGACGCTGCGCGAAGCGCCGTGGGATAGTTAAGTCCAAAGAAACACCGGCCATCTGCAGGCTCCCGGCTGGCCGCCACAATGGGTTGATGTGCGTGCCCATGGCGGACTCTATGAGGATACCACTCCTTCTGCCGCGGGAGAGGTGTCGGCCCCGCTGCAAGAGCAAGAGACAGACGTCCGCTCCCGCGGGCGCGGCGAGCGACCGCCGATGAGCTCGATCGTGGGCAGCGTGGAGATGGGACGCCGTGTCCGCAGTTTGCGCGCGGAGCGGCGCCTGACGCTCAAGCAGGTGGAGGAGGCCAGCGGGCTCTCGGCCACGCACCTCTCCGACATCGAGCGCGGGCGCACCTCGCCCACCATCGGCGTGCTGACGCGGATCGCCCGGGCCTTGAAGAGGGACGTGGCCTATTTCGTCGAGCCGGAAGAGCGGAGCGACGTGGCGCACCTGCCATGCGAACGACTCGCGGGCTACACGACGGCATGCGGCACCCGCGTGGACCAACTCACGCCGGGCGTGCCCGGCAGCAGCCTCTTCGCCTACCGGCTGAGCCTCGGGGCCCCGCCGACGCACCCCTTCACGCTGGCGTCCCGGGAGCCCCCCGGCGAGGTGCTCTACTTCGTGCGCCAGGGCCGCGTCAAGATCTCGTTCGGCGAGATGCACCTGGTCCTCGGGCCTGGTGACGCGACGCAGGGGTTGCTCGGCCACGACCACAAGATGCACGCGCTGGGGAACGGCCCGGCCCAGGTGATCGCCCTGCTCACCCAAGGGATCGAGAGGAGACGGACTCACATGCCGCGCAGCGAGCCGCCCTCCCCTCCTCCGTCGCCCGCGCTGCCAGAGCCGCCCGGCGCCGTCGGGCCGGGCCTCTACCCGCGGGATCCTTCGCCTGCCGAACTCGGGCACCGCATCAGGATGCTGCGCCTCACGCGCGGCCTCACGCTGAAGGACCTCGAACTGCGCGGCGGCATCTCCGCCACGCACATCTCCGAGATCGAGCGCGGCCGCGCGTCCCCCACCGTGGGCGCGCTGGGGCGCATCGCGCACGCCCTGGGCCTGAGGCCCGCCACGCTGGTGGAACCTCAGGTGTTGCCCGAGGTGTCGCTGATGCGCGCCGCGGCGCGCGCGGTGCACTACGTGCGCCTGGGGACCGCGAAGGTCGCGCCCGTGACCGGGCCCATGCAAGAGGCCCTGCTGGGCGCGCAGCTGCTCGTGCTCCCTGCCGGCAGTGAGCCTGCCTTCAGCCACCGGCACGAAGGCGAGGAGTGGGCCACGGTGCTCGCCGGCACGGCGAAGGTGCTGGTGAACGGCAAGCCCCGCCGGCTGCGCGAGGGCGATTCCATCCACTTCCGCGCCCACATGGAGCACTCCTACACCGGCCTCTCGCCCGCACCCACTACGCTCCTGGTGGCCAACCGGCCGCGCCCGACGCTCTAGGCTCTGAGAAGCCGAGGACAAGGCGGCGCAGGAGCGACGAGCGAGTCGTATTCGCAGGATGCGCCGCAGCGAGGAGCGACCAAGCCAACGCAGTGATCGGGTTCTCAGACGAGCCCAGGCCGGACTCGTCAGTACCCTGCCTGCCTGTCCACCACGTTCAGGAGTGGGCGCCCCGAGAGGAAGCGCTCGAGGTTCGCGGCGAACTGCTCGACCGCGCGCTCCCAGTAGCCGGGACCCAGCCCCCCGATGTGGGGCGTGAGGATCACGTTGGGCAGGTCCCAGAGCGGGCTGTCCGGCGAGAGCGGCTCCCCGCGCACCACGTCGAGCGCCGCGCCTCCGATGCGCCCCGCGCGCAGGGCGGCGACGAGGGCGGGCTCGTCCACCAGCGCGCCCCGGCCCAGGTTGACGAGCACCGCGCCGGGTCTCATGCGCGCCAGCTCGGCCGCCCCTATCAGCCCGCGGGTCGCTCCGGTGTGCGGGGCGGCCAGGACCACCCAGTCGGCGCGCTCGAGCAGTTCGGGCAGCCGCACGAGGCCCCACTGCTCGTGCGCGGGTCGCGGGTCCGGGGCGGGGTGCGGGCGCACGGCGATGACACGCAGGCCCAGCGCGGCCGCGCGCTCCGCCAGCGCGGAGCCCACCGCCCCCAGGCCCACAAGCCCCAGCGTGCCGCCCGACAGCTGTCCGAAGGGCGGCGGCTCCGTCCACAGTTCGACCTGTGCCCAGCGGCGCTCGCGCTGCAGGTCACGCGCCAGGTGGAGCTTGCGCGCGAAGGCCAGCATCAGGCCGAGCGCGTGCTCGGCCATCGAGACGGCGTGCAGGCCGCGTCCGTTCGTGAGCACGACGTCGCTCCCGGCGAGCGCAGGGAAGAGCAGGGAGCCGACCCCAGCGGAGCTGACGTGAATCCAGCGCAGGCGGCGGGCCAGGTGAAAGTTCTCCGCGTTGACGAGCACGCCGTAGACCACGTCGGCCGCGGGCAGCAGCCGCTCGGCCGCGGCGCG
>Ga0315294_10008576_pt1 | contig 11231 bp, 7 predicted proteins | sample YL17G13_40_MG_FD_203626 | JGI IMG/M metagenome (GOLD analysis project Ga0315294, IMG submission 203626) | Sediment microbial communities from Yellowstone Lake, YNP, Wyoming, USA - YL17G13_40 | ecosystem: Environmental > Aquatic > Freshwater > Lake > Sediment | place: USA: Wyoming | collected... | reverse complement strand
GAGAAGGTAGAACCAAAGAATGGCGAGGTCCCGGTGAACATGTTCCGGAGTGACACGAAGGATGCGGTGGACTTGTTGACTGGAAAAGGAAGGCCAGGCGCGCCGGGGAAGCCGTATGTGACTGTAGTCTCGGTGATTCAAGAACTAGAGCGAGGGGGTGCCGCAGGGGGGGGCGCGCCGGCTCGGATGGTGAAGGTGACCTACGAGAACGGTAAAGAGATGAAGAGGGAACCCCTGGAATAGCGGGCCGGCGAGGAACGGAGAGAGTTGCGCCGAGAATCATCCGCGAAGTAGAGCGGGCCGGTTCCGAATGCTCGCTTAAATCAACAGGGTAGCCAACGAGATAGGGCAGTCGGCACAGAGCGAGCGGTCCCGCGAGCAGCAGGGAGTTTGGGAATACTGCCAGCAGTTCTTCTTTTCGCTCGGGGCCGGACAACGCGACTTCTGGGCGGGCGAGCAGCGAACGCTCTTGGCGCACTCCCAGGTATGCGCAGACCCCACCGAGCGGTAAATGTCCATCATGAGACGATGCACGCTCCCGTCCGGGATGTTCAGGAACCTGGCCCCCACCGAGTAGTTGGCCCGTCCCTCGGGCCGCCTGAGCGGCGCAACCCAGGTCACCTCAGCAAGGGCGAAAACGGGAGCGGTGTGCCCGTTGGGACACACTTTCACCTCGATCCTGGTGCCGCTGTTCAACGGCTTGTCGGAGAGGAAGGAGAGGCCGTTGAGGCCGATATCGCTGGCATTGGTGACGTTGAACTCGAGCGATTCCTCCTCTGCCTCCGTCCTGGGCAAGGGCCTCCACTCTACCCTTCCAGTCCATTCCACTCTCAAGTATCTTCTTTTAGGTAACATCTCCCACCTGCCCTGACCGTTTGGCCTCTCATTCATTGCAACGAGGCGACCCACGGCCCGACCGCAATTCTACCTGACTCTGCAATTTGTTTCCAGCCTCCGCCCCATACCAATCACATAAGTAACTGCTGAACTCATCCCAGGGTTGAAGAGACGGTCAGCCAGGTTGGCGGATTTGACGCTCAGGCGGGCCACCTGCTAGTCTCGAATTGGAGATTCTGCCTTTTTCCGCTGGGACCCGAGGACAGTTGCCTGTGCCCCTGGTGGGACATAGGTAACTGTCCCCGGACGCCCCTGGAGTAACCGGTGGAACCAACATGACGATAGAGAGTTTACCTAAGGCCTATGACGCGAGGCCCGTTGAGGAGAAATACGCCCGCTGGTGGCTGGAGAAGGGGTATTTCCACGCCCTCAACCCCGGGGACGCGGAGTTCTCGCTAAAGCCCTTCAAAGGGCCCTTTTGCATCGTAATTCCCCCTCCCAACGTCACCAATCCGCTTCACATGGGGCACGCGCTGGACTTGACCATCCAGGACGTGCTCACCCGCTGGCGCAGGATGCAGGGATATGACACTTTGTGGCTGCCCGGAACGGATCACGCCGGTATCGCCACCCAGAACATCGTGGAGCGCAGATTGGGCGGGAAGGGAATCACCCGGCACGACCTGGGGAGGGAGAAGTTCGTCGAGGAGGTCTGGCGGTGGAAGGAGGAGGCCCATTCCCGGATAACCGGTCAGTTGAAGCGGCTGGGCGCAAGTTGCGATTGGAGCAGGGAAAGGTTCACCCTCGACGAGGGATGCAGCCGCTCCGTCCGCCACGCATTCAGCGAACTTCACCGGGAAGGGCTCATTTACCGGGGCGAGAGGATGATCAACTGGTGTCCCAGGTGTGCTACCGCGCTTTCTGACATCGAGGTGGAGCACAAGCAAGTCGAGGGGAAACTATATTACCTTCGCTATCCTCTGGAAGTGCCACCGCAGGGCCGGGCTGAGCCCGCTTATCTGGTGGTGGCCACCACCCGCCCGGAGACAATGCTCGGCGACACCGCCGTGGCCGCCAACCCTCGCGACGAGCGCCACGGCTCTCTCACCGGGCGGGCCGCCATCCTGCCGCTCGTCGGGCGCCGCCTTACCATCATTTTCGACGAGGCCGTCCAGCCGGACTTCGGCACTGGATTGGTGAAGATAACGCCCGCTCACGACCCGGATGACTTCGAGATCGGGCACAAGCATGGATTGGCTCTTGAGGTGGTCATCGGGCCGGATGCCAAGATGAACGAGAACGCCGGGAAATACGCCGGCCTCGACCGGTATCAAGCCAGGGAGCGCATCCTGGAGGATCTCGAGCAACTGGGACTCGTCGAGAAGGTTGAGCCCTACGCTCATTCCGTGGGCCATTGCTACAGGTGTGACATGGCGATAGAGCCGATGGTGAGCCTGCAATGGTTTGTGAAGATGGAGCCTTTGGCGAGGCTCGGCGAGGAGACGGTCAAGAGCGGCAAGGTGAGGTTCGTCCCGCAGCGCTGGGAGAAGGTGTATCTGGACTGGCTGGCGAACATCAGGGACTGGTGCATATCCAGGCAGTTATGGTGGGGACATCGCATACCCGTCTGGTATTGCCAGGGATGCGGCCAGGAAAACGCAGCGGAGGAAGAACCGAAGACCTGCGGAAGGTGCGGCTCCCAGGAACTGGTTCAGGATGAGGACGTCCTCGACACCTGGTTCTCCTCTGCCCTCTGGCCTTTCTCGACGCTCGGCTGGCCCGACAAAACCCCTGACCTGGAGTATTTCTACCCCACCTCAGTTCTGGTCACCGGATATGACATCATCTACTTCTGGGTGGCGAGGATGATAATGATGGGGATGAAGTTGATGGGTCGGGAGCCCTTCAAGGAAGTGTGGATCCATGGCCTCGTCCGCGACCCTAAGGGGCGGAAGATGTCCAAGTCGGAAGGAAACGTGGTTGACCCGCTCGAGATCGTGGACAAGTATAGCGCGGATGCCCTGCGTTTTGCGCTGGCCTCCGCCTCTGCCCTCGGACAGGATCTCAGGTTGACCGAGGAAAGGCTCGTCGGGGCGAGAAACTTCTGCAACAAGATCTGGAATGCAGCCAGGTTCGTGCTGAACGCCTCGGCAAATCAACCGGCGGCATCCTGGCAAAAGATGGAGTTGAAGCCCACCTCCGAATGGGCCCTTGAGGAGCGCTGGATAATGAGCCGCCTCCAGGACGCCGTAGCGAAGGTAACGAAGGCCCTCGAGGACTACCGGCTCGACGAGGCCTGCACGGCAGCCTACCAGTTCCTTTGGAATGACTTCTGCGATTGGTATTTGGAGATAAGCAAGTCTTCATTGGGGGATCCCTCCATTGCGCCCGCCGCGATCCGGACATTGCGTCACTGCCTGCGCACCGCGATTCGCCTCCTGCACCCGATAATCCCCTTCATCACCGAGGAAGTCTGGCAGCGCCTCAACGAAACCGAGCCAGGCTGCATCGAGGCCGAAAGCATCTCCATCGCCCCCTGGCCGGAGGTGGACGACCCATGGTTGCTGGATGACGAGCAGACAAGGCCTATGGAGCACGCCATGCGGATAGCTGTGGCCGCGCGGGGCCACCGCAAGAACATTGGACTCCCGGCCAGCCTCCCCTACGAGATCCTCGTTGATACCGCTAATTTTGCCGGGTCTCCGTCAGAACGGGAAGGCACTGAAGGCATGTTGAAGTCAGAGCGGATGCGGGAATGGTTCCCGGCTGTGACGGGACATGGCTACCCAATCTTTCGGTTGGATAACGACGCGCCTTATTTCCACGCTCCCTGGGTCACAGAGGGCCCCGCGGGAATCAAGATCGGCATCAAGCCCCCAGATGGGGTGGACCTGGTCGGCGAATGGGAGGCTCAGGTCGAGCGCCTTCGCAAGGAGTTGGAGAACGCCGAGGCCGAGCTCGCCCGCACGGAAGCGAAACTGGAAGACCAGCATTTCCTCACCCGCGCTAAGCCCCAGGTGGTCGCGAAGGAACGCAACAAAGAGTCTGAGTTCCGCCAGAAAGTGGAAAGCATTCGGCAAAGAATCAAGGAACTCGAGGAGTTCCTGAACCAGACCAGATAGGGAGGCTGAGCACTACGTCAGCCAGATCGGCCTTACAGTTTCACGGAGGACCCGCGAGGTGCCAAATATGAAAAGGGTGGATGCAACATACGTTGACTTTGCCGTTCGAAAGAGGGCCAGTTACAAAATCTGGGGAGACGGCTGCAAGACTCGCATGCTCTGGCTTCTGGCGGACGCGGTAACCGCCAGATACGATACCGACCGCGAGAAGGTAATCGGGCTGGCGGAATGGATTTGCGGGGCGGTGCCCCACGTCATTGCCCACGATGCCCGCGGCCAGAGCGACCACTACATGATTCACGCCTTCGATATCGTGGCGCGGGGGTGGGCCTTCTGCGAGGCTACCACCGAGGTCTTCGCCACCATGTGCTGGCTGGCCGGCTACCCGAGTCGGATCATCTCGATCCAAAGGCAGATGCCGGAACCCACTTCCGGCCACCACGTCACCGAGGCCTTCGTCGAGGGAAAGTGGTGCTTCATTGATGCGGACATGTTCAGGTATTTTGAGATTGAGGATGGGACTTTGGGCAACTGCCTGGAGTTGAGGGACCGGAAGGAACTGGTGGAGAAACAGGAACTGGAAAGGGCGAAGAAAGAGTGGACCGGCGCCCTGCACCGCTTGAACAACTTCAAGTTCATCGGCGAAGACGGCCGCTCTGCTTACGCGCCCCTCTTTGGCAATATCTACGTTCAGGAGGGGATTTACAGCCTGGATGGCTATTACGGCCGGTGGATAAAGTGCACGCCGGAGACCGAGCAATACCTCTACGGGCCACCGGCGCATCCCGACGTCAGGGAACTCCTCAAGCAGCGGCTGCCCTTCTCTTACGTCCGCGACACTACCAAGGTTGACGACCACTTCCACTTTCCCTGGGAGCCTCCCTATAACGTCCATTGGCCCGGGGCGCCGCAGACCTTCAGCCCTTTCTCCGAGGAGAGAGGAGAGGGGTAACAACCGAGTTCCCCAGCCAATATGAGCGTTTGATCATCCGAGAAAAACGCGGTATTATTTGGCTCTAGGTGACAAGCGGCAAACCGCGAAGGGGGAGTAAGGCAATGAGAAGCAGAACCGTTATCTTTTGCCGTCGGCTCGCAGGCGTGATGCTATCGGTTTTCCTGCCCGCGGTCTTCGTCCTCGTAAATACGCCGAGCCTGAGAGCGGACGAGGAGGAAAAACTCATACCTTTGGTCGAGGCGGGCGAGATCCATAACTCGGCCCTGCTTTCGGGAGCGGTCAACCGATTTGAGAACGCTGGAATACCTATCTCGTATCCCGTTTACGTGGTCAAGAGCAAGGACGTCAATGCCTACGCCGACGGACGCAAGGTGGTGTTCTACAGCGGGCTGCTGGATTTTGTGGAGGCCGAGGGCGAGGTTGCCTATGTCGTGGGCCACGAAATGTCCCATAACATACATGGGCATCCCAGAAAGCAAACCTACGGGATCATCGGCCTGGTGGTGGCCAACGCCGTCTTGAGCAGCGATTACCAGTATCAGCCGGGGCGAGCGCGCGATTTTGAGCAGGCCCAACTGGCCCAAGACGTCACCCTCTACCTTCTCGCCTCCAGTTACGGTCGAACCCAGGAGTATGACGCCGACCGCTATGGACTGTATCTGATGGTGGATGCAGGCTACGATCCAAATGAGGCGATTGCCTTCCAGGAACGACTGTTGGAGAAGTCCCCCGAGCAGCCAGGCCTGTTCGCCGACCTCCTCTCGACCCACCCCACCTCGCAACACCGCATCCAACAGATGCGCAACATAATTGGCAATGAACTCTACCAGGACGACAAAGGCGACTGGCACCACCGCAATGAACCTCTCTATCCCAAGACCTCCCGTAACACCTCATCGAAGAGGCTGAAGCGGGGAACGCAATTGGCGGTCATCAGCGGCGGGGCCTCGTTCCTGTTCGCCACGCTGGAACAGTCACAACTCAAAAGCGACGGGGTCGTCAGTTCCGATCAGAGACAACATAACGTGTGGGTGGCGGTTCGCAATGGGGTCGTGCTGGGTTTCCTAACCGGCGCGGTGCTGATCGTGGACGTCCCGGGCAGCGGCCCGCCCGCCCTGTCAAGCGGAAAGATTCACTCCCCATCTGAGCCCATAACCTTTCGCTACAACCTCGAAAGCGACCGCTGGGAGATTGCCAAGTCCTTCCGTTTCTAGCGTGCTCCGGATTACCTTCCCCTCCAACTCGCCGGCCTGAATAGGCCGAGGGCGCGCCTGGAGACGCGCCCTCAAGCCTCTCGTTGGACAGCCTCACCTGTCCCGGTGCTGCCGTATTTCCACTTCCTGCGAATGAATCAAGGCTGGTTCTCAGCCTGCGCCGCCTTGTGCCGTGCAAATGGCTGGCGATGCCTCCACCCGCCTCTTCCCTGGCCGCCTACCCCTCGCGCGTGCCTCCAGCCAACAAACCCCCGACCAGCGTTGCCGCGGTGCCACCCCGCTCGGGCGTATGCCGCACGGCCCTTCCAGCCCGCCGCAAAGCCCTGGCGAAAAGTTCGCCCAGGCATCATGGCCCTTCGCCGCCCGTCCAAGCCAGCTCGTCGGGCCGCCATTCCTTTCCCTCTGCGCCCCTGCATGGCGGCGCGGCCCTTGGGAACGGGCTTCCCTGCCGGCTTGAAGGCTGGCCCTCCCATCCCGTTGTCCAGGATTCCCAGGCCCAGCAGAGCGGCCTCGAGCCGAGGCCTGTCGCCGAGGTGCAGTCCGCTCCGCAACTTCGCCTCTGCGTCGCGCTGAGCCGATTCCAGGTTCTTCTTCGCATCTTCGAACTGCGACACGGCCTGCTCTATCTGTTCGTCGCTCGATGCCTTGTCGCGTGCCACCTTGAGGGTCTGGATCAGCGCCAGGCGGGCCCCCTGTCTGGCCTCCTTGATTTCCTTGGCGGCATCCTTAATGACTCCTTTGTCCTCCTCCGTAAGTCCCAGTTTCTCGGCAAGCCGCCCCCAAGGCTGGCCAAAGTGGGCCCCTTTTCCCTGCTCCCGCGCCTTATGCGCTGCGGAAAGCGGCTGAGGCGGGTCGGCCGGTGCCGTTCCCTCACTGGAAACCACCATCATGGGAGCATCCGCCTGAGCCGGGTCGGTTGCAGTTATTCCCTCGCTTGAAACCTCCGTCGCGGGAGCATCCGCCTGAGCCGGCTCCGCGGTGGCGACTCCCTCACTGGAAACCTCTGCCGCCGCAGCCTGAGCATTCGCCACCCCCGGATGGTGCGCCAGTCCCGTGCCGACCATCCCGCTAACGAACACCCCCACCGCCAGTATCTGCCACCTCTTCATAGATTCCTTGCCTCCTTTGTTGGCTACTACGACCTACTGTTTTCTTTGACGATGAAATCCCGGAAAGGTTCAGACATTTTCCGGTGCCTGCAACATCCGGCTCAGCCAGGAGCCGGTTTGCGCCGTCCCTTCAGGTATGTTAGGATAGCCCAAAGAGGCCAGGAAGACAAAATGGATGATGGTGACTCGGCTCTAGGCACTCCGGTTCTGGTTCTGAACCATAACTACGAGCCCTTGAATATCACCAGCGCCAGGCGGGCCATCACTCTCATCCTCCTGGGCAAGGCGCAGACCGTCGAAACCGATTCCCAGGTGGTGCGCTCGGAGCGGCTGGCGCTGGAACTGCCCAGCGTGGTAAGGCTTGGCTACTTCGTAAGGAGGCCGGTTCCCCAGTTGAAACTGGCGCGCAAGAGCATCCTCGCCCGCGACCAGCACATCTGCCAGTATTGCGGGCGGAAGGATTCGCCCATGACGATAGACCACGTCGTTCCCAGGAACCGCGGCGGAAAGACGGAGTGGGACAACGTTGTCTGCTGCTGTCTGAAGTGCAACTCTCGGAAGGGGGACCGCCTTGCCCACGAGGTTGGGCTTGCGTTGCTGCGCCGGCCAATCCGGCCGAAATATGTGCCCTACATCAGCCTCAGCAAGTTCCTGTCTGCATGCAAGGAACAGAAGTGGATGGACTACCTGGCCCCCTTTGCCGACGCCTCTCTACTGATGGGCCGATAGGCCGACCGGCGGGTCTGGCCGAGGCTTTCCCGACATTCAACCTCAGTTTCAGCCCTGCCATCCACAGCCAGCCACTCCGGCTGCAGTCGGGGCACAGTCCGCCCAGGCTTGGGCGGATGCCCCTACCCGCCGCGGCGGGTTGGCTCCGCGAGTGACCAACAAAGTCTGCAACCAGAACGGCCAGCCAGCGGACTTTCCACCCGTCGCCATCTGTGATATGATAGAGGGGAATGTAATGATGTTGGGGGATCAATCGGTTTTGGATTAGGCGGTTCCCCGCGGCAGTGTGGGGGCAGAATGCTGGTACCCGCGTACCGGTGAGGCGCGGGCCAGTTTGAGGCAGGGACGGGTGTTAACCCGTCCCGCCACTTTTTGACGACAAGGAGCAAGAAATGCTGGTAGGGATATTGAGTCCAAGTCACCCACAGCAGCAGGAAGTGCTGGTGGGAATGCTGGACAGGATGGAGATTCCTCACGAGTCGGTGGGCGCGGAGGCCTTCGTCTCCAGGCTCGGCAGATACTCCGCACTAATAGTCCCCAGTGATTGTCAGGCCCTCGAGGATTGCACCGACGAGGACATCGAAGAGTGGCTCACCCCATTTACCGCCGAGGGTGGAAGGGTTCTCCTTCTGGCGGCGGGAGCCGGCCCATCCTCCTCCGAAACCGCCCCGAAGACCAGGCAACGGACCGTAGAGATCGTGAATCCTGACCACGCAGCTTTCCACCGTCCGAACGGCCTTTCGGCGGACGATCTGGAACCTTTGGGTCAGCATCTGCGCCCTTCGGCGCTGCCCCAACGCGGCGGCCGGGTCCTTCTCAAGTGCGAAGGCCGGGAAGCCCTGGTTGAAACGGCGGGATGGGGGGATACGGTCTACTGCGCTGACCGAAGGATGCGGATGCTCTACTCCACTCTCCCCCTTGAATCTCTGGCTCGCGGTGACGGGCCGGAGGCTTCCGTGGCCTTGAAGCTGCTCGAAAATTTGATTTGGCACACGCTGTTCTGGAACTTCATGGTTGGCCACGGCCTTTACTCAGGAAAGAAGAGAAGGGGAAAGGAGTATCCCACGGAGATATCGCCCAGGGACCTGGGTCAACTCGACCTGAAGAAGATATTCCAAACTCCGCAGCCCACCTTCAGAAACACCCTGGAACTGGACGGCGTCTGGCGCTACAGCAGCGATACCTCGGTCGAGGGGGAAACCATATCAGCCCACGATTTCAATGACGCAGCATGGCGAGAGGTGAGGCTTCCCAATCTGGCGGGAGATAAAGGTTGGTTCCGGACCTCTTTCGTCCTATCTCGGGAATGGCAAGGGCACAACCTCCTGCTCGAAACGGGACCGGGCGGAGAGGGAGAGGTGTGGTTCAATGGTCGGCGTGCAGGGGTGTTCGTGGGGGCATCCCGGCTGATTCAACTGCTGGAGCCAATCTACGGGGAAAGGGGGAACGTACTGGCGATCAGGTCGGTGGGTGGGCCGCCCAGTTCGTTCTCGATGCTGCTTACCTCGCCGGTTTGGATTGCGGAGGTATTGGCCACCCCTGACCTGGAGAACTCTGAGGTGGGGGTTGACGTCACCCTGCGCAATTCCTTGCCCAAGGAAGCCAACGGAGTGGTCGCCGCAACTTGCTTCCCCATAACCAAGCCCGGGCCAAAGTCAGTTTCCGAGAAACTGGCGTTCCACATTCCCCCGGGCAAGGAGACAACCCTCCACCTGCTTGTGCCGGTGGAAAATCCCCTTCCCTGGGCGCCGGAACATCCCGACCTTTACAGCCTTACCACGAGCCTCCAGACCGAAGACGACAAGCAGGACGACGCATGCACGACCTTCGGGATGAGGATTCTTCAGGTGAAAGAGGGAGACCTTTATCTCAACGGAGAGCGCCGTTTTCTGCGCGGGGCCGTGGGGCTTGGATGGTCAACGTTGGAGGCGTCTTGGGAGAGCACGGCGCAAAGCCTCCTCGCCGGGAAGTTCATGGGGGCCGATTTCTCGAGGATGTCTGCTCCCGATGAGAGGGTTGCCGCCCTTTGCGACTCCCTCGGAATCATGATCGTCCAGGGCATCGGCGGGCCGATTGGCTTCCATCCGCTGGGCATGAAGATCGTCAGCACAAAGACCGGAGGGTTGGTGGAAGGCTGGCAGAAGAGGGCCACGGGCATCGTCAAGGAAGACCTCATCCGACGCAGCGAGATAATCGCCCGACACGTAGTGCGCAGCTTGCGGCACCATCCTTCCGTGGTGATGTGGGAGTTCTCCAACGAGGTGCCGGTCTATCTTTGGGAGGTCTGGCAGAAGATCTACCCGCGTTTGATGGAGGTCATGCACGAACTCGATCCGGAGCGGAGGCCGGTGGTGGCTTCCTCTTGGGCCTCGCCCTGCGACCGCGGGCTCCGGGACGCCGACATAGGTTGGGATATGCCTGAGTCAGAGGCGGCCCGCCGCCTCTTCGCCGAGAATGAGGAGATCATGTATACGAGCCACATGTATTGCGGCTGGTATAATGACCGCATCCAGACCATCTATCAGCTGCCCGCTAGCCCCCCGGACCGACCGTTGGGGTTGAGGGAATTCGGCGCCGAGAGCCTGCCTGACTTCTCCACCCTGGATATCTCCCCCAGGAGATACAACATTTCCAACCTGGACCAGTTGAGCCTGATCAAGTACTGGAGCGGGGTTCGCTCCAACCTGGAAGACTATCGGGAGAACAGCCAGCAGTATCAGGCCATCTTTCTCCGCACCTTCCTCGACCACTTTCGCAGCATGAAGCCGCAGGTGGACGACGTCACCATATTCATGTGGATGGACAATTTCGGCCGGCACAAAGGCATTCTGGATATCGAGGGAAGGCCGAAGAAGGCCTTCTGGGAGGCAAAGGAAGCCTTTGCGCCTCTGATGATAGCCGTGCAGTGGCCGGAAAAGGTAGTCTTCGTGGGTGAAACCGTCTCCTTTCCGCTTGCCATCGTCAATGACCGTCAGAACAGATTCTTCGCCGCCCTCAAATGGGACATTCACACCGCAGAGGGAACGATTGCGGGGCGCGGACGGGAAGAGATACGCATCGAGGGCGATTCGGTTCAGAGGCCGAGCCCAGTAACCTGGGAGATCCCCGCGGGCACCAGGGGAGGTTTCTACTACCTCCAGGCCACGCTCGAGTCCTTATCCGGGCAGAGCCTCTGCACGCGGGACTTCGAGTTTCAGGTCGTGCCGAGAGGCATAGCCCAGTAAGTTCGGCGCAGCTGGCCCTCGAATCAGGTCGCGTGCAAAAC
>Ga0315294_10008575_pt1 | contig 11231 bp, 3 predicted proteins | sample YL17G13_40_MG_FD_203626 | JGI IMG/M metagenome (GOLD analysis project Ga0315294, IMG submission 203626) | Sediment microbial communities from Yellowstone Lake, YNP, Wyoming, USA - YL17G13_40 | ecosystem: Environmental > Aquatic > Freshwater > Lake > Sediment | place: USA: Wyoming | collected... | reverse complement strand
GTGATGAAGACCTGAATGTGACGCTCACCCTCCCGCAGGTTGGGCCAGCTCTTGGGCATTGAGACGTACACCAGGACACGCTGAGGTTTGTCAAGCATCGCAAATCATATCCTGCGGGAGGGTAGATTGCTCGGAAAGAGGAGTCAGGAACTATGCTCGATCATATACTCGTTCCTTTGGACGGATCGCAACTGGCGGAGTGTGTGCTGCCTCACGCAGTAGCACTGGCACGCACCTTTGGGGCCCGCGTCACATTGCTACAAGCGGTCGAGCGCGCTCGTGGCGGTGGCCTGACCCGGGCCATTGACCCACTGCGCTGGCAAATCCGCAAATCCGAGGCCGGAGCATACCTGGATGAAATAGGGGCCCGCTTACAAGAAGCGGGCTTACAGACAGACAAGGCGCTCCTGGAAGGGAGTGCCGCGGAGCGCATCGTCGAGTACGCGCAAACCAACGATGTCGGCCTGATCATTCTCAGTAGTCACGGCTGGAGTGGTCCGAGCAAATGGAACGTCAACAGCGTGGTCCAGAAGGTCATCATCCAGGCCTACATGCCGGTATTGATCGTGCGGGCCTACCGCCCCGCCACTGGCGATCTGACAGGCTTGCGCTACAAGCGGCTGCTGCTGCCCCTGGATGGCTCTCAACGGGCCGAGGTTATCCTGCCGCTGGCGATTACGCTGGCCAGATCTCACGGGTGCCTACCCTTGCTGGCGCACGTGGTGTCTAAACCCGAATTGCCCCGGCGCACACCCCGCTCGGCCGAAGAGAACGAGTTAGTGAACCGGCTTACAGAACTGAATCGGGCACACGGAGCCGCGTACCTGGAGCAACTGCGCTCTCGGCTCGCTGTGGACGTTGAAACACGCTTACTGAGCAGCGAAAACATAGCCGCTACGCTGCACGAGTTGGTCGCGCAAGAAGAGATAGACATGGTCATGTTGAGCGCGCACGGTTATTCCGGCGAGGCCCAATGGCCTTATGGCAGCGTAGCCCTCAACTTCATCGCCTACTGCACCGCCCCATTGCTGATTATGCAGGACCTTTCCCGGAACGAAGTAGAGAGAACGCAGGCTGAGATAGAGGCGAGAGGGTCGAAGGGACATTGAAAGTGCCAAACAATGAAACCGATCGCAGCACATCCACTCACGACCCTATATCAAGCGCGGACTCATTAGAAGCCCTCGCCACCCGTCTGGCCGCAAGTGCCGTTGTCTCTCGCCTCCCCAGTCCTGCTCCCTCACCCCTCGCTCGCCTTCAGACACAAGAGTCCCTCTTACACGACGCTTACGAGTATTTTGCGCGAGTGTCCGAGGCGCAAGGGTTGCTATCCTACGAGGCCGAGTGGTTGCTGGACAACTTTTACGTGGTGCAGCAGACCGTGCGCCAGATTCGTGAGAGCATGCCGAAGGGGTACTATCGCCGCTTGCCTAAGCTCGAATCTTCGCATTTGGCAGGCTACCCAAGGGTCTTGGCACTGGCGCTGGCGATCATCGAGTGTGACCAGGGTCGTCTGGATATGGAGCGGGTGGTGCGCTTCGTGCGCGCCTATCAACGCGTCACGCCGTTGACGATGGGCGAACTATGGGCGTTACCGACGATGTTGCGCCTGGGGGTCCTGGAACTCCTGGCCCAGACGGTCGGCCGTGACGTGGACATGCAGAACCACAGGGAGAAGAATGCCCCCACAGGTGTGTCTTTGCCTGAGGGCCTGGCGGGCGAGACGATCGTCGCACGTTGTATGCTCAACTTGCATACGCTGGCAGCACAGGATTGGAAAGCGTTCTTCGAAGACGTCAGCCTGGTGGAAAAGACACTGCGCTCGGACCCGCTGGGCATCTATGCGCGCATGGATTTCGATACCCGCGATCGGTACCGCAAAGTCGTCGAGGAATTGGCCCTGGCGACAGAGCAGGAGGAGATAGCGGTTGCGTCCGCGGCGGTTGGGCTGGCGCAGGAGCACTTGCCGGAAATAAAGGCCCTCTCTCTGTACAGCCTACCACGCACTGCCCACGTTGGTTTCTATCTCCTGGACGCAGGCCGCCACCAACTCGAGACCCGCCTGGGCTACCACCCTACCTGGAGCGTGCGCCTGCGCCGCTGGCTGTTCAAGCACCCCACGCCGGTATATCTGGGTGGTATCGCCATGCTGACGCTGGTCGCGCTGCTTGGCGTGGTCGAGTACGCCGCTGTCGCTGGTGGGAGGCCTGCCCAGTTGATTGGAGCGGCATTGCTGTCCCTGTTACCGGTGACGACCGTGGCTGTCAGCCTGGTCAACTGGCTCGTCATGCGCACCGTACCGCCACGCGTGTTACCCAAGATGGATTTCCGCGCCGGCATCCCGGCCGAGTGCAGCACGATGGTGGTTGTCCCTGCGTTTCTGACCTCCGTTGGTGAGATCGAATTCCTGTTGCGGCAACTGGAGCAACACTTTCTGGGTAACGTAGATCCGCACGTGGTTTTCGCCCTGCTCACCGATTTCGCCGATGCACCAGAAAAGCATAGGCCAGAAGACAACGTACTGCTCGAACAGGCCAAACACGGTATTCAGGCTCTCAACAGGAAATACGGGCAGACAGGACGCGGCCCCTTCTATCTTTTCCACCGTGAGCGCCAGTGGAACTTGAGTGAGAACGCCTGGATAGGCTGGGAACGCAAGCGGGGCAAACTGGTGGAATTCAACCGCCTGGTGGGGGGCAGTACAGAGACCTCGTTTACCACGCAGTGCGGTGACCTCGACGTGCTGCCCGGGATTCAGTACGTCATCACGTTGGATGCAGATACCAGCCTGCCCCGAGACAGTGCGCATCGCCTCGTCGCCACGTTGGCGCATCCGTTGAACCGGGCCGAATTCGATCCGGCCAGTGGTGCCGTAGTGGCCGGCTATACCGTGTTGCAGCCTCGGACAGAGGTCAAGCTAACCAGTGCGAACCGTTCACTGTTCACGCGAATTTTCACCGGGGACACCGGGCTGGACCTGTACACGCGGGCAGTCTCCGACGTATACCAGGATTTGTTCGGCGAAGGGATCTACGTCGGCAAGGGCATCTATGACATAGTGGCTTTCACGCGCAGTCTGGCCGGACGGGTGCCTGAAAACGCACTGCTCAGCCACGATCTGTTCGAGGGCATCTATGGGCGCGCCGGGCTGGTGACAGACGTGATCTTGTACGAGGATTACCCCCCAGGCTATCTCACGTACGCACGCCGGTTGCATCGTTGGGTACGCGGTGACTGGCAGTTGCTGCCCTGGCTGTTCCCCAGGGTGCCCCGCGCAGGCGCGGGCACGCTACCCCACGCACTGTCGGCGTTCGACCGTTGGAAGATCCTGGACAACTTGCGCCGCAGCCTACATGCACCAGCACTGCTGGCGTTGCTGATCGCCGGTTGGGTGTGGTTGCCGGGCTCTGCACTGGCCTGGACGCTGGCAGTGCTGATGATTTCATGCTTGCCCCTCGCCACAGGTGTTATGACCGGGCTGGCTCAGAAATTGCGGAACAGGTCTTTGGACGGCATCACGCCCCCGCTGGGGGCAGAGACTGCCCGCTGGTTGCTGGCGCTCGTTTTTCTCCCCTACGAGGCGGTGCTCGTGGTGGGCGCTATTGGGACCACCCTGGTGCGCCTGACGATCAGACACAAACGTCTCTTGCAGTGGACCACTGCTGCACATACCATCCGTCTCTTTGGCAAAGAGAGGAAAGTGGCCCTGGCCTGGAAACAGATGGGCAGCGCACCGCTGCTGGCCCTGGGAGCGGCCGTACTGGTGGGTGTGGTCAATTTGCCGGCCTTGCCCGTCGCCGTGCCACTGCTTGCCGCGTGGCTGGTATCACCGCTGGTCGCTCACTGGATCAGCAAACCCACGGCTCACGAACAAGCGCCGCTTTCAGCCGAGCAGCGCCAGCAACTGCGCCACCTGGCTCGCCGCACGTGGCTCTACTTTGAACAGTTCGCCGGTCCAGATGATCACTGGCTGCCCCCCGACCATTTCCAGGAAAACCCATTGGGCCAGGTCGCGCACCGTACTTCACCCACCAACGTGGGCTTGCTGCTGCTCTCAACTTTGGCCGCCTACGAACTGGGCTACATTGGCTCGCTAGATCTATCTGTGCGGTTGGGCGCCACCTTCGAGAGCATGGACACGCTGGAACGATACCGGGGTCACTTTCTGAACTGGTACGATACACGCACCCTACAGTCGCTCTCCCCGCGTTACGTGTCCACCGTGGATAGTGGCAACCTGGCAGGATGTCTCCTGGCTCTAAGACAGGGCCTGCAATCCCTGCCTCAGAAACCCATCCTGGGCTGGCAGCGCTGGCAGGGCTGGCTCGACACCATGGATGTCCTGGTGAAGATCGTGGAGGGCCTGGAGGGAGCCGGGGGTGCCACCTTCCCGAAAGGTTCCGCACTTTCGGGAAGGTATGAGCAAGCGGCCGCGTCACTACGAGCCCACCTGGCCCACGTCCGCCAGCAAGTGGTGCCACCTTCCCGAAAGGTTCCGAACTTTCGGGAAGGTGTGAGCAATTGGATGTCTCTGCTGACCCCGTTACGGGACGAGGGCTGGCAGGAACTGAACCGGCTACTGGTGGCGCTGGTCGAATCCGGCGCCCACGTCCTGGACGCTGTAACCCTGCACGACCTGCGCCTCTGGTCGGAGCGGCTGTATCGCCACTTTTATAGTATGTGGGACGAACTGGACCTGCTCCTGCCCTGGCTCGCAGCCCTGAGCCAGCCGCCAGCACTCACTGGGGCTCCGGCGCTAAGAGAGGCCTGGCAGACGTTGCAGGATGCCCTGCCCGCTATGCCCCGACTCACCGAGGTCCCCGGAATCTGCAGGGCAGGACGAGCGTGCCTGGATCGAATGCAAAACCTGCTGGTAGGTGAAGCGGGCCCCACTGAACTGGTGCAGGAGGGACGCGCCTGGTGCGAGCGACTGGCCGAGAAACTGGATGCTGCCCGAGCCACCGCAGAGGGCCTTCTGACTGACCTTCAAGACTTGAGCACGCGGGCAGAGGCGTATTTCCAGGCCATGGACTTTACTTTCCTGTTCGAGCCGCGCCAGCAGGTATTCCACCTCGGCTACGACATTACGGCTGGGAAATTGGATAGCAACTATTACGACCTGCTGGCCTCCGAAGCGCGGACCGCCAGCATAGTGGCTATCGCCAAAGGGGACGTCCCCCAGAGTCACTGGCTGCACCTGAACCGGCCCCTGTGCCGGGTTGACGGCATGCGGGCACTCCTTTCGTGGAACGGATCCATGTTCGAGTACCTCATGCCCGGCCTCTTGATGCGCAGTTACGCAGGGACTCTGCTAGATCAAACCCAGCGGGCCGTAGTGGACCGCCAAATCGCCTACGCCCGCCAGAAGGGCGTAGCGTGGGGTATCTCGGAATCGGGCTATTATCACTTCGATGCCAACGAGAACTACCAGTACCGGGGTTTTGGTGTGCCGGGACTGGGGTGCAAGCGCGGCCTGGGTGAGGACCTGGTCATCGCGCCGTACGCTTCGCTGATCGCTCTACCGGTACAGCCCCAGGCTGTGGCGCAGAACGTCGCCGGCCTCATCGAACGGCAGATGCTGGGCCATTACGGTTTCTACGAGGCGATTGACTACACTCCGTCCCGGCTGCCCCTGGGGCACGAGAGCGCCGTGGTGCAATCGTACATGGCGCACCACCAGGGCATGATTCTGGTGGCTCTGACCAACTACTTGCAGGACGAGGCCATCGTACGTCTGTTCCACGCCGATCCCCGGGTGCGAAGCGTGGAGCTGCTGCTGCAGGAACAGGTGCCACAGCAAGCGCCCGTCGAGGAAATCCCCGAGGAATCTATTGGCTTGAGGCGCCAGGTTCAGGCTCGCATAGAACTGGAACCCTGGCGACCGCCGGCGAATGCAGCGTTACCCCAGGCCCACGTGCTTTCCAATGGGCATTATGGCGTACTCATCACCAGCAGCGGCGGCGGCTACAGCCGCTGGCAGCAGGTGGACCTCACCCGTTGGCAGGCCGACACCACGCTCGACGATTGGGGGACCTGGATCTACGTTCAAGATAGAGCAAGCGGCGCCCTCTGGTCGGCCGCCTACCAGCCGAGCGGTGCTCCGCCGGAGGAACAAGAGGTGCTCTTTTACGCCCACAAAGCCGAGTTCCGGCGCCGGGATCACGACATCTCGTTGCGGATGGAGATCGCGGTCGCCCCAAACGACGACGTCGAAATGCGGCGCATGACCATGACCAACCACAGCGACCACCCCCGCCGCCTGGCGCTCACGAGTTACAGCGAAGTCACGCTCGCGCCTCAAACCGTTGACCGGCGTCATCCGGCGTTTAACAAACTCTTCATCGAGAGCGAGTACCTGCCCGAATTGAACGCGCTGCTTCTGCATCGCCGCCTCCGCTCAGCAGAGGAGAAGCCGATTTACCTGGCTCATCTGGTGGTCGTGGAAAAAGAAGAGAGCAACGGTGTTCACGAGAGCGATCGCGCCCGCTTCCTGGGACGTGGCCAGACAGCCCGCTCACCCGCCGCCCTCTCCCACCTTCCCGAAAGTGCGGATGAGTACATCCGTGCGTCGGAACCTTTCGGGAAGGGTGCGGGCGCTACACTGGACCCGCTCGTGGCTCTTGGCCAGGAGCTCGAATTGGAGCCCCATGCGGAGGCACACATCGTCTACGTCACGCTGGCAGCTCCATCGAGGGAAGAGGCGCTGGAACTGGCCCGTCGCTACCAGACCACGACAGCCATTGACCGGGCTTTCGACCAGGCTCGCTCTCAAAGCGAAACCGAACTGAGCAACCTCGGCCTGGACACCCACGCGGTAGAGCAGATCCAGCAACTGCTCTCCGCGCTGCTGTACCCTTACGCGGCCCTGCGCGCCACTCCTGAGACGTTGGCAGCGAACAGCAAGGGGCAATCCGGATTGTGGCCCTACGCCATTTCCGGCGACTATCCGATCCTGCTGGTGGGCGTCAGCAACAAAGAGGAAATAGCCCTGGTGCGCGAACTGCTGCAGGCTCACGCCTACTCGCGCAACCGGCAGATCCAGGTTGACCTGGTCATCCTCAACGAGCAGGACACCGGCTACGCCCAGGAATTGCACGACCAGCTAAACCGGGCGATCGCCCAAACGGACAACGAGGCCTGGCTGAATCGGAGAGGAGGTATCTTTGTACTGCGCGCCGGCCAGATGAGCGAAGCCGAGCGGGTGTTGCTGAAAACTGCCGCCCGAGTCGTCCTGGACGGGGGAAAAGGCCGGCTGGCCGAACAACTGAGGATTCTACGTGAACGGCCACTCCATCTGCCACACTTCGTCCCTACCCTGCCCAGCCCCGATGACGCGGAACCCACGCCACTGCTGGCCCGCCCGGCCGACCTCTTGTTCGAAAACGGCCTGGGGGGCTTTAGCGCCGATGGGCGCGAGTACGTCATCTACCTCGAGCCAGGACAATGGACGCCGGCTCCATGGATCAACGTCGTCGCCAATCCTGGCTTTGGCTTCCTGGCCTCTGAAGCAGGTGGGGGGTATACCTGGGCCGGGAACAGCAGTGAGAACCGCCTGACTCCCTGGCGCAACGATCCGGTGGCCGACACGCCAGGCGAGGCACTCTACCTGCGCGACGAGGAAACGGCGGCAGTGTGGTCGCCCACGCCCCTACCCGCCCGTGCACCGGCTCCCTACCTGGTCCGCCACGGCGCTGGCTACAGCACCTTCGAGCATCACAGCCATGGCCTCAAGCAGCGGTTACGTCTCTTCGCCGCCCCGCATGCACCGGTGAAGGTGATCCAGTTGCAGTTGGAGAACACGTGGCATCACACCCGGCGCATCACCGCCACCTTTTACGTCGAATGGGTGTTGGGCACAGAGCGGGACATCACGCAACAGTACGTCGTGCCCGAGTTCGTAGCCGCCAGGAACGCCTTGCTGGCTACCAACCCTTACAACGAAGAATTCGGCGAGCGCGTCGCTTTTGTGGCGGCCAGCCAAGAACTCCACGGTCTGACCGCCGACCGTACAGAATTCCTGGGACGTGAGGGCACCCGCGCACGTCCGGCGGCCCTCGAACGCATCGGGCTGGCCGGTGCGGTCAAACCTGGCCTCGATCCCTGCGCCGCCTTGCAGGTGCACCTCAACCTGGCCCCCGGCGAAGTGCAAGAGGTCTTTTTCCTGCTCGGCCAGGGCGTGGATCGGAAGGATGCACTGCGGCTGATCGAGCAGTACCAGGACGCGGCGCAGGTAAGTGCCAGTTGGGAGGCTGTGAACAAGTTGTGGGATGACGTGTTGGGCGCCGTCACGGTGGAGACGCCCGACGCGGCGATGAATTTGCTGCTCAACCGTTGGTTGCTGTACCAGGCGCTCGCGTGCCGCGTCTGGGGGCGCTCCGCGCTGTACCAATCCAGCGGCGCCTTCGGGTACCGCGATCAATTGCAGGACGTCATGGCCCTGGTGCACGCCGCACCTGAGATCGCACGGGAGCATATCTTGCGAGCAGCGGGCCACCAGTTTGAAGCAGGTGACGTGCTCCACTGGTGGCATCCACCTTCGGGGCGCGGGGTGCGCACGCGCTGCTCCGACGACCTGTTGTGGCTCCCCTTCGTCACCGCACACTACGTGGACGCTACCGGCGACGAAGCGATCCTGAGCGAGCAAGTGCCGTTTCTCACAGGCGAGCCTCTGGAAGCAGGAGAAGAGGAGCGCTACGGGCGCTATGAGAGCGCGGCCGAACCCGGCACGCTTTACGAGCACTGCCGCCGGGCGTTGGACAAGGGGTCAACCGCCGGAGCGCATGGCCTGCCCTTGATGGGCAGCGGAGACTGGAACGATGGGATGAACCGGGTAGGCAGCCAGGGGCGGGGCGAAAGTGTGTGGCTGGGCTGGTTCCTGTACGCCACCTTGACCCGCTTTGCCCCCCTCTGCGAGCATAAGGGCGACGAAGAACGGGCCACGGCGTACCGGCAGCGGGCGCAAGACCTGCGCCAGGCCCTGGAACAACATGCCTGGGATGGCAACTGGTACCGCCGTGCGTACTACGACGACGGCACACCGCTGGGATCAGCAGAAAACCTCGAATGCCAGATTGATTCCATCGCCCAGTCGTGGGCCGTCATGTCCGGGGCGGCCGATCCAGCGCGTGCGGTGTCGGCGATGGAGTCCGTCGCCGAGCGGCTGGTGTGCTCCGACAGCGCGGATGAGTACATCCGATTGGCGTTGCTCTTTGCTCCGCCTTTCGATAAGACGGTGCACGATCCCGGTTACATCAAGGGCTATCCGCCGGGCATCCGGGAGAACGGGGGACAATACACACACGCCGCGCTGTGGGCCACGTGGGCCTTTGCCGAACTGGGACAGGGAGATCGCGCAGAAGCGTTGTTCCGGCTGCTCAACCCCATTTACCACAGTGACACACCCGACAAGGCGGCGCGCTACAGGGTGGAGCCTTACGCTGTGGCAGCAGACGTCTACAGTGGGGAACCGCACGTGGGACGTGGCGGCTGGTCCTGGTACACGGGATCAGCCGGGTGGATGGTTCGCCTGGGCCTGGAAGCCATCCTGGGGCTGCGCCGGAGAGGGAACTCACTGCAAATCAATCCGTGTATTCCCAGGGGCTGGCCGGGCTACGCATTGACTTACCGCCACGGGGGAACCGTTTACCACATTCGCGTGGAGAATCCAGGCGGTGTCAACCGGGGGGTGAAACAGGCGACGCTGGACGGGGACAGCCTGCCCAACGAGGAGATACCGCTGCTGGGTGATGGTCAGCGGCACGAGGTGCGTATCCTGATGGGGTGATGCGCGACATTCGCGCGCACGAAATACGCGACGCGCATGTCGCGTGCGCGAATCTGCGTCCCACGGACGTACTCATGGATGTACCCATCCACGTACATCCGATCCGTGATATTCGCGATTGCCGCAAACGTGGCAGGCTAATTCGGTAGCGACCTGCCGGTTAGCTGCCGGCCACCTGTGGCTTGGCCTCCCCCTTCGTCACCCCCAGCATGCACAGGATCGCCAGCAGGAAAAAGGCGGGCGTCACCAGGAAGATCAGGTTATAGTTGCCGCCGCCCCACTCGACGATGTAGCCGTTGATCGCCGGCCCGGCGATGGCGGCCAACTGCGAGGCGATGTAGTACAGCCCCGTGTAGGTCCCCAGGTCGGCGTTAGAGGCCGAGATGTCCACCACCATGGGCAGCGAGTTGATGTTGACCAGCGCCCAGCCCATCCCGCCGATGGCGATGATGGGCCAGACCAGCGTCGCGTTGCGCAGAAAAAAGTTCGCCATCAGCAACACGCCAAAGATGGCCAGGCCGGTGATGATCGTCCGCCGCCGGCCGAAGCGGGCCGCGATGTAGCCGGAAGGGATGGCAAAGATCAGGAACGTCAGCGACGCCACCCCCATCAGCAGCGGCGCCCGGCCGACCGACATCCCCAGTTCACTCACCCCGTAGGAGGAGAGGAAGGTCTCGACGGCATTGTAGCCGACGAACCAGCAAAAGATGGCGGCCATCAGGAGCGCCAGGCTGCGGCGGGCCTCCGGCGAGACGCGCTTGATGCCGCGCAATACGCCCGCCCCCCCTCTCCCCCCCGCTTGCGGGGGGGCTGAGGGGGGGGTAGCGGCGGCCTCGAACTCGCGCGGCTCCCTGACGAAGAACAGCAGCATCAACACCGCTGCCGCCATCAGCACCCCGCCGAAGGCGAACGGCACCATTCGTCCCATCCCATACAGCAGACCGCTGCCCAGCGTGGCGATCAGTGTCCCGACCCCGCCCATCAGGTTGATGACGCCGTTGGCCTGCGAGCGCAAGGGGCTGGGGGTCAGGTCGGGCATGAGGGCGATCACGGGCGTGCGAAAGCCGGCCATCGCCAGCAGGAAGACGCCGACGGCGACCATAAAGAGCGCCAGCGGCGTCCCCAGGCGGTCCACCTGCCCGCTGAGTTCGGGCGGGACCATGCGCACCGCTATGGGGATCAGGATGAAGGCGGCGATGGCGATGGGGGCGAGCACGAGGATGAACGGTAAGCGGCGGCCCAGGCGGGTCCAGATGCGGTCGGACCACAGGCCGATCAGCGGCAGGAGGAAGAGGGCGGCGACGTTGTCCAGCGTCATGACCACGCCGGTGAGGCCGGCGCCGAGGCCAAAACCCACCTCGCCGGGGGCGTTGAAGGTGGGGCTGCCGGCCTGCAGGTAGATGGGGACGTAGGCGTTGTAGAGCGTCCACATCACGCTGATGCCGAA
>Ga0315294_10008573_pt1 | contig 11232 bp, 4 predicted proteins | sample YL17G13_40_MG_FD_203626 | JGI IMG/M metagenome (GOLD analysis project Ga0315294, IMG submission 203626) | Sediment microbial communities from Yellowstone Lake, YNP, Wyoming, USA - YL17G13_40 | ecosystem: Environmental > Aquatic > Freshwater > Lake > Sediment | place: USA: Wyoming | collected... | reverse complement strand
CCCAGGGCCAGGTCATCGGCCGGCGTCACTTCGGCCTGAAAGCCCTGCCGCAGGGCGGAGGGGGAGGGAAACAGACTACCCGCGAGCTCTTCGACACCCTTCTCCTGTGGAAAGGCCGGGTACCGCTGGACGCCAACGGCGAAGCCTCCCTGGAAGTCCCCCTCAATGACTCCCTTACCAGTTTTCAGATCGTGGCCGTGGCCACGGGAGGAACGGGCCTCTTCGGAAACGGCTCCACCTCCATCCAATCCACCCAGGACCTGATGGTCTTTTCCGGCCTTCCTCCCCTGGTCAGGGAAGGAGACCGGTTCCAGGCCGAGTTTACCCTGCGCAACGCCACCAACCGGGATATGGCAGTGGATCTTTCGGCCAACGTCCGGGGAATCTCCGGCCCCTTCAAATCCTTATCCGCCTCCCTCAAGCCCGGAGAAGCAAGAGAAGTGGGCTGGGAGGCGACCGTTCCCCGGGGAGTGGAAACGCTCCAGTGGGAGGTGGAGGCGCGGGAGAAAGGCTCCCCGGAAAAGGACCGCCTCAGGATCAGCCAGAAGGTCGTCCCGGCCGTTCCGGTCAGGACTTTTCAGGCCACCATCACCCAGGTGGAAAAGGATTTCCAGATTTCCGTGGAACGGCCGGCCGATGCTCTCCCCGGCCGCGGCGGGGTGAACGTGAATTTCCGCCCCCGCCTGGCCGAGAGCATGAACGGGGTGAACGAATATATGAGGCGATACCCTTACGGGTGCATGGAGCAGAGGATCTCCATCGCCGTCTCTTTGCGCGACGAAAAGAGGTGGAAGGATCTCATGGCCCAGCTCCCCTCCTACCAGGACGGGGACGGCCTGGTGAAATATTTCCCCGGGATGAGGCTCGGCGATGAAACGCTCACCTCTTATATTCTGGCCATCGGGCACGAGGCCGGGTGGTCTATCCCGGAAGAACCCAAAGAGAGGATGGAAGCGGGCCTCCGGAAATTCATCGAGGGGAGGATCTTCCGCGGCTCCCCCCTGCCCACGGTGGACCTCGCCCTGAGAAAACTGGCGGCCATGGAAGCCCTGTCCAGGGGCGGGAAGTTCGAAGGAAAGCTGCTGGGCTCGGTATCCATCGAACCCAATCTCTGGCCCACCTCCGCGGTCATCGACTGGCTGAACCTCCTCAGGAATTCGCGGGATATTCCCAACCGGGCCGAGCGGCTGAGAGAGGGGGAAGATATCCTCTTTTCCCGGTTGAACTTCCAGGGAACCTCGATGAGTTTCTCCACGGAAAGGTCCGACTGCCTGTGGTGGCTCATGGTTTCCGGGGACGTGAACGCGGTGCGGGCGGTTCTGGCTCTCCTCCGATCAGAGAGGTGGAAGGAGGACATGCCCCGGCTGGTCCAGGGGGCCCTGGCCAGGCAGAGGCAGGGAAAATGGGACCTCACCCTGGCCAACGCCTGGGGAGTCCTGGCCATGGAGAAATTCTCCCGGGCCTTCGAGACGGTTGCCGTCTCCGGGACCACCCGGGCCGAGTTATTGACCCGCTCTCAGTCCATCGACTGGAAGGTTTCGCCCAAGGGAAAGACTTCCGCTTTTCCCTGGCCCGAGCAGAAGGGAGATCTGACCATCATTCATCAGGGGTCCGGAAAACCTTGGTTAACCGTCCAGAGCCTGGCCGCCATTCCCCTGAAAGAGCCTCTCTCCAGCGGCTATAAGATTCAAAAAACGGTGACTCCCGTGCAGCGGAAGGAGGCGAATCGCTGGAGCCGCGGCGACATCCTGCGGGTCCGTCTGGAGATGGAAGCCCAGGCGGATCAGACCTGGGTGGTGGTAAGCGATCCCATCCCAGCGGGGTCTTCGATCCTGGGGAGCGGCCTGGGAAGGGATTCGCAGCTTCTGACCCAGGAGGAGAAAAAGGAAGGCTGGGTCTGGCCGGCCTACGAAGAGCGGTCTTTCGAGGCCTTCCGGGCTTACTACCGGTACGTGCCCAAAGGGAAGTGGACCGTGGAGTACACCCTCCGGCTGAACCAGAGCGGGGCGTTCCAGCTCCCCACCACCCGGACGGAATCGCTCTACTTCCCCGAGATGTTCGGCGAAATTCCCAACCGGATTTTTGAGGTTCAGCCGTGAAGGTCGAGAGGCAAAAAAAATCAAATTTTATTTGCCACAGAGATCACAGAGGCCACGGAGAGATTTTGGTTCAAAAGCCGATCGCGATTAAGAAATACGCTCTGAGGGTAAGGATAAAATTCTTCCCCTTTCTCCAATTCTGTATCTCTATGGGCTCCGTCCTGCTAACGTGCAGACTCTCTAAATTTTATAAAGAATATTTGTTTGGGAAACGGGTCTCTGAAATCCCCCCCAACCCCCCTTTAGAAAAGGGGGGCGAAGGGGGGATTTCTGGGATCACCTGGAACCCTGAGCAAAACTCTTCCAGGATGACGACCTGTTTTTGGTTGCGGCGCAGCCACGCTGTGATTTTTGTGGCTAAAATGGTTCTGGTTTTTGTATTTGCTCTCTGCTACCTGCTCCCTGCTCTCTGCTTCTTTCCCGGGTCCGCCTTTGCCCTGCCCTCCTACCCTGAGGTCCGCAAGGCTTACGTAAAGTCCGATTCCGTCCTCCTCGACCGGCGGGGAGAAGTCATCCACGAGCTGCGCGCGGATCCCAAGCGGCGCCGCCTGGACTGGACGCCTTTGAAGGATATCTCTCCGGCTTTTAAGGAGGCCGTGGTTGCCGCTGAAGACCGTCGGTTCTACGCCCATTCCGGAATCGACTACCAGGCTCTGGGCGCCGCTCTGTTCCAGGGCCTCACTTCTTCCGGTATGCGGGGGGCGAGCACCCTTTCCATGCAGCTGGCCGCCCTCCTGGACAAGGACCTGCAGCCGGCCAGGGGAAGGAAATCGATCCGGCAGAAGGGAAAACAGATCCTCGCCGCGTGGGACCTGGAGCACGTCTGGTCGAAGGAGGAAATTCTCGAAGCCTACCTGAACCTGATCACCTTCCGCGGAGAGCTTCAGGGAGTCTCCGCCGCTTCCCGTGGCTTATTCGCCAAAGACCCCCACGGCCTGGACCGGTCGGAGTCTCTCCTCCTCGCGTCCCTGATACGCTCTCCGGGGGCCTCTTATGCGGACTTGACCAAAAGGGCCGTTCATCTTGCCGAGTCTTTAAAGTGGCCGTTGGATCCCGCGGAAATCTCCTCCCGGGGAAGGCAGGTTTTCATGGGACCCAACCTTTTTCGCCCTCAAACCGCCCTGGCCCCTCACCTGGCCAGGCAGCTGCTGAAGGACCAGCCCCCGGGGATTTCTTTGAGCTGCACCCTGGATGGTGAGGTTCAGCGTTTTGTCCTCGACCGGCTGGTTCACCACCTTCTTCCCTTACGGTCGCAAAACGTCGGCAACGGCGCCGTCCTTGTGGTGGAAAACAAGACTGGAGAAATCCTGGCTTACGTGAGTTACAGCGGCGACCCGGCCCTTTCCGGCTTCGTGGACGGGATCAAGGCCAAGAGACAGGCAGGGTCCACCTTGAAACCGTTCCTCTACGGCCTCGCCCTGGACCGGCGACTCCTGACCCCGGCTTCCCTTCTGGATGACTCTCCCCTGGATGTTCCGGTCTTCAGCGGGATCTATCATCCCCGGAACTACGAGAGTCAGTTCCAGGGTCTGGTCCCGGTCCGCATCGCCCTGGCTTCTTCATTAAATATTCCCGCGGTGCGGGTCATCTCCCTGGTGGGACTGGAAGATTTTTTGAACAAGCTGCGGGCCCTGGGGATCCGGGACCTCAATGAAGAGGGGGATTTCTACGGTCCCGCGCTGGCCCTGGGTTCCGCCGACGTGAGCCTCCTGGAACTGGTCAACGCTTACCGGACTCTGGCCAATGGAGGGGAATGGAGCGAGCTCCGTTTGGCGTCCGATGGGAAAACGAATTCTTTGCGAAAGCGGGTCATTTCCCGCGAGGCTGCTTTTTTGATCTCCGATATTCTTTCCGACCGGGAGGCCCGTTCCCCGACCTTCGGCCTGGAAAATCCGCTGGCCACCCGCTTCTGGACGGCAGTGAAAACCGGGACCAGCAAGGATATGCGGGACAACTGGTGCATCGGGTATTCCCATAAATATACGGTGGGTGTATGGGTGGGCAACTTCACCGGGGAGCCCATGTGGAACGTGAGCGGGATCAGCGGGGCGGCCCCGGTCTGGGTCGAGGTGATGAACCGGCTCCACCGGGATGAGGGGAATCACCGGAAAGAGCCGCCCCCGGGGCTGGTCAAGGCCAAGGTTAATTTTGCCCACGGAACTCGAATCCCCCGGGAAGAATGGTTCATCCAGGGGACGGAACCCGTCCACCTGGACGCCCCAGGCGTCTCTCCACACCAAAGGATCCTCTATCCACCCCCGGGGACGGTGATCGCCCTGGACCCGGACATCCCCCGCGAACTGCAGAAAATGTTCTTTGTCCTGCAAACCCCGCAGAAAGGACTACACTGGGTCCTCAACGACCGGTCCTGGCCTTCATCGGGAAAAGCCACTTCCTGGAGTCCGCAGGCGGGTAAATACCACCTGGTTTTAAAAGACGCGGAAGGCCGCCTCATTGACTCGGTTCTTTTTGAGGTCAGAGGATCAAACGCTGAAGGATACAGTGAAGATATAAACAGCGCGACAGAGACGCAACCAAAAGGATAAGCTTTGCCTAAGACCACGCGCCTTCCAGAAATCCCCCCTTCGCCCCCCTTTCATAAAGGGGGGTTGGGGGTATTTCAGAGGCTAATCGCCCAAATCAAATTTTTCCCACAATTACTCATGACGTTGGGTATAGGGAAACCACACGGTAACGAGAAAACTTCTTCGAAAAGGAGGTCGATATGAGAAAGGGCAGGTTCGTACTCATGGCCGTCTTCATGATGGCAATCCTCTTAACCGCTGTTCCGTCGCAGGCTGCCAAAAAGGACACGCTGGTAATCGGATTCAGCGATGTCTTTTCCACCCTGGACCATTACCAGTCTACCCTGCGGGTCACCATCCAGCTCGGGTACATGGTCTGGGATTCCCTGCTGACCCGGAACCCGGATACGGGAGAGCTCATTCCCGGGTTGGCCCGATCCTGGAAGATCATCAACCCCACCACCTGGGAGTTCAAAATGCAGCCGGGGGTCAAGTTCCACAACGGCAATCCCTGCAACGCCCAAGCCGTCCGCTATACCATCGAGGAAAGGGTTCTCGACGAGAAGCAGAAATCGCCCCAGGCGGGCAATTTCAAGTGGATCAAGAAAGTCGAAGTGTTGGATGATGTGACTTTCCGGATCATTACTCATCAGCCCTACCCCATCGTCCTGGAGCGCCTCAACACGCTTTTTGTTTATGACCCGGTCTACTGCAAGCAGGCGGGAGACCAGAAAGTGGCCGAGGCGCCCATGGGCAGCGGACCCTACGTCTTCGTCAAATGGGACCGCGGCTCCCAGATCGTGCTGAAGAAAAACCCTAACTACTGGGTCAAGGGGATCCCCAAGATCGACAACGTGATCTGCCGGACCATCCCCGAAATCTCCACCCGGGTGGCCGAGCTGATCTCCGGCAACATCGACTTCGGGCAGAATTTCACCCCCGACGTGTGGGACATCATGGAGAAGAGCTCCAACGCGGCGCCCCTCGAAGTCCCCATCCTGCGGGTCAATTTCTGGCAGTTCGACGGCTCGGGGGTCGCTTCCAAAGGCCCCTGGAATGACCGGCGGGTCCGCCAGGCGATCATCCACGCCGTCGACCGCAAGACCATCATTCAAAAGATCATGGGAGGCCACGGCAGCGAGCTGCACGCCCCCTGCAACCCCCTCCACTGGGGGTATGATCCGGCGGCCGAACAATATGACTATCCCTACAATCCGGACAAGGCCAAGGCCCTCCTGAAGGAGGCCGGGTATGAAAAGGGCTTCGCCGTCGACCTTTGGTACTACGAGGGGATTCAGAAGCAGCCCAACCAGGCGGCCATGGGGTATCTGGACGCCGTGGGGATCAAGGTGAATGTGAAGGATTATGTGGGGAACACCGGGCAGCTGATCAAATTCCGCAATGCCCGCAAGGTGACCGGGATCGGCAATTATAACTGGGGGTCCTACAACATTTTTGACGCCGACGCAATTCTGCCCGCCTGGTTCATGACCAGGGAAGGGATGTGCTACAACCTGGACCAGGAATTGAACGACTGGCTACAGGAGGCGCGCGACAGCGTCGATCCGGCCAAGCGGAAAGCGCTCTATTCCAAGGCCCAGATCAAGATCATGAAAGAGGCCTACTGGATGCCTTTCTTCGTCGTCCATCAGATCTACGGGCGTAACAAAACCCTCCAGATCGTCGTGGGCAAAGACGAGGTGCCCAGGTATCATGAGGCTTACTGGAAGTAAAGCATCCCCCCGCCCCACAGCAGGACCCGGGGACGGAGAGGGGCGATCAAATTCGAAATTCGAAGCACGAAATTCGAAACAACACGTCGCTCCATGCTCCTGCTTTTTACCCATAAGGAATGCCCATGCCTGAAAAACCGATCACTGAAAAAGACCTGAAATCCGCCCTTCCGGACATGTCCAGAACCTTTAAACTGAAGGGGCTCGATGCGCCCATCGAGATCTACCGGGACCGTTTCGGCGTTCCCCATGTGCTGGCGCAAACAGGCCATGATGCCTTCTTCGGGCAGGGTTTCGTGGCCGCCCAGGACCGGCTCTGGCACATGGATTATGACCGGCACAACGCCTACGGCCGCCTCGCCGAGTGGCTGGGCAAGCCGGCCGTTGAAGGAGACAAAGTGATGCGCCGTTTTCAGATCGGCGCGACCGTGGAGAACGATTACCAGTCCGTCGACGCTCCCACCCGGGCCATGCTGGAGGCCTACGCGGCCGGGGTCAACGCCTTTATCGAAACCACCAATGCGCTGCCCATCGAATATACGCTTCTCGACGCCAAGCCGGAGCCCTGGCAGCCCCGGGATTCCTTTGCCGTGTTCAAAGTGCGCCACATCCTGATGGGGGTTTTTGAGGGAAAGCTCTGGCGGGCGAAGCTGGTGAACACCCTGGGGCCGGAAAAGGCAGCGGCCCTGTTGCGGGGCCACCCGCCCGGCCATCTGGTGATCGTGCCCCCCGGCGGAATATACTCAGGTCCGGTTCTGAATGGGCTCGAAGAACTGAGCCGAAATTTGGAGGGCATCCGCTGGCTCCAGGATGATCCGGATTCGGGAAGTAACAACTGGGCCGTCCATGGAAGCCGCACGGCTTCCGGAAAGCCGTTCCTGGCGGGCGACGCCCATCGCCCTCTGGATACCCCGAATTGTTACTACCAGAACCATATCGCCGGTGAGGGGTTCGACGTCATCGGGCTCTCCTTCCCGGGAGTCCCCGGTTTTCCTCACTTCGGCCACAACGCCCAGGTGGCCTGGTGCGTCACCCACGCGCAGGCCGATTACCAGGATCTTTACCTCGAACGGTTCTCTCCGGACGGAACCGCTCGTTATGAATTCCGGGGCCGGTGGAAAGAAGCCGAAGTCCGGCGGGAGAAAATCAAAGTGAAAGGCGGGGCGGCCCAAGAACTCGAGGTGACCGTCACGCGCCATGGCCCGATTATCGCCGGAGGTCCGGGAAAGGGGTACGGGCTGGCGTTTGCCTACACCGCCACGGCCTTCCCTTACCGGGGGTTTGAATGCCTTCTTCCCATGATGAAGGCCGCTTCCGTGGACGAGTTGAACGAGTCCATGCGCCGATGGGTGGACCCCTGCAACAACCTCGTTTCCGCCGATGTCCACGGGAACATCGCTTACCTGCACCGGGGGCAGGTTCCCATTCGGTCCATGTCCAATGCCTGGCTGCCGGTCCCGGGCTGGAGCGGAGAGCATGAATGGCAGGGGAGTATCCCTTTTGAAAAGCTATCCAGGCTGCGCAACCCCTCCACGGGATTCATCGTCTCCGCCAACAACCGGATCCCTGACGAAAAATATCCATACTATATCGCCCTGAGCTATGGTCCCGAATACCGGGCCCGGCGGATTTATGAACGGCTGGGCAACCTAGCCGGAGCGACCGTAGAGGATATGCGCTCCATCCACGGGGATTCCCTGTCCATACCCGCGCAGGTATTTATAAAGCTTATCGCCGCGGCGAAGCCGGCTGATGAATGGTCGGCCAGAGCACAATCCATGCTGGCCCGCTGGAACGGCGTCATGGAACGTGATGCCGTCGCTCCTGCGATCTACGGCGCCTTCCGGGTCAGGCTCCTTCATAAAATCATAGGAAGTCTGATGGGACCGCTGGTGGACGTGATGTTCAACGCCACCGGAAGAGGGGCCCCCCGGCATCTGGCCGAACTGGCGTCTCAAATCGTCAGCCAGGCAAAGAACGGGGATACGTCTTTTCTTCCACCGGGGGCCACGTGGGTTTCCATCGCCGCCGAGGCTATGGATGAAGCGGTTGCGTATCTCCGCCGGCGCCTGGGAGACGATATGGCAGCGTGGAAATGGGGCGCCGTCCATCGGACTTCCCCCAAACATCCGATCTCCCGCATGTTCCCCGGGCTGGAAACCTTCCTGAACCCGCCCCCGATATCCATGGGAGGAGATGGAGATACTCCTTATGCCGCCGGTTATTCGCCCGGCCGCCCCTTCGACGTGACGCTTCTTTCGGTGGTTCGCTATATCTTCGACACGTCTGACTGGGATAATTCATGCTGGGCCGTGCCCCTGGGCGCCTCCGGCCATCCGGGAAGCCCGCATTATGCCGACCAGGCTTGCGTCTGGGGCAATCTCGAACTGGTCCCCATGCGTTACACCTGGGGCCGGGTGAAGGTCGAAGCTGCTGCTTATCAAACCCTTGAACCGAAGCAGGGGCGGGTTTGAAACCTGCCCCAGCGGGTCACGGTTCATCATTAATTTTATTATTTTTATTTTCTTGCCCTATCCGTGTTCATCCGTGTCCCAATATGTCTTTTGTCTTTAATCCTTTTGCCAAAATAAAATCTGTGTTCATCTGTGTCCATCTGTGTCCAATATAATATTTTTGGGTGGCGGCTCTGCCGCGCCGTGTTTATCTGTGTCCCATCAGGTTTAACGCAATCGAAAGGAGCATCCCATGCCCCACCTTTACGAAGGCTCTCATATGCAGTACGACGCCATCATCCGATCCAACGTCATGATCCCCATGCGGGACGGCGTCAAGCTGGCTGTGGATCTCTACTTTCCGGCCTCTGGCGATCGTCGGCCGGCGGGGAAATTCCCCGTGATCCTGGAGCGCACCCCTTACGGGAAAGGCTCATCCAGAAACGTCCTGAAAGGAAAATACTTTGCCCGCCGGGGATACGTGTGCGCGATCCAGGACGTGCGGGGACGTTTTGATTCCGAAGGGGAGTGGTATCCTTTCGCCAAAGAAGCGCATGACGGTTACGACACCGTCGAGTGGCTTGGAAACCAGAAATGGAGCACGGGCAAGGTGGGCACCATGGGAGACTCCTACGCCGGAAGCGACCAGAGCGCCCTGGCCACCCTTTCCCCGCCCCATCTCTCCACCATGATCGTCTCCGTAGGGGCTTCCAACTACTACCACAGCTCCATGCGCCACAACGGGGTCCTGGAGCTGCGGTTTCATGTGTATGTCTTCCGCATGGCCATCACCAGCAAAGAGGCGGCCGCCGACCCGAACCTGAAGAAAGCGCTCATCAAGGCCTATACCGAAGAGATGCCCGAGATCCTGCGGCGATCCCCGCTCAAGAAAGGGGCCACCCTTCTGCGAAGGCTGCCGTCTTATGAACAGTGGGCGCTGGACATTCTCACCCACGGGGACTATGACCGCTATTGGAAGGAGCATCGCGGCTATGCCATATCCGAGTACTACCCAAAGCATGCCGATGTTCCGACTCTGTACTTGGGGGGATGGTATGACTCTTATGCCCGCAACACCTGCGAAAGCTTTATGAAGCTGAGAAAGATAAAGAAAGCCCCCCAGTACCTGCTCATGGGGCCATGGACGCACGCAAAGTATGAGATCACCTACGCGGGGGACCTCGACTTCGGCACGGAGGCGGAGATTAACTACCTTGATTTAAAGCTGGCCTGGTTCGACCGCTTTTTGAAAGGCATGAATACCGAGGTATCCGACTGGCGGCCGGTGCAGATCTTTACTATGGGAACCGGTGACGGCAGGCGGGTCATCGACGGCGCACCCGGGGAGGCGTCGGACTATCCGGGACGGATCCACCACGGCGGATTCTGGCGGAGCATGGATGACTGGCCTATCCCCGGCACCCGGTCCACTCCCTATTACCTTCAAGCCGATGGAACCCTGTCTCCGCAAAAGCCCGGGAAACCGGACATTCCCCCCAGCCGATATACCTTCAACCCCCGGGACCCGGTGCCCACTCTCGGCGGCGGGATTTCAGCGGTCGATATCGTGATGAAGCCGGGCGCCTTCGATCAGCGCGGCCGAAGCGGCAGCATTGGCTGCACCGACAAACAGCCGCTGAACCTGCGGTCCGATATCCTGACTTTCCAAACTCCCCCGCTGGAATCGGACGTGGAAATCACCGGCCCCATCGAAATGCACCTGTGGGCTTCGTCGTCAGCCGTGGATACTGATTTTACCGCCAAGCTCATCGACGTCTATCCGCCTGCCGATGACGACCCGGACGGATTGGCCATCAACCTGACCGATTCCATCCTCCGGGCCCGGTACCGAAACGGCTTTGAAAAACCGGAGTTTCTGGAATCCGGGAAGGCCTATAAGTTCGTTTTCCAGCTATACCCCACATCCAATATCTTTAAAAAAGGGCACCGCATCCGTTTGGACGTCAGCAGCAGCAACTGGCCCCGCTTCGACGTCAACCCCAACACCGGCGGTCCCCTGGGCCTGGAGCAGCGCTACAACCTCGCCCACCAGGCCGTTTACCACGACAACGAGCACCCTTCTCACATTCTGCTGCCGGTGCAGAAGGGAAAAAACTAATGGGACACAGATAAACTTAGCGCGGCAGAGTCGCAACCAAAGAATTTTATTGGGGACACGGATGAACACGGATACACACGGATCATTCCTGAAGAAAAAAACAGAAACGGAAAGACAGTCCTATGCCTCAGCAAAACCCCGGTCCATAAGGCTGATTCTTACAGCCAGGCAATCCCAGAAATCCCCCCTTCGCCCCCCTTTTCTAAAGCTGATCCTTACCCATAACCTGGGTTGCTGGACACAAGGGGGAAAGAAGAGGAATGGGAGTTAGGTGTTATGGTCAACAGCTTCCACATTGCCGAT
>Ga0315294_10008572_pt1 | contig 11232 bp, 6 predicted proteins | sample YL17G13_40_MG_FD_203626 | JGI IMG/M metagenome (GOLD analysis project Ga0315294, IMG submission 203626) | Sediment microbial communities from Yellowstone Lake, YNP, Wyoming, USA - YL17G13_40 | ecosystem: Environmental > Aquatic > Freshwater > Lake > Sediment | place: USA: Wyoming | collected... | reverse complement strand
AGATGCATTTGAGCAGTACAGAGACATTCTCAATCCTGTTTCTGCTGCAAGTCTTCTTGTTGAGCATACCGGCCGAACATCGCAGGAAGTTAAGGAGAAAATTGAAAAAACCATATCGGCAGTCGGCGTTCTTGCTTTCGACAGAGTAACCGTTTTTGACCCTGCTGTGCAGAAGAGATTGTGGAAGTGCCGCAAGGACGCGGTGCCTCTTTTGAGCAGAGCCAAAGGCTTAAAACAGCCGATACCTTTTATTGAAGATGTCTCTGTGGATAACGCAAGGCTTGCCGAGTACGTCAAGGGTCTGGAGGAAATCAGCAGAAAACATGAAGTTGATATGACCTATTACGGCCATGCGGGGGACGGCGAACTGCATGTAAGGCCTTATCTGGATTTGTCCAGCGGCGGAGATGTAAAGAAGATGACCGACATTGCAAATGAGGTTTTTTCGCTTGCCTGGTCGCTGGGCGGCTCGATAAGCGGCGAACATGCTGACGGCTTAGTGCGGGCGGCATTTATCAGGAAACAATATGGCAATGAATATTATGAGATTCTAAGGCAGATAAAAAAAATCTTTGACGAGAAAAACATCCTTAATCCGGGCAAAATAATAAATGACAATCCTGATGTGATGACACAAAACCTGAGGGCGGACAGAAAAATCACCGATGAGAAAGTAAAGACGGAGCTTAATTTCGGGCCGGACGAGTTTAAATTTGAGCTTCTGTTGTGCAGCGGCTGCGGGGTATGCCGGAGCACCGAATCTGCTCTGCGTATGTGTCCGACTTTTCGGGCAACCGGCGACGAGATGTTCAGCTCGCGTGCAAAGGCAAATCTGTTTGCTGCTTGGGCAAAGGGGATTCTGACAGGGCAGGATTTTGAATCGGAGCGTTTCAGAGAGATTCTTGCGACCTGTCTGAATTGCAAGGCCTGCCTGGTCGATTGTCCCTCTGGAGTGGATGTTTCAAAAATGGTAATGGAAGTCCGCGCAAGACTTGTAAAAAAGCGCGGGCTAAGTCAGGCTGCAAAAGTTTTAGCTGCTAATCGATATATGAGTATGCTTGCCTCTGTTTTTGCGCCGGTGAGCAATGTTTTTATGAATCTTGCGCCGGTCAGATGGGCTATGCAGCGACTGACAGGCATTGATAGTAGAAGAGTAATACCGGAATTCGGCTTTTCGACTTTTTTGAAAAAGGCAAATAAATATCTGGCCCGGCAGCCGAAACTACAAAATCCTGTTGATAAGGCAGCGTACCTTATTGATACATTTGTCAATTACAATGACCATTCACTTGGTTTTGCTGTTATAAAATTTTTGAGGCATAATAATATCGAGGTGATTGTTCCCAAACAAAGGCCTGTGCCACTGCCGGCCGTTGTTTACGGCGATATAAAAACGAGCAAAAGAGATTTTCAATATAACGTCAAATATCTTTCCGAGGCCGCCAAGCAGGGTTACAAAATTGTCTGCTCTGAGCCGAGCGCCGCTTTGTGTCTCAAGGAAGATTTGAGATTTTTTGTTGACGGGCCTGATGCAAAGATTGTTTCGGAAAATACATTTGAGCTTTTTGATTATCTAAACAGTCTTGCAGACGCAGGTAAATTGAAGAAAACCGCTGCAAGAGTTGCGGAAAGACTCGTTCATCATACACCCTGTCATCTTATCGCCCTCGGCGGGAAGAGCGCGTCAATAGAGGTTTTAAAACAGCTTGCAGGAATTGATGTAAAAGAGCTTGACGGCGGCTGCTGCGGAATAGCAGGCACGTTCGGTATGCAAAAGAAAAATTATGACCTTTCGATGCAAATAGGCAAAAAACTTGCCGACAAAATAAAGGAAACAGGCGCAGATATAGTCCTTACCGAATGTTCAACGTGTAAAATGCAAATAGAACAATTGACGGGCAAAAAAGTCGAGCATCCGATTAAGATATTGGCGAAGGCATTCGACCTGTTATAATTTAGACGGTTTTATTGTTCACCACCCCTGCTTTCGCAGGGGCAGGCTCCGACACGAAGATAGTATTTGTTAAACACTGATTGCGCTGATTTCACGGATTTTTAAATTAACCACGAATTGACACGAATTTATTAGCCACAGAGGAAAAGAGAACATCCGCCGTCGCCAAGGGCTATGGCGGACAGGCAGAGATTTTTTTCAGACACGGATTAACACAGTTTGTTTCAACGGCAATAACAATTGCCCTAAATTCAAGACGCCGAGCCTTACTTACAAGTAAACTTGCCGTCGGCCCGTCATCTTGAATTTTAGGCTGCGCCTTTGTTGAAACAAAACATGGTTACAACACGGTTTTTAACCGCAGATTTACACGGATCACGCCGATTTTGCAGATAGTTCAAACAGGAAATTTTGTCGTTGAGTTTGAAAGGAAAAAGAGATAGAATTTTTGTACAACATTGAGGGAGCAGTAGCGGAAAATAAAAAACAGGTAAACGTCCCCTATTTAATTCTATTTAATTAAATGTCTTGTGAACAGTATGTAAGATAGATGATGGGCGCAGATGATGCCATTAAGCCGAGTCGAATAGATGAAAAATAAACAAGAAAAGCAGGTTATCAAAAATGGTCGCCGGAAAACTAAGTTAAATCTATTTCAAGATTCTGGTATACCGGTTCGACCCTATGAATGGAAAGAGAAACTTCCCGAACTTTTCTTGATTATTGGACTACTTGAAAAGCAAAGTGCCAAAGAGGTTGTTGGTGTTTTCCGGGAGTTTGGGAATCTTGTGAACAAAGGAGCGAAGAATGGACATGTACTCGGATTTGGTGGTAACGTTTCGGAATTGGGAGAATTGGTGGAAAAAGCAGATAAGGCGACGCGGGATCTGATTAGAGAGGTAGTGGGAAAGATCTTTTGCGGGGTAAACCTGTCGTTGTTGAAGATATTAGAAGTGCCGGGGAAGAAGGTGTTGTGTGACATGGTGGGTCGGTTAGAGAATGCGGGAAAAGATGACATTTTGGCGGTGATGCGCGCAACAGGAGCGGCTCTACATGGACAATCCGGAAGAGCGACTCGCGCAAAATTAGTTCAGTTAATGCTTTGGGACCCAGATTGTAGAAGGTTTCATATCGACTTTGACAAGTTAGGGAAATTAGTTACAGGAAGAGATGATGATGTTTTAAAGGAATGTGGGTGTGCAAACGTGAGAGCAACGTGGGGGGGCATGCAAGGCTGTAAAGATGAGATAGTTACGCAGTGGGTAAAAAGGTTCTGGGGATTTGGTCTTGATACCCCATGTTTTAGTAGGACCGAACGAAAAGGCCGGGATAGAATCAGACTATCTAGTCAATCGAAAACATTGATTCGTAAGATTGACCGGCTTTGGAAGTCAATTGTTGCGAGCGGGCCAAAGCATGAACGGTTATTCCAAGGTGATGTAGTGATGGGGTTGACGTGTAGAGTGTGGCGTTTCATGCATCATATCGTGGAAGCATCTGCGGCAGGTAATGGGGAAATGGCAGAAGTGGCGGCAAGGTGTCAGTGGGACAGCGCTATAACTTTAGAATGGTTAATAAAACATAACGACACGGAGTTATTTGTGCAATACCGAACGTACTCGGCAGGTAAAGCCAAAGCTACGTTGGAAAGATTGCGAGGGAATGAGGATAAGTATGGTGGGCAAGAATTGGCGGAAAGGCTAAAAGGAACCTTTCAAAAGGAAATTCAGGATGACGTTGGGATTTGGGAACAGTTAGTGAATGAGGAACGCGGTGGATGGACAAAAGAAGGAACATATAAAATGGCAGATGATTTGTCCAAGTTAACAGAGTATGAAACTTTTTTTCGAAGACTTAGTGATATTGTGCACGGGACATGGCGTGCGATTGAGCGTTACCATTTACAAAAGTGTTTGAATCCTCTACATGGTCGTCATTATGTAGGGTGGACTGGCGCCACACATGATGCTGGTGTATCTATTGTTCATTTTGGGGCCAACATGGCAGTACGCGTTATCAAGGGGGTTATAGATTATATGGGATCAGCCGCCGAATCTAAGTGGAAAAAGCGTATCGATAAGATAGAGCAAGAGGCTGAGCGTTTGACGAAAGAGGAGTTAGCTGAGCTTGGACTAGGGGAAGAGAAGGGAGAAAAAGTTGATAAAACCGGAAACAATAAGAATAAACAGGAAACTGATTAATATACTTAAACTGGCGATCAGGGCAGAATTGTCATACGAAAGAGCAACTAATGGAAAACGAAGACTCGGCATTACAGGTGAAGTCGGTGAGGTCTTGGCATGTAAACAACTTAGGCTTGGGTTAGTATTGGATTCTCGTTCACAGGGTTTTGATGCCATCGACAAGAATGATTTGAAAGTTCAAATTAAAACCCGCCGAAGTGAATCTGAGGGGTTACCTAGAGATATGGGCCGCACGAGTCGTTTTTCAAAACACAAGTTCGATTATGCACTGCTTGTTCTGCTTGACCATAACTATCAACTTTGCGAGATTTGGCGTGCTAGTTACAAGAAATTAAAGCCAATTATAGAAAAGCAGAAGCGTCGGGATCCTAGCTTATCAAGTTTCAAAAGAGTTGGTAAGAGAGTATTTGATTTTGAACATAAAAAATGAGGTGAGAGGATTACTTGCAGTAACGGGGGGAAATTACCGCGGCAGCGCTCCAGTGGGACGGTGCGGGGGCAACGCCGATGAAATGTCCTGATGAGATAGCCGCCGAAGCGGTGAGATTAGGAAATCGAGAATCGAGAGTAGATGAGATTGCTTCGGCTGCGGCCTCGCAATGACGACGAACCCCGTCATAGTGATGACGGGGCTAACCACAATTATAAAATCGAAAATCATTGTAATTTTTCTGACTTATTTTACAATAATGCTATGAAAGATGAGCCAAAAGACCTAAAAGAAGCTGTTTTATATCAGCCGCTCGATGATAAAAAGGTTCGCTGCAATCTTTGTAACTGGCGATGTGTTATAAGCGATGGTTCTTTGGGGCATTGCCGCGTCCGCAAAAATATCGGCGGGAAATTATATTCGCTTAATTATCACAAACTTTGTTCGGCAAACCCTGACCCGATTGAAAAAAAGCCTTTGTTTCATTTCCAGCCGGGCAGCAAAAGTTTTTCCATAGCGACACCCGGCTGTAATTTTCAGTGTGTTTTCTGTCAGAACTGGCAGATAAGTCAACAGGCAATAGAAGAGGGCGAAATTGACGGCCAGGCACTTGAACCTGCCGGAATCGTGGAGTTTGCACTTAAGACGGACTGCAGAAGCATGGCATACACATATACCGAGCCTACTGTTTTTATGGAGCTTGCAGCCGACTGTGCGAAAATCGCAAAACAGAAAGGACTTGCCAATGTTTTTGTTTCCAACGGCTTTATGACAAAGGAAGCGATTGATTTTGCCGCCGGCTGGCTTGACGGGATAAATGTTGACTTAAAATCCTTCAGCGAGGATTACTATCAGAATCTCTGTAAGGCGAAATTAAAACCTGTGCTTGATACGATTGATTACATTGCCAATCATACAAAGATATGGATTGAGGTAACGACTCTTGTTGTGCCCGGTGCGAACGATTCTGATTTGGAGCTTAAGCAGATTGCGGAGTTTCTTGTTAAAACCTGTGGGGCAGACATCCCCTGGCACGTGAGCAGGTTTTATCCTCAATACAAGTATTCCGATACGCCGCCGACGCCGGCATCGACTCTGCAAAGAGCTTTCGATATCGCAAAGGCCGCAGGCTTGAGATATGTTTATATCGGCAATCTGAGAACGCAAAAGGCGGAAAATACTTACTGCCCGAAGTGTCAGCATTTGTTGATTGAGCGCGAAGGGTTTTATGTAGCTAAAAACAAAATCAAAAACAGTTGTTGCCCTGACTGCAATGAAAAAATTCCGGGCTTTGAACTCAACAGTTAAATATATTCCGTAAAAAAGATATATGTTGTTCGCGCCCCATGATGGTGTTAGTATAGCCTGCAATATGTATTAAATTGAAATGGTTGTTTAATCCGGCATTGCAAGGAATGCCGACAGACAGCAATATTAATTTATATACATATTTTTATAGCCGTTTCTCTTATAGCGTTAACCTTTTTTAATTGAGATACTTATGTACAAAAATGGCATACCCGCTCTAAAAATAGGGAATTTGGAAATTTGCCCGCCGATAATACAAGGCGGAATGGGTATCAGGGTATCGGGGGCAAATCTTGCCTCTGCTGTTGCCAATACCGGTTGTGCAGGGGTTATTGCCAGTACGGGGATTGGCATGTTTGAAGATTACCAGGGCATAGATTTTGTAACTTTTAATGGAGAATCTTTAAGAAGCGAAATCAGAAGAGCCAGGAGCCTTACCGAAGGAATAATCGGCGTCAATATAATGGTTGCTCTTACCGATTATGAGAACCTTGTGAAGGTGTCGGTCGAGGAAAATGTGGATTTAATAATTTCTGGCGCCGGCCTGCCGCTGGATTTGCCGAAATTTCTTAATGGAAAGGATATTAAACTAATTCCAATCGTTTCCTCATCGAGAGCCTTTCAAATCATTTGCAAAAGATGGCAAAACCGTTTCAACAAACTACCTGATGCCGTAGTTGTGGAAGGCGTTCACGCAGGCGGCCATTTAGGATATTCTTATGAGAGCGTAACGGAAAACACAGCTCTTGCTCTTGAGCAAATAGTTGAAGAAGTAATTATTGTTGCCAATTCTTTCGAGCCTGCCATACCTGTAATTGCAGCAGGAGGAATCTTTGACGGCGAAGATATTGCCCGTTTTCTCAGATTAGGCGCGGCAGGAGTTCAAATGGCAACTCGGTTTGTATGCACTGATGAGTGCGACGTTCATCAGAACTTTAAACAGGCTTATTTAGATGCCAGGCCTGAAGATATAACAATTATTCATAGCCCCGTGGGTTTGCCGGGCAGAGTTATCAATAGCAGCTTCGTAGAAAAGGTCAAACAGGGCTTGACTATGCCTTTCAGGTGCAGTTATAAGTGTCTGAGGACCTGTGAGCCTGATAAAGCGCCGTATTGCATAGCTAAAGTTCTGGCAAATGCGGCAAAGGGGAAAATGGACGAATCTTTCGTATTTGCCGGCTCCAACGCTTACCGGTGTAATGAAATCGTGCCGGTCAAGACACTTGTTGAAAAATTAACTGAAGAATTATCTGTGGCAATTGCTGCGGAAAAACAGTTCCATAACGTAAAATAGTCGTTGTTTCACCATTTATCAGCCCCAGAACACTACTGGAATCGGAACAAATATTGTATATAATATCTCAGTAAAGTTTTAATCAGGTTCTGTGAGGCTTTTATGAAAATTGTTGCAGATGAAAATATACCATTTGTAAAAGGTTGTTTTAGCTCCGCCGGCAATGTTATAACAATTCACGGCCGGAAGATTACGCCTGAAATTTTAAAAGACGCCGATGCTCTGCTTGTTCGCAGCATAACAAAGGTCAGGAGAGATTTGCTTGAGGGTACAAATGTAAAATTTGTGGGCACTGCGACAATCGGCTTTGAACATGTCGACCTTGATTATCTTGCGGGGGAAAATATCGGTTTTGCCTCAGCTCCCGGCTCAAATGCAAACTCGGTGGCTGAATATGCAGTTTCTGCACTTTTAAATCTGGCCGACAAATATAAATTTGATATTGCTGAAAAATCAATCGGTATTGTCGGTGTGGGCAATGTCGGGAGCAGGGTTGAAAAGAAGGCCAAGGCGCTGGGAATGAAAGTTGTTTTAAACGACCCGCCGCTAAAGAGACAATCGGGCGACGAAAAATATCGGCCGATCGAGGAAATTTTTGATTGCAGCATTGTAACGCTTCATGTTCCGCTCGTCTCTGAAGGAATAGATAAAACTTATCATCTGGCTGATGAGAAGTTTTTTAAATCCTTGAAACCGGGAGCAATTTTTATCAACACCTCCCGCGGCAGGGCAGCCGATACGCCGGCTTTAAAAAAAGCTGTAACTGCCGGCAAAATAAAGGCTTGCGTTCTGGATGTCTGGGAAAATGAGCCGAATATCGATATTGAGCTTGTCAGTTTGGTTGATTTCGGCACCGCGCATATTGCGGGTTATTCATACGACGGCAAAGTTGCCGGAATGATTATGATTTATGATGCGTTCTGCAAGTTTTTCGATATTGAGCCGAAGTTCCGCATCGAAGATTTTCTCCCCGCCCCGCAGATTGAGCGAATTATTATCGGCAAAGACGAAAAAAATCCGTTACTTTCAGCTGTGAATATGCTCTATGATATAAAAAAGGACGACCAGACGTTGAGACAGATAATTAAAGAACCTGCTGAAAAACGCGGGGCGTATTTTGATACTTTGCGGAGAAATTATCATACCCGCAGGGAATTTCAGAATACCGTGGTTTCCGTGAAAGATAAAAAACTCGAAAAGGTTTTTGTGGAACTCGGTTTTAAGCAGAAGTGATTTCAAAATGGCGAGAAATAAAAATCCTGACATTTTAATCTGGCCAGGCGGGAAACTTGATTTTTCCGCCGGCTGTATTGTGATGGGTGTTCTGAATGTAACGCCCGATTCGTTCAGCGACGGCGGAGATTTTCTCGATACCGAAAAAGCCGTCGAACACAGTATAAAAATGGCTGAAGATGGGGCAGCCATAATCGATATCGGTGCAGAGTCCACGCGTTCCGGCTCAGAAGCGGTAACTGCCAAAGAACAGATAAAAAGGGCTGTGCCGATAATTGAAAAGCTCGCAGCGAAAATAAAAATTCCTATAAGCATCGACAGCAAAAATTATGAGGTTACAAAAGCCGCTCTCGATGCGGGCGCAGTGATAATAAATGATGTAACCGCGCTAAGCGATGAAAAAACAGCCGGATTGGCAGCGGAAAAAGGTGTGCCTGTGATACTAATGCATATACAGGGCAGTCCCGGCACAATGCAAATTGAGCCGAAATATGAAAATGTCGTCGGTGAAGTGCTCAACTATTTGCTTCAAAGAGCCAGGGCTGCTCAAAAAGCAGGCATTGAGAAAGAAAAAATCTTTATTGACCCGGGCATAGGTTTTGGCAAGACACTGGAACATAATATAGAGCTTCTGCGCAGCATTGATGTTTTTGTAAGCAGCGGCTATAGAGTGCTTCTTGGCACAAGCAGAAAAAGTTTTATTGGTACTTTAACGGGCAAAAAGACGCCAAAGGAAAGAATATTCGGTACGGCTGCAACGGTTGCCTTGGCGGCGGCAGCGGGAGTTTCGATTGTGAGAGTTCATGATGTTGCACAAATGGTTGATGTGGTGAAGGTTGCAAACAGATTACGGAGGAAACCTGAAGATTGAAATATTCTCCAATCGCAGATATAATACGCCCCGGCTTATTCGACTTTGAAAAGGTTGAAAATGCGGCCAAGGGAACAATCATCTGAAAAAACTCGTTGGACCTCGGTGCCTGTTCGCAAACTTGAACCGGTTAAGGGCAAGGACGGTTTTTATCTTGGCATTGATGTGGGTTCAACGAGTTCTGATGTTGTTGTGCTTGATGGGCAGCAGCAAATTGTTTACAGCAGCTACAAGCGCACAAAAGGCAGGGGTGTTCAAACGCTTGTATCGCAATTCGAGGAGCTTTTTAATGTAATTAGTCAGGACAGGATAGAATTTGCCGCCGCTACAGGTTCAGCCTCGAGACTTATAGCATCGCTGCTTGAGATTCCTTATATCAATGAAGTCTCGGCTCAGGCCGTGGCGATTGCACAATTGTATCCGCATTTCAGCCAGGCAACGGTAATTGAAATGGGCGGCCAGGACAGCAAGCTGATTTTCCTGAAGACCGAAAACAGCCGGCTGACCCTGGCGGATTTTGCACTCAACAGTGTCTGCGCGGCAGGGACAGGTTCTTTTCTTGACCAGCAGGCACAACGGCTGGGTGTTGATATTGAGAATGAATTCGGGAAAATGGCGCTTTCGGCAAAAAACGTTCCAACCCTTGCCGGCAGATGTTCTGTCTTTGCCAAGAGCGATATGATTCATCTCCAGCAGCAGGCCACTCCCACTGAAGAAATAATCGCAGGGCTCTGTCTTGCGCTTGCCAGGAATTTAAAGAGCAATCTCGGCAGGGGCAGAGAATTTATAAAGCCGATAATTTTTACCGGCGGCGTAGCGGCCAATGCAGGGGTGGTTCGTGCAATCGAACAGGCACTCGAACTACAGACCGACCAGCTCATAGTTCCCAAAGAGCATTTCTTTACAGGAGCAATCGGGGCAATATTGGCGGCGCAAGCCGTAAATAAAGAAGACCGCAAATTAAAAATCGACGGCCTATATGAATATCTTAATTCGCAGACAGGAATTCTTGAAAATGCCCCGCGCAGGGAGGCTTTTTCAAAACCTTTTTTCACTGCGCCGCAGGGGGATATCTGCAGGCTGCCGGCGGACAGCAAAGAAAAAATTGAGGCTTATCTCGGCGTCGATGTCGGCAGTATAAGCACAAATGTCGTTGTTGCTGACAGTCAGAACAATGTTCTTGCAAAGGCTTATCTTATGACGGCAGGCAGGCCGCTTGAGGCGGTCAAAAGGGGCTTACAGATGGTCGCGGAAGAACTTTCCGGCCGGGTTGAAATAAAAGGCGCTGCAACGACAGGTTCGGGCAGGTATCTGACGGGAGATTTTATAGGTGCCGATATTGTGATAAACGAGATAACCGCTCAGGCAACCGGTGCTGTCATTGTTTGTCCTGTGGTTGATACAATCTTTGAAATCGGCGGGCAGGACAGCAAGTTCATCGCCCTTAAAGACGGCGTTGTTGTTGATTTTGAAATGAATCACGCATGTGCTGCGGGAACAGGCTCATTTCTTGAAGAGCAGGCGGAAAGGCTCGGCATAAGCATAAAAGATGAATTTGCCGCTCTTGCTTTTCAAAGCGCAGAGCCCATAAAGCTCGGCGAAAGATGCACCGTGTTTATGGAATCCGACCTGCTCGATTATCAGCAGCAGGGCGCCCAGACAAAGGACCTGGTTGCAGGTCTTGCCTATTCGATAGTAACCAATTATCTTAATCGTGTCGTGGGCAGAAAAAAGCTTGGTGATAATATCTGTTTTCAGGGAGGAACAGCGTTCAACAAGGCTGTTTGGGCGGCATTTGAAAAAGTACTCGGCAAACCTGTTCGCGTGCCCGACCATCACGAAGTAACCGGGGCACTGGGAGCCGCTGTGATTGCCGCGGATTACATGAAAAAACAAAGAGAAAAAAATATTGCGGCCTCCAGCGGGTTCAGAGGCTTT
>Ga0315294_10008570_pt1 | contig 11233 bp, 11 predicted proteins | sample YL17G13_40_MG_FD_203626 | JGI IMG/M metagenome (GOLD analysis project Ga0315294, IMG submission 203626) | Sediment microbial communities from Yellowstone Lake, YNP, Wyoming, USA - YL17G13_40 | ecosystem: Environmental > Aquatic > Freshwater > Lake > Sediment | place: USA: Wyoming | collected... | reverse complement strand
CCGCCGATGGATATCCGGCCCGGCACCCGGATGCGATACCGGAGGAAGCGCTCGCCGAGGGAGGCGTGCAGGGTCGAGAACATCTCGACCGCCGGGGTTACGCCCGCCACGATGCCGAAGGTGCTTTTATACCGCTTGACCAGGCCCGTGCCGAAGTAGCGGCACGTCTCGCCGTCGTAGGCGTCCCGCAATACGCCCATAATCTCGTCCCGGGCCACGTGATTCATGTCAAGGATGGTCGTGAAGTCTTTGATAACCAGCACCTTCCCGTTGAGCTTTGGGATAAGGCTGGGGTCGCCGCCCCCCGGGCTAACCGCCCCGCTCACCAGGGCGTGGGGGGTTAGCGAGGTGGTCGTGATAACGTGGGAGGCCTTACCCAAGCTCATAAGGAGCTCCGACTTGCTGCCCCCCGGCGGGGCCACGACGAACAGCCACAGGGGGTCTCCAGGCAGCCGGTTGCCCAGCAGGGTGGCGTATAGCACGTCCAAAGGCTCGGGGTTTGGCAGATGCATCCATTGGCGATAACGCCGCACAACCTCGTCCCGCCCAATGCCCGGCCCCACCCCCACCGCCGGATTACAGCCGTCGGCATCCTCGGCAACCAGGGGGGCCAAGGGCACCGTCATCTGCAACGTGGCCCCGGCATTGCCCGCCGATGCCCGAGTGAAGGATTGGAACCCTTTACGCAAGGCTGCCCACGCCTCCTGGGGGTTGTTCCCGACGCTGTGGTAAAGGTCCCGCACGTCAAACCCTCCGGGCAAGGACTCCGGCCAATGCATCGCCCGCACGGTGCGGGCCGTATCTGCCAAGGCCTCGAACGCCTTGGCCTCGCCCCGGATACCGGCGTCGTCATGGTCGTATAGCAGCACCACGTCCCGGCCGATAAAGTCCGGCACCCAATCGGCCTTGAACGTGCCCGCTCCGGTTACGCCCAAAACCATGCCCGGGGCATTGCAACCCCGCAGGATCTCGTCCAAGGCCTCGGCGTCCCACTCGCCTTCACAAATATAGACGGTTGCGTCCGGGCTTTTGGCGAGGCGCTCGTAGCCTACCAGCCAAACGGTGGCTCCGGGGGTTGACATCGACTTGGACCCGGGCTTGTATATCCGCAAGTCCATCAAGGTGTGAGGCCCCCACACCGGGGTGGTGTAATGGTTAAACTCCGGGTCGTAGCCTACCCCCCACCGTCGGAACGTGGCCGCCTTGATACCCCGCCCGGCAACCAGGTCGAGCATGGGCTTACCCTTGGCCTTGCCGATGTTCTGATCCGATACCAGCTCCAGGAACCGCCCAAACCCTCCCGCACGCCCGCACCGTTTGCAGTCCCACTGCCGGTTCTCGACGTTGACGTACAGGTTGCTGTGGTCCGATTGCCCGCCGCAAAACGGGCACGCCCCCACGCCCTGGGCGGCATCCTTGCCCGCCTTGGGCACCTCCCCCGTAAACCGCACCCCATGTTTTGCAAAACCTTTGAGGGTGGCGTGTTTTTTTAGCAACTCACTGACCAGCATTTTTATCCTCCAAAACCGCCAAAACCTGCAAAAGCTCATTCCGGTTAAACCACCCCCGCACGTGCCGGGGGTCCGGCAGCCCCGCCTTGCGGCATATCTGGCGAACCAGTTCGGCCTTGTCTAACCGCTTCTTCTTTCTAAGTTTACGCCGCATCTACCTTCACCTCCTTAGCATTGCCCCAATGCGAGGCCGCAATCTTTACCTCGACTTCGAACTTTACCTTAAACAAGTTCCCGAAGTCCGTCATAATCCGGGTCATATCTGGCAGAAGCTTCGGCAACTGGCCAAGGAGCTCCCGGGGCCATTCGGAGATGATCTCGTCGTGAACCGGGAGCACAATACCCGCCCCCCCTCGGGTCATGTCTTGCAAGTATTCATCGACCCTTACTTGGGCACGTTTAAGCATACCCGCTCCGGTGCCTTGAATCAGATAGTTCGTCAAGACGTAGGGTTTGTCGTGGGGTATGTATAACCGGCGGCCGAACGCCGTGGTTATGTATCCGCAACCCCGGAACCCCGCCTTGAGCGTGTCCGTGAGTCCGCAGTACTTTGGGAACCGGGCACGGAACGCCCGCAAGCGAGGGGAGCCGATATGCGGCGGCAACCGCAACCCCACGCAGGCTCCCTTATCCGACGAACCATAGGGCAAGGCGAAGCTGACATTCGACTTGGCCGCATTGCGGAGGCTCTTTTTTAGGCCCTTGTCCTGGCATTGGGTAAACTGCTCAAGGTAGATCATGGCCGCAGCCTCGTCGTGGATGGCCCCCGGCCCCCGGGCGTTAACGATGGCCAGCATCTCGGGGTCGTTGCTGTAATGGGTAAGGAGCAACGCCTCCTGCCCGGCAAAGTCCATCAGCACCCATACGTTGCCCGGCCGGGGTCCGAACAGATTGCGGGCGGGCACCGGGAACCGATTGGTTAGCACCCCCTCCTTTTGCACGTTTTGGAGGTTTGGTTTTTTGCACGCCTCCCGCCCGGTATCGGCCTGGCTCACAATAATCTCCGGATGGATTATACCATCGGCATCTGCCTCCCGGCCATAGCCTTTGATGATGGGTAGGCTATGAGTATAGGATCGATATTTGAGGACTTGATTAAGTAGGGGGTGCTGCAGCGTGGTATCTTGCGACCACGCCTCGAATACCTCTTGGTCCATCGAGGGCTTGCCCTTGGGGGTCCGCTTGATAACCGGCAGCTTCAAGTCATCAAACAAAACCCGCCGCATATCCTCGCCCAGGGGGTTAATCGGGCGGCCTACCATCTGGTCGATAACCCCCCGGGTATGCTCGACGTCGTGCTCCAGTTTGGCAATCAGCTTCTCGGAGGCGTCCGCCTTGTAATGTATGCCTCGGGCAATCATGCGGATGGTCGTCCAAGTAAGGGCCAGCTCCGTATTATACTCGTCAAGGAATCCGGGGTTCGCCTTTACCTCCGGCCAAAACAACCGGAACAATATCATGGTGCGGGCCACGTCTGCCCGCTGGTATTCGTCCATAATGTTCTCAGGGACTCGGTGGTATCCGTTATGACCAATCTTTGCCACCGCCGCATCAAGCTCCCGGGGCCAGCCGCCAATCTCCCAGCAAAGGTCGTCCAAGGCGTGCGAGGGGGCAAGGTTGCGAAGTATCCGGGACATGAGGATGGTGTCATGTATCGGGCGGCCCCAGGGCATGGGGTAGCCCGACCGCATAACGCCGGTGAGATCGAAGAGGATATTGTGCCCGATAAGGGGCACGGAGGTGTCAAACATGATACGCCGCAAGGTTGCCTCGGCCTTGGCCCGCCGCATGGCGGTGCGGTCCAAGCGATGAACCTCGGTGGCCCCGGCAAGGGTCGCCGTTGCATACGAGAACATCTCTGCCCCGTGATACAACCTCTTCCCGGTCGTCTCGATGTCAAAGGCTAAACCGTTCACTTCTGCACCCCCGGATTAACAGATTAAAAACCGCCGCCGGTTGTGGGTGCTACCCCCACAACCGGCGACGCCGAAGCAGACGGGCGGCGGGCGTCTACTTCTTCCGGGCGGGGGCCTTGGCCGGGGCGGCCTTGGCCTTGGGGGCGGGCTTGCTGGCGGCGGCGGGCTTGGCCGGGGCCTTGGGGGCCGGGGCCGGTTTGGGGGCGGGCTTGGGGGCAGCCTTCGGGGCGGGCTTGACCCACGTGATCTCCACGCCGGGCAGATTGGTCAGGAGTTCGACCTCGGAGGGGGTGAGCTTGGCCTTGTCCCACTCGTACCCGGCAACCTTGGCCGCCAGAACCTCGAGGGTGTCGGTGGCTTCGATGTCCACGTTTTGGGCTTGGCAGAACTCGACCAACTCCGTGAACGCCTTGTCCAAGGCGTCGCTCGTGCGGAGGGCCACAAACGAGGCGTCCATCTCGAGCACGCTCCCGTCCTCGAACGTGACGGTCACGTTGTCGCCGTTGATGGCGGTCACGGTGCCGGGGTAGGCGTTGCCATCCGCCAGCTCGCACGCCACGTCCGAGCCCACGGTCAACCCGCCGTCGCCTTCGACCGGAGCGGCCTCTTCGACGACGTCGACGTTGTGCCCCTCGAGCACACCCACGGCGGCCAGGAGGTCGGCGGCCTCGGGGGCCATGCCCTGGGCGGCGGCCCAATCGTAGGTCTTGAGCTTCTCGATGATCTGGTCCGTGGAGTCGCCGTCGGTCACGGGCACGCCGTACTCCTGGCAGAAGGCCACGAGCTCATCGTAGCGGTCGTCACCGCCCGACGACGGGGGCTCGGCGGCGGGGGCGGCCTGGGGCGGGGGGGCGGCCGGTTTGGGGGCCTGGCGGGGGGCCTGGGTTGCCGCCGGGGCCGACGTCGGGGCCGCCGCCTTGGGGGCCGGGGCGGTGGCGGGGGCGCTGCCCACGTCCAGGAGCTTGCCGATGTAGACGTTGATGAAGTCGCCGCTGTGCTTTACCCGGGCCAGATACTTCGGGGCGGCCTCGGTAATGGCGGCCAAAACGTCCGGCAGGGCATCGACCCGGTCGGGCACGTTGAAGCCCATCTGCTGGATGAACTGGGCGGTCATGCGGGGGCCGAAGTCGGATTCCATCGAGATGAAGTCCCGCACGGTATGGCCGAGATATTCGCCGTCGATGACCACGTGCTCCCGGCGGATGAGGAGCTTGCCGGAGCTCATGCTCTCGGTAAGCTCGACGGACTGGAGGGCCATGCGATACTGCCCGGGCGGTATCCGGTTGTCCTCGGGCTTGGCATCCTTGCCGACCTCCCAGTTTGACTGAAAGTCTCCGAGCCGATCCTTCAAAACGTCGTCCATAGGTTCCTCCGATAGTTGCCCGGGCAGATTGCCCGGGCGGTTAGGCAACCCCTCAGCGGGGTTGCGGTTTGCGGGTAGGCGGTAAAACCCTTCCCGATGCCACCGGCTGGGGCGGCGGTATCCTTGCCCCGGCCCCTTCGGTCGTGCCCTTGCGTGCCGCATTTATCGACCCCGATACCAGTTGAGAACCCTCCTTTGTGGGCATGAGCGTCGCCGGGTCGAGTCCTGGGTTGCGGCCCTCAAACCCCGACTTGAGAATCTCATACCCTTGCCCCTCCTTGAGTTCCATGATATACGGGAACCGACCCGCCACCTGGCGGCTCCCGGCCCAAACCAGCTCGTCGCCTTGGCAGAGCATGGCCCGCACGACCCGGTCGCCCGCCCGCATATAGTCGACATAGATGGCAATGTCGACGAGCGCCTGGATATGCTTGGTGGCCTGGCCGCTCAACCGAGGCATGATGCGGTGGTATGACGGCCCGTTGCGGTGCCGCACTTCCTCCGTCTTGGCATGGCAGGTGAACACAATACCACGCCCGGAGCGAACGATGCGGTCGATACCGCCGGAGAACTCGGCGTCCACCTGGTACCACGACTTCCCGTGGTCTTCCTTCCCGCTTTTGGACTCGCCCGGGTAGGGGATGCCATTGCGGTCGCATACATACCGCAGGGCCATGTCGTAGAGCTTGCTCACCGTGTCGATGCCCACGGTAGCAAACCGCCCCGGCTCCTTCTCGAGGTCGGATACCGCCTTGAGGAAATCTGCCCAGTTGTTAATGGGTATCTCGAAGATTTTCAACCCCTTGGTGCCGGGCTCCGTGGGCAGGACGATGATATCCTTCCAGGAGGCAAGGATGTTCGTCTTGCCGATTTTTTGCGGCCCGTATATGAGCCACAAATAACGCCCCATGTCAAAGACGGGGTCTTTTGGTTTGGTAGGTAGCGGCATCATCCCTCCTTGCTATCGCCCGGGGTTGCCGGGGTTGCGGGCTCGTCGGGCACGTCGACGGAGGCGTTTGCCCCCTCCAGAACCTGGTCGATCTCCCATATCTGCTCGAAGAACGACGGGGGCATATCGCCGGGGGCAATGCCCAAGGCCAAACCCTCGGCGGCGTCCTCTCCGGGGTGGCGAGACTGACGCACGTGCCCCCCGTCCCGGTAGGCAACCGCATCCGGCAGCGGGCATTCGTCCTGGGCAGGGCACGCCGGGCAGTTGTGCTCATGATCTTCACTGGCCATGCGGCCCCGGGCACGGTCAATGATGGCATCCATAAAGCCCGCCCTGAACATATCCAGGCCGCCCAAGGGGCCAAGGCGCCCTCCGTGGATGACCTGGTCGGTCATGGCCCGGATAACCACGTCCTCTCGCTCGCCGTCCTCGCCGCCCGTACCCGTGAGTTCCAGGATGCGGTTGTATCCGGCGGTCTTGGCAACCCGCCGCAAGGACCGCACGTCGTCCGGGGCCAAGGCGGCAAAGTCGCCCAAGGCGGCAAGGATAGCGTCCTCGCCATAGGTAAGGCGGTCGGGGTAGGCGAGGGCCACGTCCAGGCCGAGGCAGTCGAGGAGCACGTGCCGCACGGAGTACCTCGCAGCGGCCGCCCGGGTCGGGGTGTACTCAACCCGCAAGACCTGGCCATTGGTAGTAACCTTCTTGATCTCGTCCCATATCGCCATGAGCTCGGGGGTTGCCTTAATATGGCGGAAGACCATGCCGCTCAAAAGCTTCCGTCTCATCTCGAGTTCGTTGCGGGCGATCATATAGTCGATGGATACACAATCGTCCGGCTCGGCCTTGCCCAGGGCGTTTGCCCGCTCGGTGAAGTCGTCGAGGAGCTTGGCCTCGGCATTCATGTCCGGGGTAAAGGTAAACCACGGCACCCCCTCGCCGACAAACCTGGCCGCCGCCTTGGCCCCCCGGAACGCTATCTCGCCAGTCAACTCAATCCGTCCCATCCGCTACCTCCTTGTCTGTTATCGGTTAGATACCTTCCAACTCGGGAAACATCTTCTCCCGTTTGGTATAGCCCGCCAATGACCGCTGGGCGCAAGCCCGCAGGTATCTGCAGGAACCCATGCGGCGGCACGCCTTTTGATTGTGCGTTGTGTATAACTTGCCCTTCTGCCAGAGGGTAAACTCCTCCAGTTGGTGCGCCAGTTCCTTGCGATACCACTCCATGACCTCGGCAGGGTAGGATAACTCAAACCGGACGAAGTAATGGTCGGGCCGGTCCGTGACGTCCTTGCGTACCCGGGCCAAAAAAGAGGGCCATGACTCGTCCTTGCCCTGGCGCAACCCCGGCCGCCGGATCATGTTATAAAGCACCCCGGCCATGTTTAGCTTCTCGCCGACGGCGGTGTTGTGTAGGTAGAACAAGTTCTGAGCGTCGAACATGAGGGCATCATTAAGCACCCGCTCGTTTATCTCGCCCGGGAACTTGGTCTCGAGGAGCCACGCCTTGCGCTGGCGGGGGTAGGTAAAAACCCCGTCCCGCTTTCCCCTCAAAAGGCAACCCTCCCACTCAACCCGGAACTCGGATTCCACTCCGAGCCACGTGAACGACCGGAAGTCCTTTGTGTAGCGGGCCACGTATCCGGGTATCAAGGCGGGCAAGACGCCGCATATCCACTCCACGTCCTCGCAGCGCTGGGGGTCGGCCCGGCCGATTAACTGCTGGTCCGCCCAGCGCTCGATCACGCCCCCGGCAACCTTGCAAGCCTCCTCGACCAGGGAGCCCTGGGTAGGCGGGGGGGCCACGCTGGAATAATGCCGGTATAGGTTCTCCAAAACCAGGTGCCCGGCCGTGCCGAAGTCCATTGCCAAGGAGCGCCCGCTATCCCATCCGTCCAGATGGTAGGCGGCCTCCGTGCGGCAATCGTTAAACATGCCGAGCAGAGATTGGGTTATCCCATGCCGGGCCATGCTATATTTTTCCATCCTCACACCTCCCCTAGATACTTTTGAATTCCGTCGGCCAGCTTGCGGCAATAGGTAGGGAAGTTCGGGCTCTTGGTCCTACCTTGCCGAACCAGATACGCCGGGTGCTCGAGTAGCATCGTCCCGGGCCACACCTTGCCATACAACCGAGCGGTCGTCTGCCCAAGCAGGATGACCATCTTGGGCTTGATGATGCCATAGGTTGCCTCTAACCTTGGCCAGCACGCCCAAGCCTCCTCCGGGGTGGGGTCCCGGTTTGGCCCGGGCTTGTTATCGCAAGGGCGGCACGCCACCACGTTTGTCAGATAGTAGGTCGGCCGCCGGGCGGGCCGCCAGCGGGCCACGGCCAAGGCCCGGCTGATAGCCTCATCCAGGAGCTTGCCGCTATCGCCTACAAACGGCAGCCCCAGGTTGTTCTCGGTGCGCCCCGGCCCCAGGCCGATGAACAATATGTCGGCGGGCACGTGGCCCCGGCCGATAACCACGCTCTTCCGCCATTGATGCAAGGCGCACCGCTGGCATGTTTTCCAATCATCCAGCATCGGCAACCGCCCGCTCCCTGGGGGTAGGATTGGCCCGGCCGATATCGAAGTCCATCGTTATCTTCTGCAATCTGCCCGGCAACGGGAAGGGGTGAATGGTGCGGAGCACAATACGGCCGTCCGGCCATACCAAAAGCTCCCACCGGTAGGCGGTCATTTTGAGGTAGGGGTAGCGGAGGTCTCCCATGCGGCTCTGAACCAATCGGGCTAATAGATACGTCCACCCCTTGAGGCCACGTCCGGTCTTGATTGCCCGGGCGTACTCCTCCGGGGTAAGGTGGGCAAGTTTACAAGGCTCGTCCCGCACAAAGGTCAACCGCTTGCCCGCCAAACGCTCAACGCAAACGTCCAGCGGGTTCTTCTCCAATGTCGTCATTACAACCTCCCTGCCAGATAAAGTCCCATTCCCACGGCGTCGGCCTCATGATTGCGGTATATTCGGTCGGTTATTACCCGGGCAATCCGCAACCCCAGGGCCTTCTTATTTAACTGCCCTTTCCACTCCACGGGCGACATAAAAACGGGCGTCCATCCAAACCCCCACGCCTCCCGGGCAAGTATGCCGCACAGGGCCGCCAGCGTAAACAGGTCGCCTTTGGTGGCCGCCGCATGGGATACCGCACTCCCTGAGAATACCTGCGGCAGCTCCAAGTAAAAGGCCCCGGGCTTGGGGGCCAAGGCCCCCACGTCCCGCAGCACCTCGGCAATCTGCTCGGATATGATAAAGGCCCTGGTGCCCCAATGGAGCCCGGCGTCGGCCGCCTTGGTTCGGCATACCCCGGTCGCCTCCGGAACCATATCAAAGTCCAGGTCGGGCCAAAACGCCCACCCCGTGCCCCCAAACCCGGGGTCAATGGTTATCGTCGGCCGCACGTAACCTCCGATCTCGCAATCTGCCCGCCAGGTAAACGTTCGTCTCGCTGGCCAGTTTTTTGCCGGTTATCATGTCATAAACGTCCTGGTCGACGGTATCCGATACCACAAAGTCGATGATGAGGGCGGCCCGCCGGGTTGCCACCGATACGATACGGTCTTCAGATTGTGCCCGGGTCTCCGTACCCAAGGGGCTGCTCAAATATATCGCCGTCGCCGCCGCACTCAGGTCGATGCCATACTTGCCGATCTCGGTCTGGCAGAGCAAAACCCGGCCGCCCGTGCCCCCGTTAAACTCGGCAATGATCCGGCCCCGATCCTCGACCGGCGTGGCCCCGGTCAGCAATCCATAGGGCACGCCCGCCCGGGCCAAGGCAACCCCGGCCGATTGCAGTTCGGCGGTAAACGATGCCCAAACCACAACCGCCTCGCCCTTGAGTTCGGAGTCCAAAAGGTAAACCAGCTCCCGATACTTGCCATCCCAAACCTCGGTCAGTTGCCCCTCCAGTTTGGTATGGCCGCCGCACAGTTGCCGCAGCCATGAGTACTGCTCGCCCCGCCAAACCGTGCGGGCTTGCTCCCGCCCTTCGAACTCCGATATAAACTCGTCCTCCATCGTGCGATAAGCCCGGGCCAATGGTGGGGGCAGATTGAAGGTCCGTATCTGGTAGATTTTTTCAACCCCCAGGTCAACGTCCTCCCTCCGGAGCATAAGGGCACGCCCGGCAAGGTGCGTCAGTTGCGCCTCCCGCACCCCGGGCTTGGCCACCCAATCATACCCGAACTGGGTATAGTTATGAGCCCGATACGTCCAGAAGTCCCGGTGGCCCATGTAACGCCCGTCCAGCCAAAGCATAGGGCAAACCACGTCAAGCTCCGACTCCGGCATGGGGGTGCCGGTTAGCCACCAGCGGTGCGGCACCCGCCGATAGTTGCTCAAAAAATGTTTGGTCACCTGCGCCTTGGGGTTTTTTATAAAATGTTCATCAAGGATAACATGGTCCCACGGGGCCTGGGCCAAGGCCCCCCCGATTGCCAGATGAGCCTCCTTGTTCGCCAGATACCAGGTGCAATCCCATTCCCGGAGCTTGGCAAGGCGGGCGGCCTTATCGCCTACCAGCCACGCTATGTCCGTCACTCCCTCGGCCCTCAATTCCTTATCCCATGCGGTGAGCACGGTGCTGGGTGCCACTATTAGAACTCGCAGCCCGGTTGCCGGGTTGCGGGGTCGGTAGTAGCACGCCGCCCGGATGGCCAGGAGGGTCTTGCCGAGCCGCATGTCCCACACCACGGCCGGGCAAGATACGCCCCGCAAAACCGCAACGGCTGCGCCCTGGTGGGGGCGCAGCCGTCGCCGGTTTGGGGGTGGGGGTAGGCTACTTCTGCTCACCCGCCGCCGCCTTGGGGGCCGGTTTGGGGGCCGGGGCCTTGGCCTTGGTCGGGGGCAGCTTCTTCGGGGCCGGGGGGGCCGCCAGGGCCTTCGCTTGCTGGGCGTCCCGCTTGGCCGCCTTGGCAACCGCCGGAGCAGGGGCTTTAGCCGCCTTGGCCGCCTTGGCCGGTTTGGGGGCGGGCTCTTCTTTGGCGGGCTTCACGGTCGTCCGCTTGCCGGTGGCCTCGTCCAGATAAAAGCGCTCCGGCACGAGCGTTCCGTTGGGAATGTATTTCGGGCAGGGGTTGCTCGTGAAGTTCCCTTTGAGGCAGCCCCGTGCCCAGCCCACGTGGGCATTCTCGGAGATGGAGCCATTGCTCGGGAAGCGCTCCTGCACGAGGTCGAAGATCTCCTCGTCCGTGCGTTTGTGCGTCAGATTGATGAGCACGAGGTAAAAGGCAAACCGGGTCGCCTTACTCTCCCACCACGTGATCGCCCGTTCCAGGAATTTCGGGCCGTTATCGGCGGGGGCGGGGGCCTTGGCCGCCTTGGCCGGTTTGGGGGCGGGCAGCTTTGCCGCCGCCTTGGGGGTTGCCGCCTTAGCAGCGGCCTTCTTCGTCTCTTCCTTTACCTTCGCCATTGTAGCCTCCTTGAGTTCGCCGTGCGGTGCCGGTAAGGCAACCGGGCGAGTTTGTTCGGCGGGCTTGGCCGCCTTGTTACTGTG
>Ga0315294_10008569_pt1 | contig 11233 bp, 8 predicted proteins | sample YL17G13_40_MG_FD_203626 | JGI IMG/M metagenome (GOLD analysis project Ga0315294, IMG submission 203626) | Sediment microbial communities from Yellowstone Lake, YNP, Wyoming, USA - YL17G13_40 | ecosystem: Environmental > Aquatic > Freshwater > Lake > Sediment | place: USA: Wyoming | collected... | reverse complement strand
GTTACGGTTCCCCGGCGCCTTGCTCCGCTTCCGCTTTTTCTTCTGCTTCGGCTGTCCGCAGCTGCTCCCGGTATGGCTCCAGGAGATGCAAGACGGCCTTGTTGCAGACGACGGCGATGAATGCCAACGTGCTCAGCAACCACAGCGCCGGGATCACTGTACTGACGACGGCAACGACCAACAGCAAGAGCACCAGGAGAATGGTGAAACCAGGATTGGCTACGAAAAGGACGGCCGCATTGCGCAAAGCCACCCGCAACCGCTGATCCTCCTGCTCCAACAGCAAGGCCATGGGGTAGATCTGCGTGACTATCCACAAGAACCCTATCACCACGAAGAAGGCCCGCACCCAAATACTGAAGGTGGGATTGATGTTGAACGGGGAGGTGCCCGGCGTGTAGAAGCGAAGGTTGGTAACCGCGACGACTACGACCAGAATGGTGAGCAGCGCCAGGCCCCAAGCCTTCAGGAAATAGAGTCGGAAACCCTCAAAGTAGTCGCTCCAATGAACGGACCTGCCCTTCGCCGCCAGGTTGGCGGCATTCCACAGCCCGGCCAACGCTGGCGGAAAGGTGACCACGGGGATCGCCAGTAGGACGGTTACGATGTTCATCAGTATCAACGTGAACAACTCATCCCAGAAATTCTTGAGTGCCTCCCAGAAGACGCGGAACACGTGCTTCATAGTCAACTCCTGGCGGGTGTACTCACCCGCGACTTCCTGATCGCCAGGTGGATGTCAGATTTTAAGCAATGTTTTACACTTCTTTAACGCTATATGGACAGAAGCGTGCTACGATGGATATGACTCAACCAGGGCTGGGCAAGCCTCACCATGCTCCCGGCAAGAATGTGACCGTTGGGCAGGGTCACCAGAACGTGATTCCCCTGAACAATGAGCCGTATTGTACACTCGTTGTGACTCAAGGGCAAATCGTGCGATGGGCAACTCTTTGGGATTGCAGCATGCGCGCCATGATGAGAAACTGTAACCAATCTGTAACATAGCAGATTTGTCCTGGTCAATCGAATTGATTATAATGATTACGTAACAGGCTGTCACAAATGCATAACTACCGAGATGTCTGGAAGGTTGAGACGGGGGGGAAGGATGAGATGAGGGACGTGCATATTCTGTGTATCGAGGACAATGCTGAGAATCGGTTGCTGGTGAGGCGAATTCTGGAAGCAGAGGGCTATGCGGTGTCGGAAGCGAGGGATGGTCCCTCCGGATTGGAGACGGCGGCTGAGACAAAGCCAGACCTGATCCTGCTGGACATTAACCTGCCGGAGATAGATGGGTACGACCTGGCCAGGCGCTTTCGGAATACGCCGGGGCTGCAAGAGGTGCCGATTCTGGCTGTTACGGCCAACGTGATGCAAGGGGATCGAGAACGGACACTGGAGGCGGGCTGCGACGGCTACATCCAGAAGCCGATTGACGTAGACCGGCTACCGGATCAAATCAGGGCGGCACTGAAGAAAACTTGCAGGTAGAGGCGATGATGGGTATTCAGCCAAAAGACGCCACGATCCTGGTGGTCGAGGACAACGTTCAGAACTTTGTGCTGATGACGCGCCTGCTGGCTTACCTGGGGGTGAAGAAGTGCGAATGGAAGGCCTCGGGCTGGCAGGTGCTGGAATTCGCGGAGACGTTGCCGCACATTGACCTGATCTTGATGGACATTTTTCTTCCGGAGGAGGATGGATATCAAGTGTTGGACAGGTTGCGTGCGGAATCGCGCTTCAAGAGCACGCTGATCGTCGCGGTAACCGCTGAGGCCTCGATAGAGAACATGGAGCGCGCTCGCCAATGCGCTTTCAATGGTTTCATCGGCAAGCCAATTGACCCGGACCGCTTCCCCAACCAGATTCGCAGCATTCTGCAAGGAGAGGAAGTCTGGGAATTATAGGGCGGGTGAGTACAGCGAGGGTGAGTACAGCGGGTGAGTACAGCGAGAACAACCTGGGACCACCAGGCGCGACAGGAGAGGGGATTCCCCCGTCTCGAGTGCCGACCACCGGGATGCGCGGAGGGCTAGGTAGAACGTTGCTGACCGCCTTCCTGGTGCTGGCGATCGTACCACTGAGCCTGATCAGTTGGTACGCTACGCAGCGTGAGCGGTACGACATTCAACGCGAAGTGACAGCCAAACTGGCCTCGGTGGCTACGATGATGGAAACGCAGGTTCGCCAATGGGTTGAAAATCGCCAAGCAGCCCTGGCGCTCGTGGCAGCCTTGCCCGCCACGCAGGAGAGCGCCAGGGTGCTGGCTGCGAATGCCGGTGAGTGCGCCGCCCCTAGTCATTGCGGATTGCGGATTGCGGAACCTTCCCGAAAGTTTCGGTGGGGCACCTTTCGGGAAGGTAAGGCGGATTGCGGATTGCGGAATTCTGAGCGCAGGGAAGAATCACGCCGCGTGCTGCGCGGCCAATTGCAGGCGCTGCTGGCACAAGACCCCGCATGGGGCCACCTGGCCGTGCTCGATAGCGCAGGCCGGGGCGTGCTGGCATCCGCCGATGAGTACATCGGTGGGACCGATGAGACTCCCAGTCCCCAGACATCCGTTTTCGTAGGGGAGGGCTCACCGATAAGTGAGCATGGGCTACTGGTCACCCAACGCATCACCAGCCCAGACCAGGCGGGTGAGGCGGGTGATCCGATGTCCGATGGTGCCGATGGGTACATCGGACCATCGGCCCCATGGGCGTACAGGCGAACCCGGCGGACAGTTGGCCTGCTGGTTGGTGCACTCAAGCCTGGCAATCTGGTGCAAACGATGGAGGCGGTGAGTGGACTGGGAGAGACAGGAGAAATCTACCTGGTGGACAGGCGCGGGATCAGGTGGGTGGGGGCCGATGAGTACATCGGTACACCCATGGCGGTGGGGGCCGGCGGATTGCGTGATTGCGCCCGTGAGTACACGGGGTGCGGATTGCGGATTGGGAACATGGGGGCCGATGAGTACGTGGGTACACTCATGCCCCAAGGTAGGGCAGTGACGAGCGCGGGGATTCAGGCAGCGCTGGCCGGGCTAGATCGGGAGGGGCTCGAGGAGAACTATGCCGGTGTGCCGGTGATCGGGGTGTATCGGTGGATACCGGAGTTGAATCTGGCGCTGGTGGCGGAGCAGGCTCAAGAGGAGGCGTTCGCGACGACGGATACGGTGACGGCCGCGGTGGTGGGTGCGACATTGGGGGTAGCGCTGTTCACAGCCGTGATCGCGGCAGTGGTGACTCAGCAGATCACGCGCCCGATCGTACGGTTGACCGAGTCGGCACTCAACATCGCGGACGGAAGATTGGAGACTCGGGTGCCTGTGACGTCGCGAGATGAGATCGGAATCCTGGCGTACGTGTTCAACCGGATGGCAGGAGAATTGAAGACGCTGTACGACGATCTGGAGGAGAAGGTAGTCCAACGCACAGCGCTGCTACAGAAGGCGAACTATCAGATTCAGCGGCGGGCGATCCAACTGGCCACGACGGTCGAGGTGAGCCAGGCCGCCACTTCGATCCTGGAACCAGAGCAGTTGTTGCGAGAGGTGGTGCTGCTGATACGCGATAGGTTCGCCTATACCTACGTAGGGATCTATCTACTTTCGCAATCTACCAGTTCCTCAGTTTCGTGGGCGTTGCTGCAAGAGGGGGTAGGAGGCAACGAGAGGTTGGCGGCCGCCAAAGCAAGGCCGGTGCGGATTGCGGATTGCGTGATTGCGCCCGTGGGTACACGCCCGTGGGTACACGGGGCCGTGAGTACACGGGGGGCCGATGGGGGACCATCGGGTGAGTACACCGAGGACGTCGGACCACCGGTTGCGGTGGGCCAGGCGGTGCTGACCGGGAAGCCCAGCATCGTGAGGGTAGGGAGCCCCGCGGGTAGCGGGGGCGCCGCCAGTAGCGGGGGCGCGGACAGCAGTGAACCTTCCCGAAAGTGCGGGTGGGTGAACCTTCCCGAAAGTTTGGACCTTTCGGGAAGGTGGAGGGTTGGTGACGAAGAACAGGCAGAAGAGGTATTCTGTTCCCCCTACATCCGTGCGGAGTTGGCACTCCCGCTCAAAATAGGTGACGAGCGGCAGGGCCGCATGATCGGGGTACTGGACATCCTGAGCACCGACGCGGAGGATTTCGACGCGGACGACGTTTCTGTCCTGCAAACAATGGCCAACCAGATCACGATTGCGCTAGAAAACGCGCGGGCGTACGCGGTGGAACGAGAAGCGGCGAAACGACTGCGAGAGTTGGATCACTCGAAGCGCCGTTTCCTGGGCCACATGTCACACGAACTGCGGACGCCTCTGACCAACATTATCGGCTTCTCACGGTTGATGCTGAAGGGGATTGGTGGGCCATTGACGGAGCAGCAGGTTCAGGACGTGCAGATCATCTATCACAATGGCCAACACCTGTTGGGCTTGATCAACGATCTGCTGGACGTATCTCAAATCGAGGCGGGGCTGATGGAACTGGAGTTCCGAGAGGTGAGCCTGGCCGACCTGATCCACAGCGTGATGTCCACCGCCAGTGCGTTGGTGCGCGACAAGGAGATCGAGTTACGCCAGGAGATTGCGCCTGACTTGCCGAAGGTGCAGGCCGATGAGATGCGCATCCGCGAGGTATTGCTGCGGCTGCTGGCTAACGCTGCCAGACTCACCGAACAGGGTGCGATCACAGTGCGGTCGTGGCAGGCCGACAGTGCGGAGGGTAGGCCGCAGGTGTTCGTGAGCGTCAGTGACACCAGTGCAGGCATTCCCCCGGAGGACCAGGAGCGGGTGTTTGAGTACCCAAACCTTCCTGAAGAGGAAATGGGTAAATGGGTAAATGGGGACAGGTCGGGAAGGTTCTCACCCGCCATGGCCTTGAGCAAGGAGTTCGTGGAGATGCACGGGGGGCGCATGTGGGTAGAGAGCGCAGTGAACAAGGGCTCCACCTTTACATTCACGTTGCCACTGGAGCGTGAAACGTGACGGGTGTACCCACAAACCTTCCCGAAAGGTCCGAGCTTTCGGGAAGGTTCATGCGGAATGCGGAATGCGGAAGGAAGGAAGGAATATGAGCGAGATATCAAGTGGCCCCCAGAACCAGGGGGAGACGGAGCGGAAGTCGGCGAGTACGCCGGGCGTGAGTACGCCGGGGAGTGCACCGGGGCCAGCATTCCGGCCATCGGGTGTACGTCGATGGGGGCCGATGGGTACATCGGGACATCGGACCCGCAGCGTCCGGATGCGGGTGATGGCGTACCTGTTGGGCTTGACTGCTATTGCGGTACTGACGATCGGCACCTTGAGTATTCGCTCAATCCAAAGCGCGCTTCTGAGCGCGCAGCAGGTGAGTAGCGCAGCATTACGCGAGCAGGCTGAAGAAACCATCCGTCGGGTGACGGTAGGGGATGCTCAGAGGAACGATCTCGTTTTGAGGCAGGTACAACAGAATGCCGGAAATGTAGCCCGCTACGCGGCCGGTATCTTCGAGACACCGACTGCCTTCGCTGTGAGGGAGGCGGCGAGTACGCCGGGCGGCGCTTCCTACGCGGCCTACTGGCGGGCGGAGGACCACATGTTCACCGGCCCCGACGGGCAGTATATGAGCCGCGAGACCGACGTCAGCGACGCCTTCGTGCCCAACACCGTCAGCATAGACGAGCAGTTGCTCAAGGTGCTGGACTTGACGGCATACCTGGATTTCATCCTGGCCCCAACCTACGAAAGCAACCCCAACACAGTGGCCATGTATCTGGGGACAAGAGAGGGGATCCTCCGTTATTACCCGAACATCCACATCGGGGCGATCGTGCCAGCAGACTTCCAGGTGACCCAACGTCCCTGGTACATCGGCGCGACACCGGAGAACAACCCGGCACGAGCGGTGGTGTGGTCACCGGTCTATGCCGACGCAACCGGGAAAGGTCTGATGGTGACGGCGGCTGCGCCGGTCTATGGGGAAATGGGTAAATGGGTAAATGGGGACAGCGGGCAGGATGAGTTTCTGGGGGTGGTCGGGATTGACGTGACGCTGAAAGACATCGGCGCCGACATCGCAGCGGCCCGGCTGTTGGGCAGTGGATACTCGTTCCTGGTGGATTCCAGCGGGCACGCCATCGTGCTGCCGGAGCAGGGCTATCAGGACATCCTGGGACGCCCGCCTCAGGACAACGAGTTCGGGACCAATCTGAGCGGAGCCGAAACAACATTTGCCCTCGTATTGAACAACATGATGGCAGGCTCGACCGGCTTCGACGTTCTCGTTAGCGGCGGAAAAGAGTTGTTCATAGCCTACGCTCCGCTGGAGAGCACCGGATGGAGCATGGCCAACGTGGTTGAGGCAGAAAGAGCGACTGAAGTCGCCACTACGAACCTGGAGAAGGAGTTGGAGGCTTCGACCAGGACGTTGCTACTGGGGCGCATTCTGCCCGCCAGTGCTGTCATCCTCGTGGTAGTGGTGGTGCTCGGTCTCGTGTTGACCAGCCGGTTGGTGCGCCCGATTCGAGCGCTGGTGACGGCGGCTCAGCGAATTGGCACCGGCGAGTGGGACGTTGCACTCCCTCGGCCGGGCAACGACGAGATTGGCAAGCTGGCCCAGGCTTTCGCTACGATGACTGCGCAGTTACGCGAACTGCTGGAAAGCCTGGAACAACGTGTGGCTGAGCGTACGCGGGCCTTGCAGGAGGCGAACTATGCTCTCCAGCGGCGAGCGATCCATCTGGAGACGAGTGCTGAGGTCGGGCAGGCCATCACCTCCATCTTCGACGTAGATGAGTTGCTACGCAAGACGGTGGAATTGATCCGCGACCGGTTCGGTTTCTACCACGCCGGCATCTTTCTGCTGGACGAGAGCGGAGAATGGGCTGTGCTACGCGAGGCGACGGGGGAGGCGGGCGCACAGATGAAGGCGCAAGGACACCGGTTGGCCGTCGCCGACACGAGCATGGTGGGCTGGACTGCCCTCCATCACCAGCCGCGCATCGCGCTGGACGTGGGGAAGGACGCGGTACGCTTCGCCAACCCTCTCCTGCCCTATACCCACTCCGAGATGACGCTCCCTCTGATCGTCGGCGAACAGTTGCTGGGCGTATTGAACGTGCAGTCCACGGAGATGGGCGCCTTTGACGAGGAGGACGTGCGGGTGCTGCAAGCAATGGCCAACCAGGTCGCTGTCGCGATCGAAAATGCCCGCAAGTTCTCAAACGAGACACTGCTGCTAGAGGCCACCAGCCCGATCTACCGCGCCAGCCGTCGCCTGGCCCAGGCGACGTCGGTCGGGGAAGTCGCGGACGTGATCATGGAGTCGGTGTCCGAGACAGGGGCCGATGGGTGCACGGTAGTGGAATTCGAGTTCTCACCTGCCGACGACCCTGAAGCACTGGTCTACCGGGGAGTGTGGAGGAGAGGGGGAGCGGGGGAGCGGGGGAGAGAGTACACCGCTGGTACGCGGTTGCCAATAGGAGAGAGCCCGTTCCCCTTCCACATGGCCAACACGTTATGGACAGTGGCCGATCTGGAGTCAGACAGGCACCTGCCCCAGAACACACGCCAGATGCTGGAAGCGACGGGCACGCGGGCGCTGGTGAACATTCCGCTGCGCGCCAGGGAGAAGGTGATCGGCCATTGTGTGGTAGAGCGTGCTACGCCAGGTCCCTTCTCAGATGCGGCGCTGCGCCTGTACGAGGCGCTGAGCAACCAGGCGGCGGTGGCGCTGGAGCGCGCCCAACTGTGGGAAGAAACGCAGCGGCACGCAGAACAGGAGCAGATGGCCCGCCAGATGATTGACCGGATCCGTCGAGCCGTGGATATCGAGCAGGCGCTGCAGACGGCGGCGAAGGAACTCTCACTTGGTCTGAGAGTACCTCACGTGTCCATCGAACTGAGACTCGACCCGCCAGGGCGCGAACCGTGAATGCGGAATGCCACCTTCCCGAAAGCTGGGAGCTTTCGGGAAGGTCAGCGCGGGCGGGGAGGAGGAGAAAGGTGTCACGAGAAGGTCCTGAGTGGTTTCAGAATCTGAGCACGCCGGAGGTTGCCGCCATGGTGCGCGAGCGCGGGCCCAAGGTGGCGGTCTTCGCCGCCGGGGGAACGACGCGCTGGTTCATTCTCAACTATCTCACCAGTTGGCCCGCAGATATGTGCTACTGGCAGGGGTATCTCGACCAGGGCGGCCAGCGCTTTCTGGACATCGCACAGATGTTCTTCGATCACGGGGTGCACACGCTCTTCACGCACGCCATCGTGCCGGGGCAACTCGAGGGCAAAGGGGCAGACTACCTGCCTCTGGCACTGAGCACTGGGATGGAGAGGATCGCCGGGACGCCTGAGTTTTTAGAGTTCTACGAGGCTTATGGAGTGAAGGTACGCTTTTTCGGCAACTACCGGGAGGTTTTGGAGAACCCTTCCGTGAATGCGGAATGCCACCTTCCCGAAAGCTGGGAGCTTTCGGGAAGGTTCAATCGGAATGCGGAATGCGGGTGGGAAAACGGTGGCCCTGTCCGAGCCTTTACTCCCGGAGCGGCGGACACGCTGGCCCGCTTTGACGAGCTCATGGAGCGCACGCAGACGCACGAACAGCATGTTCTCTATTGGGGTTTTAACTCCGAGCGGGACCTGATGACGCCGATCTTTAGCCTGGTGGTGCAGTACTATCGAGATCATGGACGCATGCTAAGCAGGGAGGAAGTGATCGAACTGGTTTACGGGGAGCCGGTACAGCCGGTGGACATTTACGTAGGGTTCAACCGGCCCCGGATCGCCAACCTGATGCCTCCCCTGCTCGACCATCAGGCGGACCTGTATTTCACGGTTGGTCTATCCTTCGATTTCTCTCAACGACAACTGCGGAGCATTTTGTACGACCATCTCTATGCGCGCCGGGGATGGCACCGCAACTATGGCGAATTGCCTTCGAGTGCGTTTGCGGAGATGCAAGGGTTCTATGGTCTGAACCGAGAGGGGGTCATTGGGGTGGGCAGGCGCTATGAGCCGGGTGACATCTGGCACCCGCTGCCCCAGGTACGTCTGCCATCGGGTTGGGGGGAAGAGGAAGGGGAGGAATAACAAATGAGAAAATGACAAATGACAAATGGAGAATGGAGAATGGAGAATGGAGATTGGAGATTGCGGATTGGGGATTGGCAGGAGTTGGGGATGGAAGAAGAGGTGAAGGCGCTGGCCCGGGAGTGGGGGCAGCCCAGACTCGTTGAGAGGCGGATTCCTGTCGCTGCGGGTCTGACGGAGGAAACGGTCCACGACTTTTTCTCCGACCGGTGGGGGGAGGTGGTGATGGTGATACGCCGCAGACTGGACGGGCTGGTGTGGGTGATGACGAAGGAGAGTTTCCCTGGGGGGCTCTACAGCCTGCCCACCGGCGGCATACGGCACGACGAGCCCATTTCGGCGGCGCTGTGGCGGGAACTGCAGGAGGAGACAGGTTTTGAGGCACGGCTCCAGCGCTTCCTGGCGGTGATTCGCTATAACCCTGTGCTGGCACCGGACGATCCCCACCCTCACCCCGGCCCTCTCCCTGGGAGGGAGAGGGAGGAGGTGAGGGTTGAGGTACCGGGCTTTGCCTCCTACGCCTTTCTTCTCGAAGAGGCGAGGGGGGACCACCCGGTGGTCACTGGCGGGGAAAAGATCCTGGATTTCAGAGCAGTGGCACCCGCCGAGATCCTGGAAATAGGGCGGCAGTGGGGCAGGCTGTCGGGATCGAGCAAAGAGTTCCACGACCTGGCGGCGTGGGGGATGTTCAGAAGCCTCACTCACCAGGTGGTCGGGGAGATTCTGCGGGTGAGTACACCGGGTGAGTACACCGACAACGGATGTGAAACGGATAAACGGATGGGTCAAGATTCGGCGGGTGGGCACACCGAGGGGTGCGCTCAGAATGGCAGAGTGAAATAGGATGGCAGAGGAACTATACGAGCGGTTGCTCCAGATACCCACCGCGCAACTGGTGGCCATGGCCCTGGCGGGACTGAGCCAGCAAGGGAAGATGGTAGCGAACGTGATCGAGCGTGTGCGGGGACAGTTGGACAGCGTGGTAGGCGTGGCCCGCCCTGAGAGGATTTACCTGGCGGGGTGCGGCGATTCCTACTTTGCCGCCCTGTCCGCACGCTACGCCTTCGAGCAATTCAGCGGCCTTGCTACCGTGGCCGTGGAATCACTGGAACTGGCTCACTATACGCTCTTGCCCCCTGGCTCCCTGGTGATCGTGATTTCCAGCGGCGGAGAGGTTTCGGTAACGCTCGAAGCGGGCAGAGCGGCCAGGCAGGCTGGTGTTGACGCGATTGGGATCACCTCACAGAAGACGAGCACGATGGTCCAGGAATTTCCTTGCCTGATCACTGCCCCCGATCTATCCAGCAAGGATGCTGTGGATGAGTACATCCATGAGGCGGAGCAGGTGGCGCTGATCCTGGGCAACTTTAGTTTCAGCCTCGCCGCCCTCTACCTGGTTGCGCTTCACCTCGGCCAACGGTGTGGCCATCCCCAATCACGAAAGTTTAAGCATGCCGTTGCGGAGATTGGGGCGGTTCCTGAGGCGATCGAGCGCGCGACGCGTGCCAGTTCAGAGATTCAGGAGTACCTGGAGGGTGTGAGCGACCAGGCCGACTTTTACTTCATTGGCGCAGGTCCCAGCCACGGGGTCGCGCTGTTCTATCAAGCCAAGTTCTTCGAGCAAGTTCAGCGCCCCGTGTATGGCATCGAACTGGAAGAGTTCGCCCACGAGCAGTTCCTGCTGCTCCGGCCGGACAGAGACGCCCAGGTATGGTTCATCGCGCCGCACGGGCCTGGCCGGGAACGGGTGTTGGAGATTATGGCCGGCTGCCGGGAGGCGGATGCTCACGTGGTGGCCGTGACGAATTCCGACGATGCCGGTGTTCAAGGGCAGGCGCACCTGACGTTTGCGGTGGAAGCCGCATCCGAGATGTTCTCACCATTGGTATCGGTGGTGCCTGGAGAGCTTTTGGGGATCCACGCCTTGGGGCGGTGGGGAAACGTGGCGTCCACTAATGTACGGCGCCGCCAGATGGCACAGTTAACACGAGGAGGCAGGAAGAACACGTGATTCGGCCGGTGGGGGCCGATGGGGCCGATGGAGGCCGATGAGTACATCGGGACATCGGACATCGGAACACCGTGTGGGGGTCGATGAGTACATCGGATTGACAAACGACGCGAACCTTCGTGTCGGCCCGATTTTCTATCCACGGGGGACGGGAACGGGGGCCGATAGGACGAAGCGCC
>Ga0315294_10008568_pt1 | contig 11234 bp, 8 predicted proteins | sample YL17G13_40_MG_FD_203626 | JGI IMG/M metagenome (GOLD analysis project Ga0315294, IMG submission 203626) | Sediment microbial communities from Yellowstone Lake, YNP, Wyoming, USA - YL17G13_40 | ecosystem: Environmental > Aquatic > Freshwater > Lake > Sediment | place: USA: Wyoming | collected... | reverse complement strand
GAAAGAGGAACAGAAGAAAGGTATCAGGATAAATGATCCTAATAATCCTGGCAGGATTTATTTCAGTGGTAAGGGTCTCGATTATCCTTTTCACACGGGCTGGCTGCAAAGGTGGCAACTTAAAAGTGTTATTAAGGAGAGCCAGCTCCAGATAAAAGCGATGATCTTCAAACTTAACCAGTTGATTGAACAGGAAAATCCTTCTCTTAAACTTTCATACAAAACAATAAAAAAGGAATATGCACATGACCTGGTCCGCGAGCGACATATCGCGAAAGCATTAAGAATCCTTGTCATCAGTAAGTTTTCAACGCCTGAGGAACAACTCCGTTTTCTTGAGACGCTGTATGGAGGTAAAAAATCAAAAACCGGATTAACAGATACAGCAGCACTCGAAAACGAGATACGGTCCAACCTTCTTAAGAGTGGTGGAGCCGCTTTTGTTAAAGAGGATGAAAGCACTTTCCTGGAACTAAAAAAGATCATCAGAATTATTTTCAAGGCCGGTGGCATACCATGTTATCCTGTTTTACTCGATGATCCTTCAGGTAAATACACTGAATTTGAAGCTGACCCTGAAAAACTCCATACCTCACTTACCGGGCTGGGGGTGGAATGCATTGAACTGATCCCGGGAAGAAATGATTTTACCATACTCAAAAATTTTGTTGAATTCTTTCATAATAAAGGATTTATCATAACCTTTGGTACTGAGCATAACACACCGGAGATGATTCCTCTGACTGTAACAACCAGAGGTTATTTCCCACTTGACGAATCATTGAAAAAGGTTGCCTGGGAAGGTGCCTGTGTTATTGCCGCACATCAGTACCTGAGAGCCGATGGCAGACAAGGGTATGTTTTGCCCGATGGAACCCATAGTATAAAACAAAAGAGAGACCTGATAAATCTTGGACAATTGGTTATTGAATACTTCTTAAACAAGCGTTACCATGAAGACGGAAATTAATGAACTGATTGAGTTATCGAAGTATTACGGAAGCAATAAGGAATATGTGATTGCCGGAGGTGGAAACACATCCTTCAAGGATGAACAAACAATCTGGATCAAAGCAAGCGGACAATCACTGGCCGAAATGACTGATGAGGAGCTTGTTGCCTTAAGCAGGGAAAAACTTCACGCAATATCTTCGAATGTATATTCTGATGACCCTGTTAAAAGAGAAGAACAGGTTAAAGCAGACATGTTTCTGAGTATTCTTAATCCGGAGAAAAACAAGCGTCCGTCGGTCGAGACATCACTTCATGAGGTCATTCAATATAAATTTATTGTACACCTACATCCTACCCTTATCAACGGGTTACTCTGCAGCAGGAATGCAAAGAGTTTAATTTTTAAACTCTTCGGGGAGAGTGTTCTTTTTGTACCGTATACTGATCCCGGATATATCCTTTTTAAAAAGCTTGAATCAGAGATAATTTCATACCGTGAGAAGTTCTCGCATGATCCTCAGGTAATATTTCTTGAAAATCACGGGTCGTTTGTTGGTGCCGACACTATCGAGGAGATAAGGAAGATTTATAACGACATTATTCATATAATTCAAGAACAGATACCTCCTATTTCTGAAATTGAGCCACTTCCATTTAATCCATTGCTCCACAGAGTTTTGCCGGGTTTGCGAATTCTGCTTTCAGGTGAACAACCAGGGGTAATAAGGTTCCGTAATAATTCTCTTATTGCCAAATTCTATCAGAATCAACAGGAGTTTCACAAAATCTCATTGCCTCTTACACCGGATATTATTGTTTATTGCAAGACAAGGTACCTATATATTGAACAATCATCAACCGCAGAGAAGATCCTCGATTCTTTCCGCTATCAGTTGCCTCATTTTAAAAGTGAATACGGATTTTCACCCAAGGTTTTAATAATTAAAGATATGGGAGTTTTTGCCTTTGCTGAAAGTTACTCATCGGCCGAAGCAACCCTCGCTGTTTATGAGGACCTCATCAAGATCAGCTACTATGCTTCTCACTTCGGTGGCATAAAATTCCTGACCCCTGAACAGGTATCATTCATTGATCAGTGGGAGGTCGAGACCTACAGAAGAAAAGTCTCACAGGCTGCCAATCCGGACAACAAGTTGAATAATAAAATTGCTATTGTGACCGGAGGTGCACAGGGATTCGGTGCAGGCATTGCAGAGTCACTTTTTTCATTAAACCTTAATGTTGTGATTGCTGATCTTAATGAGGAAACAGGCAATTCTTTCGCCGCTTTGTTAACTATAAAAAAAACATCCAATAAGGCAATCTTTGTTAAAACAGATGTTTCAGATCCGGTCTCGGTAAAAGATCTTATCATTGCTACTGTAAGAGAGTTTGGGGGTCTTGATATATTAGTAAGCAATGCAGGTGTTTTAAAGGCCGGTGGGCTTGATGAAATGGATCCTGAAACGTTTTCGAAAACTACAGATGTAAACTACAATGGCTATTTCCATTGTGCCAAATATGCTTCAGAAGTTATGAAACTTCAGAACCAGGAGAATCCTGAGTATTTTACCGATATAATACAGATCAATTCAAAATCGGGTCTCAGGGGAAGTAACCGTAATTTTGCCTATTCCGGCGCTAAATTCGGAGGAATAGGGCTCACACAATCATTTGCCATGGAACTTGCTCCTTTCAGGATAAAGGTGAACTCAATATGCCCGGGTAATTTTTATGAAGGGCCTCTTTGGTCCGACCCGCTGAACGGGTTGTTTGTCCAATATCTTAAAACAGGAAAGGTTCCCGGAGCAAAAAGTATTGAGGAGGTAAGAAAATTTTATGAGGACCAGGTACCTATGAAGAGGGGTTGCAGGCTGGAAGATGTGATGAAGGCACTTTTATATATTGTCGACCAGGAATATGAAACGGGGCAGGCTGTGCCTGTTACAGGGGGTCAGGTTATGTTGGGTTAAATTATTGAAAAGCAGAACAATATAATATGAAGACAAAGGCAGTACGAATATACGGGAAGAAGGATCTGCGGCTGGAAGAATTTGATCTGCCAGAGGTGAAGGATGATGAGATCCTCGCACATGTTATTTCCGACAGCATCTGCATGTCGTCGCATAAAGCAGCTTTGCAGGGTGCTGATCATAAGCGTGTTCCCGATGATGTACATATAAACCCAACTATTATAGGACATGAATTTGCAGGTGAAATTCTGGAAGTGGGAAAGAGATGGCAGCATAAATTCAAAGCAGGTCAGAAGTTTTCGATACAACCTGCAATGAGCAAGAAAGGAACTCTTAATGCTCCTGGTTACTCCTATCGCTACATTGGTGGTGATGCAACACATGTAATAATCCCATCCATTGTAATGGAAGCTGATTGCCTTCTGCCATATGATGGAGAGGCATTTTTCCCTGCTTCTCTTTCTGAACCAATGTCGTGTATTGTCGGGGCATTTCATGCGAGCTATCATATTCCCCCCGGAACATACGTACATGAGATGGGTATACGAAAAGGGGGAAAAATGGCTATTCTCGCAGGTGTTGGTCCCATGGGACTTGGAGCTATCGACTATGCATTACATCAGGAACGCAAGCCAGGGTTGCTTGTGGTTACAGATATTGATGATAACCGTCTTGCCAGAGCTTCCTGCCTTTTCACACCTGAACATGCTGAAAAAGAGGGGATCAGGTTGATCTATATCAATACCGGCAAGATGAATGATCCCGTTAAGCATTTGCGTGGATTGACAGGAGGAACAGGATTTGATGATGTATTCGTGTTTGTACCGGTCAAACCTGTTATTGAACAGGGCGATGCAATCCTTGGCTTCGATGGGTGCCTCAATTTTTTCGCCGGTCCTACGAATCCGGAATTTAAAGCTGAATTCAATTTCTATAATGTTCATTACGCATTCACCCATATTGTTGGCACTTCAGGTGGTAATACAGATGATATGCGCGAATCATTAAAACTTATGGGCGAAGGAAAGATCAATCCGGCAATTATGATAACTCATGTCGGAGGACTTGATGCGGTGGTTGATACTACATTGAACCTTCCTCAGATTCCGGGAGGAAAGAAACTCATTTATACTAATATATCTATGCCGCTTGTCTCTCTTTACAAGCTGATAGAGTTGGGAAAGAAGGATCCTTTCTATGCCAGGCTTCACGAAATTGTGGCAAAAAACGAATATATCTGGTCACTTGAAGCAGAAAAATACCTGCTTGCCAATGCAAAACCTATCTGATTGCTGTGTTCCAATAACTCTGTGGAACTCTGTGTCTTCTCTGTGTCTCTCTGTGTAATAAAAAATTATAAGAACTTACACAGAGAGGCACAGAGATTAACAAATCTGAATTACTGTTTTTTTATTTGCTTTTCAATTCTTTAGCAAATTCCGGAGAGATATAGTTTTCGTAACTTAAGCAAACATGAGATGCAAAAGCAACAGCTGTTGCAATAACTTTTGACCATTCCTGTTCAGTGAGTTTTTCCAATTGCTCCTTTTTAATATTATTATGATATATTGAGGTGATCATCCCCGCATTGAAATTATCGCCGGCGCCTATTGTACTGACAGGAATGATTTTTTGTACAGGAAATTTTCCTGAAAAAGAAGTGGTCCTTACATAAACACCCTCAACATTTGCAGTGTAAACCAGACACTTACAATATTTTTTTACCACCTCCCATGCCTCATCAGCGTTGTTTACCCCAAAAATGTTTCTAAAATCTTCATCCGACCCCCTGAGCAGGCTGGACATCTGCATATTTTCAATGATCAAAGGTTTGAGAGTATCCAATTCTGACAGATGAGTCTGCCGGAAATTCGGATCATAAATTATTAATGCACCGTTCTCTTTTGCACTGCTGATAAACCTTTTAAACTTCTCCCTTATCTCCGGCCAGATTGCATAAAATGAACCACATTGAATTATGTCGTCTGCTTCAATAACAGGGAAATTTATATCCAGACGTTTGCCTGGAAAATCCTTATAGAAAGTGTAATGAGCGTCGTTTTTCTCATCGAGGAATGCAAGCGCCAGAGCTGTGCTTCCATCATGAAAACGATGCACCAACGATGTATTAACTCCGTTGCTTTTCAGAAAATTGTCTATTAAATTTCCAACATCATCCTGTCCGTATTCACTGATAAAAGATACTGGCAGCTCCATTCGTCCCATTGAAACAACACTATTAAGAACTGAACCTCCGGCTTTTGCAGCCTGCGGCTGGTCATTTTTAAATATAATGTCTAAAACAGTTTCCCCTATTCCGAAAATTTTTCTCATTTATTTAGCTTTTCCTATTTGTAAGCAATCTTAAATCATTGTTTTCCTTTGTGTTACTTTGGGTTGCCCTTTGAGAAACTTCGTGGTAAAAAATCTTTAACCACCAAGGAACACTAAGGACTACTCAAAGATTCATCAAGGTTTAATTTCATAAGTATAAATCACTATTAACTTAATTCTATTTTACAATTCCTGATATCCTTTTAAATGACTCATTCCCGGCGCAACGGGTCAGTTCAAAAAGGAGGCTCTCCATGGTTGTGATACGGGCTCCTTCCTGTCGCATCCGTTCAATAGCAAAACGTTTATCATTTGGTTTTCGTGAAGAGACACAATCTTCAACGACAACAGGTCTCAGTCCGGCATCCAGAAGATCAATACAGGTCTGGAGTACACACACATGCGACTCGATACCACAAAGAATTATATTTGGTTTGCCCAGAATCGAAATCTTTTCTGAAAAGAGAGGTTCTTCATAACAACTGAATGATATCTTTTCAATATAACTGAACTCAGGAAACTTCTGTATTAAAGAAGGGACAGTTAGTCCAAGACCCCGGGTATATTGTTGTGTAATCATGATTGGTATGGCAAGAATCTGCAACCCTTCAACCAGTTTGAAGCAGTTCTGCAGGATGTTTTCGCCATCGTGGATATACGGTAACAGCTTCTCCTGGATATCAATAATTACGGCAGTAGATTCTTCTTTCAATATTCTCATATTGACCAGTATAAAGTGTATTTAAGAAAATAATACCAAGTAAATACTTTACTTTCGGAAAGTTAATAAATTAATATTTAGACTAAAGGTAATTCTTATATTTGTATGCTTGAATATAAAAGATCAATACAAATGAAAGCAATGATGCTCACCGGGATCAGGCAGATGGAAATGAAAGATATTCCTGAGCCGGTTATAGTGAAACCAAATGATGTCAGAATAAAAATGTCTGTAGTTGGAATATGTGGGTCTGATATTCATTATTATACAAATGGCCAGATTGGTACACAGAAAGTTAAATACCCTTTCACGGTTGGACACGAAGGAGCCGGTGTTGTTGTCGAAGTAGGACATGCGGTTAAGAGGGTTAAACCGGGTGATGTCATAGCAATTGAACCTGCTATGCCTTGCCGGGAATGTGATCAGTGTCTTGCCGGACGCCATCATACCTGTCGTAAACTAAGGTTTCTGGGTTGCCCGGGCCAGGCTGAAGGCTGTTTGATGGAACATATTGTTATGCCTGAGGAAAACTGTTTTCCTCTCGGTGAAAGACTTACTCCTGATCATGGTTCCATTTCTGAACCACTTGCTATCGGGGTCTATGCAGTTAAAAAATCAGGTAGTGTCAAAGGTCAGAAAATTGGCATATTCGGATACGGACCTATCGGTATGAGTGTGATGCTTGCTGCCAAAGCTGAGGAAGCTGATTCTTTTTACATTACAGATAAAATTGACTCACGCCTCTTGATTGCTGTAAAGGAAAAAGCCTCCTATACCGGCAATCCATTAAAAGAAGATGTGGTTGAAAAGATCCTGAAAATGGTCAACCTGGGACTGGATGTAGTTTTTGAATGTTGTGGTCAGCAGGAAGCATTTGATCAGGCTATAGAGGTTCTTAAACCGGGCGGCCGTCTTATTGTCGTTGGAATTCCTGAATTCGATAACTGGTCTATGAATGTCGAAACAACACGAAGAAAAGAAATATCTCTCCAATTTATAAGACGACAGGTGGATTGCGTAGGACCGGCTCTTGAAATGATGAAAAATGGAATAATCAGTGTTGATAATATGGTCACACACAGGTTCCCGTTCGAGAGAACTAAGGAAGCATTTGATCTTGTTGCAGATTATAGTGATGGTGTTATGAAAGCAATGATCGATTTTGAATGTTAAAATTGATCCGCGATAGATACTATTCCTTACGGATATAAAGTACCCAATCCTTGTAATCCGGAAACGCCGGAAATGATTCAGGGCAACTGAATGCCAGTATGCCGGAACCCTTAATAATCCTGGCTTCATTATATTCACCTGTAGCCGGATTGTACCATTGATATGAGTATTTTCCGGATGCAGCAGATTCGTCCATTTTAATCTTAACCACACCTGCATACCGAAGGTACAAAACATATTCCTCTCCTGGTTTTGCCAGGCAGAATGGCTGAGGGTATTCTCTTACCAATTCAGGATGCGGTGCCATGTTCCACCATTTAATATTTTTGAAAAACCCGGCCAGATTCATCATGGATATAGCACCTTCATAATCATAGGTAGTACGGTCAAATCCTTTTTCAATTGGCCAGTCGCCATCACCAGCCGGCGCTTCAGGGACACTTGCAAGCCAGACATGTCCGCCTCCGTATGTATGTCCTGCTGCTCCGGAGAGAATAGCAGACCATGCTGCAAACCTGATATCCAATCCGGTGGGATTACCCTCAATAAATTCATACCATGGTTCTGTTACAACTATTGGTTTTGCCGGTTTGCGGTTATATTCCTCAGATATAACCTGGGGGATCATTTCATTCGCATATTTACCGTGGCCAACCTGACTCTGATTATAATCAAGCCATGGTTCCTGATGCAAGACACTCCCGGTGGACCATTGAGGAGCGTCTGCTCCACCGTCCCAGAATGGTGGAGTATTATGAAGACTGACAATCCTTTCATAAGGATCCTCGGTTTTTATCAGTCGCCCTAAATCCTTCCAGAATTCGAGACTGAAACCTCCATAATTATTCATATTATACTCACCAGCAAGTACCCAGATTACATTATAGGCTCCAAACCTGTGAATCAAATATCGCCACCAACGCTGGATTTTCTCGGCTCCTACCGTAGTGTTCAGATCCGGCCTGCTCCACCAACCATGTATCCAGACGGTGATCCCTTTCGAATTTGCATACCTGACCATCTCTTCTACTTTCTTCATATGTTCAGTATCCAGGATAGTATAGGTCTCATCCAAAAGTGAACTTTCCTTACCCCATCCATTTCCTGGCACAAAGAGCTGACCGATGTTAAACCCCTTTTCAGAACGGTCATCGACAAGTTTTTTGAAGGTATCAAAACGGATCCTACGATCTGTCCAGTTCCACCAGGTATCACCGATCCAGAGAACAGGATGCCCGTCTGAATACTCAAAAAAGTGACCGGCATTTTCACCATCTTTTTTCACTTTTATTAAACCATGCCCGGTTGGATTGGCATTTTTCTCTGCTTCACTCCATGCAATAACTTCAAAATTCCCGTTTTTACCATTCAGACTCCTGTCAGTTGAAACAGTATTATATTTCCATGTGCCTGTGAACGATGGTGTGAAATTTACGCGCCATTCTGATCCTCCATTAAAGAATCCAACAACTGTAATTTTCTTATTTAAAGCTTCACCCCCGGTTCCCAGAAAGGTTACTTTTAAAAGATCCCCTTCACTTATGACGGGTATGTCTTTATAAGGATTGGAATAAATCTTTCCAGATTTTAATGAAATTGTATATACTTCCCATTGGTGAATGGTTTCAGCCTTTACCCCCGTGATCAGGAGTGAAAACAATATATTAAGAAAAAAGATTTTAGTTTTCATCATAATATAATTTTGATTTTAAAGGTATGATCCGCCAGCTGGCGGACATATTGATGAAATTATATTTATTCGTGTTTGTGTTTGAAAAACATGTGGGTTTCATAAACCGATTGTTATATATTCAAACAAAATAATTGTTAATAATCCAATTAGTTTCATTATCGCATTTATGGGATTTCAACTACATTTGATATTTTTGGATCAGATGATATCAAATATATGAGAAAAGTTTTATTAATGAGATATAAAATCTAATTAACAGTTACTATAACTTCCACCTTATGAAACAATTATTACCCGGGTTGAAAAACGTAAATTCTGTCTGTTTTGTCTTAGTTTTCTTCTTTGTGTCAAATAAAGCATCAGCTGAATTGAAGAGTAAAGAAAGAAACATCCTGGCAAATGAAGCTAAAGCCATTGATCTTGCAAAGGTCCTTCTCACAGACAACTCCTGGATTAACCTTCCTGATTATAGAAACAGACAATTCTGGGAGAATATTCCTGCAAAGATCAGGAATGAGTATATTACCAGAGCAGAAGGGTATCTTGATTATAACTGGCCTGTTGTAAGAGCAACTGACTATCTCGAATTTATCCGGTCCGGCGATCGCCGCCAGGAGGTCTATTCAGCCTGCAGTAACGCACTTATTACACTTGTAATGGGCGAACTGGCAGAGGGCAAAGGGCGCTTCCTGGATCAGATAATTAATGCAGTCTGGTACTTCAGCGAGCAGACCTGGTGGGGATGGTCGGCACATTTAGGCTCTCAGAAAGCGGGGTCAGGATTACCAGATATTAATGACCCGATTGTCGATCTGGGAGTCGGAGAGATTACAAACAACCTGTCGTGGACATGGTATTTGTTTAAAGGTGAGTTTGACAGGGTTCATCCACTGATTTCTACACGGTTGAAACAGGAAATCATGAACAAGGCCCTTATCCCCTATTTTACAAGAGACGATTTTTGGTATATGGGTTTTAAAGGTGGCCGGCCCAATAACTGGAATCCATGGGTCAATTATAATATGCTCTACTCCTTTCTTTTACTCGAAAGTGATTCTTCAAAGAAGATAGCTGAGGTGCAGAAGATAATTAACTCTCTTGATAAATTCCTGAATGGTTATTCTGATGACGGTGGTTGCGATGAAGGTCCCTCCTACTGGGGAGCAGCCGGTGCTTTACTTTATGAGAGTCTTGACATCCTGAAAAATGTGACTAATGGGAAGTTTGATGTATTCGATGATCCTCTTATTCAGAATATTGGAAAATATTTTTATAAAGTTAATATCCATGCACCTTACTTTATAAATTTTGCTGATGCTGATGCCACAACAGATGGAGATGTATCATCGGTTTACAGATACGGGAAAGCAATTAAAGATATACAAATGCAACAGTTTGGAGCATATCTTGCAAAACTCAGCAAATGGGGAGAGGGTTGTTTTGAAGGTAAGATATGTGATCAGATCAAAAACCTTGGACTCCTGGATGAGATCCTTAATGCTGAAGCCAAAGAAGCACTTGTAGCAGATTTCTGGCTGCCCGATACTGAGGTTGGAGGGGCCCGTGACAAAGAAGGAAGTTCCATGGGATTTTTCTTTGGTGCAAAAGGAGGCTTTAATGCTGAGAGCCATAATCACAACGATGTTGGATCCTGCGTAATGTACTACGATAGCAAACCCTGCCTAATCGATCTGGGCCGCGAAGAATATAATGCAAAGACTTTCAGTTCAAGGCGTTATGAGATATGGACAATGCAGTCAGCATATCATAACCTGCCGGTTATCAATGGAACAGAGCAGAAGGATGGGGCGAAATTCAAGGCTAAAAATTCCACCTTTACTGCAAATACAAAAACTGTTACTTTTTCTACTGACATAGCAGGTGCTTTTACAGAAGCGGCTCAGGTTAAAAGCTGGGTACGCAGTTATACATTAAACAGAGCTAAAAGCTTTATAATCAGTGATAAATATGAGCTGAGCGGGATGAGTAAAGCTATTACCAGTTCAAACTTAATAACATACTGTAAAGTGTCAGATGTTAAACCAGGGCTTTTAAAGTTTGATGGAGACGGATTCAGTATGAATATGAGCTACAATCCGAAGATTGTGACTCCAAAAATTGAGTTTATTGAAGTTAACGACCGTACATTGAAACGTTACTGGACGAATGGGATTACCCGTGTTGTATTGGAATATATTAATCCCGGTTTAAAAGGAGGACAGACCTATTCTTTTAGCCCATCAGAAAAGACTTTCTAAAAACTAAAGGAGGAATTTATGAAACCCAGAATATTCCATGGAACATGTATTTGCATTGTCGCAATGATGCTATTTACCTTTACCCGTAATGTGTCATCAACAATTGTGGTGTATCCTGCACCTCCCGG
>Ga0315294_10008563_pt1 | contig 11241 bp, 14 predicted proteins | sample YL17G13_40_MG_FD_203626 | JGI IMG/M metagenome (GOLD analysis project Ga0315294, IMG submission 203626) | Sediment microbial communities from Yellowstone Lake, YNP, Wyoming, USA - YL17G13_40 | ecosystem: Environmental > Aquatic > Freshwater > Lake > Sediment | place: USA: Wyoming | collected... | reverse complement strand
CATTGATGGCCTTGATGACAGAAGTATTTTTATCCCGCTCATATTGGCCAAAAATAATTTTACCCTCCTCGTTCCAAGAAAGACTAGTCATGTTTTGCTCGCTCGAATAAATTGACTTATTTTTGGTTGATTCAACCTCCACTATTTGTATCTCAGTTTTCTCTTCGCTGGTAGTCGTCCAAAAAGCGATTTTATCTCCTTCTTTGTTCCAGGAGAGACTCCTCATTTCACGATCACCTCTGTTAATCAGTCGCTTGTTGGTTCCATCACGCGCCATTGTATAAAGGCTAAATCCATAATCTTTTTCGACATTAGAAAAAGAAACATAGGCAACTGTTTTTCCGTCTGGGGAAATCGCTAAACTTTCTGGCGTTCCAAACGCTTCGACAATGACTTCTTTTTGGCCAGAACCATCTGTTTTAATCACTTCAAGCTGATTTTCAACCGAGTCACTTTTTCCAGCTAAGATCAATACCTCATTGGTCAAATAGGCGAGAGAGCCGATCTTTTTAATTTTGGCTTCTTCCTCAGCATCACTAAACAAAGTTTTCTTATCTTTGCCGGCCAGATCGGCTAGGACGACTTTTTTCGCCTGATCATCTTCGGAAAGATAGACGATTTTGTCAGTGGTATCTTCTTTCTTTTTTTCGTCACTGACCAGATCTGATATTTCACCAAGGTTAGAATCAGTTGTTTGTCTAATCGATGGGGGGAAGAAGTAGCGGTCAATAAACCAGACCACCCCACCAATCACCACCAGCGCCGCTAAACTTATTAAAACCTTTTTTACCATCGCCCTCTCCTTAAATTAATAATTCTCGTAGGATCTCATTACAAGCTGGGCTTGTATTTGTCGCATTGTTTCAATTATAACAGAAACCATAATCAGGACTCCAGTCCCGCCTAAAACCAGGGTATTGATCTGAGTCGCTGCTTGAATAATAAATGGCAAAACGGCAATCACACCTAAAAAGAAGGCGCCAGTCAGGGTTATTCTGGTGATAGTTTTGCCAAGGTAATCAGCCGTCTCATGGCCCGGCCTAATGCCGGGAATAAAGCCGCCCTGTTTTTGCAAATTTTCCGCCATTTGATCAGGTTTAAAAATCACGCCGGTATAGAAAAAAGTAAAAAGGACCACCAAAACAAAGTAAGCCGCGCCATAAAACCAGTTATTTTGAAAAAGATTAGCCACCCAAGAAGCCGCATTGGCAAGCCACTCTGAATTGGCCTGTTGGAGAAATTTAGCCGCCACTCCAGGGACTAGCATCATTGACATGGCAAAAATAATCGGAATTACGCCGGCCGAATTGACGCGGATAGGCAAATAGGTATCAACCCCGCCGTAGCTTCGCATTCCTCTAATGCGACGCGCATAGGAAACCGGCACTTGGCGCGCGCCCTCATTGGCCAGAACAATCGCCGCGACGGTTAAAACCGCCACGATGGCAAAAATAATTAAACCGATAATTTTGCCTGTATCTAAAACAGCCAGCGTATTTCTCACTTGGGTCGGAATCCCGGCAATAATCCCTAAGGCAATGATTAAAGAAACACCATTACCAATGCCATTTTCGGAAATTAATTCGCCCAGCCACATTAATAAAATCGTGCCGGCAGTAATCGAGATTAAAATAGTCGCCCACTGTATTGGCTCAAGTTGTCCTAGAATCTGCTGCCCCTGTAAGATCCGGATCATACTGTAGGACTGGATAAAAGCCAACGGAACGGTAAAAATTCGCGTATAGTAATTAACTTTTTGCCGGCCGCTTTCGCCTTCTTTATTGAGTTCATCGAGCCTCGGAATAACCATCGTCAAAAGTTGAATAATAATTGAAGAAGTAATATAGGGGCCGACGCCCATCATGATAATCGAGAAATTCTGCATTGCCCCGCCAGAAAACATATTCAAGAGGCCAAAAATTTGATTGCGGCCGAAAAAATTGCGCAGCGCTTCGGTATCAACTCCCGGCAAGGGCACATGGGCTAAAACTCGGGCAATGAAAAGCAGGGCGATCGCATAAAGAATCCGATTTCTCAAGTCTGGAAGAGTAAATATTTGTTTAAAAGTTTGCCAAAAACGCATTAACAACAAAACTCCCTAAAGGTTAGTTCTAATTTTATTCTATCATTTACTTCTGAATAGTCAACGAAAGAGGCCCCGGAAACCGGGGCCCCAAGATGTTGATGAAGACGGGGCAAGAGCTAGAAGTCAGCTTTTGCCCCCATGACGACGACATTGTCCGCCGCCAGACCATCCTTGCGGAAGGCCTGCTGGACTCGCGCCCAGTAGGTGACCTTTCCGTCTTTGTGGTCGAAACGGAGGTAGGCCGCGCTCGGCCATTCCTCATCGACGCCGAAGGCGCGGGGATGGCCCAGGAGGTTCAACGAGATCAGGTCCTGGTCGCTGACCTTACGGCCGAAGCTCAGGTGAAGCACGGTGCCAGTCGCAACCCCTGGATCAAAGGTGCCGTCGAACTCGCAGTGGAAACCGACGGTGTTCTTACCATGAGGGTAGCAGAGGTTGAGATACGGGGCCCAGTAGTCGTTCTGGATCGTCTGGAGTGGGCTCAGATGGTAGGTGATCAGTCCGACGTCGCCGGCAACCTTACCAAACTTGATGTTCCGGCCGGCGTACAGATCCAATTCCGTGCCGCCGTTCTCGTTGATCTGTCCTTTAAGCGGCAGCGAACCCCAGACGCCCCAGTAACCGGCTTTGTCAGACCAGGTCGCACTCCCTTGGCAGACAGGGTGAGGATAGAACTCGGAGCCGGAATCCCCGCCGTAGTAGGCACTCTTTACCTCGAGCGTATAGCTCGGCGGGCTGGCAAGACAGATGCTTGCCAGCAGCCCAATCAGCAGCGCTGCAAGACAGAGTCTCATCGATATCCTCCTTATGTCCAGGCACAGATTTACTGACACCAATAATAGCACAGGATAAACCGAAAGTCAAGGGGGCTGGGCAGGTCTTTTTTGGAATATTGGCTTCTTCGATCAAATGTGCTAATTTTAGACTATGACGATTATTAAAGATTCTCCCTACACAAAAAAAGAGCTCGGAAAGCTGAAAGAACTTTTCGAGGTTTATATTAAAACGGTGATTGATATTGAAAAAGGTATCTGTTGCGCCGGTTGCGACCGACATTCTGATTGCGAACAGCTTCTTTTAAAGAAAGGTTCAAAACAAGAAAATCTTTGGGGCGGTGGTGTTGATCTTGCCATTAAAATAACCGATTGTAATTCGATTATCAACCTTAAACCAAAACAGGGAAATCGCAGCAATGAAATTCAAGATTCAAAACTCTTTAAAAAATTTGAGGATTTAGCTCGAAATTTTTTTAAGGAAGTACTATGACTAAAAATGCTAAATTGGCCATCCAGTCAATGGCGATGGATTTAAAAAGAGTTTCACTTGGTTTACAACGCAACTCATTAACTATGGCTGAGAGATTTTTAGAAGAAGCTCGAAAAAGAAAAAAAGAAATCAATCTCTCCGCTTATCCCGATTATATTGCCAGGTTAGTTCAGAAAGTGTCTACTCTTAGATTAAAAGAAAAAGACAAGCTCTCTGAAGATTGTTTAATGTATAGTATACTCCTTCAAAATTTCGCCAGTAAGTAGTTGAGGAACTAATTAACCCAGTCTGACAAATGCTCAACCATCGCCGGGCCGACGACCGTCCCCTAAAGCTAAAGCGATCTAGTTTTTTGTTAGAGCTAAGGTCTTTTATTTCTGCCGGCTTTGGAAAGAAGAAAAATCATGCCACCGAGACAAAGAAGAAAAATCCCAATGCCAATTGGTGATCCCCAGCCAAAAACTAAAAAAGTGTTCTCCATTTCGACTCCTTATTTTATCTAACTTTATTTTACCATAAAATTTTTGATGAAACCGAAATCTTTTGCGCTGTGTGGCGTGAGCGCGTGATAGACAGAGATGAAAAAACGCCGCAATTTATATCACATTATAGGAGTAAAAGAGAACCGTCCCCCAGAGGTCAAGCCGGTGATTCAGCAAAATATCTTGAAAAAATTTTAGTGGTATAGTATAATGATGGCGCTGAGAATGGAAATTATCTCAATGCACCTTGAGTTGCAGAAAGGGGGTGCCACGCCGACCGAATCCGAGTCCGATTTCTGGTAGGATTCCCAGACCAGTAAAGGAGGTAAGGGAAGGACCATGAGATGCAGAAGTTGGGCTGTAATGCTGGTGATCGCGATGCTCGTGCTGCTTGGACTTGTTCAGGCAGCGACTGCTGCGGCAGTCTGGACAACTACGGCTGACGGGCGGCGAGTGGACGCCAACATCTACGATGTGAAGTGTCCGCCCGCATACCCGCCGGGGCCACCGCTCGCACCATTTCTGAATGGTGGCCCGAACCTGTTCGACCCCAGTGCTTGGCTACCTGGGGGAACGCCGGAGGCCCCGATTCGGTATAAGTGGGGAGTCTTTGACCCGCCAGCGAAGGTCTTGCTCTCTACGGACTCGATCGAGCAACGGACCTTCGGCATCGTCAATGATCCAGTGACGGAGGCCAAGTACATCGTGTACAACGGCAATCACGTCACCTGGCAGGATTTCCTGACAGGCGTGAAGACAATGGCGCTGTGTCCTTTCCTCGACACACCCAACCGCGGGAAAGAGTATAAGCTACTGGTGATACCAGAGGCTTACTACAATCCCGCCGACCCAGACAGCAAGTTCGGGTTCGACATGCGATACACCAAGTCGGACACCTACAAAGTCCGCCAGCTGGCCACGATCTGGGGCAGGAAAGTTGATCAGGACGGCAACCCGGTACCGGGCCTCCACATCATCCTCTATGCCGTCACGAAGGTGAGGGGCGTGGAGACATTGGTGCGAATCGACGACACGGTCACCAATGCCGCTGGTGAGTTTTCCTTCACGGGACTGTCAGCCGGCAAGGACGCGGTGGACGAGGATCTGCCGGGGACGGAAGACCCCAGCCCGGGGCTCGATCCGATTGACTACTCTACCTGGACGCGGGTTTCGCCCCCTGGCCCAATCTACTTTACCATCTCTAAGGGCCAAATGGGAGGAAGATCCGGCCCTGGCGTGCCGATCTTCATCGGCCAGTTTGTCAACCGCAACGTCCCGGCCAAGGCTTCCATCGCCGGGATCAAAAAGCTTGCCGGGACAGAAATCCCGCTGGCTGGCTGGACGATCACCCTTGAGATGAAGAACGGCAATGGCTCCTGGGTGACGGCAGTCGACTTCGACGGCAACCCGGTGGCTCCGCAGGTGACTGGCCTAGATGGCAGTTACCTGTTCGAGAACCTGAAGGTCGATATGACCTACCGCGTCCGCGAGGTCCTGAAGAACGGTTGGAAGCAAGTTGCGCCCAACCTGGGTTCCGGCGAGGTTATCCTCTGGCCTGACGGCTCAGATGTGTCGGTCACACCTGAAGATGCGCCCGTGACAGTGACGGCTTGCAATGGCGGGTTCATCGTCAACTTCGGCTTCGCCTCTGACTGTCAGATCGACGTCAGCGGCTTGAACTTCCAAAACAAGCTGGCCGATCTCTGTGCCAAGAAAGTCGACGACTTAGGCAGGCCAGTGGCCGGTTGGCCATTCCGGCTTTACCAAGCCGATGGAGTCACCCCAGCGGTCAATACTGTGACCGGTGAACCTCTCCCAGTGAAGTTAACCGGAGCAGACGGCGTTGCCTGCTGGGGAGCGGTTCTACTCGGCGGTGACTATGTCCTCAAAGAGGACAGCCTCCTTGGTTGGCGGGCCGTGAGTCCAATGGAGGTGGCTATCCACATCGAGCCAGGTGCCGAATGTGACCGCGACTCTCCGGCGGTTATCTTTACCAACCACGCGGTCATCTGTGGGCTTACGCCAGGATACTGGAAGAACTGGCGTAACCACTACACCGACAGCCAGATCCTCATCCTGCTTGCGGGAACGATTGCGCCGACAATCGCTCAGGCTGACGCGATCTTCGCCAAGTGGGATAACTCGCCGGGCGATGAAGTCAGCCACGTAGCAGCGTTCCTGCTCTCGTGCCAGCTGACTAGTAACCTTACTCAGCATCCTGAACTGCCGCACCCGAGCGGCGGCAGCCTGGTGCCCGAGTGCACACTGCCGGGGATCGAACACAACCTCGGCTGGTGGATGGCTGAGGCGCTGGCGATCTGGAATGCCGGCGGCGCGGGTTACACCCGCGAGTACATGACGCAGGTCGCGGGCGTGTTGGATGCTTTCTGCAACGCCAACATGCCGTAGCCTGCTTACGACAACTGAATAAAGTTCATCCCGGCCGGGAGAGGTTTACCTCCCCCGGCCGGCTTCATTTTTATCAAACTTTTGTCTGCGATTCAGCGAGAACCGACCCGTGGAAGTGTCAAAAGAGAACCGTCCCCTTTAAAACAAGTACTGTTACACCTCATAGGTGTCAGAGAAAGGTTAGGTATATTATAACGATCTTTCTCTTCTTCTGGCCTCGGCTTCTCGTACTCTTGCCTCATCTATGCCAAAATAGTGAGCAATCTCATGCCAAACAGTATTTCTGACTATCTCTTTAATATCTTCTTCATCTCGACCAACTGCTTCGATCGATTCTTGAAAAATGGTTATTTTATCCGGAAGGACGCCGCTGTAGCCGGTTCCTCTACGCGTCTGAGGAACGCCTTCATAAAGACCAAACAAAACCAATCCTTGCCGTAAATGTAATTTTTTGTCTTGAGCTTCTGTGGGTCGTTTCTCAATCACAATGGCGACATTGCTTAATTTTTTTAAGAATTTGTCTGGAATTGCCGCAATGCCTTCTGAAACAATTTGTTTAAATTTATTTCGCATAAGATACATTCAACTTTTAAAATTTCCCTCAATTTATAGTGAGCTTGTCGAATCTATTAAATTTTCAAGTTTTTTATACTCCTCGGCGATTTCTTGCCCCTCGACTTGTCCGCCGTAGCCTTGGCAAAGGCGGAAGCGAAGTGGGGTTATTTCAATATGATTTTACCATTTTTCAGGTTCAAAGAGAACCGTCCCCTAGAGCGTCCCCCTATTGTTTCTAAGTTCGATATCTTTTCTTTGCAAAGGTCGATAGGTAATTTTATAGTTTGCCATAGCGATTTTCTTATTAAGTCGAGTTAAGAATCAGGGATGAGGCGACGAGAAGGTGTACCTCTCATGCAACTTAATAATATCCTAATTGCCTTAAAAAGCAAGAAAAACCCTCACAGCCACGAAGGCGTGAGGGTCAAAGCTTGGGCCAGATGTTATCGTCTTGGGGAGCGCTGTAGTATCCTAGGAAGGCGTTGATCAGGGCCCCCAAGAGCATAACCATGGGAATCCCCAGCAGAAATAATCCTCCCTCTGGCGATCCGAGGATCAAGGAAACAACAAAGCCGATAACGCAGGCTGATACTGCCAGCCCGCAGAGAATACCGATTGCTTGCGATCCGTGGACCAAAAACATTCCCAAGGCCCACAGAACTATTAGCATAAGAAATCCCCACATGCAGTAGCCAATGGCTAACCCTGCCGCCGGCAAAATCAGCACCGCCATTTCGATTCCATGGGCTCCCTTGCCGCGAAGGACAATAAAGCTACCGACCAAGATGGCAACTAAGATGATTGGCAGGATGACTTGATGGACTTCAACAGCTTCGGTTTGCCAGGCAATAATCTGCCTGATGATGGCGACGACGATGGCACTGGCGATCGCGATACTTACGAGAACGGCTCCCCAAAACATAACATCAGCTAGGGTTACTGAGGGCATCTCGAAATGGAGCTGGATGCGAGGAACAAATTTTATCGCCATGATTATGACTGCCATCAAGGCTATCCAGCCAACTAACGCTCCCACTTCCTCATTTTCGCCTTTGACTAGTTTGATAATTAAGGCAATCACCGGAAGAATGACGACGACAATGAAGAGATTAGCGACAAAAAAGCTGGCGAAAAGCTCATTTTCGTCCCAGAACCAAAATAGATGCCGACCAAACCAGATGGCGATTTGAACTCCGATAATCCCCAACAGGGTCTTCAGGCTGTCATCCATAGGGATCTCCTTAAGGTACAATTTCCGCCTAAAGTATAGATCTAATAGAAGAAACTGTCAATAAAAAAGAGTCGTTACTTATTGACTTTTGGTCTGAATTAGGTGATAATTGTTTTTGTTACCAAAAAGCAAGGAGAGAGCGCCATGAACCTGAAGTACGACGGTAACGAGATTGAAGTGGCTGATGACCGGGTCTTGACGCTGATTGGCAGCATCAATACTTCTTCTGCTAGAGCGATCATCAATGGCATGAAACGAATGGCAGCTCAAAATAGTCCTCTGGCTTTAGTCATCAATAGCTCCGGCGGAGACACTGAGCAGGTTTTAGCCATCGCCGATGCCCAGCGGATGTGGCGCCTGAAGCTGGTTACCATTGGGATGGGAACGGTCTATTCGGCGGCTCTTTTTCTACTTCAGATTGGTGACATCAGACTGGCGACCCGTAACGCCGAGCTGATGCTCCACCGCGGCACCCTTGATTCCAAAGAAAGAGATCCCGATGACCACGAGGCGTTTCTTAGGATTTGCCGAGAGCGCGACCGCAAGTTTCTAAGATTACTTTCCGCCAGAAGTCACCAGTCCAAGGGGAAAATTGCCCAGGATTGGCTTTCTGACTGTTATTACACACCTCGTCAGGCCTTCAACTACGGCTTGATTGACGGGATTATCCAACTTCAAAAAAGAAGGCCAATGATCTTAACATTGTCCGCGCGATCGAAACCATCAAAGAGATCCACTAGGAGCTAACAGTCGTTGGCTCCTTTTCAATTTTCTGACTTTTTTTGAGTCCCTTAGCATCTGCCAAAAGTTTTTTAGTTAACTTAACATCTTGGAATTTGAGTTTTTTAGCCAGTTTTCCTGGTCCTAAAATTTTGACGCCAGTTAAAGTATCGGAAATTAAACCTTTCTCAAGCAAGGTTTTGAATGAGACCGTTTCCCCATCTTTATATACTTTTTCAATTTTTTGAATACTCAAAATTTGCGGTTTTGCTTTTCTTGACTTAAATCCAGCCGTTTTCGGCAAACGGGCAATTAACGGCGTCTGGCCGCCTTCAAATCGGCGGGGAAGATTGTAACCCGAACGCGATTTTTGACCTTTAGTCCCTCGGCCTGAAGTTCCTCCCTTACCGGAACCAACGCCGCGACCCAAGCGTTTACTTTTTCTGATTACGGTTTTATTTAATTCATGCAGCCTTCCGCCACCAGACTTACTCCAAAAGGGACTACGTCCTCTACTTGGAGTGCGTCCTGAATGCCTGAAGGCGGCGGACTCCATTTCATTGCGCATTTTTTTCCTTCCACATCTTGGCTATTTTTTCAAAAGCCATCATCGTCGTCTGGGCATTATTAATTTTATTGGCCGTGCCCAAAACTTTTGCGACTAGATTTCTGATACCCGCTAAGTTGCAAATGACCCTAATTGTTCCGCCGGCAATTACTGATGTTCCCGGTCTAGCCGGTTTTAAGATGATGTGGGCGGCCCCGGATTTGGCCTCAATTTGATAGGGGATTGTTTCCTTGACAATCGGCACTTCTATGGTGTGTTTTTTAGCAAAAGATGAGGCCTTAGCCACGGCTCCTGCCACTTCTGAAGCTTTGCCCACGCCAATGCCCACTTTGCCCTTTTTGTTGCCAACAATCACTAAGACTCGGAAACGGACTCTTTTACCGCCTCTGACTGTTCTGGATACTCGGTCAACTTGCAAAACATGCTCTTCAAATTCTCGGTCTGGTTTTCTTTGATCGATATTCATATTTTTAATCCTTCTTTCCTTGCACCATCAGCTACCATTTTTATTTGGCCATGATACTTATAAGCTCGGCGGTCAAAAACAGCAACTTTTATTTTTTTTGCCAGCGCTTTTTTGGCAATTAATTTACCTACTTCTTCAGCCGCGCTTTTGCCCTTGACTTCAAAGGAAGAAGCGGCGGCTAAAGTTTGTCCTTTCTCATCATCGATTAGCTGGACGTAAAGATGTTTCAAAGAGCGAAAAACCGCCAAACGCGGTCGCTTAGCTGTCCCTGATATCTTGGCTCTGGTTCTTTTGATTCGTTTATTTTTGGGCTTCATTTAAACACCTCCAGTTGAACCAATGACCGCTTTAGCTGCCTTACCAAGTTTTTTCCGCGGTACTTCTTCCAAATATTTAATTCCCTTACCTTTATAAGGTTCGACTGGTCTGATTCTCCTAATATTGGCTGCCACTTGACCGACTTCTTGTTTGTCAATCCCGGAAACCGTAATCACATTTTTGCTAACAACAAATTCTATGCCTCCGGGCGCCTTCACTTCGATGGGTTCGGAAAAACCAACGTTCAAAATCAATTTGTTACTTATGACTTCGGCTTTAAAACCAACGCCTTTAAACTCCAGTTTTCTTTCCCAGCCAAGGCTGACCCCTTTGATGGCATTATCAATCAACATTCGCCAAAGACCGTGGAAAGCGCGGCTTTTTTTATCATCCGCCAGTCTTAAGACTCTTATTTCATCATTGTTTTTGGTTACTTCCAGATTTTGAGGGATTGTCAAATCTATCTCACCTTTTGGGCCAGTGATTTTTAAATTATTTTCCGCTACCTCAACTGTTACGCCCTGATTAATTTTAATCGGTTTTTTACCGATGTTAGACATTATTCCACCTCACAGATCACTTCTCCACCCAAACCGTTTTTTTTGGCTTCGCTACCGGTCATAATCCCCTTAGAGGTGGAGATAATAATTTCCGACTGGGGATTTTTCCTGCCGATTTCCCTCGACCGAATATAGATTCTTCTACCTGGCCGGCTGACCCTGCTAATATCAGTCAGCTGGGGGTCGTTGGGACCTTTATACTTGAGATAAACGTTAATCCCCGCTGGATATTTTTGTTTTTCATTCTTTTTGACTTCAAATTTATTAATAAAGCCGCGATTTTTTAGATTTTCTAAAATCGCCAAATTTAATTTGGAATAGGAGACTTCGACTTGTTTTTTTCCGACTTCTCCCGCATTCTTAAGTTTTGCAAGCATGTTGGCAATTGAATCCATTATCGTCTCCTTACCATGAAGACTTAGTTATTCCGGGTATTTCCCCCCGTGAAGCCATCTCACGAAAACAAATTCGGCATAAACCAAATTTTCTTAAATAGCCACGCCTCCGTCCACAGCAGCTGCAGCGTCGAATAAGGCGCGTTGAAAATTTTGGCTGGCGTTTTGCTTTTTCAATTTGGGAA
>Ga0315294_10008562_pt1 | contig 11242 bp, 8 predicted proteins | sample YL17G13_40_MG_FD_203626 | JGI IMG/M metagenome (GOLD analysis project Ga0315294, IMG submission 203626) | Sediment microbial communities from Yellowstone Lake, YNP, Wyoming, USA - YL17G13_40 | ecosystem: Environmental > Aquatic > Freshwater > Lake > Sediment | place: USA: Wyoming | collected... | reverse complement strand
CGCAACTTTGTGGCAGATAAGCCCAACCAATCTTGGGTGGCCGATATCACTTACATCTATACTAAGGAAGGCTGGCTCTACCTATCTACCATCATGGACCTGTATTCCCGAAGAATCATAGGATGGTCAATGAAAAATAGGATCACACTAGACTTAGTCATTGAGGCACTAAATATGGCCATTAAACAGAGAAAGCCCTCTTGCAGTTTACTCTTACATTCAGACCGGGGCAACCAATATGCCAGCTATTACTACCAGGCATTGCTGGGCAAAAGAGGTATCCTATGTTCTATGAGTCGTAAAGGGAATTGTTGGGATAATGCAGTGATGGAGAGTTTTTATCGGACCTTAAAGGTAGAACTGATTTATCAGAGAAAGTATGAAACGAGAATCGAGGCCCAAAGAGATATATTCGAATATATAGAAATATTTTACAACAGAGAAAGATTACATTCTTCTATAGGATATAATAGCCCTGAGGAATACGAAAAAATGATCATGGTCGCTTAACTGAGTGTCCGTTTTATCGGGGGAAGACCAGTATCCGTTTTATTCCCCAATGCAAATTCTATTACTTAAAAAAGCGGACAGAAGGAAAGGGTCATAATCATACCCTTCGTTGCCTAGCCCGGCAATTAATTAAAGTCATCTATAAAATGTTAACCGAAGATAGAGATTATATGGTTAGAAAAGAGTTAAAAAAGGTTGCATAAAAAAGTTTAATATTATCTTGATTTTTCAGATGGGAAGTTCAAGTCTTATAATATCATTTCATTCCGTTAGATTTAGTAGTTAGAGAATAAGTTATGGTATCTCCATCAGGATCGGTAGCTTCTACATTATAGTAATAGACTACTCCCACAGGTGCAGAAGTAATTGCAGTGAAAGTAATTATTGGAGCATGATTTATGGGCAAGATTGAGTCTCCAGTACAACCAGAAAAAATTAATACTATTAGAATTAAAATTAATACAGCTAATATTATTTTGCTTTTTTATCTTACATATCTTTCTTTTTAATTTTAAGCAATCCAGCAAAATCCTTATTTTTCTAACCGTCAACCCTCTATAATAATTTTTTACTCCCGGAAGTATTCCCGAAAGAAAAAAATGGGGTCTTTACATTTTATATATTGTAATTTTTTAAAATACGATAAAAGTGTAATAAAGAATCATCTCCTGCAATATTCTATTCATTTAAGAATATATTGGAACGTGGATTTTTCAGAACCTTTATGAGAAGGTAGAAAAAGTTACCGAATTATTGAGATAGTCCAACCGTCATGTCATATTATCTTGTTAGAAAATTAGTTTAATTGAATCCTTATTCTACATTAGAACTAAATTTATTATGCATTTTCTTAAATCGGAGCACTTCCAGTACTGGTGGTTTTTTTACCTCCTCAGGTATAATTGGATCGTCATCAGATAGTATTCCAATCATATTTGGATCATGTCTACCGATTTCCCATGCCCATTTGATTTCAAGTTCTTTCTTTTGTATAGCAAATTGTAATAATGGGGTCATGGAATTCTGGGATGAATCCACGTACGCAGGTGCAATTAAATAGATACCCTTTTCTGTATATTGTTTAATAAATTCATCAAGATTAACGGAGTTTGTTGGCATCATTGTAGAGAATCTGCTTGTAAGTATGAATTGTTTTGCTCTAACATGTTCAAGAGCCTTTTTCAGGTTACTACTTACGATAAGCCGATAGCAATGTGGATTAGCTCTGCTTATTCCACGAATTATTGTGATGTGTAAGATCTCCTGGTGATCAACTGATCCAATCCTATTTTGAAAGCCCTTAAAAATACTAACTGCGCTTTGTTTATCTGAAAAGAGAAGCAATAGAAAAGGTGGTTTGGTACTGTTTCTTTCCCATTGAAACCCGGTACCATGCCATCCAGCCATATTCCATAGTTCGATATCAATAAGAGACTCTATATGTCTTTGCGTATGCTTAAGATTGCTTATATCTAAGAGTTCTTTTGGAGGTTCTCCTGAGCCATATTTGATAGGTTTATGAGATTTTTCTTGATCTGAATTAGTGGTTTCGAGTTCAGTGTCCCATATTTTTGTTCTTTGCATTTTATAAGAACATGCAGGTGATTCTTTATGGTCTTCAATCCATAGCTTCTCCGCGCTGTGCGACTCCTCTAGTGAACTGACCATTATATCAGAAATTCTTGTTGCACGTTCTATAGTGTGTTTTTTATTTTTTAGAAAAGGTCCTATCGATTCTGCCCCATTTTTAAAGTATACTATTCGGGCAAGAACTTGAAGTATTAATTGTATGAGCCACGATCGAAAAATATTTCTTTTTTTAACGAGGCCAAGCGATATATCTTTAGGGACGCTGATTTCTAATGAATACTCTGCTCCCGAATCATAAAATTTATACTCTGGTAGCTCAGTTAATTCTGGATCAAGAGTAATGCGGATTTTGTATTCTGATTTGTGGGGAATAAGGTTTTCATCGAGACTACCAGCCAACAATGCCTCGCAGCTTGATAGAAATGTTTCCGCGAGTTTCAAAGATGTTGGAGAGTGATCGATCTCAATCGTGAGGTTAATACCTAAGACAGACGATTGTAGTACTGCGTGTTTATTAAAGAAAAATACCGGATTTGAAGGTAAATCATTAGCAACCGGTTGATTTTTCCATTTTATAAAGAAATCTAGAATATTTTGGATAGGTTCAGATTGAAATAATGATATTTTTTGAACCTCTTCCTCGTAACCAAGTGCAAATAGGATTGCAACACGAGAGTACAATAAATCATATTTTTCTAATAAAGATGGAAGAAAACCAATATGGTGTAAATCCTCAAAATTGGACTTTAAAAGTAAAAGCCCCAAAAAATAATCTTGCTCTACCTCCTCTTCATTATCTGTTTCATCGACAGATTCTTCTGCTACTCCAAAACTTTGACTTAGACCTATGGCTAGTTTTTTCCAAAAAAGCGTTTGTAAAACTCTACCCAGCTTAAGTTCCAACCAAAAAAGCCTTCTTAATCCCCTTAAAACGTATTTTGCTCCATTCCCACTTTCATTAAACTGAGAGAAAGCCATTTCTGTGGCTAAGATAGCACTCGAGCGCGCTGCCCAAAAAAGACCAACATTTTCATATCCATAACAGCTTCCCATTAAGCTAAATATTTGTAGCTTTCTATGTTCCCTATCCGCTATTTTGTTTTCAGCTCGTTCAAATAAAGATAAAGCATCATACGGCTTATCGAGTTTTATCTTCTGATAAGCCCGTTTAAGGAGTAGTTCGCCTGCTTTTTCACTAGAAACATTTCTTTCGGTTATGGCAACTGCTGTTTCATAAACTTTATCAAGGATCAGAATATCAGGAAGAAACTCAGCACACTCAAATATGATATTTGTCAGTATACTAATTGGGAAACCTTTTAAAATTTTACTTTTTTTGAATATTTTATTTATTTCTAACAAAGCATCTTGGGCCTTTGTTTTGTCTATTATCGCCTGAGTAAGTTTTATTGTAGCAAGCAAAGACCTTGCATACATTGCATTATTGGGACGAGAAACATTTTTTACTATGGCCTTCAATTGGTTTTCCAATTTTGTGGTTCTATCGCCTATTGATAAAGAAATATTATTATTTAAATTATGAGATGCTCCCATTAAAATAATCCAAAGATTCGTCAAACGTTCCAAGTCTTCTGAATCAGTACCAGATAAAGTTAAGGCCTCTATGGATGAATACATGCTATCTACTATATGAATGTCCTCGTACCACCAAAAACCAGTCCAAGCTTTTGCATATTTTATTCTAATCAACTGAGGTTTATATCTAATTTCTTTAGCAATAGTTATTGCTCGATCAAATCTTCCATAAACCTCATTCTGAGATCTTTCTAATTCCCGCGATAATATTGCTGTTCGTAGTAATTCTTCAACCAATTGATACTTTGTTATTGCTTTACTTTTGGATAGTATAAAATCATCAATTTTTTTTAATTCTAGTTCACGTTCCCTATCATTAGCTCCTAATATTCGTTTTTTCTTATAACTGGGGTCAAGGCCTAATGCTTCGATTGCTATATCAACTCTACCTTTTCTGAGTACACAATCAACAATCCAGTTCCGATCTAAAATTCTAACCGGTATTACGTATTTCTTTGTTAGCTCATCTTCAATTGTTGCACGTTTCTTGTCTGAAATAAACTGGTTAGAAATAAAATAGATTAATTTATATTCTCTTCCGGTTGATGCAATCTTTTCTACATCGGTCCTTACTTTTGGAGCCCATTGCTTTTTAGTACTAAAGGCAAATGCCCATCTTTCTTCTTTCGCTTCTCTGCCTAAGCCATCATACCATGAAGCTGCAATACTATCAGCGACTGGATGTGTTTCAGTATCTACTTTACTATCACCACCTCCAGTAGGTCCTGTTTGTGGCATTAGATTGGGGCATAATTCCTTCTCTACAAGTAGCGTACAAAATCTTTCGAACTCATACTCTTGCTTTCGGGATGTTAAAGTTTCAAGATGATATTCTAACCGATCACGACTTAATTCCTTTTGAAAGTCAACCTTTGAATCTGAGAATTTTTCCGGTCTTCTGTTTTTCATGAATTGTGAGGGGCTAAACCTTTTAGGGTTTGTTTTTATTAAATTTTCATTTTCTTTCATAAATCTACAGTCTCCCTATAACTTTTCTCTTGCTTAAATAAGTATTTAAGCAATCTCTACTCTGGTTATTATTTAATAATTTCTAAAAATAAATGAAGTCTGATCTCAATATTCGACCTATTGTATTTTTTTAAAATATGATGAAAGTGCGATAATAACACGCTAAAGGACCGTCTGCTGTCGTTTAACCACTTAAGGAAACACAGAGGATTGTGGGGTATCAAACTCCTTATGAAAAGTTAGAAAAAGTTACCGAGTTATTGAACTGATATAACTATCCCCTGTTATATGTTCCTCTTTGATTTCTTTTTGTATTTAGCATCTCCGTGTTCTTTATGTTCTGAAAGAGGCTCTTCGCATTTATGAATTATTTCCCCAGTTTCCTTATTTTTTATGATTTCTTTATAATCATCATTCTCTCTATCTATGTACATTTCCCTATGATTCCACTTTTCAGATTTCTTATGAAAATCATCTCCAACCTTAAATTCTTTGATGGGTTTCTTGATACTTTCTATTTTTCCTTTTCCCTTTATTTGATCGTGAAACGTTACTCCTTCTTTAACCTGTAAAACTATTTTTCTTTTCTTGCTTCCACAATTAAGACAAATCTTATTATTTTCCAACAATTTTTCTCCGCAATTTTCACAATATATATCCATCGTTTAATCCCCTTTAAATTTCTCATAACATTTCAAGTGTTTCTGAAGTCTAGCTGTCAGATTAGATTTGGACGGGGTGCCTAAGGCACAAAGATAGATATACTACATTAGACAATAGTATACCATATGTTTAATTGTCTTTATCAATATAATTTTCTAACAATGTCTTTTTGAACTTCTTGAGTAAATCCAATAAACTAGTGAATTGTTGGTTAGAAAGCGCCCCAAGATCAATCTTTGGCCATCCCTCTTCCCATTTTCGCTTTTCAAATTTCTTCTTAGCAATCCGATTTACTTCTGTTCTATACTTCTCTGAGATATCTTTATTGATTTCAGCAAGACGTTTATGGTTCCAACCGATATTAATTGAAATATGTCCAGTAGTGTACACACTGAAAACACTAAATCGATTATTATTTATTTCTAATTTTGCGGTAAATGAACCTGTTTCTATACCTGTTCCCCAATCAGGTTTTCTGTCTGTTAGTTTATTTGCAAAATCGTAAAGATTTTTGATTCTTTCTATAACCTCAGGAGATAGATTTTTTTCTGATACTTCAAAGAATCGAGACTCAGACCATTGACTGCGTGATGTTCTTTTTCTTTCCCTAGTCTGTTCTGATGAACCGATTAGATTAGGTATAAGATATCTATTGTCGGGATCTTTTTTATCAGAGTAAAGTGCTACTTCTAAACCTAAGATTTCAAACTGCGAGGTATTATTTAAAAACTCTATCAGTCTTCTCAATTCAGATGGGATTGAATCGGCTGCTATTATTAATCTCATATTGGCGGTATCTATATTCGACTGAAGCTGGCTTAGGTAGAGTGATCCAATTTCTTTTCCCCATTTTTCTTGAGCAATTTGTTCAAAAGCTTTTCCTTTTTTAGCCCAGTATTCTTTAGCTTCTTCTAAGAATCTATCACCAGACCATTCGGTTTGAAGATGTGATAAATATTCAATTCCTTGGGCAAGGACACTTCGACGAATCTCCCTATTGTCTATTAATTTGGTTTCGACAACTGTTGGTATGGCAAATTGATCCAACAGAAGAATATCCATAGAACCTGCTGTTACACCTGCTTCATTACGAACAACTATAAAAATCGGAGGATCCTCAGGGTTGATATAATCTGAGGGAATTAATTCTGGGAACTTAATTAATAAATCTTGAAGAGTTTTTTCTCCAAAGCCTCTTACCTCTTTATTTCGATAAGACTGTTTAGATATTAATTTAAAACTGTCTTTTGAGATATGAATTATACTCATATGATTAACCCCCATGATAATATTTTATTTCCATACTTTCGCCTAGCATTCCTAGTATATCTGAAGTTGTTAGATCCGGAATGGCGGAAAAAATAAACTGGGAATGATCTCAACATTTGACATAACTGAATTTCTTAAAATATGATAAAAGTGCAATAATAATCCGTCAAAGGACCAGTGCCTTACCGATTTTATGAAAAAGTATAAATATTATATTTCAAAAACCGGTCCTATATTTTTTATGATATCTCTTATTACAATATTCTTTCCATACTTTATCCATATCCACTTCTTTTATCTTTTTTTGAAGATAGAGCACAACTTTAGGATTATATCTTTTATAGCGTGGTTTTCCAATAACAAATTCTTTGAAATATTCTTCATTTTTTTGTACACCTAAAAATTCTACTAATGCAAGGGCTTTAAGACGAGTTATCCCTAATTCTTTTGCAACTTTTGTTATATTAAGTGAATATCTATCCAACATATTTATTTCTTTAATAGCTATTGCTTTAGATGTATCTTCTCCTTCTTGTAAAAGTCTTACAGGTAAACCTTCTTTTTTTGTAAGTCTTAAAGAATATGTTAATCCAGACCCTTCAGTATCCATTTTTAATGTTATTATACCTGGGAATAAATCTTTCCATGACTTCCCTTTTTTCAATTGAGATACTAATTTATTCATTTTATAGTCCGTTGTGAAATTGTCTTTTACGCTAATATTGCTTTCTAATATCATCAATGGTCTCAATTTTGCAATTGCTTCTGCCTTCTTGCGTTTTCCAGGTAAGATAAGTTCTTTAATTATCGAAAATTCTTTATCAAAAAATACATCTATATTTGAAGGTGGATTAGTTGAAATGGGTAGTACTCTTTCGGGTAAATAATCTTTTAAAGGTTTATTAAATTGTTTGCTTAAGATGTCATTGAAGAGTGTTACTCCAGCTTGAGCATGAAAATAAAAAGACTCTTCTGATAAGCTAATTATATGGTGCATAGCACTATCTCTCAAATCATTGATAATGTTAAAAATCATAGCTTGATTTTTATTTATTAAATTCAGAGTATCTTTAAGGACATTTATACATTTCTTATAATCATAATTATATTTCTTTCTCTTTTCTCTAATTTTTCCTGTTTTTTCGTAAATAATTGCTTTCATTAACATTTCAAAAGAATGGTCAAGCATTATAAATACTGCTTCTACTCTTCCATTTTCATATGGTCGGTTAAAGAATTCTATTGACAAAAGAAAGGAATTTATACTCCTTTCTAAAAATTGTTTGCTTTTTTTCTTCAATTTATATTTCTCTCTTTCATGTTTTATGTAAAAATATTTACAATTTAGAAAACAAAAAAGACAGAGTAAGAAAATAATTATATTACTCTCTCGCTCTGTCTTTTTACCTGAAAGATTCTTCCTATGTGATTAGGAAATAGTTCTTTAAAGTAAACTCTGTATAGGTTTTCCTAAAGATTAGGAATTGCCCCTTCGGTGCTTTTTTTATAAAGCTCTCCAGAGTTCTGTCCGGTAACAGTCCTTTGGCCTGAAAGTTTGAATACACTTAATATCTTGCCTCTTCGGCTCCTTTTCTTCTTAAAATAAAAGAAAAGGTCTCTCCTGTTACCTTCATACAGAATACAATATTAAATTTAATAAAGTTTTATATAAAATCCTTTTTATTATTTTTTCAATTTTAAACCTGAATATTAATTTGGACTATCTTTATTTATTATATACTATACTTATTTTAAAAACCCTTCTTTTTTATAAAAAGAACCTTCCCCTGTTATATTAATTCCAATCTCAGAAAAAAGTTATGTCAAATGTGAAGACCTAAACTTCACATCTTAAAAATAAAAAACGAAATAAAAGTGTGTCAAAGAACCGTCCAATAAAAACATAACAAACAAATGTCCCCTACATATTTATGATCTTTTTATGTGTTGTTTATAAAAATTGTCCTAATTTAGATAACAAACCTGTCGCTATAATATTGCCTGCTACACCTTCAAGAATGGTTCTTAATGTTTTTAGCGATTCAAATATTATTTTCTCTTTTGGTTTTGTAGAATTTGCTTGATTTTCTATTGTACCTACTTCAGCAATTAACTCTTGCTTTTCATTTTTCTCTAAGTTTAACTTATTTATGGATTTTTTAAGTTCAGCAATAAAAGCCAGAAGATCATTAATATTAATCTTTATATTTATATTTAATTTTTGTACTGCTCCAGAGGAATCTTGTTGAAGTTGTGAGTTCTGCATGCTGCCAATATAATTAGTAATTTGATAAGTTGTTTTATCTGCTATCTGTTTTTCCTTTTTAGAAAATGACATGCCTTCGCCTAGAATTCCTTTCTTTTCAAGTTGTAGCGACCAGTTTAATACATTATTTCTAACTACATTTAGAATTTTAATAACTTCAGTAAGTGAAACAAACAATACTGGTTGTAAACGGATTCCCATTCTTTTCATCAAACTATTTATAATGTCCTGTGGAAATGGCATGCACAGCTCTTCACCCTTATTGTTTTCAGCAATCGAATCTAGTTCCCCAATTGATTGATTTGTTTTTTTTCCGGATAGCATCTCTGCTTCTTTAGGATCACTAAAATTTAAAGGCTGCCATCCTTGATACGGGTTCCAAACCTTTATCTGTCCGTTAATTGTCCTATAATCAGGAATATTGCTATTTAATGGATAACCATTTAATTCATTTTCTAACCAATTCTCTATTTCAACTATTCCCAATTTCTTAGAAATTACGAAAGCTTTTCGTAGAAGATCTGATACTCTGATATTTTTATCCAGTGCATCTGATTGTAACTCGAGAACAAGACCACCCAAACTCCCATCTCCTTCCCTTTATATTCTATATGGTTTTACTATTAAATCTGGATTTATATTGAGACACAAAATAACTAATTATATATCTCTATTACTTACGATAGATATTCTACTTTCTCTTTAAATATTCTAATATTTGAAGCATCCTGAAAAATGGATTCCCAACGTCATTAGTTAACTCTTTTGCTTTTTATCTTAATTCATCTATATATTGGGCATATTTCTTATTAACTATAAGTTCTAATCCTTTTTCTATATATCTGTCAAAAGAACACCCTTTGAATGGGAAAAAATTACCGAATTACTTAGCAGGAACAAAATGTTCTTATTTTTTAAAGTTAATAGGGATTATTTAGTTTTTATTTTTTCTAACCAAATGCAAAGCATATCATAAACCAAAGAAGATGCTTCTAAAAGACTCATTTCAATTTTTGGCTTCTTAATTTTTTTCATACTATGCCTTGCATTTTCCTTAATAGCTTCAAAACTACAAGCTGTTTGAGTAAACCTCTCTAGCTTTCTCTTAGGAAACCAGCTCTCCACAATTTTTCTTCCTCCAACATTTTCTTGAATAGTATCATAAATACAATAAAGATCTCTCCAATTTACATTATCCAAAGATAAAAAAAGAAAAGCTCTCATAACATCTTTGTCACTTAAAATAATTTTCGTCCATTTTTCTAAATAATCTTTAGGGTTTATTTCTTTTCCATTAAGTTTTACTGCTCCACTATTTCTAACATATAATTTACAATTAATCCATGTACAACCTTTTATTAGTTTTCCATTGTTATCTAATTTTAAAATAGAATGAAATTCAATTAAGTTTTTTGCTTTTAAAAGCATCCTAGAAATTCCATTTATTGAAATCAGTAATTTTCTGCCCTCCCTTATAACATCTTCTTCAGTAAATGCTTTGTCAATACTTAAATAACTTGATCTTAGAAAAAATCTTCCTTCTTCTTCTGTAATATATAATTCTTTAAAATTAAAATACTTTGGCAATATCTCTAAATCATCTTTATCTCCATTAAGTTCTATTACCCACTCCATTTTATACCCCACTAATAATTTATTTTATATTTGAAAATTAATTTATAATCATTTAGTTTTTATTGTTTTTATCGACTAAAATACTATTTTCTAAAGTTCTATAAAATTTTTCTGTAATAAATATAATTTTCTTCGCTTCACCTTTAGATATTGCAACACCATGAACTGCTTTATTACACATTTCAATTATCTTTCTTAAAATTAAAACTTGCTCATGAGAAAATATTTCTTTCCTTTTAAGATTAACAATTATTTCAGTGATTGATCGTTTTTCTCTAATAGGAAAATCTAATTTTTCAGCAATAGATTTTAAGCTCTTTTCAATTTCTATTCTTAATGCTGCTAATGCTAATACAGGATCAGCGTCCAATAATTTTTTTGCATTGTCTAAAGATTTTAATTCTGCAATAACTAAAGATCCATCTACTTTTGTTCTGATCTTTATAGTACTAGATGCATTGATTAATTTCTCGGTCTTTCGAATTTCTTCTTTGAATATAAACTTTGCTCCTAAAAAATTTACTTCTTTTATGAATGGAGCAATACAAGGAATAAAAATAATTAAAAAAATAAATACAGTGTAATTATCAATAATAAATTGGCTCGGGAAAAAACCATGCAAAAATATTATTGTAATACCTACTAACACTAATAGATAACTAATAATTTTCATAAACATCCTCATTAATTTATTTAATTTCTAAATATTCTCAGTAATTAATATCACTGTTTTAAATTTATAAG
>Ga0315294_10008561_pt1 | contig 11242 bp, 5 predicted proteins | sample YL17G13_40_MG_FD_203626 | JGI IMG/M metagenome (GOLD analysis project Ga0315294, IMG submission 203626) | Sediment microbial communities from Yellowstone Lake, YNP, Wyoming, USA - YL17G13_40 | ecosystem: Environmental > Aquatic > Freshwater > Lake > Sediment | place: USA: Wyoming | collected... | reverse complement strand
TTTTTCCTGATTTTATTGCAGACATAAAACTAACTGAAAAATTGTTCGGCCAATTCAAGACCTCACTAGGAGAATACGGAGCTCCAATTACAACATCGTTAAACTGGGATCTGCCAGCATTTTGTTCATATGTAGTTCTTGATAAAAATGCCGATAAAGAGGCACTTGTTTCAATAATGGAAAAATATCGTGAACTGATGAAGGATGAAAAGGCCAAAGAAAAAAAATACTATCTCCAACCGGTTAATGATATCTATCTGAAGTCAGTTGGTTTGGTGCAAGGGTTTCAGTACTTCAGGACAGGGAATGCGAATGAACTTAAATACTATTGGTCTATATCGTTACTTATTTTATTAATATCGGTTACAAATTATATTTTTCTTACGAGGGCAACCACAACTGACAGGCTTCGTGAACTGGGAATCAGAAAAGTATTGGGAGCCTCCAGAAACATCTTACAAAGACAAATTATTCTGGAATCAAACCTTATGACCTTTCTAAGCCTGATCCCTGCGTCATTTGTCATTGACTTAGGAATGTCCCTAATTAACAGCACACTCAACAGAACTTTAACCAATGAAGTTTTTTCAAACCCTTTATTGTGGCTGATGTTGATTTCGGTTGTGATTTTTACGGGAACAATATCTGGCTTGATAATTGGTCACAATATTTCACGGATACCTTCATTTGTATTATTATCCGGAAAAACTTCAGAAAAATCCAAAACAAAAAAATGGGATTATTCTTACCTGATTTTCCATTTCAGCATCTTTATTGTTCTTGTGGTATGTGTTGTTACAGTAACCAGGCAAATCAAATATTCTTTGACCAATACAGAGGGTATAAATCCGAAAAACATACTCATAAGTGAACTTAATTCTCCAAAGTTAAAATCAAGTTTTACAGCGATTTGCAATGAAATGGAAAAAATTCCCGGCGTGGTTAAAACTGCCGGCTCTTCGTTTATTCCACCTTTTAATTCATATCTGCCATTGACATTAGCAAATCCTCAAGGGGAGAAAATGAGGTTCGATGGGTTAATTATGGGTGAAGGGATGACAGATATGCTTGACATAGATGTAATTGAAGGCTCTTCATTCACTGCTTACCAGACAGCCAGAATGGAAGTCCTATTCAATGAATCAAGTGCAAAAAAATACAATATTAAAGTGGATGACAACTATCTTGGAGTCTTTCATGTTAAAGGAATTGTAAAAGATTTCCATGCCCATTCACTTCACAGATTAATAGAGCCTATGGCAATTATTCAGCAGAGTCCTGCCAATATGGGATTGGTAGCAATAAAAACCGATGGAACAAATGATAAAGCAGTTATCAGCAGACTTAGGGAATTATTTAACCAGATCGATCCTGACGAAATCTTTGAAGTAACTTATCTTACTGATCAGATGAAGGGCTTCTACTTGAATGAGAAAAATCAGGCTAAAATAATGGGAGCTTTCTCACTCCTGGCAGCAGTTTTGGCTATCATGGGACTTTTCGGGATAGCATTAATAAGCATAGCAAGAAAAACAAAAGAAATTGGTCTCAGAAAAGTAAATGGAGCATCGGTTTTTGAAGTAATTTATCTGCTTAATAAGGATTTTGTGCGATGGGTAATCTTTTCACTATTTCTCGGTATTCCGTTTTCATTTTACATTGTATCGAAATGGCAGGACAGGTTTGCTTACAAAACTGACCTCAGCTGGTGGATTTTTGGTCTTGCCGGTCTGTCAGCAGTTTTAATAGCATTGTTAACAGTCAGCTGGCAGAGTCTGAGAGCTGCAACGAGGAATCCTGTCGAAGCATTACGGTATGAGTAACCAACAATTGGCCGAATTGTCAGAATCCGGAACTTTTTACAAATAAAGATTTGTTATAAATAAAAACATAACCTAAATTTATAGTTATCAAAATCCGGGTTATGTTTAAAAATTATCTGAAAACCGCACTGCGTTTCCTGAAACACAACAAAGTATTTGCGGCTATTAACATTCTGGGCCTCTCTATTGCACTGGCAGCATCGTTTATCATTCTTCTGTACGTAATTAACGAGCTCAGTTACAATCACAGTCATAAGAACAGGAAAGATATTTACAGAGTTGTCAATTATTACAAGGATTTCAAACAGGTCATGGCCGGTACTCCATATGTTCTGGCTTCTGCTCTTAAAAATGAATATCCTCAGGTCTTAAAAGCTTCAAATGCCAGACCTGTCAGCTTAATGTTGAAAATCGGGGAGGAATCTGTAGGGGTAAGGCCTGCAATGGCTGCCGATTCTGAGATATTTGATATTTTCACCATTCCTATTATAGAAGGTGTGGCAGGTCCTGATCTTCTCGGAGACATGAATTCGGTTGTGCTTTCCAGAGAGCTCGCTGAACGGTATTATCCCGGGGAAAATCCTGTCGGCAAGGAAGTAATCGGACTTATTAACAACAAGGAAAACATGTTCATGGTGAAGGGAGTTTACGAGGATATTCCTGTAAACTCAACCTTCAGGGCACAATGTATCATTAGTAGCAAGTGGACTTTAGATCCAATAAATGAATCATTTAAAGTGACCAACGCAGATGTTAACTGGACTTTTGATTTCTGGAACACCTGGATACTTCTTGCAAAGGGCACCGATCCGGATGAATTTGTAAAACAATTCCCGGCATTTGAAAAAAAAAATATCAGCGAGGATCCACATAACAGCTATTCTCTTCAAAACCTTTCGGATGTATATCTGAATTCTGAAGATATTGGAAATACCGGACTTAAAGGCAACATAAAAAACGTCAGGCTCTTTTCCCTGATTGCTTTTCTCATCGTCCTGGTTGCAGCAATTAACTATATAATTTTGTCGACTGCAGTCTCTTCTTCACGTGGGAAAGAAATCGGGATAAGGAAAACATTCGGTGCTCATAACAATAACATAAGAAAACAATTGCTCAGTGAATCGGTCCTGCTCATTTTGCTTGTACTTCCTTTTGCTCTTGTCATGGCATGGTTGGCACTTCCGGTTGCAGGAAGGCTTTTCCAGACAAAACTTAACATAATCTCTTCCAATATCCCGGCATATATTTCAGTATACCTGATAGTTACAGCACTAATTGGTTTCCTTTCGGGCATTTACACTTCCTCTTACCTTTCCCGTTTAAAGGTTATGGATATTCTGAAAAATATTATTCATACCGGGCGGAAAAGGCAGATAGTGAGATCAACATTGATCGTTCTCCAGCTGGTGATCTTCTGCACCTTTGTTTCGAGCACACTTATTATACGTTCACAGTACAAATATGCTCTTAAGAAGGACCCGGGGCATTATACAAAAGATGTTATTTTGCTTGAGCTGGGCCGTAATTTCAAAGGATATTCAGCTTTTATCAATAGTATCAAGTCGAATCCCAATGTAATAATGGCCGGGGGAGTAATGCTTGGTCTTCCTATGTTAGGTTCAATGTCATCGATGTATCCGCATTTCCAGAATCCGGAAACGAAAATAAAAGTAGAAGGACTGGCGGTGGATTATAACTTTATTAAGACAATGGGTATTCCGGTAATTGCCGGTCGTGAGTTTTCTCAGGATTTTGGGAGCGATCTCACGCAGGCTGTCATGGTGAATGAAACAGCAGTAAAGCAACTTGGAATCACCGATCCTGTAGGAAAGAAGCTTGGGGAAAGCATTATTATAGGTGTTGTAAAAGATTTTAACCTGCATTCAATTCACTCAGAGATTCCTCCACTCTCAATACAGATGACCGACAGGTACATTCAACAGGTGGCTGTCCATTATAAACCCGGATCAATGAACAGTGTCCTGCCTGCTGCAGAGGCTGAATGGAAAAAAGCTGCTCCCGGCACACCATTTTCGTACTCTACGATTGAATCACTTATTGCAGGTCTTTATTCATCGGAGAAGAACCTGAGCACAATTGTATCGATCTTTGCTCTTTTCACTTTAATTATTGCAGCATTCGGATTATTCGGTCTGGTCCTTTTCATAGGCAAATCCAGGACCAAAGAAATAGGTATTAAAAAGGTTTTCGGCAGCACGGGGAAAGCTATTATTTATTCTTTTATCCGTTCAAACCTGGTTATGGTACTTATTGCCTGGATTTTTTCCATCCCTGCAACAATTTACTTTATGAGCAAATGGTTAAACAACTTTTCTTATAAGGTGTCAATCCGCCCTCTTGTGTTTATAATCGCGCTGGTACTTTCAGCATTTGTTGTTGCAGCAACAGTCTTCTTTCATTCTTATAAAGCCTCCAGAACTAATCCTGTTAAGGCATTACGGTACGAATAATCCTCAATCTTCACCCCCCAATCCACCGGGGGGCTTTAAAACAGCCGGAGGTACTTAGGAATAGAAACTTTTACTTAAATTTATAGTTAAAAACCTGTAAATGATAAAAAACTACCTGATCCTTACACTAAGAAACCTGAAGTCGAACAAGGGATATTTCATAATTAATCTTCTGGGATTGACCATCGGCATAACTTCTTTTATCCTGATAACCTTATGGATAAAAGCAGAAACATCTTACGATAAATTTCATAAAAATGCGCGAAACATTTACAGGGTCGATTATCTTCTATATGAAGAAGGTATTCTGGAACAGCATTCTGCATCAGGATCGACCGGAGTCGGGAAAGAGATTAAAAACATGTTTCCTGAAGTTGAAGACTATACACGGTTTTATCGTACGGAAAGTCTGGTAAAATACGGCGATAAAACCTTTAAGGAGAGAAACATCCTGTATGCACAGTCATCTTTTTTTGATCTCTTTTCATTTCCTCTCCTGGACGGGAAGCCGGATTCCAGCCTTCTCGCTATAAATCATGCTGTAGTTACTGAAGAGACTGCCAGGAAATATTTCGGTAATGAAAATCCGATCGGAAAAATGATAACGCTCGACGGAGCAAGCGATTTTGAGGTGGCAGGAATTGTTAAATCTGTACCTGAAAACTCTCATTTTAAATTTGATATTCTGCTGTCATACGAAAATCTGATAAAGAGCTCGAGATACTGGGATAATTCCTGGGTGAGCGAAAGGATTTACTCTTATATTCTTCTGACGCCCGGGGCCGATGCGAAAGCATTAGAGGCCAAATTACCACAGATACCTGAAGCTTTTATCGGGAAATTTATGAAGGAAGCATTCTTCCTACTGGAATATAAGCTGGTAAAACTAACTGACATTCATTTGCAGTCGTCTGTCAATAACGAACTGGAGGTTAATGGCAATTACAGAAGTGTTGTCTCACTGGGTATTGTTGCTTTACTTGTACTGCTGATCGCGTTTGTAAATTATATCAACCTGGCCACATCAAGGTCAATTGAACGGGCTCATGAGGTTGGCATCCGGAAAGTAACGGGAGCATCAAAACGGGACCTTATTTTCCAGTTCCTGACAGAGTCGGCATTGTTAAACCTGATTGCCTTGATTATCAGCATTACAGGTGTTCTTCTTTTGCTTCCGTTTTTTAAGCAGGTTATGCAAAGCCCGCTTCAGGTTGATTACTTAATGGTATTGCTTCTCTTCATTTTTCTTCTGGTTTCAGGATCGTTGTTCACCGGTCTGCTTCCTGCGATATACATTTCACGTTTTGCTCCCGGCCTCGTTTTGAAAGGTAAAAATCCAACAGAAGCCGGATGGATAAGCCTCCTGAAAAACTATCTTGTGGTTTTCCAGTTCACCGTCTCAATAATTTTGATTATTGGCACAATCACTATTTACCGCCAGGTTAATTTTATGCGCAATCATGACCTCGGATTTAACATGGAAGGATTAATAGTCCTTGATGGTCCGAGAATACTGAGGGCAAATACGTATGAATCATACATGAACACCCTCGAATCATTTAAAAATGAAATAGTAGCTCTGTCAGGGGTGAGCAGCATAACAGCTTCATCAAATGTTCCCGGAACCGAAATTAAAAACTCACGCGTTTTCGGGATCCCGGTTGAGGGACGTAACACAGAAAAAAGGATTGATGTATACTATATTGATAATCACTTTTTTGATACATACGGACTAAATTTACGTGCAGGGGATAATTATAATGCATCCATTGAAGAGGAATCAAATAAAATAATAATAAATGAATCTGCACTCCCCTATTTTGGTTTTGAAGATGCAGTAAGTACTATAGGAAAAATCCTGAGAGGAGGCAAACAGGAGGTCACAATAAAAGCCATTGTAAATGATTTTAATCAGCAATCGCTCAAACAATTACCCAGTCCGATCGCATTTTTCAATCAGCCGGCAAATACCTTTTACACAATCAAAGTCAATATGACAGGTATAGATCAGCTTTTGCCGGAATTGGAGAAGATCTGGACTTCACATTACCCCGGAAATCCATTCGCCTATTTTTTCCTGGACGATTTTTACAACGAACAATACCGTGCAGACCAGCGTTTCAGCGGATTATTCCTGGCAAGTTCGATACTGGCAATAATCATTGCATGCCTGGGGCTGTCGGGGTTATCCGCCTATGCTATCACACGGCGCACCAAGGAGGTCGGCATCCGAAAAACGAATGGCGCAAGGATTCTTCAGGTTATGATCTTGTTGAATAAAGATTTTGTGAAATGGGTTGGGATCGCATTTGTAATAGCTGTCCCTGTTGCCTGGATTGTTATGAAAAAATGGCTGGAGAATTACCCTTACAGGATAGAGCTTAGCTGGTGGATTTTTGCACTTGCAGGGGTAATTGCCGTAGCTATAGCTTTGATAACTGTAAGCTGGCAAAGCTGGAGGGCAGCAATGAGGAATCCGGTGGAGGCTTTGCGTTATGAATAAAATACCTCTTAAAATTTCTCAAACACAACAATATCTTTCAGCGGTTTCCTCTTCTCCGAATGTCTCTCACTATCAACAGTATCATCCGGATAACCTAAAGGAAGAATAACAACCGGTTCCACATAGTCAGGCAAGTTCAGAACTTCGGATAATTTGGGCTTGTTGAAATTACATATCCAGCAGGTGGCAAGTCCGATGCTTGTGGCAGCCAGGGTGATATGGTCCGCAGCTATGGCAGCATCAATATCTGCGGAATCCTTTCCGTCACCTCTTTTCCACGATCTGGAATGATCTGAACAAATAACAATGTACATCGGTGCGGTTCTGAACCATTCGCGGGAGTAACATGCCCAAAGATTTTCGATGTTCTCACTCCTGACCACTATAAAAAACCATGGCTGGTAATTGGCAGCTGACGGAGCAACGCGGGCGGCTTCAAGAACAAAATCAAGCTTATTATCTTCCACACTCTGCTGCTTATACTTTCGGGATGAATAGCGCACTTTGGCCAGTTGAAGAAAGTCCATTGATGTAGTTTATTAAGTAATTACTGGATTTCATTTCCCCCCTGGGGGGAATTCAGAGGGGGTATATTATTTGGCAGATTTGCTATGAGGTATATACGAAATGGGGCCATTATTTTCCGGTATGAAATTCTTGTAGTGCTCAAACCTTTCAAGAACCTCCATTACAAATGCAACTGATTCCCTGCCCTTGAAATAGCCGTTCTTTACTACAATGTCGTTGTAATACTGAGGTTCTGATTTTTTCAATATCCATACAGCTACATTATCATCCCATTTCTGCGGATCCATACCATTTTTTTCAGCAAGTTTCATGGCATCAAGAACATGTCCGGGACCGGCATTATATGCTGCCAGAATGAATTTAGTCCTTTCATTTTCATCAGTTATCTTCGGGTCAAATATTTTATACAGCCAATTTATATACATGGCCCCGGCCTTAATATTGTCTGCAGGAGATGAAGTGATATCGATCCCGAAATGCTTACCTGTCTCAGGCATTATCTGCATCAGCCCGAATGCTCCTACCCTGGATATCACATCAGGCATAAACCTTGATTCCTGATAGATCAGAGAAGCGAGAAGACGCCAGTCCCAATTTATTGTTTCACTGTATTTCTTTATTAAATCGTCCCATTGAGAAACTTTTCCGGTGCTCAGTGCATAATAGTCGCTTTTCACAATTGCGTTCGAACGTGAGTTCTTAAAATATTTGGAGTAAAGAAGGGCAAATGTCTGTGTCTTCCTGAAATTTACGATCCATTGATCAAGTTCCTTCCTGAGCTTTTCCGAATTGGTTTTTCTTATTCCCCAGGCAAGGTTCTGCGGATAGCTTAATGGTGTCGCAACATCTATTCCCGGGAAATATGTGGCATTTACAGAGGCGAGATTTTCATCACAAACGGTATAGTTTATTTCGCCTTTGTCAACAAGCTGTACAAGCGCTTCTTCTTCAAAGGGCACTTCCACCACATTTATGGGCTGGCTGATCTCTTTTGAGAGCTGGCGGAGAAGCCCGGCATGCGAGGAACCCTTCCGGACATAAATGGTCTTATTTGCCAGGTCGGTATGTTTGCGTGTCAGCTTACTTTCGAGGGAAGAAAATGACATTGTTTGCCATTTATGAGGTTTTCGTTGAACAAGAACCTGCCTTGTGCTGTCTATAGGTTCTGTGAACCGGATCTCATCTTTTCGTGCCTGGGTCACTGTCAATCCCATAGCCAGAAGATCGACCTGGCCGGTTTTCAGCATCCTGAAGGCATTCTCAATGCTGTTTTCTGTAACAATCTCAATATCAACGCCAAGGTGATCAGAAAAGGCCTTTAAGAGCTCATAATGAAATCCCATCGGCTCACCCCTGTAAAGGAAATAGTTCGTTGAGTTGTAATCAGTGACTGCAACAAGCTTGCCCCTTGCCATGATTGAATCCAGATCAAAAGCAACTGAATCTTTTTTGTCCTTGTTTGTTGGATTTTCGGAACATGAACAAAACAGGGTCCCGATTATTGTCAGAAGAATAAGTAACTTTTTTGTCAAAAAATCTTGTTTTTGTTAACCATTAACTTATTAGTAGTCTGGCGAAGATACAACAATTTTTTCAATCATAAAAAGTCCAAGCAAGACCGTACCGGAACATCCTGATATTCATAGGGTATGTGGGAACCATGTAGTAATTGTAACCCATGAATCCCGAGTTGATATGATCGAACATAAGAAAGATCCTTGTTCTTCTGAGTTTTAGATTGAGGAAGACATTAATAAACGGATAATTTCCGGTTTGTACCTTATCCTGCCTGTAGAATCTCCCTGTTGATGGCATATAGGAATAGGGGTTGTACAGTGTATGATACAGTACTTCAGCTCCTATCTGGGTATTTAGCTGGCCGTTTGTCTTTTTAAAATTGAAAAGATGCTCGAAATAACCTGTTGCCCTTACGGTGGCAAGGGGAAGATCAAGGACCAAAGTATTACTGCTTTTCTGCACCAGCAGGTCTGTGCAAAGATGGAATTTCCATGCCCTGAGGTCTTTTCTTGCAAATAGTGACGCAACTGAAAGTCCTCCGGTATGCTGGGAAGGCAGTGCCAGCGTATCGAAATCCGTATAATTATCGATTATGGCATAATTGAACCTTAATTCCATATTGCGGGCAGGATAGGAGAAGCTGGTACCAAGGTCAATCCTGAATTCCTTATTCAGATTATTCTGCCATTCAAAATGGTTGCTTCCCCAGCGTTCAAACCAGAATGAGGGCTGCCTGCTAGTTATAGAACCATTGATCTTCCACGAAGCAACTCCTTTCTTCAAGCCGAACGATTTGGAAATAACTCCGTTAATGTTAAAATCGCCGAACCTGTAGCCACTCAGGAACAGTTCACCTGTTGCTATCCAGTAGAATTTATCTCCGATATTGTTATAAAGTTTCCCTATGAGTACGTTGTTGTGTTTGCGCCATACAGAAGTATCAGCCAGAAAAGCATCGTGAGTCGGAACTACCTGGCTGTATTTTAACAGTTCATTCCTGATCCCCACTCCACCTCCCAGCCTGAATTTACGGGTTTCATCAGTTGAAAAATCAAACCTGACAGTGTTTTTTATGCTCCTTGCGTACAGGGAGTCGAAGGTTTGGGTGGAGTCTGCATATACCGAAGTATAAAAACCCGATAAGGGTTCATCATCAGAATATGTCCGCCTGTTTCCATCGAGAATGAAGATATGAGAAAACGTACCACTCAGCTTGAAGGATCTGGAATCCCTTGCCTTTGTGCTGTCTGTCGTTACAGGCTGTTTACCGCCGACTGTGTAGCGCTGAACAAGCATAATGTTACTGTTTTTGAGGTAGCTTTTTGCTTTATCCAGACCGCCCAGATTGACTGCTACATTCCTGGGATCCAGTGTCTCCAGCTGGCTCTTTTCTTTGATACCTCCGTTTTCAATTGTGGTAAGGTTATTCAATCCGGCCGCAAAATAGGCTTTGTATCTGTCTCTTCTGTAAGAGCCAAAAAAAGTGAAATCCTTGTCATCAGCCCGCTGGTAGCTGTATTGACCCAGGTTGTAAACTATGTCATAGACAAGCCCGAAGTTCAGATATCTGTTCACATTCTGGGAATGCCTTATCCTGAATGTTTGCTCAGCCATTTCACGTGGTCCTCCCAATGTCCAGACAAGCTCGGTGAATGGTATCTGCGTATTCATAAAGGGGTATTTTTCAGGCTGGTACATAAGGGGATAGTAAAAATTGTACAGAAATTTATCAGGATCGGTTATCCTGTCAAAGAAATTTAACTGGTAGAATGGCAAGCCATAGCTTCCAAGAGTGGCATTCAGAGGAGAAAACTTGTCAGCCAGTCTGTACTGGTTAAAGAGAGAAAAAACGGTGTCAAAGGGTATTTTGACCTCTTCGGTGAAATCAGACGAGAGATTCCACTGTTCAATGATCTTCGGCTTAATGGTATCCTGCTTCTGGGCACATAAACCCGACGAAAAGCCAATTATCAGTAATATCGCAATATTTCGCCTCATCAGCCGCAAATATAGGAAAAATGGAGGAGTATGAATAAAGGTCTGGAAAAACAGTAAACAGGTCGCACCTACGGAGCTCTCATATCCATTTGTAATCCTACTGCTAATCGGGTAGGAAGCGGCTCACGCCGCTGTCCCCCCACACCACCCGGCATACGTCCTCGTACCAAGGCGGTTTCTATTAACTTTTACACCTTCATTCTCAGATATAAAGATTGTAACCCGTATTGGGCGAACCAATTGAGATTCATAGCTTGTCCGACAGCTGTCTTCTTTGACAAATGCCACCAGCCCTGTGAGTACATAACAACGTTCCAGCTTTTGCTTTCGGGGATAGCAAGACTACGAAGCAACTTAAAAATTGTGTAGCGTCTGCCACACTGCTTAAGCCGGTAGCATCT
>Ga0315294_10008560_pt1 | contig 11245 bp, 15 predicted proteins | sample YL17G13_40_MG_FD_203626 | JGI IMG/M metagenome (GOLD analysis project Ga0315294, IMG submission 203626) | Sediment microbial communities from Yellowstone Lake, YNP, Wyoming, USA - YL17G13_40 | ecosystem: Environmental > Aquatic > Freshwater > Lake > Sediment | place: USA: Wyoming | collected... | reverse complement strand
TTCCAGCTACGGCATTTGCAAGAATAGTGAGCACATCTTCTGAGACAGTATTTATATTTACGGGACCTTGTCCGTAAATAGTAATGAGGTCCTTAATCGTAGAGAATACCTCTTGCGCTTTTTCTTGAAAGTTTGCAACACCCTTATTTTTGTAAAAATATTCTAATATTACTAATAATTCCTCAGGTGTTTTAAGCTGCTTATTCTTAAAAATTTCATCTTCACTTCCACCCCCCATAGCTTCCGAATCATCATCTATATAGTCAACAATGGCATTTTTTAACCCTTCAGCATCGTCTTTGATTCCCCTTAATCCTCTAAATTCATCTGCAAAATTAAAAATTTCTTTTAACAGGTTTTGCCCAAGGGGCTCAATTCCATTTATATTGATTTTTCTTTCTTCGTCGGTTATGGTTACTGTAAATGTCTCGCCTGAACCCTGCTCAATCTCTACGTTTTCAAACAAAGATTTACCTGTAGAATCGCCTCCTGTGTTCCAGGTTTCATTAAGCGCATCGTAGTTGGGAGTGGAGTCTCTTTCCAATTCTACAATTGCCCGGTTTATCCCTGCCTTGGCTAAATAAATAGCCTTAAGTCTGTTTTTTTGATATTTGCTCAGGTATAAAGCCATAGAGACCTGACGGCCAATGCTGATTGCCAATATCGTAAGAATTGCTAAAATCCAAAGGCTAATAATTAATGCCTGGGATTTTTCTTTTTTATACATTATTTTCACCCTGCCAAGGGTAAATAGACAGTGCGTTGGAAATTTGATTCTGTTTTACCTTTTACGGTTAAATTTATTTTTACTGCCGCGGGTAATTTTACCTTGTCATCCCAGGCGCCCTTCTCTTTTAAAGAATTATTCGTAGGGTCATCAGGGTCAATATAAAAATAAGTAAAAATTACTTCTATATTATCAGCCATTTCTTCGGACTTTGTCTCTGATTCATTGTTTAAGGCGTCTTGGTTTATCCGGCATAAGCGCATCAGTTTATTTCCTTCTAATGCGTAAGAAACAAAGGCGTAATCTTGCACCGTCTTATCTTCTTGATAGGAATCAACCAATGCCAGGAAACTAATTTGTTTATTTTCTCCTTCAAACTTTGTCTCATTTGCCGAATAAACAAAAGAATTCCTCAGGTCAAGATTTATGCGCCCTAAAATCTGCCCTGCAGCTTGATAGGTATCAATGGCCTCTTCAATATTCCGGTAACCAAATATTCCTGTATGGAAAGCCGAGTATATAGTTAACATTACTACTATAAATATCGATGAGGCAATAAGTAATTCAACAAGGGTAAAGGCTTTAGTTTTCTGCATCATCTTAGATATGTATTTAAGCTTAAACTTTCTTCTCGGTTTGCCCTGGCCCAAGTTATATTAAAGTTTAATTTAGATAAATTTAAATCGGGATCGAGATTGAGAGTATAGCTCCATCGAAACTTATTGTTTTCGATTCCTCCTGCCGGTTCTATGCTTGTAAGATTCTGTTTTTCTTTTTTAAATTCTAATTCCTGCATTTTATCTTCTGCTAAGAATACTGCATTGATGATATCGCAGGATAAGCCAGTCATACGGGCAGAATAGGAAAAGGCTTCTAAAACAACCACGATTCCTATGGACAATATAGCCACGGTAATTATTAATTCTAATAGCGAAAAGGCGTTATTCTTGGGATTGGATTTTAACACCGCCGAATACTCCCCTTGTGGTTAGAGCAATGCTTTGATTGTCGAAACCGCATAAATTTATCGTTACCTTATCAATGTTACCATCGGGATAAAAAATAATTTGTTCTTGCTCAGTTTCTATTCTTATTTGGGCAGGTATTTTATATGTCTTTAAGCGATTTTCTTCGCCTTTTATTTTCGCCCAATATTCCCGGTTATCATTATCAATATTTAAGTAAATAATTTTCCCTTCTACAATAGAGCGCTGGCGCAGATAATTCATCGAGGCCTGTAATTCCCGAGAAAAGCCGTTTAATTGTAGGTCATTAAATGTATTTCTAAAACGAGGCAGGGAAACGCCGATTAAGATGCCGATGATAACAATGACTAAGATTAACTCTATAAAAGTTATTGCGCGCAGTTGACGCATAGCGCAATCACCAGTTGCCGATGTCATCGCTGTCGCTTTCTAAACCATTAGGCCCGGCAGAATATAAATCGTAATCGCTATTATGCTCACCCGGCGTTTTATAAAGGTAGGGTTTTCCCCAGGGGTCTTTGGGGTCTTTTTTCAGGTATGGCCCTTTCCAGTTTGGCAAAGAAGCGGGATTTGTGCGTAAGGCCGCTAATCCCTCTTCACTGGAAGGAAAACGGCCATTATGCAGTTCAAACATATCTAATGCCATGGAGACAGTTGCGATATCTGCATTAGCTCTGGCAATTCTTGCCTCTTGCGAGCGGCCGACCAGGCGCGGCATTACCATTGCGGCAAGTATGCCAATGATGATTACCACCAGCATTAGTTCGATTAGGGTGAAACCTTTTGTGTATTGCGTATTGCGCCTTGCCTGCCTGAGCAGGTGAGGTATTGCGTATTGCGTCTTAAACATTTTTTTTCCTCCTGTGTCATCTTACGATTAAATTAATCTGGAATATTGGCAACAGCATTGATAATACGATGAAACCGACAATTACGCCCATGACTAAAATTATGGTTGGCTCTAAGAGCCGGGTCAATGTCTTTAAATCCCGGTCCACCTCCCGTTCGTAGTCATCGGCAATGCGTAGAAGCGCCCGCTCCAGGTTTCCGCTTTCTTCTCCCACGGTTACAATATTAGTTACAAATACCGGAAATAATTTTGATTCATTGAGGCAGCGGGAAAAACTTAAACCGCCGGCTATCTGGTCTTTAAAATTCTCTGCCTCTAATTTTAAGAGCTGGTTTTCTAAAATTGAGATGGATATATCCAAAGAAGAAATAATGGTTATACCGTTTGAGAGTAACAAAGATAGCGTGCGCATCAGCCGGCTAATCTCCGTCTTTAAAACCATCTTGCCCAATAACGGTAATTTAAGTCTAAATCTATCCAGCCAAAATTTACCTTGCGGATTATAGCGTAGCCGCTGCCAGAAAAATATAGATACAGAAATGGTTAACAGCATAAACCACCAATAATTGCGCAAGACAGCTGATATGTTAATCAATATTTTCGTCGGTAAAGGTAAAACCTGCCCCATATCCTCAAACATACTTACCAGCCGCGGAATGACAAAACCCAAAAGGACAATCACGGTTAAAATGCTTACCGCAACAATAAAAGCCGGATAGGTTAATGCCGCGCGGATAGAGTTTTTAAATTCCTCTTCTTTTTCTAAAAAATCGGCTAAGCGCTTTAAGACTTGCTCCAAATTGCCTCCCACCTCTCCCGAGCGTATCAGAGAAATATAAAGGCTAGAAAATAGCTGCGGGTGGATGCTTAAACTCTCAGATAAGGATTTACCGTCCTTTATTTTAGCGGTGATATCGTTTAATATTGCTCTTAAATATTTATTGGGGGTCTGGTTTGATATTATATTGAGGCCGTTTAAAATATTAACCCCGGATTCGATAAGACTGGATAATTGGCGAGTAAATATTAGTATATCCCGCTTGGAAACCTTTCGAAAACGCCAGAGTTCATGTTTATATAAGGTGAGGTCCTCGGCTTGGACAGAGAGTGGAAAATAACCTATTTTAACCAGTTTGTTTATAGCATCCTGCTTTGATTCTGCCTCAATATCTCCCTGGATAGTCTGATGGGGTTCGGTTTTTGCGGTATAAATAAACTTGGGCATTGCGCGTATTAGGTTTCGGGTAATTCTTCCTGCTGGGTTACGCGCACAACTTCTGTATAAGTGGTAAGGCCTTTCAGGACTTTTTGCAGGCCGTCCTGACGCAGCGTGCGCATACCTTGGGATACAGCTTTTTGTTTTATCTGCTGGCTGGAGGCACGACTTAAAATTAGTTCCCTAATCGGTTCGGTGATAGTTAAAATTTCGTATATGCCGGTTCTGCCTCGGTATCCGGTAAACCTACACTCTTCACAGCCCTTTCCTTGATAGAGTTCTAAATTTTCCGCGTCAAACTGTATATCCTTGCTCATTTGGCCTAATATTTCCTGTTTTGATTTTAGGGGAATTTTGCATTTGGAGCAGATGAGCCTCACTAATCTCTGGGCAACTAAACACTCTAAAGACGAGGATACTAAAAATGGTTCAATACCCATATCCAAAAGCCGGGTGACTGCACCACTAGCGTCATTTGTATGTAGCGTGGAAAAAACCAGATGCCCGGTTAATGCCGCCCGTATCGCGATTTCCGCGGTCTCATAATCCCTTACTTCCCCCACCATCATTACATCTGGGTCATGCCTTAAGATATGGCGCAGGCCCGTGGCGAAGTTAAGCCCGATTTTAGGAATTACCTGAATTTGATTTACGCCCCTTAGTTGATACTCAATGGGGTCTTCGATAGTAATAATTTTTACCGCGCTGGAATTTATCCGCGCCAAAGCCGCATATAAGGTCGTAGATTTACCTGAACCAGTGGGACCAGTGGTAAATATAATCCCATGTGGTTTTTTAATTACGCTCTCAATAATCTTTAAGTCCTCGGCAAGCAAACCTAATTTTTCTAATTCTAGGAAAAACTGCGGGCTTAATATTCTGATATGCACTGACTCCCCAAAGGCAGTGGGTATTATGGAGATGCGCAGATCCAGTTCTTGTTCAATAACTTTTATCTTTATCCTCCCGTCTTGGGGCAGACGGTGTTCAGCGATATTTAGATGTGCCATAATCTTAATGCGCGAGACAATCGCAGAATGAAAATATTTTATGGTTTCGGGTATGTTTATATCGTAAAGCACGCCGTCGATTCTGAATCTGGTGCGCAGCTCGTCTTGAAAGGGCTCAAGATGCACATCCGTTGCCCGCTCTTTAATCGCCTCGGATAATATCTGATTTACGAATTTTATAATCGAGGCATCTTCCGCTAAGACCTCTAAGTCTTCGGCTTTTTCTATCTCCATTCTTAACTCTTCGTCGGGAGATTTCTGGGCAATAATCCTTTCCAATGTCTCAGCGCCTACCCCGTAATATTTACGGATAGCCTCTTGTATTTCTAATTCAGAAGCTAACACTGCTTTTACCTCCCAGCCCAAGAGTAATCGTATATCATCAAGTGTGCGGATATCCAAGGGGTCGGTCATGGCGATAATCAAACAATTGTCTTTAAAATCTAAGGGAATAATTTTATAGTGGCTGGCAAATTTTGCCGGCACCTTCTGGATAACTACAGGCGCTATCTCCCTGTCTTTCACTTTTACATAAGGGATATTCAGTTGGTGGGAAAGCACGCTGAATATTTTGTCTTCCGGCGCCAGGCCTAACTTGACTAGCGTAGTGCAGATAAAATTACCGGTTTTCTTTTGTTCGCGCAGGCCGGTTTCTAATTGCTCGGCGGTAATTACTCCTTTATCAATCAGCGCCTGGCCAATAAGAATATCATCCCTGGTAGGCATAACCTTTCCTTTTAAACAAATTATACTTTATTTATGAAATCTGTATCCTTGATCATTAAGACTTCCTTTTTCTCGATACTAATATAGAAACGTCAATTTTATCTTGCTTACGCTTTAAACTTTTCTTATTTTTTATTAATTCATTAATCCCTATGAAAAATATTTTTTGCTTTCCGTAGACGCCGACAGCTCTATTTTTCCATACCTCTTCAAAAGTACAACCTTCTATAGAGGTCATTAAGTCGACTCTGACCGGTTCGTATCCCAGTTGAACAATTTTCCCTTCTCGGCTAAAATCTTTCTCGGTCAAATCCAAGCTTTTAAATCCAAATTCGCCTAGCGATTTTATTATCTTAAAGGCGTTTTCCTTGTCTGGTTCTACCAACATATCTAAATCTTTTGTAAATCTTGGCGTTGCATAAAAGGCAAACGCATATGCACCAACAATGCAATATTTCACTTTATTTTTATTGAATAATTTTAACAACTCTTCGAAGTCTTTTTCCGATTTCATTTTTTGGCCCCTTAAATTTAAGATAGATCTCTCTCAAGAGTTGCATCGTATTGATTCTATGTAACCTTGACATTTTCATATAGTAAGCATAATCAAACTTTGCAACTTCCTTAAATGAATTTGCTTTATTCACCCATATTTTTTTCATAGCTATATTATACCCTATAAATATATTTCTAGCAACTAAGAGTTTCATTAACCAGCGAACAAACGGGGTCTTCTGGCCATAAAAAATCCCTCCTTCCACTATCAATAGATGTAAAAGGAGGGTAAATCTAACTTAAAAAACAGAACCGTCCCCTATTTCCTGTAAATCTGCGCATTTTTGAATGATCTCATTCATCTCTTGTCCTGTCTTTACGCGGCTGGATAGTTCTCTTAATCTCATTACCTTGCGGAATCCCCTGGTATACCGGCTGAAGAACTTGCGGAAAATTGCTACGCCGTTTCTCCCGCCGTAAAAATCAACGCACATACCCAGATGCTCAATCATCACCCGGGCGACCTGCTGCGGGGTGGGCCTATCCATAATTTTTCCGCTCTTGATAAATTCCGTTATCTCTCGGAATATCCAGGGATTACCCAATGCGCCCCTGGCAATAATGACAGCGTCACAGCCGGTTTCATCGAACATCTTTTTGGCAAGCTCCGGGCTTAAAATATCGCCGCTGGCAATCACCGGAATTTTTAATGCCTTTTTGACTTCCTTGATGGTGCGATAATCCACTGTACCGCTATACCCCTGGGCCCTGGTCCTGCCGTGGATAAAAATCCCGGACACGCCCGCATCCTGGCAGCTTGACGCCACTTCTGTAGCGTTCACGCTATCCTTATCCCAGCCGGAGCGGATTTTTACGGTCACCGGAACCTTGGCTTTTTTCACCACAATCTTTAAAATCCTGCTTAATTTCCCGGGGTCTTTAAGCAGGCCTGAGCCTTCGCCGCGGCGCACCACTTTTTTTGCCGGACAGGCAGCATTAAAATCCAGGATATCAAATTCGTATTCATTAATCACATCCATTGCCCTTTGCACAAATTTTGCTTTACAGCCCAGAAGTTGCACTCCCAGGGGCCGCTCATCTTTATGGGAAAAAAGCATTTTTTGCGTGCGCTTACTTTTATAGCTGACAGATTGGGAATTAACCATCTCCACAAAAGCCAGCTCGCAACCAAACCTACGGTTGAGCATCCGGAAAGGAAAGTCGGTCACTCCCGCCATAGGCGCAAGAATAAGATTGGATTTCAGTTTTAATGTGCCAATCTCTAACATATTACCGATATTATACCTTCTAAACAAAAAATCCCAAGCGAAATCATCGGGGGACTGACCATTCTTTATTCCTATCGGGTCCTGCCAAAATAAGAACCCCAAGCCTTTTGAGCTTGGGATTCTTAAAAATTACCGTCCCCTATTTTCCACTTTCTATCTTAAGCGAGGTACGGTCTCCTAATTAAGATGGAAAGTATCTGGTATTTTTTATACAAGCAAGGCCTCCACAACAGCTTTCGGATTAGTTTCTGCTACTTTGAGTAACGCCAGCGCAGCACCTTCTGGCCTTCTTCTGCCTTGTTCCCAATTCTGTAAAGTATCGATACTAACCCCTAATATATGGGCAAATTCGGCTTGAGATACATGAAGTTTTCTACGTATATTTGTTACAATTATTGGATGAAACTTAAAAATTCTACTAGGCTTTATTCTACCAGCATGTATTTTTCTAGCCTGATCGATACTTGTTAACAAGTCTTTAAAATCCTTGTTTTTCATATCACTCCCTCCTTCACGTACTCAATTAGCATTTTCATCTGTTCCTTCGTTAAATCTTCTTGTTCTGATTTCTTGAAGGGGAACAGCATATATAATTTTTCATCTTGTGTATACCAATAATATATAACTCGTAATCCACCTCTTTTTCCTCTACCGGAAATAGCCCATCGCAATTTCCTTAAACCTCGACCTCCTGGAATAAGTGCGCCTGCTTTAGGGTTAATTACTAGTTCCCTTTGTAATTCGCTATACTCATCATCAGAAAGAACTTCGTTAATCTTCTTGGTAAAAATAGGAGTTTCAATAATCTCCACTTTCTCTTCTCGCAATTAAAGTATACGCCATTGGCGTATAAATGTCAAGTTTTATTTTTCAAAATTTTGGTTTCACACTGCCACTCGTCATAGTCAAATGCCACTGCATAGCAGCGCGCAACCTCTTTTGCGTCAAACTTAACTAAAAATCCCCCTTCGGCCATATAGTCCCTCCTCTTGCTCAAAAGGCCTGCCTGCCGGCAGGCAGGTACACTGTCTATCTTAGGGTGGAGACACTTTCTCGATTAGATTGGAAAACGTCTGGAGCTTCGTGGAGCTTCGTGGAGCTTCGTGCGGAAGGTGTCTGGTTATCCTGAAGACACACGTCAGCCATCCTTCTGCGGCATGTGGTATAATTTATGTAATTCATCCTTGGCCTGTTCTAAAACCTTTTTCTGGCCGGAAGCCAAATTTTTCCCTGCGCGGTTTATATAAAAATTTAACATCGACATGGCTGAGGCAAAAGGCGCAGCCTTACGCCTTGTGCTTTTTTCAGCAGATTTTTTTAACGAAAGAGCAATCCTTCGCGGGCTCTTCCAGGTAAATACGCCTTCGTCTAAATCCAGCGCATTGCTCCCCTTTGTCACCGCATCCGACCACAAATTAACTTTCATGCTTATACCTCCCCTGGTTTTTATTTCTCTGCGTAACCTACGGGGATAATGTAAAGAGTATGGCAATCTGCTGAAAGTCCGAGAATTTTATCTGCCTCTTTATCGTTAAAAGCGCCTACAGGCAGAGAACCTAAGCCCAAGGCTACAGCCTGTAAATGAATATTCTGGGCGATATGGCCTGCCTCTATATGCATATACCTTATTCCCCGCTCGCCATATTTGCCGGTTATGCGGCTGGGTACGCCACAGATAACTATATCAACTGCCGCATCCCTGACTGAGGCCTGGCCTAAAGCAGCGGCGGATAAATCCCTCCTTAAGTCTTTATCAGAAAGAACTTCTAATTTATGGCCTTCCGGAAGATAACGAAAAAGGCCGTCTTTACTCAAAAGATAAAGCTCTATCGGATAAAGCGCGCCTGCAGACGGCGCAGTACGTAGATTATGGCCGCCGGTTTTTGCAGTTATGCCTTGCCCAGCCCACAATAGCTGAGAGATCTGTTCTTCGCTCAAATCTTTTGCAACAAAATTCCTTACTGAGCGCCTTTTTGCAATCGCCTCTTCTAAAGAAACTTCGCTTTTAGTCTTTGGTTGCGCTAGTTGGATATCCTTCGCCTTTGCCATCGCCACCTCCTTACTACTTCCCACCAACAAACACAAAATCGCTATAAATAATAATACGTGTCTTCTCATAAAAAGTACATCCTCTATCTTGAACTGGGAACACTGTCCCGATTGGAGCGGAAAGTGTCTACTATTTCCCTATTTCCTATTTCTGATAAAGCAAGCTACAATATGCTTCAAATCAACCCACTTAGGCGAAATTGCCAGACTCAAGTTAGAAAATCATTGAGCTAAAAATTTCAATAACTCTTTATCCTCAAAAACTTTATTTAAGGCATCGGTTAAAGCTTGATTTACTACCTTTGTATTCGTTTCCTGAGAGCCCACAAAAAAGCTCCGAATCTGTTTTTGGCTACGATAGGTTCTCTCATAAGTTTTCCCAGAGGGCTGATTGGCAATAACCTTTACCACAGCTGTCCCAACATTTCCTCCTGTCCAAAGACCCATTACAGTAGTGTAGGCTAAAGATCGCAGTTCTGCTTTTACCAAAAGATTTGATTCGTTTTCTCCTACCAGTTCAAATCCCTTATCGTGCAGCCCCTTTATAAAAGCATCCCTTATAACTTCAACTAAATCCTGGTCAGTGCTTATCTTTCCGCCAGGAAAGTATTGTAATCCACGCTTACCTATAAGCTGTTCATCCCGATCATCCACTACACGCAATGCAACCTTCTTTCCCTGTCCAATATTTTCTTGTGCTATGCTAACTTGAGGTGTAACGCGTAAGTTTTGATCTATATATGCACATCCAGTCAAAAATAATACTGGTAATACTAGAGCTGCAATCATCAATTTTGCTTTCATTGCCCCCCCTTTCTTGGGTATCGGTAAACCAAAAAAGCAACTCTCCTTTTTAGAGAGTTGCCCTTTAAATTTAACCCTAATTTTTCCTCATCTTCCCACTTCCTTGTGATTGTTATTATTCTATACCTTTACTGCCCTAAAGTAAACCGTTTTATATCTACTATAATAGACGTAAGAAGTGGGGAAATCTAACAGGAAATTTAATGTTATTATTTATGTTGACTTGTAGATTTAAAGTTATAAAATTAATCCATAGAGGGATAATATGGCTGATAAACCCAAATCAATAGTATTTATAGACGCTTCTAATTATCATTATGGACTTCGGAAACTCGGGTGGTGCATAGATTACAAGAAGTTTGTTGATTGGCTGAAGCAGGAACGTGAAATAGTAAATATTTTTTACTATGGGAGCAGCCATTCAGAAAAATCATTCTTTATTTCCCATCCCGAATACAATAACAATGAACAATCGGTAAAATTTCTCTTGCTTGAAGAATATAGGAATGATAGAAAAAAATTTCTAAAAGTACTAAAGAGTCTGAATATAATCGTTAGAGAGAAACCAATATGGTGTGTTTATGATAACACGGAGGGTAAGTATAAATTAAAATCTAATTCCGATGTAGAATTAACTGTGGATGCCTTAGATAGAATTAACGATTATAATGAAATTGTATTATGTAGTGGAGATGGGGATTTTGCAAGATTAATTCGTTATTTAAAAAATAAGGGGAAGATTACCACGATAATATCAATTAAAGAGAGGACATCTTCAGTATTAGCAAAGGCTGCTAATAACCTAATTTATCTGAACTCATTAAGGCAAGAAATTGAATTTATATCCCCCAAAAACACAGAAAGCTCTACTTGCGTAGAGCCTCCGTATTCGCCATCCTAAGATGGCTTTAGACCTGTAATTAAAGTATAATAGCTGAATCCTCGCCTGTCAAGCTTTTATTTTAGCTAGTAATGCAAGGATTATTTCGCACTTTCATATTGAAGCATCCTCTTGGGTTGTTGAATTGGCCTTAGGTTTGTATGTTTAATAAGGCCGAATATCCAAAGGTTAAGGCTGCGCTCGTTCTTAAAA
>Ga0315294_10008557_pt1 | contig 11246 bp, 9 predicted proteins | sample YL17G13_40_MG_FD_203626 | JGI IMG/M metagenome (GOLD analysis project Ga0315294, IMG submission 203626) | Sediment microbial communities from Yellowstone Lake, YNP, Wyoming, USA - YL17G13_40 | ecosystem: Environmental > Aquatic > Freshwater > Lake > Sediment | place: USA: Wyoming | collected... | reverse complement strand
GACCTGGAACCAGGTGCAACGTGACGCGGGACTTCGTGGTAATGAGAACAGACTTTTCACGGGCGCGTTGGGTCAGTATCGTGGGGTAGTTGTGTATTCCTACGGTGGGGATCAAACGGGTCGTGGAACGTTCCTTCGTCCTGAGATCAAAGTATTGGCACAGTCTGTTTCTGGTGCGGCTGTTACCTTTGCTGCTGCGAGTGTGCGTAGTGCGGCTATCCAGTATTTTGATGACGGTGCAACGAAGTACGTTCAAACGGCTGCTGCAACGGGTGTTGCTACTGCTATCACGATGGATAGCGGTGATTTTAGTACAAAGATGGATGAATCGGATATTGCCAATATGTACAAACTTGGCACTCATACTCACGGTCAGTTTGAGGCGGGTGATATTATCACTGCTGAGAACTATCACGCCAAAGCTATTGGATTTGGTGCGGAAGTGGCTGCTCGCGTGTGGGGAAAGTATCCTACCAAAGTTACTCAGACTGATGACTATGGCTTTGTGCAAGGTCTTGGGTTTGAGGCGGTCTTTGGACAGAAGTGCATTCAGGACAAAGCAACTAACGCTCCTAACCATGTGGTTATGAAGCATTATTGCAAAGCTCCTTTTGTAATTTAAGGTTTGACTACCTACCAAAGGTAGAATAGTCTCGGAAGGGGTGGGCAACCACCCCTTCTGTTTTTAACTAAAATTTATTGGAGGTTACCATGCAGGATGTGATTTACATTGTCAATGAACTGGGAGATTACTTTAAAGTAACCTATAAGGGTAAATCGTATATCTTTCTTGCAGGCAAACCTGTACGGATTGACTATTCGGAAGATCCCAGTATACTGTCCTACCTGCTCCAATTTGTTACGCTGCGGGTTGTGACGGTAAAAGAGTTGGATGAGACAGTAACAGGAATGAAAAATCAAGGAGTGAAAAATGAAAAAAGTTATCGTTACGATCCTAATTCTAAGCCTAAGTCTAATTAGTCTACCTCTTTTTGCTGCATCAATGAGCAGCGCAGGTGGGTGGATCTCAGGTTCAAATGTTGAGACAGAAACAAACCTGGGTGGTAGGTCACACCTTTACTTATATAATGGCGGGGCCAACACTGCAACTATTAAATTAGGGTACGGAGAAGCCGTAACTGCCGTTGCTGGAACTGATTTTTCTTTGGATTTAGGTCAGAGTATAACCATTGACTCAGAAGGACTTGCCGTATTGAGTACAATTTGTGGAACTGGGAATACAGCGTCAGTAAAGTATATTGCTTGGGATTAACAATTATGGGTACAGTTGTACCCAAAAAAGGTACACGGGTGAAAGCATGAGCCTCTTTATTAAAAGAAACTTTATCGTGGGTGAGTTAAAGTATGGAAAGAGACAGGACAAAGAACCTATCTTACTACAACCTGTTATAGTAAGGGTGGAGAAACCCAAAAAGAAGGGAAACCTTCTATCTAAGCTATGGCCTTTTGGAAGGAAAAAATAACATGAAGTTACCAGGAACGCAGTTATCGGTTAACTCTACAGCAGCGGAAGTGAAGATCAGCCTTCCACACTTGATGCTTACCAATGATGGCACCAGTACAATCTATCTGGTTATCGAACAAGGGGAGGACTACTCTTACACGCCTACGGCTGATGCTACTACTTACTTTCCTTTGGCTGCTGGCGAAAGTCTCATACTAGATGGCTCATCCAAGTTTACAGCCGTCCATTATGTTTGTGACACAGGTGAAACATCTTTTCTTCGTTATCTTGCGTGGAGGTAATAGATTATGAAACTTTTTAAGGTACTCGCCTCACTAGGTATGGCTAGTATTTTAGCAATACCACTATGCTTTGGATCTTCCTTTACCAAACCTTCAGCGAGTATTTCTGACGAGGCATACGGGACAAACTGGGACGGATCGACGACTAAAGGGGCATCTAGGAATGCACTGTATGACGTTATCTCTACATTAGGTGGAGGTCACGTTGCTGTCACGGTTAACACCAGTGCGGCATATCTCTTGTCTATCACAGGACAGGATCTTCGTACCAACACCACGCGAACTAATCTTTGGGACTCAGCATACGCTTATGGTAATCACGCAACCGCAGGTTATCTTACAACGTATACAGAGGGTGACTATGTATATGGTAACTCAGCCGCCTCCAATGTAACCAATAGTGGTATTGCAAATTGGAATAGCGCGTATGCGTGGGGCAACCATGCAATACCAGGCTACCTAACATCCTATACGGAACATGATTATACGTTTGGTAATTCAGCGGCGGTAAATGTTACCAACAGTGGCATCTCAAACTGGAATACGGCCTATTCCTATGGTAACCATGCAGCTATAGGATATCTAACAGCATACAGCGAAACTGATCCGGTCTATGGCGCTGCTGCTGCCTCCAATGTAACTAACTCTGGAATAACAAACTGGAACACAGCCTACGCTTATGGCAACCACGCAAGCGCAGGGTATCTTACTGCGTACAGTGAAACCGACCCCGTGTATGGGGCCGCTGCCGCAAGTAACGTAACAAGTAGTGGAATAACTAATTGGAACCTCGCGTACTCTTGGGGGAATCATGCAATACCAGGCTACCTAACATCCTACACCGAAGGTGACTATGTGTATGGTAACTCCGCTGCAAGTAACGTGACGAACAGTGGAATTAGCAATTGGAATACCGCTTACGCTTATGGGAACCACCAGGCTGCGGGATACCTGAAGAATATCGTGGAGGATGTTACACCTCAACTTGGTGCAAACCTTGATCTTAATAGTTTTTACATTGGTGGATTAGTAATTGGAACGGATGTACAGGCGTATGATTCTGACCTTACGGATATAGCTGACAGGTCTACCGCTGTGCAGTATACATTTGGTAATGTGGTAGTGGATGATGAAGCGTATAGTGCTACTGGTTGGGATGGCATAACTAATGTACCCACCAAGAATGCTGTTCGTGATAAGATTGAGGCTTTGCCAGGTGGACATGCGGCTGTAACTTTAAACGCAAATGCTGACTTCTTACTGGCATTATCTACTCAGGAACTTACCGTTAATACGACCAGAACTGGACTTTGGGATCTTGCCTACGCTTATGGTAATCATGCTGTCGCAGGGTATCTGACTTCGTACACAGAAGGTGATTATGTGTACGGTAATTCAGCGGCATCAAACGTAACTAATAGCGGGATTACAAACTGGAATCTGGCATATTCCTGGGGTAATCATGCAGCCGTTGGGTATATTGAAGATGAGTCTGATCCGGTGTATGCAGCTTCCAATGCAGCCAATCTCACATTGATAGGGTACTGGAATAGCGCATACGCATGGGGAAACCATGCTGCTGTTGGCTACCTAACTACGTTCAATGAACTTGATCCAGACTTTGACGCTTCAGTGGCGGCGAATATTGACGCACTGGATGTTGGTAACTGGGATCTAGCAGTTGCCTGGGGCAATCATGCAGCCGTAGGATATGTAAAAACTGAGAGCGACCCCGTATATGCTGCCTCAAATGCAGCAAACTTGACACTAATTAGCTATTGGAATGCTGCGTATGCTTATGGCAATCACGCTGCTGCTGGGTATGTAGAGGATGAGAGTGACCCAGTTTATGCTGCTTCTAACGCGGCTAACCTAACTTTAATCGGATATTGGAATACTGCGTATGCTTATGGTAACCATGCGGCACAGAACTACTATGACAAGGATGTAGACACATCTTACAATGTGGCAATTTCAGCCGCAGGAAACATAGCCTCAACAAATGTGGGTTATGCTCTGAATGAACTTGACATGGAAAAAGCACTTGGTACGCACGACCACTCAGGTGTGTATGAGCCTGCGGGAGTTACGGGTTTTGAGGTCACAATTACGCCAGCAGGTAATATTGCATCTGGAAATGTGGGCTATGCTTTAAACGAGTTAGATATGGAAAAGGCAACGGTAGCGCACGCGCACGTAGGAGCAGAGATTAGTGGCTTGGATGTTTCGGATGATCTTAACCTAGCGGCTGGTAGAAGTTTAACTATGTCGGGGGACTCTGTAGAGGCAGATGCAGAACTGTACACGGATACCAAGTGCATCTGGATTGAAAGTCCGGTAGCAACGGATGACCTTAAAAGTATTTGGTTTGCTAAATCAGCATGTACCTTAACCAGTGTGTGGTGTGAATCAGACCAAACGGCAACAGTTTCGTTGTGGGTAGATGATGGCAGTCCTGCCGTGATAGATGGCACAAATATGACTTGTGATGCTACGCCACCGGAAGATACGTCACTTGATGGTGATGCTACGATGGCATCAGGAGATCGTCTGGACTTGGATATATACTCTGTGGCAAGTACACCGACATGGGTATCTATCTGCTGGACGTATACCAACGATGATTAAACTATGTAAGAAGGGCGTAATAGCATTTATATTATGTATGCTATTTATATGCCCTCTGGTATTTGCGGCATCTACAGCAACACAGTATGATACTGATACGAAGTTGATGCTGCACATGGATGGTGCAGATTTAGGTACTACTTTTACAGATAGTTCGTCCGGTGCTAAAACTGGTACAGCAAAAGGTAATGCCTATACTGAAACATCCATTAAAGAATTTGGTACAGCATCAGGAAATTTTGATGGCACTGGAGACTATGTTACTTTCAGTGACAGCACTGACTGGGACTTAGGCACAGGCGCATTTACCATAGACTTTTGGTATAAGTCATCAGACAGTGCAGGAATTGAAGGATTGTTTGGACAAGCAGTAGATGGAACGAACTTTTGGGGAATGTCCTGCGCTTTTAATGACGGAGAGTGCTATATCCGGTACTACAATGCTGGTGCAGCAGACGTTAGTACCACGTTTACAGTAACGCAGGATACGAATTGGCACCACTGGGCCGTAACAAAAAGTGGAACTAGCATTCGATTGTTTAAGGATGGCGGTCTACTGGGAACTGATCCAGATAAGAGTAACTTTGGCACATTGGCTGCAAATTTTGATGTTGGGCGTTGCTCACACCTGTCGTCAGAAGTTCTGTACGGTACAACGGGTCAGATAGACGAATTTCGTTTTGTAAAAGGAACGGCAGTATGGACGGCTAATTTTACGCCACCCACAGCAGCCTATACCGCTGTATCTGTACGGTCAAGAGTAAGGACGGTTCAATGAGTAAAAAAGATTCTACAATTAAAGAACGGTTAGCGATACTTGAAACGCTGCTAACGAATCATTTACACCACCATGACATTTATTTAAAGGGCGTACTTATACCTATAGGTCTTATGGTTCTTGTTATGTTCTTAAAATCATTCATCCCAGATATCGCATGGGCATTTCAACTTATACGTTAAAAGGAGCAAAAAGTGAAATCAGTACAATACTATCTTGACTACATGGCCCAACGGTATGGGGTAGCAGACTACTCTAAACTGGAAACACAGCACCTTTCTTTGTTTAAAAAGTACCTGGCCTCTGCAATTGAGGAATGGGAAAATGAAGGCAACATGGACTATTTAAAGCACATGGGCATGTATAAGACCAGGGCAAAGCATACCGGAACGGTTACTGCCAACCTTGGAGTATATACAGTCACCCTGTCTGCTGCCTCTGATATTTACGCTGTCGGCTGTGATCTTCAGATAGCGGATAAAACGTACATCATTACACAGATGAACAGTACGACATCTTTTGATATCTTTCCTGCTTTTATGGATGCCAACACCACTACCGCTACTTTTGAACTGCGGTATAATCGGTTTCCGGTACCGCCTTTCTTTAAGCGGGTACTGAATCGCAGGATGTACCAATTTGAGCAAATTAGTAGTATCCGTCTTATTGACGAGAGGGACTTCACATTTGTGAGTAAGTCTAACAGTCCAGCCGATCCGCAGTGGTTTCAGATTAAGCACACGGCAAGGCAGGATGGTTTCTCCGGTACTGGCACAATCTCCGGTGACACGGTAACAGTAACGGTAGGCACCTTAACGCAGGAGATGGCAGGATTCCCATTTAGAACTGCAAGTTTACAAGAGACTTACTTTATCAGGAGCATTACTAACTCCACAACGGCTGTATTGGATAGAGCAGTTTCTACCAATGTGGCAGTAGCGGAAGCGTTTGTTATTATCCCAGCAGGTACGATGTTCTTTGAGCTTTACCCACATCCTGATGAAAGTAAACAAATTGTGTATGACTACCTGGCTACAGAGTCAAACAAACAGGCATTAGCGGAGATTATTCTAGCGCCACAGATTGTCATGGAGTCTATCCTAGATGTCAGCCTATCCAAGTTTGAGGATGATAGTGCAGCCTCTAGGCAGGAACTTAGGCAGGCATCTGCTGTGCAGAAAGACTTGTCAAAGAAAAAGAACGTCACGGATTATGTCCCGTCTGTGGGGTATTTTGGAAAAGATGACAGAGGCTATCCTTCCGCATCGGTGGAGGATTACGGAGGTTTAGGCGGTCGGAATTATCGTGGTGGCAGTCTGAGAGATCGGAGAGATCGTTAACATGCCTGATGGACTTGGAAAATATGATACGCAGGATATTGAGTCCTTTGGTGGGTTTACAACCGACACAGAGCATAAGTCTGATTTTCCTGACACTGGCACTCCTTACACGAAGAACTTTGTTATGGAGAATGGCTCACTAGAGATACGAAAAGGGTTGTTACGAGTTAATACTACGGCCTATGCAGGTGACGTTTTATTCTTGGTTCCCTACAAAGATAGAGATAATGTAAGTCGTTTATTTTACGGAAAGGTCTAAAATGGCTCCTACGATAGCAGAACTTACGGTAGTCGCATCGAAGCGGTATAGGGCGGTGATAGCAGAAAGACTATGCTATCTTACGGACGGTCTTAGCTTACCCAAGATGCACGATGGTACAACCCTTGTAAACTGGGGTTTATATGCGCCAATTACCGCGCCTGCGGCAGCGGCCTCATCCTCTGGCGCAACGTCATTAGATGCCTGCGAAACTTTGTGGACTCCGGTATCAACAGTGCTAGAAGATTGTGAAGATACCTGGACGTTATCCTCTGCACTACCCGCTGGAACAGAGGCACTTTGTTTGACATCAGCTGATGCAAAAGTTGGAAGTAAGTCGGCATTACTGCTGATTGGGGCCACAGTTGAGCCTATTGATAACTACACTAAACTCATGCTGCATTGTAATGGGGTTGACGGTTCAACATCCTTTATCGACAGCTCTGCAAGTGCTAATGTGGTTTCTGCTGTCGGAGATGCACAAATAGATACAGCCCAATCCAAGTTTGGCGGGGGATCTTGTCTTTTGGATGGTACAGGTGATTCCTTAACTATGCCAGCAAGTGATAACTGGGACTTCGGAACTGGGGATTTTAGAATTGGCATTTTTGTACGCTTTAGCGCTTTAGGCGGTAGCCAAGCAGACCTATTTGATACTGGAAACGGAGGTGTACTTCTTCGTGCAGCTAATCCTGGGACAGACTCATGGAGGCTAATTGTCAATAATGCCTACGCCGATGGGGGTGCTTTTTCGCTGGGGGTTGTTGCTACGGGTGTATGGTATTATCTTGAGGTCAACCGTACTGGAACGGATCTCCGTGTCACTAACGGAGGGGTCAGCAAACTTTGGATAGCTAACTCTGACAATATTGTATCAACAGGTGTTTTAACACTTGGTTCTAGTAGTGCTGCAACTCCAATTGCAGGCTGGATTGACGAAGTGCGTATTGACAAGGGAGTTTCCAGGCATTCAGTGTTTCCATTTATCCCTCCTGATGATGAAGCGGGTGATGCTCTTACATTACAGAATGATCCAGAGGGCATTACCGGAATTGCGGCAACGGAAGATATTACACCAGTAGACCTTTCATCTTACTGGGGTTTAGAGTTTTGGGTTCAGTCAGCAAAGACACTTTCAGACGGTGACTTAAGTTTAGTCCTTTGTGATACGGCGGCTGGAGTAGCGGAGTTAGAACGCTTTAACCTCCCTGCTTTAAATGCGTATGAGTGGACGAAAGTGCGGTATCAATTTCAATCTGCTGGAGTCTTAACTTCAGTGGCTAGTCTTGCCCTTGCAATTAATAGAGACAAGGGCATGAATGCAATCTACCTGGATGATATACGGGCTATCCGGTGTAAGATTACACTTGACACGGAGAATAGGGTAGAAGGAAATAGCTCTGTAAAGATTGAAATACCAGGAGGCGTTCCTGCAAGTACGTTAGTAGCGTATAAGGCCGTTGGAAGTACGAATATGGCATCTGATACGGTAGCACTTATGGCCTTTAGGTGCAATAAATTTCTTGGTTACCAGGCACTTCAGTATCTTCTTGATGATACTGCCGCTTGTGCAACTCCACTTGAGTCTCTTTACATTACTGCTGACCTTGCCGCTGATACATGGCATCAGTTAAGCCTCACCCTCGCTGTTCCAGCGAGTGACACTGCAATTATAAGTGAGGGCATTAAAGTTATCAATAAGCAAGCAGCGCCCATGATTATATGGCTTGATGATATCCGCAGAGCCACGGCAGTAGCGGGTAATCAAACAGGAAGGTACTACACCTGGGTATCATTTTATAGCACAAAGTATGATCGTGAATCGGATCTTAGCTTAATCAGTAATGTAGTGGACTGTCAAGGACAGGCAATTAGCCTATCCTCTATTCCTGTATCAACCGATACGCAGGTTGACGCGAGAAGGATCTACAGATCGCTGGCAGGTGGTACAGTCCCTTACTTGGAAAAGACAATATTGGATAATGCCACGACTACTACGGTACTTACAATGACCGATGCAGCATTGGGCTTAAAGAGAAGGCACCCATCTGGTGAGGCAGGGTCAGGCTCTTACGCGCCCCCCTACGCTTCACCCTATGCTATTGGCTATCGTAATACAATCATAACCGGAGGATCAATACCGTATGAGATTGGAACGGCAGCGGTCGTTAACGGATCTGCTACTGTTACGATTACTACGGGTGTGGTTAATGACAGTATGATAGGAAAGGAATTTAGGGTAAATGCAATTGCTCAAAAGTATCTTGTTGAGTCTGTTACTGTCGCTGGCAACACTCTTACAATTCGTCCTATTGACAATTTGGTTTCTGGGGTATATAAAGGGACTTCTAATCCAACTGCTACTTACCAAATTGTTGGAGATGAAAGTGCAATTCACACATCATTCATAGATGATGATAATGTAGCGCGGTTTCACGGCTTTCCAGCGGAGTTGGTGCAGACGATACCGGAAGGCAAACCAGGGGATAAGATAATGGGCCTAGGTTTGACAGGAGATGCTTTTATCGTTTGTAAGCAATTTTCTACTCACGTTGGTGAAGGTACTTACGCCCCCTGGTCTATGAGCAAAATATCGGATGCACTTGGTTGTGCATCACAGGACACAATGGTGCAGGATGAAAAGGGTAGTGCACTATGGCTTGCAGGAGAGCAGGGTATTGTTTCTTGTGACGGGTTTACTCCAGCATTAATCAGTGACGGCATACTCCAACTCTTTGATGGCTCACACGATCTTGGCTTTAATACGGCAAAATATGCAAATGCCCACGCTGTTTATGACATACAGAAGCATTGGTTGTGGATGTTTCTTACTTCAAAGACTGCGACAGAGAATGATGTGGTGCTGGTTCTTGACAGGTCTGATACTAACCCTGAGAAATGGAAATGGTACTACTTTACTGGGATTAGCGCTAAGTCCTCTTGCATTGTTTATGATGATACTGGTATAGCTAGTATTTACATTGGTGACTATGACGGTTTTATCTCTATACTTAATGCAGGGTATAACGATGGTATACAAAGTGGTACACTATCTGGAACGCCCACCGGAGGCACACCGATTGACCTTATTGATACGGGTGCTTCTTTTGCTACAACGGGTAGCGGCCTTAAGGCCATGAGTCTCGTTCTTTATGATACCGTGAATAAATCGTTTGAGAAAAGAAAAATTCTTTCGAATACCGGAACGGTTATCACGATTGAGAACACGGCGGCATGGGTAGAGCGTGCAGCAAGAGCTGGTGGAACAGAAACTTATATTGCTGCCATGATTGAATTTAATGGTAAGTTATACGGAAGTTCTGCTCAGAATGGCTCATTGTGGGAATGGAGTGGTACGGCATGGGTTGTCAAAGCACCAAAACTAGGACTTAATGGTGGCGTTATGTGCCTATGCATTTATAATAATGAGCTATATGGAGGCACTTCACCTTATACTAATTTGTATAAATGGAATGGTGTAAACGCTTGGATAAATGTTGCACCAAGTTTTCCAGGTGAAGCGTGTTATGGCATAGCAGTACTTAATAACAAAATATATGGAAGTACCACTGGTGGTAGGCTTTTGGAGTGGGATGGTGTTAGCAATTGGATAGCTCGCGCTCCATCACCAGCAGTAGGAACAAGTTGCACCTGTTTGACTGTGTTTAATGGTAAATTATATGCCTTTGGTGATCCCAATGCCAAACTTTATGAATGGGATGGGGTTAGTGCGTGGGTGGCTAAGACTGTTAGTATTGGTAGTGCTACAGGATGGAGTCTTTGTGAATTTAATGGTAAACTTTATGGTGGAGTAGGCTGGGCGGGTGGAGCGCAACTTTACGAATGGAATGGAGTAAATGCTTGGGTATTAAGAGCAAATCCCCTACCAGGCCAAACCCAACTTAAGACTCTACTGGTTTATCGCGGAAGTTTATACGGTGGATCTAATGGCACCGCAAGATTGGGTAGGTGGGATAACGTGAGTGCTTTTGTTGACGTTGCAGGTCAACCAGGGGCAGAGACAAGTTTATACGGCGCAGCGGTATTTAATAATAAATTATATGTGGGAACTTCACCCAATGCAAAACTTTATGAGTATGACGTTTCATCTGGATTTGCAGTAAACCCATCCTCGGCGTATCGGTATTTTGTCGGCTCTTACGAACTTGACTGGAAGTCAAAGAACTTTCAATTTGCCAGAGCAACGGATAAGAATATGCTACACGACTTAGTAATGAACCACCAAGACGCAGCAGTAAGTCAGAATCTTAGAATCAGGGTGTCTAAGAATCTTGGTAAAGAAGCTATTGCAAACCAAGAGATTGATATGACGAATGGGGAAGAAGCGGTACTGCTTATTCGGCAAAGAGTGCAGCAAGCACAGATCAGGATTAACGGCTATAGCCAGAATCAGGCATTAGAGATCAACACACTTGGATTACGGTTTGCAAAGAAGGGTATCCGGTAATGCTCA
>Ga0315294_10008556_pt1 | contig 11247 bp, 11 predicted proteins | sample YL17G13_40_MG_FD_203626 | JGI IMG/M metagenome (GOLD analysis project Ga0315294, IMG submission 203626) | Sediment microbial communities from Yellowstone Lake, YNP, Wyoming, USA - YL17G13_40 | ecosystem: Environmental > Aquatic > Freshwater > Lake > Sediment | place: USA: Wyoming | collected... | reverse complement strand
GTTGTTGTTTCTTAACACCCAGTTGTCCCCATTGTCCCCACTTCTCCAACACTCCACTTGCCCAGTAAGTGTATCCTTCCCAAGTAGGTATACAAATCCCCCCATTTCTACCATCGACTGGCATGCTACGTTGGGGGCTGGCGTGGTTGTAGCTGCCAACCACACCAACAGAGGGGATAGCCTATAGATTCCGTTTATCGCATCTGCTGCAAGCAACCACCCCCCAGACGTTTCAAGGAGGTCAAAAATCTGTCCTGCGGGAGCAGTCGTACTTAGGCCCCATGCTAAATACTGCCACCCGCTTTGCCCCCCGCTCGCCTCAGCGCACTGCCCTACCCCAGGGGGGTTGCCGAAACAGAACGGCTTGCGCTCGATCTCCAGCGACCACTCTGGAAAAGCCGCACTGCACAGCTTCGTCCAAAAGGTGTCCGTTCCGTGCGGGTTTCCGTCGGAGGTCGCCCGGTAGTTTACCACCTGCATGAAGCGCGGGTTATCCTCCCCTACCGCCTGGTCCTCGATCCACACCAGCCCCCCGTCGAGTGCCTTCAGCAGTAGGCGGCGGATGTTCTGCGTGTCGCGGATCAAGTCGTTGGGGGTCTCGTTGTGGACAGTGAGAAGGAACGTCTCGGTGACGTTGCCGAACTTGTACGATACCAGGTTGCGCCCATCTGATAGGGGTGAGTCGGCGTATATCCCACCGTCTTTAGGTTCCGTTACCGCCGGCGTCCAGCTTTGGCAGTAGAACCCGCTGCGAGAGTTCAAAAGGTCTACGGTCGTCACGCCGTCGGTGATTATTAGGGTCTGGAACGGCCCCGGATCTGTGTACATCATCCCCTCCTCAATTCTCTGCGCACGGCGCCGACCGCCTCTTGGTTGCGTCTCGCCAGGTCAGCGTTCCCGTAGATGTAGGTAGGCCCCATGTTCAGGACAACCGACCGGCTGTTGTTTGGGCTGTTGGTCACGAAACTCCCCCCGCCGGCCCCGCCTGAGTACGGCATGGGCTGCATCTGCGAGATGGCCGTGTTGAACGCTGGCAGGCGCATCGCCGAAAGTTCTGACATTGCCCGCCCGATCCCGGTCAACCCGCGCTCGAGTGGCGACGGGCTGTTGCCGAGAAACGGCAGCAGGGCGGAGATGTCAAGCGAGTTTAGAACGTCGGCGAATGTTTGAAGCGATAAGGTCATGGTGTCGAGGAACTTACCAATGTTCTCTAACCCAGTAGAAAGCGGGTTTATAGCCAGGTCAATGAAGTCCAGGAACGGTGGTAGGAATTTCTTGACCAGTATTCCTCCGAACGTACTCATAACGGTCTTGAACGTCTCTATACCAGGCAACAACCTGTCGTATATTACAACTGCTATCGCCTCCATCCCTTTGTGTACAATCGCAAGCTCCACGTTTCCAAGAGACTGTAGGAACGGAAGCAGGTCGTTCTTTACCACTAATCCCAAGTGTGTCAGATTTGGGCCGAACCGCGTCAATATCTCTGACGACAACCCGGACATGCTCCCGGTTACGTCTATGCTCAGAAGGTCAACGAATCGTAAAAATACCCCTTCGGCGTTCCCCCACCACTCCTCACCGATTCGTGAGACGTTATCCTTGAACAAGATGAACTGACCGTACAAACCATCTTTTCCAAGCGCCGGTCCGATGGTGTTGTTCCATGCGTCCGTAAGCGGCTGGAAAATGTAGGCCAACCGTTCCATGAGCATGGCCTTCGCTGAGTCTACCGCTTCGCTGATTCGCGTCGAGATGTCCCACGTCCCCGGCGTTATCCCGGTCATGGCGTCTGTCAGTTCTTGGACGGCGGAAGCCATGCCCCTGACCCCGGCGGCGGCCTTATCCCCACCCGCCTTCGTGTCCTCTGACGCTTTCGACAACTCGATCAGCTTTGCAATGAGCTTGTCCTGAAGCGCGATTCTGTCCTTGAGGACTTCCATGCCGTCTTTGGCGGCCTGCGCCTCTTTGTCAGCAGATTCCGCTGCGGTCTCTTGGGCATTGATCTGCTTTAGCTTCGCGTCGAGTTGGGCTTGAGGAGCGCCAGCCCGCAGCATCGCGTTGTACTCCTCGGTGAGGGTGGTAACGCGGCGGCGGGCGGAAGCGGAACGGAGTTCCGCATCTCTCACGCGATCCTCGGATTTGGCAAGTTGCTCCTGAAGCCGTCCCAGGCGTGCGATCTCAGCGCCGAACGCGCCGGCGGCCCGCGTGATGTTCGCGTACACGTCCCCGCTGATTCCCCCTCCGCCAGCGATGCTGGCGGCGATCTGCTTGGAAATCGAGGAGAACTCCGTCCCGCTGAGGACCTGCTTGAGCGGCCCCTGTATCTTTTCGAGCAGGGAAAAGTCCCCCTCGGTGAACCCCTTCAGCAGCGAGGCCAGCCACGCCGTCCCCCACTTGCCCAGGTCGGGAGCCACCTTAGGGGGGGAGCCTGGGGCCAGCCAAAAAGACAACACCCCGCCGATTGCATTCATGGCCGCTACCAGAACAGTTGACGTTGCAGAGACGATGCCCTCGGCCAGGTTCGCCACGATCTCGAAACCAAAGCGCAGCATCTCTGCCGACGTGTTGCTCATTTCACCGATTACGCCGGCGCGAAAGTTGCCGATGAAGCCGGACAGGTATTCTAGTGCGGACGCAAACCCATCCGCAACGAGGGACGCCCCCGCCCCGATGTTGACCAGGATCGGGTACAATGCCCCACCCTCGGACACGGCGGCGGTGATGGACTCCACGAATCGCATGATCGCAATGATGACGGTAGCCCAGGCGGGCATGAGGGATTGCATGAGCGCGGCCTGCAGCTCTGGAATCACACGCCCGGTGAGGGAGCGCAGAGATTTGGTGGGTGATTCCATAGCCGCGCTGTACAGGTCGAGGAGAACCGCCCCGCGCTCCAGGACGGAATTGTACACGGCCTGCACCGATTCGTTCTCCGTCAACTGCTCGGCACTCTTTCCAAGCGTAGCAGCATATAACTCTTCAGCGCGGGTGGTGTCAACCATGAGTCCCAGGGTACGCAAGACGCGGGTGTTGCGGGTCGTGATACCATAGATCAAATCTTCCATCGCCTCAGAGGAGTCCATGTTCTTGAGGATGGCCGACCCCTGCGCAATGCGCACCAGGTCTGTTGACCTGGACAAGTCCAACTGGTTGCGGGTCATTTGCGCGACTGACCGGGCGGCGATGTCGTAACGGATACCCAGGTCGTTTATGTTTCCGACGGCTTGCGTGATCTCCTCACGGGATAGGCCCATCGAGCGACCTACCGCCAGCGCGGACAACTCCATCTCTTGGAAAGTCCCGGCCATGTACGCGCCCTGGACGAGGAAATTGCCAACAGCCGCAGCCGCTTGAGCTACAGCGGAGGCGATCTCTTTCATCGCGTCCCACAAGCCCTTCGCGGCGATCACTGCAACACCTATCCCGATTACCAAGCCAACGGGGCCTCCGAGAGCAGAGACGAGGGTACCAACCGTACCGGCTGCGCCAACCAATGGGCCGGTAAGCGTACTGGCAGCCTTACCAAAGTTGGCAGTAGAGGACGCGGCCTGCGGTAGGACGCCGGACATTTTAGAGAGAGCATCGGTTACGCCGTTAAGCGCGGCGGAAGAGCCGCCCACCTGCTGCGGCTTGCCCATGACTTGCAGAGTCTTCGCGTACTGGGTCTCTGCGCTTTTCAGGTCGGCATTGAACTTGCCCACTCCGGCGGCGATCAGTTCTACCCCAACCTTTTCCAGTCCGGCAAATGACGCTCCCATTCTCTATCGCGGCTCCTCTACCCGCACCCGCTCGTATAGGAACCTGGTCCGCTCCCCATCGTCAAGCGAGTCCCACTCCTGGCGAGTCGCTTCGATTCGGCGCAGGGCCAGCATTTCGTACTTGTCCCAGGGGGGCAACCGTTCCCACTCGGCGGAGGTCATGCGCTTCTCATCTCGCATCCTGGCTATCGCCAGAGATTCGCTACCCCACCAGTCAAGCTCCTTGCGTTTCCGATTCGCCAGCAGTCCCCGGACCTCCCGAACTGTCAGTCCGTCCGGCGCTCCCCATACGAGCGCGAAATGAGTCCTCCACGATGGACAACACCTCCGAGTCCTGCCCGCTGGCCCGACGTATCCTCGCCAGTACGGACACCGTGTCCATAAGCCCGTTCGCCCCGCTTCCAAATATGAACCCCGTGGCGAATAAAATCTTGCGCTCGTTTTCGTCTTCTGGAACGCAGCCGCCGTACCTCTCGACCTCAGCCGTCCACTTTTCGCGCAGCGAGTCGTCTACCACCCGTATGCCCTGGGTAATGACGATCTCGACTACCGCATTGTTTGACTTCGAGTCGAACCTTCTTCCAGCCGCTCCTCTTTCCCGGACGTACTCTCTCCAGGCTTCCTTGTCCTCTGCCGGCGTATCCTGGCGCGCTACCCAGTCCTCGTCAATGTCCTGGCTGATGGCTACACCGCCAGCGCCATGAATGACTCGTTGCGGGACGGCGGGGAACTCCCCATCCCGCTGCATCCTTGCCATGATGGATGCAGAGATAGCGTCGATCTTTCCCTGAATCGGCAAGCACTCGATCTCTACGCCCGTTGACGTGGTGTAGTAGATTGGCCCGGAAAGTTCGGCGATCAGTTTTTCAAATTCGCTTCCCAGGACGTGCGCCGATCCGTCCTTGCGCTTCGTTGCTCGTTTCTTTGTCATTCCTATCCCTCCATAGGATAAAGCCAACCCGATCCAAGCTGATGGAGGGTTCAGCCGGGACCAGGTTGGCAGTCTTCAAAATCAATCGGCCCTCCCCCGATTGGCCGCTTAGGACACGCCGCCGACGGGCAGGCCCTCCTCCACGAACACCATGGACGTTGCAGTGGACACCTCGCCTGCCGTGAAGAAGTGATTGTAGTTGTCGCACGGCAGGACCGCCACGCCGCCGGTATAGTTGAAGGCGGTCACGGCGTTGTTGGGGTCAAAGTACGCTTCCCAGTCCCAACCGCCATTTGTCGTTCTAAAGGTCACGACCAGGTTGGCCGTCCCGGTGTTCACAGCGCCACAGGTGTAGCCGCAGAACTCGTCGCGGAACTTGATGTCACCCAGGTTTTCGATTGTCCCGCCGGGAAAGTTGAGCGCGGCGTACAGTCGGGGCAGGTAGTCTACCCAGTTGCGCCCGCCGTCTGTCGTCCTGGACAGTTCCGCCAGCCCGGTGCCGGTGTTCTGCCCGCACAGCCACACCTTGAACTGGCTGTGGACGCTGACGCCGTTGTAGATCGAGTCCGCCGTCCCGGGGGCCGTCGGGGAGTTGTTCCAGTGCGTCCCGCCGTCCACGGTGTAGACCAGCAGTTGCACGTCTCCCCCGGCCCACCCGTGATTCTCGTCCACAAAGTCAATGCAGCGGATCGGCTCGTTGGCGGGGGACGTGATGACGGCCTGCTGAACCCAGGACGCCCCGGCGTTCACGGACTTGTAGATGCCGCCGGCGTTCGTTCCTAGCCACATGCGGGATTCTTTTGGTGCAAACAGCGCGTTACCCCAACTGACGAATTCCCCGTCCGGGGTTGGCAGGTCTGCACGGTGCCACGTCACCGCCTCGTCGTCAGTGTACCCAACCTCGGCTGGGTTTCCGGCGTCGGTCGTCCCTCGCGCAACTAGAACGCGGGACTGGCGGTTTCCCGTCATGAAACATTCGACGGCGCTGGTAGCCTCGGCGACCGCGAACGGCAAGGTGGCGGCGACGGTCCAGGTCTTGGCGGCGTCGTGGCTGAACCAGACGTTCGCCTTGATCGCAACGTCTCCATCCGTCACGGCCACCAGGTCGTTGCAGGCCAGCACTCGCGGGCCACAGGTGGTCGCGCACTGTGGAACGCCGCACGAGGAGATGTCGCGCAGTGGCTTGGCCTCGGTCAATCCGCGCGTGGTCACGAGCAGCGGCCAGTAGCGGGGTGCACCCGGCTCTGCTTTCAGGTCGAAAGACTGCATGGAGTCGGTAGCCCCGTCCCCAGCAGCGACGGCCCGCTTCATGAAATTGGTCGTCTTGGCGGCGGTAATGAAGGGGAATTTCAACACCTGTCCCCGCTTGTAGGTGAGGAAGATGTCCGCCGGTCCGTCGCACACGTCATGCGCGTAGAAGACGAACGGGCAGCGACCATCCAGGTACACTTCCAGCATCGTCTGGTTCTCCTGCAAGCGCGGCTCGATGGTTACGGTTGCATCGCTTGGCGCTCCCTGCGTTCGGTGCGCCACGACGTAACGGCCATTTTCGTCCAGGCACATGGACGTGGTAACGTCTCCGGGCGTCTCCCCGATCTCCGAGACGTTGGCGCACAGGAGGGGAACGGGTGGCTCCCCGGGGGCCTCTTGGATGAACACGGCCCCATGCTTGTCGGTCAAAAAGTTTGGCATTTTACTCCTTTCTCGTTTCGTACTCGCGGGCAGCCTGGTGAATCGTCCCGGCGTTCGGGACGTTGGCGGCCTCGTAGATTGCAACCATCACGCGGGAACCATTGCGGCTCACGTCGCCCGATTCCCATATACCCCGCGTGCGCAGCGCCTTCGCCAGGGGGACGACCATGCTGTCCTGAATGCGCCCGGCGAGCGCGGATTCCCAGTTCACCCCGAACGGCGCACCGGCCTCCAGGATGTCGGCGGGGCACAACCCATCTGCAATGGCGTCATGGGGAACGTAGGCGCGGCGGGCGTCGTCCTCTGTGCGCCACTCCACGAGGGCGCTTTTTCCCTGCGCCCGGATCACCTTGATGGGGATGGCGACCGGCGCACGCTTTGCGCGGGTCGGCGTAGGGCCGGCGGCGTCTGTTTTTATTTCGTCTTTTTCGTCTGTCACTTCGCTTTCCTCTTTCCGCGAGCAATCGCGTTTTTCATTTCGCGGGAAAACCAGGTTTTAGACCACCTGGCTATGGCGGATATGAACGGGCGGGCCTTCGTTCCCGGATGGTTGACCTCTGTTGCAAATATCGTTGGCCCACTCGACGTTCCCGGCCCCTTGTACCCAGGACCCGCCACAGTGGTATGTGGCTTGTAATTGGCGGGAAATGCCAATACCCCACCCTTTTTCTTTGGCCGTATCTTGTGCGGCTTCGTTCCCTGAGTCACCCAAATCCAGTACTTGGCGTTCTGGCCGGTCGCCCACACCCGGACAGTTATCCCGTCTTTTGTGACGAACTTTGCCGCCTTAAATTCAGGCGGGTGGTCCCACGGCGCGACGATGTTTTGATGGTACTTTAGCACACGCGGCTTGACCACATCGTCAATCGTCCGCTTTACCTCGTCGGCTATCAGCGTCCACTTTGGATTCCTGCTGGTGGCCTTCCGTATCGGCCTGAACAGAACGTCCGGCATTTTCCTCCCTGAACAGTTCCCTCGGCAGTCCGGGAACGTCGCGCACGTCGAAAAGTTGGCGGCTTCCGGCCCGCACTTCGTAATGGCAGCACGAGACCGACCCCACCCCCTGGTAGTCTGCCAGGGCGGTCAACAACTTGAACCCGACCTCGCCAGAAAACCTGTCCCCGGCCTTGCGTGTCCAGGCAAGCGATAGGGGGAGACCTCCCCCACCACCACCACCGCCGCCGTTTCAGCCCCAGGGGGATAACCAGCGCGGCCTGCGCAATTCGTGCGCCAGTGAAACCGCGTCGAAATCCATCACGGCGTCCTTGACCTCCGCCACGCATTGAAGCGTATGTTCCACTCGGAGAACTCGTTATAGTTGACCTCAGCAATGTCCAGGACCGGGTAGTCGCGCCCGGTTGCTCCCTGGCAGACGGTCAACTCGAGTTTGCGCAACTTTTCAAGTTCGCCGCTGGCAAACTCGTTGTATGACGCCCGCACTTCGTCTGACAGGTCCACACCGATGCAGGTGCAGTTGTAGAACGCCCCAGCCAGGAATACAGCGATCTGACCCAGGAACGCCTGCGCGTCGTCGCTTTTTGGGCAGTTCAACTGATTCGATGTGGCGAGGGCGGAAGATACCTTCGTTGACGTAAAGTTCAGGTACCCTTCGATGGTGGACCGCTGCTGCGCCGTAAGCGCGACGGCCCGGTAGTCGTCCCCAGTGTCCCACAGGTTGTCCGTCCCCCCAATGAGCGAGGCCGTCAGCGTGTTGTAGGTCACGGCGGCTATAGTTCCCTGGCTGTGGTCGGTCAGGTTGTAGACGACCATGCCGACGTTCGGTACAAACCCGGCCTTCTGGAACTGCGCTCCGTCGTCAAGCAGGGAGGTATCACCATCCCCGCCAGCGTGCTTTCCGGTCAGGACGGAAGCCGCACAAAAGAACTGTGCCCACTCCCACGCTTCGGCATACCTGGTGGTCATGTTAAAGTCCATCGGCGGGGTGGGTTGGAAGTCCCCACCCCGCCAGCAGGTCACTTGCCTACGATCCGCTCTGTGGCCCTGAACACGGCGGCGGCGAACGCCTTGTCCAGCCGCGTCTCTTCGTCTTGCTCGTTAACGATCTGGCGCAACTCGACGGCAGTCTTTGCCTCTTGCAGTCGTTTGATTACCTCTTCCACTTTTTACCTCCATTACGCCGGCGGCAGGATGGTCAAGCCATTGTCGCCGACCTCAGCCTCAGCAACGTCAGTGGCATGGTTCCCCAACCACACGTCGGCGGCCCCCCCAGCATACCCACCGACGATGGAGTAATCCCCGGGGAGATAGTTCCCGACGACGAGGTTGTCGTCCCCTGGGTTTCCGCCGACCGTCGTGTTGAGCACCTGCGTCATGCTGTAGGCGTACCCGGTCGGCTGGAACACGTTGCCGGAGATCGCCGACCCGTTGCACGGAAAGACCATCCCATTGTCACAGTCCCAAAAGATGTTCCTGGATACGTGGTTGCGGTAGGGGATAGCGAGGGGGGTGTCGTCGGCGAACAGCGGGATGGCCCCGCCGGGCGTGGCGTTGTGGAACAGTTGGAACAGGTTGTTGACGATCCACACGTCGTAAGCGCCGTGCGACAGGATGCCGTACAGCCCGACGGTCAGCCCGTCGAACAGGTTGTTCTGGATCACCGTGCGGATGGCGATGTCGTTTCCGGATCCGTCCGTGTGGTGAATCTCGATGCAGGCGGCGGCAGATGGCCCGTAGAAGTGGAAACCCTCCACGCGCCAGCCGACGGCGTTCAGGCTCAGGCATGGCTCGTCAACCGCAGCGCTTTCCCAGGCGGGGGAGTACGGGCCGTTCCCGCAACCCTGGATGGTCACGTAGGACCCGGTGTCGGGATAGTCGGGAGTGACCACACTCCCCACGATGGCGGACAGGACTTTGATCACGTCGTAGCTTTGCAGGTTGGGATTGTCCACCGCCGCTTGCAGTGTGCGGAACGGGCAGTTAAAGTCCAGCCCGTCGCTCTGGTCGGTCGCTGCGGGGTTGGACGGGTCCACGTAAAAGATCCGCCCCCGCCCCCATATCGTCTGCGGTGACGCCCTCGTCCCCAGCACGCCGAAGACGATGGAGTGTCCCGCTTGCAATCCTTGCTGAATCTGTGGAAACATGTTGGCCTTCTTACGAGCGCAGAACCGTGCGCTGGCGGGCGGGCTTCTGGCGCTTGGACACGACGACCGGCTTGGTGCTCAGGGCGGCGAGAAACGCCCGCGCCTTTTGCTCCTCAGCGAGGGGCCACAGGTGGGGGTCTTGCTTGCGCTCGGTGATGATATTCTCGGCGATCTCTTTGGTCATCCCCTTGTAGCCCAGGGCCAGGAGAGCCGCGTGCTCATCGCTCCCCACCCCTCCGCCAAACGCCTCCAGCGTCTTTTCGGTCATTCTCTGTACGTTCGCTGCGTGAGTCACTTGTGTCATGGTATCCTCCTTACCACGTTATGCGGTCGTGCCGTCGCTGTAATAGATGCCCAGGGGATTCGTCACCCCCACCAGGGCAGGGTCATCCCAGCCGCCAACGATGTCATTGACGTGGAAAACGATGTCTCCGGTGCGCGAGTCGCCCATCAAGAATGCGTCCGGTGCCGACCCGCTCATGATGCGGATGGTCGGCTGGTCCATGTAGACGACCGGGCCATCCCATCCCGTCATGCTAACGACGGTGATGGTATTGACGCTGCTGTCGGGGCCGGCGAACAGATACCAGGGGACGTTCGGGTTGGTGTACGTGATGTAGGGGTCAACGTGGACGTTCGACTGCGGCAGAAAGGTTGCCATCGTGTTGCCGCCAGGACCACCGTACTGAATCAGGTCGGCGAGGATGTCGCTGGCCTGGATTTGCAGGATAGGCGGAATGACCAGGTGCAGGTTGCGGAACGAGAGCGGGCGGCCCTGCGGGTCTACCCGACTCTGCATGGCCCCGACCGCGATGGTCAGGTTCGCCAGCGTCAGAGCACCGGTTCCGGCGAACACCGGGCCGAGGCCGGCCAGGGTCGCCTGGGTGACGGGGTTGTCGTACAGCGCCGAGACCCACTCGTCCTTCCACCACAGCGCGGCCTTCGCCATTTCGACCGGGAACTGCGTAAAGTATCCCAGGTCGTCGTTCTGGAAAGCCTGCCATGAGAAGTCAAATTGCTCGGCGTATTCTCCGACGCCATACTCGATCATGTCCTCGTGGACCTCTCCCGCCTCCGCGCCCTGTTTCTCCCCTCTCGGCTTCAACCCTCCCGGACGGCTCATGCGGAACCGCTGCACCGGGCGAAAATCAGGGGCGGTGTCGGGGGTGGTATACGCCTGCCACGTCCCGGCCAGAATTTGGTACTGGTCCAGGAACATGCGGCTGATGGGGGCGGAGAAGTAGTCGAAAAAGTGGGCAGTGGTCATGGTCTCGGCCAGTCTCGTCCCCATCCGCGTCCCGTCGCGCTCGATCTCGCGCAACAGGCCCAGGTGTGTGTCCAACTCGGCGTCCGAGCGGGCGGGAGAGTTCGCTTTTTCCCGGTCGGATTCGGACAGTCCGCGAAACTGCTCGTTCGCGTACTCTTGAATGAATTGTAAGATGTGTTGCATCTTTATCTTTCTCCTCTCTGTATGTGGTGCGCCTACGTCCCGCCAGCGCCGCGCTGGATGATGACGCAACGGACGGTCACGCCTTCCCCGGTGTTGCCCTTCGGGAAGGTGTCGTTAACGTCGTTGGACCTCCCGATGTGACCGAACGGGGGATTCGGAGCGCCGTCGCCGTTCTCGTCGGACAGGCTCAGGTGGCAGTCGTAGAATATGATTCCGGTGTCGTCATAGTAGACGGTATCGCCGACGTTGATCTCCCCCCAGGTGGCCTCTGCGCTCTGCCCGTTCCCGCCGGTGTAGGTCAGGACGTTGCGG
>Ga0315294_10008554_pt1 | contig 11248 bp, 12 predicted proteins | sample YL17G13_40_MG_FD_203626 | JGI IMG/M metagenome (GOLD analysis project Ga0315294, IMG submission 203626) | Sediment microbial communities from Yellowstone Lake, YNP, Wyoming, USA - YL17G13_40 | ecosystem: Environmental > Aquatic > Freshwater > Lake > Sediment | place: USA: Wyoming | collected... | reverse complement strand
ATTGTGCCGTGTGATTGCGTCTCTTGTTTTTCATGAATCTGTCTCCTGAACTTGTTATCGTCTCAGGCGACAAATCCACCTTAATTCACCTTAATTATGCGCCCAGTTTTTGGGGAGTATTATACAGGATGTCTCAGAATCTACTGCGGAGATCGAATGCATAGTAACGACGCGCGGCTTCGATGAACACATTAGCATCAAGAACATACATAGATTGTTCCATCGTTACGATCTCCCGATCCCAAGATAAGTCGCATAGAGATCGAATGTCTTTCCGTACAGCCCCGTCAGCCGATATGCTTCAGAGTAAAGGATTTTGCCTTCCTTAGCCGCTCTTATTACAGCACTAGCAAACCGATGTCCCACGCGTAGATTCTGGTTTGCATAGAAGTCACCACCATCCTTTCGACGGGCAGACTTACGACGCTCATCGTTTAGGTAGTCATGGTAGAACATCATAAATTCTTTTTTTGTAATCAGGTCCAAGTGCAAGGACCTAAGAGCGACAACCAGAGCACTTACCTTGAACTCTCTGGCAAGTAATTGAAAACGTTCGGGATTACTTCGGATGGAAGACCATATCCGTCGAATCTGTTGCTCCGGAACAAGAAACTCTGCTGCGACCTTGTTGCATGCCTGTTCCATAGGGTTGCTTGCCGGAGACATCTCACGCAGATCGAATGCGGCACTGCTTCCAAAGAACACATGTGCCAATTCATGCGCGAGTGTGAACATCTGTGCGGCTTTGCCGTCAGCGCCATTGACAAACACAAGCGGGGCTATGTTGTCCACCATAACAAAGCCGCGAAATTCTTCTGTATTGAGCTTACGATGAGTGTTGTTACCTACAATTCCGTTAACGATCACTACGATTCCTGCGTTTTCCATGGCCTCTCGAAGGACATGCAACGCTTCTGTCCAAGAGGGCTGTTGAGCAGCCCATCCCAGATCCAAATGGAGCGACTCCCTTATTTTTTGGCTAACTGATGCCGGTGGCTCATTCGGCCGCACGGAACGCACAAATGTTAGGGCTTCTATGCCTTGTTCAATCAGAAACTCACGTAACCAATCCTGCCGCCGTTGCATCGCATGAATGGTCTCAAGAAGATCAGGGCTGTGGCCGTAAGATGCCTCGTCTCCAAGTGTTCGGAAGTATGGTATGGGAAACTTTTCTTCAGGTGGTTCCTTGAGAAAGAAGAAGCCAAATGGTGTCAGAGTGGATTTAGCGAGCAACTCCAACTGCCGAAGCGTGGGTTGTATTTGACCATCAATCCATTGCCGCAGTCTCGGAAACTTACCTTCTAGATCTGCCAAGGTCAGACCAGAACGATCTAACGCCCAGTCCAATATTTTTTTATTAACAGCTACTCTGCTCATGTGCCTATTTCCTGCGTGATGTCGATACAAGTTGATAGCTTATTGCTAACGACTTTCTATTAGATTAAAGGTGTCGAACCCTAAAAATCTGGGGGCACCTTATTTATTTCCAATATAAAAAGTCCAATCCAACGAAAAGTTTCTGCTAAATTAACTATAAATCTTCACAAACGAGGTGTCAATTGTTAGTTTTGAGTTATGGAGGCGGGACCCGGCAAATCCGTGTTATTCTACAGTCAGCCGGTAAATACCTAAGGTATGCCCCTTCCCGGAAGGGATGCCTAAGGCAAAGGGGCGGCGGATGAGTAGCGGGCATTCACAGATACGAGTATCGAGAAATGACCGCTGCGAGTATGCCCTCCGGCTGACTAATCAGCGTCAATCTGCGTTAATCAGCGTCAAAAAAAGCTTAACAAAACTGGATTCCCGCTTGCGCGGGAATGACCCTCCTTCGCGTAAAGCTACGCAGGGCAGGCAAAAACCCCCGAATAAACCGCCTTCAGCGGTTAAAATTATGTGGCTAAACATAAAAATCCGCATCTCAAAAACCTGGCATAAAAATTCTCACCTCAAAAACTTCGACTGTTGGAGCACTCCATAAGTATATACGCATATACTTATATACTATCAGCCATCTTCTATTGTTTATCCGCCTGCGGCGGGCGAGTAGTTATCTGCGGGAAAATTTTAATTTCCTTGAACTATAATGCCGAAAGCAATATAATATAATTATGGGAAAGATAACATTTTCCTGGGACGACCTAAAGGCGGCGCAGAACCTCAAAAAACACGGCGTTTCCTTCAAAGACGCCTCAACGGTATTCTTTGATGAGAATGCCAAAGAGTTCTTTGACCCGGACCATTCGGCTGATGAAGACAGGTTTCTGATGCTGGGGTTTGACTGCCGACTGCGGCTGTTGGTTGTTTCATATTGCTTTGACAGGGAATTTAAGCAAATCAGGATTATTTCAGCAAGGAAGGCGACAACGAAGGAAAAAGGCGAATTTGCCAGAGGTGAACTATGAGAAAAGAATACGATTTTTCAAAACTGAAAGGCCGGCGGAATCCTTACGCGAATACCCTCAAAAAGCAGGTTACGCTGCGTCTTGGGGTCGATGTGATTGAGTATTTTAAGCAAATGGCACAAGAAACCGGCATCCCTTATCAAAACCTGGTAAATCTTTACCTGCGTCAGTGTGCCCATTCACACAAAAAGCTGACCGTTGCGTAGGCGAGTCACCCCGCCGTGAAACGGTAATAAGAAAACCCCCGAATAAATTCGGGGGCTAAATAAACAATTTCTTTGTGTCCTGGTGTCTTTGTGGCAATAATTAAAAACAGTGTTAATCAGTGTAAATCCGTGTCTAAAAAAACTCTGCGGTCTCAGCGTTCTCTGCGGTGAAAAAGCTTACGCCGAGAATTCGCGTTTGCGGGTATTAAGCTGCGCCTTCAGGCGGAGAAGGATTGATGAGTGCATTTGCGAAACCCGCGACTCCGACAAATCGAGCGTCGCGCCGATTTCCTTCATTGTCATTTCTTCGTAATAATACAAAACGACAATCAGCCGTTCGGCCCGTGTCAGGCCCTTCGTCAGGAGTTCCTTCAAGTCGCGTTTCTGTGCCTCGATAGGGGGGTCTTCGCTTTTGCGGTCCTTGATTATGTCGATTTCGCGGATGTCCTTCTCGCCTTCATCGTCGCCGTACTGGCTGTCGAGCGACACTATCCCCACCGCGTCCGCGTCCTGCTGCAGTCGTTCAAAATCCGTGATGTCCATATCCATCTCTTCCGCCAGCTCTTCCTTGCGGGGCTTCCGGCCGAGATGTGCTTCCAGCGATTGCTTGGCGCGAGACAACTGGTGCGCCCTGGCCCTGACCAATCTCGGCACCCAGTCCATACTGCGAAGCTCATCAAGAATTGAGCCGCGTATGCGGGGCGAGCAGTATGTCTCGAATTTCACCCCTCTGCCGGGGTCAAACGCGTCGATGGCGTCCATCAATCCGAAAGTGCCTGAGCTGATTAGGTCGTCCAGTTCCACCTTGCCCGGCAGTTTGGTATGCAGACGTTCCGCTGTGTATCGAACAAGATAGCGGTAGTGCTCCAGCAAAAGGTTGCGGTTCTGCTCATCGCGGGTTTTATGGAAATGTTCCCAGACGTGGTTGATATCGACCTGCCCCTGGCGAGCAGTTTCGGGCTGCTGATTGCTGGTCTTCACAAGATTCCTCCCTGAATTTTGTCCAAGATTAGCCATCTCGGTTTATGACCCTTAATAAGTCCTTATGATTTCACTGCCGAGTCCTATAATAACTTGACTATTTATTCGCCGACGATGAGTCGGCATCGTCTCGATATAATGCCGCTTATCCACGTCCTTTATCGGTTTTTTCGCCGGCGACTTTAGTTAAACCTCTCCGCGTCCCCGCCGTTTTGCTTGCCCCTCTGCTTCTTGCACCCCCCTGCTTCGCAAAAGCGAAGCTGCGGGGGCTGCGTCCGCCGAAGGCCCGGCTTCGACCGGCGAAGCCGAGGCGAGCGAGACCTCGCCAACTGGCGGGTCCGCCGATTCGCCGCGGCCGATATTCATTTTTCAGTCCTCGGGCCGTTTGCTGCTTTCTGCCCGGTTGTGGTTAATTGAAGCAACGTCCCGGACAGGATTCGTTCGTCTGTTTTTGTTTGAGCAAATCCACCGCTATCCGCTGATTTAGCGAATTTTCCAGCATTTTGATTATCTGGCGCCGCAGGTACTCGTCCCGGTTTTGTTCGAAAAGCATCCTTGCCTCTTCGTCGATTACCGGCGTTACCTCGAAGTCGCCATTTGCTCCGAACTTGACGTTCTTGCCGTCCTGAAGCACCAGCCGGTGGTTGCACGCGTGTTCCGCCAGCGCCTGCACAATCAACCTCGAAAACTCATCCACCGGCAAATCCTTGGGCGCAAAACCGAACGTGTGCATCGCGTTTATGTTTTGAATCAGGACTTTTTGTCTGCTCTGTGTGAAATCGATTATCTTGAGCAGAACCTCGGTGATATTATCCGTAGTCATTGTTGGCAGGTTCATATTCGACCTCCCTGACAACCTGCCCACATCCGGCATCGCATTTTGGCCGCTTCCCTGTCGCCTGACTTCCAACTCAGTCGAGTCGCGAAGAACGATGACCTTTTTCTCATCCCTGCACCTTTCGTTTACATCCCTGTTGGGCCTCGGCCTCTGTGCCGCAGGTCCGTTAATTATTTATTGGGCCGCCGTTTTCCTCCGGCCGCACCGTTTGTTCTTCTCTGCTTAATATCTTCCTTATCTCAAAAAGCGACTTCGTCTTCTTCATCTCCATAATCCGGCCCAATCGCTCGAAAACCGATTCGTCATACAGCCGATGTCCGCCCTGCGTCCACTCAGCTTCGCGTATTAATCCCATCGTTGTGTAGTTGTGGATTGTTTGCCTTGAAAAGGGGGTGTATCGAACCAGGTCGCCGATTCGATACAGCTTGACGGGCACTCTGAGCATCACACCTGTTGACCTTGTTCGCATTACCAATGGCTGCTCCTCCCGGTTTTATTACCGGCAGTTGTTAAAATGACTTTTACATTTTGTAAAATGTAAAAGACATTCTGCTTGGCGTCAAGGTTTTTTTAGCTTTTTTTGAAGTTTTTTTGGAATATTTTTGAATTCGTTTTCTGCCCAATCCGGTGTCCGATAATACTTAGTTTTCAATCACCGATTTGCTCGTGGAGATAGCTGTTTTCCACCTTATGTACCGCGGTCAGGCAGCCGATATAGCAAACACTATTAACCAGTAAGCATATAAGCATTATGGGACGACATTGCACCAAATCGAATGAGCACACCGAAACCGGCGCCCCCGTTGTTTCTCTTCTTGAGCAGATAACGCCGCTGGCCCGGCAGATAAACTGCTTAGATATCGAGCGTATCGGCACAATTTGCGTCCGAAAGATTCCCAAGCTTCTCGATGCCCGGCTTGCCTCCCTCTACATTCTTGACGACGCCGGCGATATGCTCCACCTCCAGAAAAATAACCACCCGTACCTCATCAACAAAATCGTTTCGCTGAATCAGAACCCGCCTTCGCCTATGGTCATCGCCGCGAAAAGCAAAAAGCTCATCCACATCAAAGATATCGATTCACCGAAAGAACTGTCCGTCAAAAAGTCGCAAAGGCCATACGCCGACAATTATGGGACGAAAAACTGCGTTATTGCCCCTCTTTTGTGCCAGGATAAAGTTGTGGGCGTGCTCAACTTATCCGATAAGTCCGGCGAACAGGGATTTACCCGCGATGACATTGCCTTAGTCGAGCTTGTCGGGCAGTTGGTCGGCGCGTCCATCGGCAATATCGCGATGTTCGAGCGAATCCAGCACCAGGCCAGTACCGACGGCCTCACCGGCTTAGTCAACCACAGGACGTTCTATGAGATTCTCGAAAAAGAGCTGTGGCGGTCGAAGCGATACGGCGAGCAGATTTCGCTGATTATGGTTGACGTCGATAATCTTAAGATGATAAACGACACTTTGGGCCACCGCGCCGGGGACTGCGTCATAAAGGAAATCAGCAACCGGATTCAGGAATCGATTCGCCAGATAGATACCGCCGCAAGATATGGCGGCGATGAGTTCGCGATTATCCTTCCCAATACATCGCTCGCCGATGCGGCCGTTGTCGCCGAGCGTATGGTCGGTGTTGTTGCTAACTCACCCGTTGTCTGGCGAAAAGAGGAAATTCCCATCTCCATAAGCGTGGGCCTGGGCCAGTATGACGCCGAGGACACGCCCGATGATATTGCCAGCAGGAGCGACAAGGCGCTCTATGCCGCTAAACAGGCCGGCAAAAACACCTTCAAAATCTCCCAGCCACATAAGAAATAGACATCAGACACCAGACCAAAGACCGGAGTCGGAACAAAGAACATCCAACGTCCAACATTGCACATTGAACGCAAGACACTGACCTGAGCCGGCCGCTTATTTATACCCCGCACCGCCAATTTCCGCGTTTTTCATACAGTTCATAAGTGCCTATTTCCTATGGGGTTATGCTATGCCTACTTCATTCAGATACAAGGATACCTTGTTAAAAATTTTCTACTAATTTGCCAATTTTTATCTTGACTGTCTGGTGATGGGGGGGGGTAATATGGTATAATAAAGCACAACGCACCCGAACCCCGATGTTGTCGGGGCTGCGGAGGCGATTAATGATAATGAGGAGAAATGCCAAAAGTCATTATTCGTAAAGGAGGTTAAAAATGAGAAGGGCTATTATAACAATCGGGGTAGCTGTGCCCTCTACTTTTCGCACTTCTGCATCACGCCAAAAAATGTTAAAAAGTGGATTGTATTTGGTATAATACACTTGTATTTGAAAGGATGGGATTATGAGAAATTTAATTCTATTAAAAGAGCGGAAAGGCGCAAAGAGAAAAATAACAATTGTTTCTTCAATTCTTTTTGCAATCGCATTGTTCCAATCAGCAGCATCAGCATATGATTATGTTTATATCGACGATGGTGCCAACCATGTGATTGGAGATGATACATTCCAAAATAGTTATATTGTATTGGATTATCATACCGCCAATAACCCAGGCACGCACTTTCAAATAGTCGATGGCGGCAATGTTTGGCAATTTAGTACTTATAACAATAGCACAATAACTGTTGATGGTGGTTCAATCAGTAATATGATTATTGGAAGTAGCAACAGCGAAATCGTGGTCGATGGCGGAACAGTTGGTACGATTTGGGCAGACGGTCATAGTTCCGTTACGGTAAATGGTGGTGCAATTAACGGATTTATTAGTGCATTCGGCAACGGTACAGCCGAAGTTCGCGGTGGTACGCTTTTGAATGCGATACAGGCTTGGAACAGCGGTAAAATATACCTCTACGGCAACAGCTTTAGTGTTGGCGGTATTGAATTGAGTTATGGCGATAGCCTTCAAGATTACGGAGTGATAGGCGGAGCGAATAATGCTAACTTGACTGGAACAATAACTGGTACACTTTTAGATGGCTCGTTACTGAATACTGAGTTCTTTCTACCATTGAATAATCCGGGTGGGGCCGACATTATTGTTGTTCCTGAACCAGCAACTATTACTCTTCTGCTAACAGCAGGCGTGCTTTTCTTGCGACGCAGGCGATTACCGAACAGTTTTTTATCGGGGAAATCCTGCATTTCGGAATTTTGATATGGTATAATGACAAGAAGGTGGAGTTGTTAAAAAATATAAGCTGAGGAGATAGAAAAATGAGAAACAAAATTATTATTTGGGTAGCGGGAGTTTTGTTGTATTGCGGAGGGCTGGCACAGGCAGAACCAATTACTATTCAAATTAGCGGTAATGTAACATCCGCAAGCGGTTCCGCACTTCCCTCTACGATTTATAAAGATGTTACCTTTACCGGAACCTACACTTACGATTCTTCAGCTATTGTCAGTGCTGGCGGACATCACTGGCAAGATGCACCCTATGGTATCACACTGTCTTTGGGTGGATATCAATTCGAGACAGCTCCGAACCAAATAGGTCAGTTTGATATGTGGATTATGAACGATTACTCGGCAAACGGAGTAATGGACTACTATCTGGTCCGCAGCTTTGAAAATATTTCGACTTCATCACTGGGGCTTACAGATAATTCTATTATTTGGGAGATATTGGACACGACGCACACCGCTCTTTCTTCGGACGCGCTGCCTGTTACAGCGCCATCGCTGGCAAACTGGGATTATAACGTATTGGAGATCTCTGGTTATGGTAATGGCGGTCTTACCATTTGGGGTACGGTAACACAGGCCACCTTGGTTCCGGAGCCGGTGACAGGCATCCTAATGGCGATGGGTGTGTTTTTCTTGAAACGCAGGCGATAAGTTTTCAGAGCATAATCTGCCCTCAAAAAGAGCACGCGGCCGCACTGTGTCTATTGAGAATTACAACTAATCATACGCAACTTACTTTTGAACGGAGTCAATATGTATAATGCAAACAAATCTTTTTCGATAACATCTTTGCTTATTGGTTTTGTGGTATTCGTCTTGACAGTTTTCGCTTCGCTCGTAGTTGCCGATGAGAATTATACCCCCAATGCTCCACGATCTGAAAATATGATGAGCATGTCGGCACTTGAAAATGTCAGCTTGCCTTTTGATCCCAACAACTACCGTTTTCTGATTTACGTGCCTAATGGCGGACAGGACAGCATTGAACAAGCAATGAGTGATTTGGGGATATCTCTTGATCATGACCGAGACGTCAGAGATAGCTACCACCCCGTTACACCAACTGATTTAGCAACGCACAATATTCTGATTGTCGGATGGAATGTTGACGGAAACACCGACGGCCTGCATTCTGACGACTTATTGGCAGGGATTACCGGCAGGGTTATCTTAACCGGCCATGATTTGGATTACCACGAGAGTTACATTCCAGCCGCCCGGACAATGCTTATTCAGGCCATTGACTACGTTCTGGCCGGCGGCGGCACGGGGATGATTACCCTCGGATGCACAGCCACCCCATCTGCCTTTCCTTATCTTCCCGAAGAATGGGACGTCAACGCGGTAACTGGCGGCGGCGAAGATGTTAACGAATTCACACCGGAAGGCCTGGCCAGCGGCGTCTATTACGGCCTAGAACCCAATGATATGTGCAATTGGTCTCAATCCTATCACGATGTGTTCACTATTGGGCAGAGTTCGGTCTTTGTACCGTTTGAACTCGGCGGCAGTAACGGTAACGATATCATAACGGTCGCCCGAACCCAAGGAATATTTGGTCTGACAAAGTACGATGACGTGCCCGAAGGCAACTGTGTTCTGCCGGGGCAATATATAAATTATACGATTAGTTATACCGCCAACGGGCACAGCGACAGCAACGTCAAGATCATCGATTATCTGCCTGATGAGCTTGACTATAATTCATCAACGCCGGAAGGCGTTTACGACACGGCCAAACGGACCGTAACCTGGACCAAAGGGACAGTTTCAATCGGTGACTCGAATAGCTACGCTCTAAACGTTCGAGTCAATAATCTTGCAGAACCCTGCGGCGTGATTCCGAATCTCTGCAAAATAGAAGGCGACCGTATCAGAAATTATGCAAGGTGCTACACGCTTGTATGCTCGTGGAATCCGGGCATTATCTATGTGGGCGCAAACGCCAAAAGCGGACGAAATACAGGGGTGCAATGGAAGGACGCCTATCTGGATTTGCAGGACGCACTGGATAGAGCTTCCAACGGCTGCGGCTCCGAAATCTGGGTGGCTGAAGGAACTTACATTCCTTCGGTCGAATACCAGGGCGGCGCCAAAACCTTCCAACTCATAAATGGCGTTCCCTTGTATGGCCATTTCGCGGGCAATGAGACGGCTATTGAGCAACGAAACCTCAAAAATCCAAACAATGAAACGATTCTCAACGGGGAAGGTATTTATGCCTGGTATATCGTAACCGCTTTGGGGCTCGAACAAAGTACAATCATCGACGGCTTCACAATAACGGGCGATTCTTTTGGTGTAATGATTGAAAACGCCGAACTCACGGTTAAAAATTGTCTTATTACCAGCAACGCCAGCTACGGGATATACGCGACAAATTCGAACTTTACAATTGCCGACAGCAACATTCAGAATAACTCTTCCCACGGAATACATACACAGGACTCAAACTTCACAATTACCGATTGCGTTATTCATAACAACGATTGTGGAATATATGTTTCGTCGGCCCTTACGGGAGCGAGGATTGCAAATAGTTTCATATATAGCAATGTTAACGACGGTATATCTAATAATGCCGAATCCTCCTTATTGATAGCAAACAACTGGATTCACCATAACGGCGGCAGCGGAATCTACACTTTTGCCAGCGAAACACTGCTAAACGACACTATCGTCGGCAACGGAAGCTACGGAATCAGTGACCTGGGATGGGTAGCAGCCCCGACGATTCGCAACTGCATTTTCTGGAACAATAACGATGACCTAATACGGACGGGCCAGAACTGGTATCACCCAACATATTCCTGCTTCACAGATTATAACGATACGTTAGGCGGCACAGGTAATATCGGCGGTGACGCCAACGACCCCCGTTTTGTTGATGCTGATTCGAATAATTTTCACCTCGACCCTAACTCGCCCTGTATCGATACGGGGGACCTGGCCTTCAACGATTCTAACGGCACAGACATCGACGGCGAATGTCGGATAGTTTTTGGCAAAACGGCATTGAGGGTCGATATGGGCGCGGACGAGTTTTATTGGCCGAAGGCGGATTTCGACCGCGATGAGATTGTAAACTTTATTGATTATGCGTTATGGGCGGCTGCATGGCAGACCAACAATCCGGCCAAAAGTCTTGATGGAGACAGTGACGTTGATATATTCGACCTGGAGTTGTTCTGTGATGACTGGCTGTGGGTTGCGCCCTGGTCGCCCCTTTATGAATTTCTCGCTAACCAGCCCGGCAGTGGAAGTATGGTCACGCAGAGTTCACCCGAGCCGGTCGCGTTAGTATATCAGATGCCTGCACCGGCTGTTGTCGAAGTACCGGCTGCCGTTGAAGAACCTGTGGTAAGCGAAGAGCCGGCTGAACCGCAGCCGATGACTATAGAAGAGTTGGTTGACTGGCTTGACGAGATTTGGCAGGCCGGTGAGCTTACGATGAGCGAAGACGAATATCTGCAATTCAGAAACGATATTCAGTAGCCACCTGAATAGAATCGAATGAGAAAGAATCGTCTCAAAAGCAAAAGAGCCGGCGGATGACAATCCTAACGGGGCCCGCCTCGACTTGCCAGATCCGAGTCGGGCGAAGCGGGCCAACCCTATTAGAAAGAACGACTCCTCGACAAA
>Ga0315294_10008552_pt1 | contig 11249 bp, 9 predicted proteins | sample YL17G13_40_MG_FD_203626 | JGI IMG/M metagenome (GOLD analysis project Ga0315294, IMG submission 203626) | Sediment microbial communities from Yellowstone Lake, YNP, Wyoming, USA - YL17G13_40 | ecosystem: Environmental > Aquatic > Freshwater > Lake > Sediment | place: USA: Wyoming | collected... | reverse complement strand
AAACTCGGCTTAGACGAATATGCAAAGCTCACAACTGACCAGCGCGACGCGATCGACTTCGTAAATCCGTACTATCGTGGGAAAGTCTTCGAATACCCGCAGCACGGGCTCGTTCAGATTGTCGACCTTGCATATTTTGATGAGGCCGTGAAACTACTACTGAACGGCACGAAGGAACCAGTGGACGAAGCGACAAAGAGACTCGCGAAGTCCTGAGCATCTCCGATAGCCATTCAGGTGGCGTCTTTCCTGCGCAGGAAGCTCACCCTCGCCTTGTCTGCCAGCCTGTGCAGCCGCGCGAAGTTCAGCGCATAGTCGCGCTCCTCGCGCATGTGCTCGCAGTAGCACGTCGTGTCGGGCGGCAACTCCGCCAGTCGTTTCAGGAACGTCTCGTAGTCCATCACGCCGTCCCCGATGTTCACCTCGTCCCACTTCAGGAACATGTGGCCGGGGTCGCACCGGATGTCCTTGAGGTGGACGCTCGCCACGGCGGCCGCGAGCAGATCGAACGTGCGGTTGATGAGCTCCGTCGTGTTGAGGTAGTAGCGCTGGCTCACCATGTTCATCTGGTCGAGGTGAAGCCCGAAGCGCGGGTGGCCGACGCTGTCAATGAACTCGCGGATGTCCTCGGGCTGGTAGAAGAAGGTGTTGTGCCAGGGCTCGATGCCGTAGATGGTGGTCTTGAGGTCGAGGCCGTCGAGGATACGCAGGACGGTTTCGCGGAACTCGCGCCTGCATTCCTTCGTGTACATGTAGGGATGAGGTTCGAGCGGGTGGTCTGACGCCGCGCGCGAGCCGACGAGGCTGACGAAGCAGCGGCAGCCCATCGCCTCCGCCTTCGGCAGCAGCTTGCGCGCGGCCTCGATGCGCTGGGCGCGCAGCTCCCTGTTGGGCGTCATCAGGTTCGCCCACATGCCCGTTTCGCCGACGACCATGCCGAGCGCACGCGCCCGCTCGCCGAACCGGGCGCACTCCTCCAGCGACATCTCGCCGATGCGCCCGGCTCCAGGGATGGCGCTCAGTCCGTAGACGTCGAGCTTCTCACAGAGCGCATCGAGTTCGCCGATTGAGCCTGCGCCGAAGAATCCACCCAGTCTCATTGTGCCTCCTGCACATCAGCCGCAGGGAAGCCCGGCTGAAGCCGGCTCGTCAAGATGTTGCCTTCTGTTAACCACCAGCTAAAGCTGGTGGCAGACGGCTCTCGCCTGTTGCCAACCGGCAGACATTGGCGGGCCGCCTGGTCTGCCACCGGCCTCGGCCGGCACAGACATTACCTCTTGCGAACAGCTTAGCCCAGCTTGCCACCGGCTTCAGCCGGTGGTCCTGAAGCGCGGCATGACGCCGAGCCGGGCTTCAGCCGGCTTCTCAATGAGCGTCCCGCGCATCCCGCCACGCATCCTGAATCGCCTCGGGAATCTTTATGTCAGCGCCCGTCTTCCGTCCTACGGCGCGCACCAGTGCCTCGAGGGTGAAGGTGTTCACGACGGACTCGGCGAGCGCCAGGAGCGGGCGGGCGCGACCGCGCACACAATCCGCGAAGTTCTCCAGTTGGAGCTGGTAAGGGTTCGCGCGCGGGATGCTGTGCGCCTTCCGCGCAAGCTGCGCCCATGCGGGGCTGAGTCGCTCCTCAATGTCAATCTGTTCGGGGATGGTCCACGCGATGGGCAGGTTCAGGACGCCCGCCGCGCAGGTGATTTGAAGCTCCTGGGTGAACGCGGACTTCTTGCTGCTCTCGATGATGCCGACTCGCCCACCCTCGTACTCGACCATGCCGTAGAGGCGGTTGACGGTGCCATATCTGTCGCTCACGCTGCCGACGGCGAACGCGCGCGCGGGCAGCTCGCCGATGAAGTGCTGGCAGGCGTTCACGGCGTAGCAGGCGAAGTCGTAGGGGATGCCGCCGCCGCACTCCTTGCGCTGCCGCCAGTTGCGCGAGCCGTCGTCTGCGGGCGCGGTCTCGGGGTCGAAGGCGCTGAAGCACGCGCGCACGTTGTCCACGGGGCCGAGGTCGCCGCGCGCAAGAAGCTCTTCGAGCTTCCGCACCGCGGGATGGTGGCGGTACATGAAGCCCTCCATGACCAGCGCGCCTGCCTTGCGCGCGAGGCGCAGGATTCCGGCTGCCTCGCGGCCCGTGAGCGTGAGCGCCTTTTCGCAGAGGATGTTGCGTGCGCCCGCGTCGAGACACCTTTCGATCTGCTCGCGGTGCTGGTTCGGCCATGTGGCCAGCACCACGCCGTCGAGCTTCTCGCGGCGGATCATCTCAAGGTAGTCGGTGTACGCGGCGCCGCAGCCGTACCTGGCCGCCCACTCGCGCGCGCGGTCCTCGGCGACGTCGCAGCAGGCGACGAATCTCATCTTGCCGCCGGTGGCCTGGGCGGCGCCCGCGTGCGCGTGCGAGATGCCGCCGCAGCCGACGATGCCGAGCCTCACTTCGCCCTTCGCGCTCACTGCTGTCCTCGCGTGACGCGTTCGCGGAAGTAGGGGAGCGTCTTGAGCAGCCCTTCGCGCCGCGGCACCTTCGGCGCCCAGCCGAGCACGCGCCGCGCCTTCGCGATGTCCGGCTGGCGCACGTGCGGGTCGTCCTGCGGCAGAGGCTTGAGGACGATCTTGCTCTTTGAGCCGGCAATCTCGACTATCTCCCGCGCAATGTCCATCACGGTGCACTCGTCCGGGTTGCCTATGTTCACCGGCTCGTGCTCGCTGCTCTGGAGCAGACGCCAGATGCCCTCGATGGTGTCCTCGAAGTAGCAGAAGCTGCGCGTCTGCGAGCCGTCCCCGTAGACGGTAATCGGTTCGCCTTTGAGGGCCTGGACGAAGAAGGTGGGCACGGCGCGGCCGTCGTCGAGCTTCATGCGCGGGCCGTAGGTGTTGAAGATGCGCGCGATGCGCGTGTCCAGGCCGTGGTAGCGGTTGTAGGCCATCGTGAGCGCCTCGGCAAATCGCTTCGCCTCGTCGTAGACCCCCCGCGGGCCGATGGGGTTCACGTGCCCCCAGTAATCCTCGCTCTGGGGGTGGACCTGCGGGTCGCCGTAGCATTCGCTGGTGGAGGCGAGCAGGAATCGCGCGCCCTTTTCGCGCGCCAGCCCGAGCGCCTTGTGCGTGCCCAACGCGCCGACCTTCAGGGTCTGGATGGGGAAACGAAGGTAGTCGTTGGGGCTTGCAGGCGAGGCGAAGTGCAGCACGTTGTCCACCTGGCCGCCGATGTGGATGTACTCCGTCACGTCGTACTTCAGGAAGTGGAAGCGTTCGTTATTGCCGAACAGGTGCTGGAGGTTCTCGGCGAGGCCCGTGAGCAGGTTGTCCACGCAGATGACCTCGTGTCCCTTTGCGAGGAACAAATCGCACAGGTGCGAGCCGATGAAGCCCGCCCCGCCGGTGATGACCGTTCTCTCGGGCATGGTTCTCTCCATTCAGCAAGCAGTCTTGCCTATGTGGGCAATCAAATGACGAATGACGAGATACCCAATGACGAATCAATGACGAAGTTTACCCGCCATCCGCGTGGCGGGCCCGAAGTCCGACATGGATAGCGTCACACCTGCATCTTCGGGTTTCGGGATTCGAGTTTCTTTCGTCATTCGGATTTCGTCATTGGGTGTTTGCTTACTGCTTCTTCATCTCATCGAGCTTCTTCTGAAGCAACTCGGCGGCGAGCTTTGCGTCGGCCTTGCCTCGGCTCAGGCGCATCACCTGCCCGATGAGCGCCTGGAAGGCCGTCTTCTTGCCCTTCAGGTAGTCCTGCACAATCTTCTCGCTCTGCGCGAGCGCCTGCTCCACGATAGGCTCCAGGGCGCCCGCCTCCGCAATCGTTTCTGCGCCCATCTCCTTGAGCAGCGACTGCGCGTCCCTGCCGGTCTCAATCATCTTCGCCAGCACGTCGCGCGCCTTGAGCGCTGTCACCTTCTTTTCGTCGGCCAGGCGCACAAGTTCGGCCAGCCGCTCCGGCGGCGTCTCAAAATCGCCGATGGAAATCTTCCGCTCGTTCAGGCGCGCAAGGATGTCATTCATTATCCAGTTCGCTACGCTCTTCGGTGCCTCGTATGCGGCGAGGCACGCCTCGAAGTAGTCGGCCAGGGCGCGGTCGTCCGTGAGCACCCGGGCGTCGTAAGCGCTGAGGCCATAGTCGCGCTCGAAGCGCAGGCGGCGTTCGTGTGCAAGCTCCGGCAACTCCGCGCGCAGGGCTTCAAGCTCCTCGTCGCTCACCTCGAACGGCACGAGGTCCGGCTCGGGGAAGTAGCGGTAGTCGTGCGCGAGTTCCTTTGAGCGCATGCGCTCGCTGCGCTCTTTCGCGTCGTCCCACAGCCGGGTGTCGCGGTCCACCGCGCCGGCGCCGTCTAGGATGCCGCTCTGGCGCGCGACTTCGTACGCGAGGCACTTGGAGACGGCCTTCATGGAGTTGAGGTTCTTGATTTCGACGCGCGCGCCGTATTCCTTCTGCCCAGGGGTGCGCAGGCTGATGGACGCCTCGAAGCGCAGCGAGCCCTCCTCCATCTTGCAGTCCGAGACGCCGGTGTAGAGGAGGATCTCGCGGAGCGTGTGCATGTACGCCTCGGCTTCCTCGACGCTGCGCATGTCGGGCGCGCTCACGATCTCCAGGAGCGGCACGCCCGCGCGGTTGAAGTCAACCAGGCTGTAGTCTGCGCCCGGCGCCTCGGAGTGAATGTTCTTGCCGGCGTCTTCCTCCAGGTGCACGTTCAGGACGCCGACGCGCTTGGGGCTTCCGTTGGTCTGGATTTCAACATAGCCGTCCTCGGCCAGGTTGCAGTAGTTCTGTGATATCTGGTAGTTCTTGGGCAGGTCGGGGTAGTAGTAGTTCTTGCGGTCGAAGAAGGTGCGCCGGTTGATGCGGCAGTGCAGCGTGAGGGCGGCCTTGACGGCCAGATGGAAGGCCTGGCGGTTGAGCACGGGCAGCACGCCGGGCATCCCCAGGCACACGGGGCAGGTCTGCGTGTTGGGCGGCGCGCCGAATCGCGTGCTGCACCCGCACCAGAGCTTGCTCCTGGTGAGCAGCTCCGCGTGCGTTTCCAGACCGATGACGACTTCGTAGGGCATTCGTTGACCTCAGGCATGGAAGGTCCGGCAAACGCCATAATGTAGCCGTCGGGTGCGGGTGCGTCAAGGCGGGGGAAGGAGGCGAGCGTTCGGCCCAAGCGGCAGGCTGCAGCTACGGCCCCGAGCGCAGGCACGGCGTCGTCCCATCACTTTTCACTGGCCGTCGGCCTGCCCTTCAGCAGGACCATCGCTGCGTGGCCGATGCCCTCATGGTATATGACGTGCCCTTCGGCCGTCTCAGGGCCAAGAGTGGCCTCCGCGTCCCTCATCCTTGTGATGACGAACACGTCGGGGCGTTCGAGGAGCTTCCGCAAATGCTCTTCATTCGTGACCACCGGTATCCTGAGCCGCCCCGTGTACAGGTTGAAGACGCCGGAGAAGTCATCTGTGAACATGTAGACCCGACCGGAGGCGCCTGCGTTCCTGTTTACGGTCTCGGAGAACGTCCTCCCGGACTTCACAGGGTTGAGGGCCGGCAGGGCGACAAAGTCTATAGGCATGCCCATGAGCAATACCGCTGCCGCAAGCGCAACAACCGCCTTGACCGTGTTGCGAGCCGCCAGGAAGAACGCTGCCACGCCAAGGGCGAGAGGAAGGGCGCACAACGCCACGGCTATGGCCGCACGCTCGGGGGTCAGCCACGTCAGCATCTCTCTCAATCCCGCGTCCAGCTCCGAGGAGCCGAGGGCGGGCTTCCATGCTCCTGACTCCAGTGCGACGGCGGCTGCCGCCAGGGCGAGGCCGATGAGCGCGATTAGCGCGCAGGCTGTCCTCAGGAGCCAGATCTCCGCGCGGCGGGAGCCTGCTTCCTCGCGAGCCTTCGATGTGAAATACCACCCGCACAGAAGCCCGAGCGCAGGCGTCACCGGCACCACGTAGTTGATCCTCTTGCCCGAGATGAGGGTGAAGAACAGGATGGGCACAATGAACCATACCGTGGCCAGGATGGGCAAGCTATCGCCGCTGCGCCTGTGCGACCGGATGGCGGCCGCGACCGCCAGCGGCACCATGAACACCCACGGGCCAAAGCAGTCCACGGCGTGTTCCAGGTAGAAATAGGTGGGATTCCTGTGGCTGAACGAGCGCACCGTACGCCCGATGCTCTGCTTGACCAGGATGGTGTCCATGTATTCCTCGCCTCCGGCGATGCACGCAGGGACAAGCCATGCCGCCACGAGCAGCACGAACAGGGCCGCTCCGGCCAGATGCCACCATCCGCCAGCCCTGGTGCGCTTCCTGTCCAGCAGACCGTAGACAATGAGGGTGAGGGCAGGCACGAGGAAGCCCACCGGGCCCTTGTTGAGCACGCCGAGGGCCATCGCGGCGTAACAGACGAGCCAGCAGGGGCCGCGGCGCCTCGTCTCGGGGCGCATGGCATAGAAGCCTGACATGATTGCTGCTGTCGCGGTGAGCGTCTGGAATGCGTCGAGCACGCCTAGCCGGATGAACGCGAACATCAGAAACGTGGTCAGCGTGATGACGGCCCCGAGCAGCGCGCCTTTTGCGCCGATGTGTCCGCGGGACGCCAGGTACATGAGAATCAGCGTGCCGGTGACGGACAGGAGCGTCACGAGCCGCCCTGAGACGTAGCCAGCGCCCAGTTTCCAGAACCCCGCCGCGATCCAGAAGAAGACGGGGCCTTTCTCCGGGTAGATGTCGCCGTTCAGATGGGGCACCAGGTAGTGGTGCGTCAAGAACATCTCTCGCGCGACCTCGCAGTAGCGGGGCTCGTCCGGGTTCCACAGGTCGCGCACGAAGAGCGACGGCACGCCCGCAAACAGGACCAGCGCGACGATTATGAGCAGATCACGGGGCAGATTGGCCCGGGGTTCATTCATTTCCGCAATCTCAACGCGGGGGCGGTTCGCTGCCGGCGGCTGGCTGCTGGGTTCCCTGCATGGCTTGCCCCTTCTCTTTCTCCAGCAGCATCAGGTTTCTGACGTAGACGACGAGGCCGGTCGTCTGGCCGATGGTTCCTACGGTGTCGTGTTTCCAGCAGGCGAAATAGGTCAGCAACATCAGGCCGCCGACAATGCTCAAGTACCAGAAGGCGACTGGGACGTAGCTCCTGCCTCGCACCTCGGAGGCTATCCACTGGACGATGAAACGCCCGGCAAAGACGGCCTGCGCGACGAGGCCGAACATCACCCAGAAGCGGCCGAACCAGCTCTCGGGCCACCACTGGCCGCGTTCCGCGGCCTCGGCTGCAAGCACGAAGATGGTGTTCATCTCAGCGTTTCCTCAATCTTGTATCTGAGCCAACGCCTCTGCATCCAGCGGACGGCGAACAGGTCACGGAGGGCCTTGAAGAGACGATTGAAGACGCCGTACTTGGACTTGCCGAGCTTGCGCGGGCGGTGGTTTACCGGCACCTCGGTCACGGTGAATCCGTCCAGCTTGAAGAGCGTCGGCAGGAAGCGGTGCATCCCGTCAAAGAGCTTAAGGTTCCTGACGCACTCGGCGCGGAAGGCCCTCAGAGAGCAGCCCACGTCGCGTATGGTCTCATGGGTCAGCCGGTTGCGCACGCCGTTGGCAATCCTGCTGGAAATCCGGCGCACTACCGAGTCTTCGCGCTTCTGCCGGTATCCGCAGACGACATCCCATTGCCCGACGAGCGCGACGAGCCGCGGGATGTCCGCAGGGTCATTTTGCAGGTCGGCGTCCATGGTGGCGATTATCTTCCCGCGCGCGGTGCGGAACCCGGCGTCGAATGCCGCCGTCTGGCCCTGGTTCGAGGCGAACCGGACGGCGACCAGCTCCGGCATGGTTTTCTTCTGTTCGCGCAGAATCTCAAAAGTCTTGTCCGCGCTCCCATCATCCACAACGATGATTTCGTACGCGCGGCCCGTCAAGTCCATCGCCTTCTTGACTTCACTCAGGCACAGGGCGATGGACTCCTCCTCGTTGAACGCGGGGATTACGACCGATATGTCCGGCTGCTTGGCGTTCATCCGCTCCTGCCCCGCCTCCGAAAGCAGACATCGAGCCGGGCGACACCGCGTGCGCTAGTGCGCATCCTGCGGTTGCCCGCGCAGCGCGGTGAAGTATTCGCTGCCGATGCGGAAGGTCCTCACCCCGCCCCAATCCCGCTGGCCCGCAGCCCGGAACTCGGGCAGATCGCCGTCCGCCACAACTATCACCCCGTCCGGCTGGCGGGACGCGAAAGCCTTGATGTCCTCACCGGTGTGGAGCACTTCCACGTCGAGGTTCCCATAGAAAGCCAGAACCGTAGACTCCTTGGGGACGCCTTTCCCGGGCCGGAAGAACCCCAGTTTCTCTCCCTTTTCCTGCCGCACCACTGTGTCGAACCAGCGCGCGTCGTCCTTGGCGGAGAACGACGCGTCCAAGGTGGGCATCAACCATCCGAGACTCACAAGGTAAGCGGCTCCCGCCACAAGCGGCAGCATGCGCATGGCCCTTGCCGTGCGGCCGCGGAACAGGGCGGAAGCCACCAGCAGCCCGCCGGCCATGAGGACGCCCGAGGCCGTGAGCAACGGCCAGGCCAGCCCGCGCGTCTCTGGGAACATTCTCTGCGCCCTGCCGAGGCAGGCAGCCGCCGCCAGGCCGGCCGCGGCCAGCAGGGCGGCCGTGAGCCAGAGCGGCAGCCTGAGCGAGCGCCGCCCGGCGCCTGACTCGATCCGCCCGGCCACCCAACTTCCCACCATCACTGCCGCCGCAGGGTACAGAGGAAGAATGTAGACCGCGCGCTTTGAGGACGAGGCGCTGAAGAATGCGAAGACCACGCAGAACCACGTGAGGGCCAGGCCTTGGGGCCTGTCACCCGCTCGGGCGGCCCGCCACGCCCAGGGCAGGCATGCCAGCAGAAACAGGGTCCAGGGGGCAATCCCGTGCACGATTTGAACGAAGTAATAGTAGAAAGGTCTCTTGTGCGACCAGCCCGTCAGGAAGCGCTCGACGTTCTGCTTGAATATGAAGTAGACCAGGTTCTCGGTGCTTGCCTGCTCAGCGTAAGCAGCGGACCACGCGAGGAACACCACCGAGCCTGCGGCACAGACCAGGCACACCTTCCACAGCTCCCGCCACTGGCGGTGCAGGAGGCAGTCTGCTCCGATGATGACCCCGGGCACCACGATGCCCGCGGGGCCCTTGGTGAGTGCGGCCAGGCCCATCGAAAGGGCTGAGAGCGCCGCGAGCATGGCGCGGCTCCGAGGCGTCGTCTCCGTCCGCGACAGGTCAAACAGGAAGACCGATGCGCCGAGGAAGAACGCGAGCAGCATGTCAACCTGGACCAGGATGGCGTGCTGGGTGAAAAGGAAGAAGGTCCCGCACACGGCGACGGTCCAGGAGGCGGCCTGCGCGCTCACGCGCCTGCGCGTCCAGGCCCACGTCATCAGGAGCAGACCGATAGCGGCGATGGCGGATGGCAGGCGCAGCGCGAACTCGTGAAGCCCGCCGACCTTTGCGGACGCCGCCGCAAGCCAGAAGAACAGCGGCGGATAGTCGGCGAACACCCGCCCGTAGAGGTGCAACTGCAGCCAGTCGCCCGACAGGAGCATCTGGCGCGTTATCTCGGCCAAGTCAGGCTCGTCGGGGTACCACAGGTCCCGCAGCGGCAGGCAGAGAAGATAGAGGGCGGCAAGCGCGGCCAGCACCAGCAGGGGGGAAAGACCCCGGCGGGGCTGCGCCTCGCTCAGTGGGGCATTCACGACCGGTATTCCGGGCTGCCCGGCGCTCATCGCCTGTGGCTACCTCTCTTGCGGACTGTGATGCCTGTTGAAACTTCATCCCAACTGCATCATGTCACGCCCTGACGCCACCATTGAGGACATTACGTCGGGCGTCTCCAAGCACAAGTATCACGGATGCCGTGAGCAGCAGGCACGTGGCCCACAGGTAAGGGGAGAGCAAGCGGACGGTCAGGCTCGTGCCCACCAGGTAAACGAGGACGGCCACAGCCGACATCCAGAGGAGCCGCTTCGACGCCTCATCCTTCAGACAGGTTGCACGCGTAATGAGCACCGCCAGCGGCACGATGAGTGTCACGTGATGGGTGCCCAGGGAAACCTCGCTCAGGAGCAGGATGCCAAGCGTGACCGTGGCGAAGGAGGCCGCAAGCGCGGCGGGTGTCTCTTCCGCCCGGCGGCACGTCACCCACAGCACAATCAGGCCCAGGCCGATGAGGGCGCGCAGCACGGCGGCGATGAGCTGCGCCGAACGGTGAGAGAGGCTGACAATGTTGACCTGACGCGTGTCGCCTGACTTGCCCGCCGCGATGGGCGTGAGGAACCGGTGCACGGCGGCCGTGAGCGATTGGTTGGTGCTCCGGTAGGCGTGGCCGATGAACCCCGTTGCGCCCTGGGTGTGGTAGGGGACCACGACGTGCCTGTACCAGGACACATGCTGGTTCCACGCGCCCCGCGGCCCCCACACGGCGACGGGAAGCAGGACCATGCAGACCAGCCCGGCGGCGACCATGCCGGCCGCAGCCCGCCACCTTCTCTGGCAGATGAAGTAGACCCCGAACAGTCCGGGCAGCACCTTGAACGACGCTGCAAAGCCGAGCAGCGCGCCCGCCCACGCGGGTCCGCGTGGCCGCACCATAAGCAGCAGCGCTGCCGCCATCGGCGTCACTACCAGCATGTCGGTCTCGCACCGTGCCAGCACCGCGCTCGTGAAGGGCAGAAGGACAAGCCAGATGAGTGCGAACAAGCCGAAGCGGAGCCGCTGCCCGGGGCTCTGCCACCATCTTGCCAGACACCACGCCGTGAGCAGGCTGCCGCCATAACTGAGGACGAAGAACAGTGTGCTCCCCACATAACTGACCCGCCAGAGGACGGCGAACGGGAAAAAGGCGATGGCAAAAAACGGCGGATATGCACGCGTGTGGAGTCCAGTGTACTGGTCCGTCTCCCCAACTACGGCGCCCCAGGACAGCGCCCTGAAACTGCGGAACTCGGAAGAATAGTATATGGCTTGAGTGTCTTCCTCGCTTCCCGCCTGGAGTGGGGAATCGTAGTGCGGTTTCTCGACGAGAATCTTCTTCGGCAACTCGGCGCGGCCGACGCAGTGCAGCCCAAGCAGCAGCCCGTACACCAGCACGATGGACCGGAACGCAGTCCTGCCGGAAGGCGACTCCAGCATACTGATCAACCGTTCCACGAACGTGGCGGTCTTCTGCGAGAGCTTGTTCACTGCTCAGCGTATTCCTGTTCGGTGGCCACGGCATCGACGTTGTG
>Ga0315294_10008549_pt1 | contig 11251 bp, 11 predicted proteins | sample YL17G13_40_MG_FD_203626 | JGI IMG/M metagenome (GOLD analysis project Ga0315294, IMG submission 203626) | Sediment microbial communities from Yellowstone Lake, YNP, Wyoming, USA - YL17G13_40 | ecosystem: Environmental > Aquatic > Freshwater > Lake > Sediment | place: USA: Wyoming | collected... | reverse complement strand
TGCCGCCTTCCCAGGGCTTATTTACTATGTAAACCCAAAATAGATTTCTGTCGCCCGGGAACTCCATTGCTTCCAAAACATGCTGGGCTTTCAGCGCCAAATCACCTTTGCCTGCATCATCGAATTTGGTCAGTGGTGCAGCACGGGCCGGAGCTTTAGGGTATGTGGTATGTTCGTAAGGCGGGGCATTGGATTCTTCGGAAATCACATTGGCAGCATAAACTAAATCATCAGACTCATCATCATCTGTGGCAAAGACTGCTCCCGGCAGAACGAAACAAACCAGCACGACAGAACAAATGAATAACTTTTTGTACATAACCACTCCTCCTTTGCGTAGGGTTAAGAAATATTTCCTTGGTTAGTTTCATCGTTTTCAACAGACATTCACAGCCCTACGCTATGATACCTGTCTCAAACGAGCTTAAACAAATTTGTGCCTGAACACTCCTCCTTTCCGTAGGGTTAAGAAATATTTCCCTGGTTACCCCCGTCGTTTTAAACAAACATACATAGCCCTACTCTGTAAATCTGTTTCAAACGAGCTCAAATAAAACTGACACAAAAAACCTTCGCCGTAGTAAACGGCTGTTTGGACGCACTTAGAGTTTGTTTATCTCTTCGTTTTTTTATGGTTTTGTCCGAAGCCTTTGATTCTTCTGTATGGTTAGCCAGTGAGCAAACACCGGTGTGTTTGTCATTAAATCGTGCTTGAACTATGTTAATTCCCCCGCGACTGAATTCACCTGCCAAATCTGGTTTGCAGCTTGACATCTTTTTCAGACCAGTAACAGTATATGCGACCACAAATCTGTAACCGTTATCTCCAACAAACTAATCACTGCCGATACTAATGTCAAGTGTTTTTTTAGCCTTTGCCTAAATTATTATGCTCCTTTGGAGTATATTTTCTTGAGCTTTTGGCTAAACGACTTCTGTTTCCCGCTTTATTATGCTGCTTTTTGGCAATAGACTAAGCTCTGAAGATTTTTTGAAAAGAATCTTTACTATCCAGCCTGATTTTAGCTCCCGAAATAACCTGTTTCTCTAACCGACTGGCAAATAAAGAATTATAAGAAATCGGCGTGAAATTTTTGCACCAAATACCCCAAATTTTCTATTGCTCTAGAGAAGTCAGCCCCTCGCGAATGGCATATTTCATTAATGCAGCTATACTGTGGATTTTAAGTTTTTTCATAAGTTGACGGCGGTTAAACTCAATGGTCTTTATACTTAAATTCATTTGTGTCGCAATATCTTTGATGGGAATGCCATTGGCTATGCACTGAAGCACCTGTCGTTCTTTGTCCGTGAGAGGTTTTGTTGGTTCTATTGCCTCCGACAGGTGGTCCATGTAATCATCAACCACCACATCTGTTATTTTTGAACTGAAGTAAATGTTGCCGGCAGTTATAGTGCGTATGGCTTCGATGAGTTCTTCGAGCAGGCATTCCTTCAATATGTATCCTGCTGCCCCGGCCCTGAGCATATCGGCAACGAATCGCTTATTGGAATGTATTGACAAAGCCAGCACTTTTACTTTAGGAAATTCCTTTGTAATCTGTCTTGTAGCATCGATGCCATTGAGGTTCGGCATAGTTACGTCCATAATAACAACGTCCGGTACTAATTGCCGAACAAGTTCCATGGCTTTCTGCCCGTCCTCGGCCTCACCCACCACTTCCATATCAGGCTGTTTCTCCAGCAGTGAACATAATCCCTGGCGTATTATCCCGTGGTCGTCGGCTAATAAAATTCTTATGCTCATTTCTGCCCCTCGTTTTTGGCTTTTTCATTATCTTTAAGCGGAGCTACCATGGTTACTTTAGTGCCGCAATTCAATCCGGATTTAACAGTAAGAAGGCCTCCCACCTGCTCTAATCGCTCACGAATGCTAAAAAGCCCGAATCCCCCCGTTTCCGTTGCTATAGTCGCAATATCTGTAACATTAAATCCGACCCCGTCATCTTCAACAGCAATACGTATATTGCTGTCAACCTTTTCTATAGAAACCCTCACTTTATGCGCGTTGGCGTGCTTGACAACATTAATAAGCAATTCCTGCATTCCGCGAAACAAAAGAATACGGACGTCATCATCCAGCGGTTTAAAATTCCCGTCATCCACCAACTCCGATTTGATGCCATGTTTCTTCTGAATCTGCTCCGTCAGCCAATCACCGACTGCTGCCTCCAGCCCTATTTCGTGAAGTATAGGGGAACTCAGGTCGGATGTCAATGACCTTACATCCTGAATATTTCTCACGAGCAAATCGCAGACTTCGTCCAGAATCGATGCGATACTGCCCGCAGATATGGACTGGCGAAGTAATCCCAGCTTGAGTTTTGAGATAACCAGCTTCTGGCCGATTCGGTCGTGCAGTTCCGTAGCAATACGGTGTCTTTCCCGCTCCTCGGTAAGCGATAATTCCGATGCAAGAAATTTGAGCTGCCGCTGGTAATCGATAAGTCTCTCTTCAGCTTTTTTCCGTTCCGTGATGTCTATATTCACTTCAGCAAACAGCCATTGCCCCTCTTCATCGTGGAATGGGACGGTTACGACCTGGACCTGCCTGTTGCCTTCTTTCGGCAAAACCTCTTCTGTTACAGCCATCGTTTTAGTCTTCAATGCCTGCGATATCCCACAGGTCGGACACGTTGAGTCGCGGCCCTCAAAGTACTCGTAACACTTCCTGCCCGTATAATCGCCGTATATCTTGGCCCATTCTGGGTCAACATAACGAAGATTAAATTCCGAATCGATAATATCAAGCCCTGTCTTTGTGGAACCCAAAATAAACTCTATCTGTTTTTGAAGCAATCTTACTTCTTTTTCCGCACGTTTGCGACGGACAATATTGGCCGAAAGCGCTATGACCATAACGACAAGAAACAGAACAACCCCTGCAACAGTCCATATCCGTTTTTTGTACAGGTAATAAAAAGACTTCGGCTCATTGATTATGATGCTGCCCGGCGGCAGTTCTGAAACGGCTATTCCGAAACGTTTCAACTGAATATAATCAAATATATATTTGTCGGCGGTGCCGTGTAATATCGGAATATTATTCGGATTTTCGCCGTCCAAAATGCGCACCGCCATTTCGGCGGCGGTTTGACCCTGATAATATCCGCTGTTAAGCTTCCCTCCCACCACAGGGGCATGATCGAACCACCTCACAGTAAGAACATATATGGGTGCCTTGCATTTTTCCTCAATCAGATGCTTTGTTCCTCTATACGGGTCAAGTCGTCCGGAAGCCGTAAACGTCCCTGTTAATATAACTATAGACTCAGTTCCAAGCCCACTAATTTTTTTCAGGAGACCTTCCGTAGTGGCCTCGTCAGGAAAAGTATTGATAAACTTGGCACGCAGACTGAATTTTTGAACCACGCTCTCTATTCTTTTTTCAAGCCTCTGATAGCCTTCCGAGTTCCTGTTACACAAAATAACAACCTGCTTGGCCAGGGGATGCAGTTTAAGGGCAATCTCAACCGTAGGCTCAAAAATCGGTTCTTCGGTAATACCGGTGATACCCTGGCCCGCCAGCATTGACTCGTTGAAATCGCTGATACCGCAAAAAACGATGGGAACATTCGGATAGAGTTCTTTTCTGTGCTTCAACAGAAAAAGAAAGGCATTATTGTCGCTGGCGATAATCAGTTCGTAGTTTGTGCGTTTGGCTTTATTTTTATACAGCGAATAAAGATTTTCATAATGTGTTTCGTCGTCGAAGTGCCTTGTGTCCATATATTCGATATCTGTCATCACGGGGTCTTTATATTGGTCCAGTATGGATTCAATTCCGTCTGTAGTCAATTTTGTCCACAAGTAACTGGGGTGATAAGAGTGAAGAACAAGAACGTTTCGCAAATTTTCCGCCTGGGCCCTTGTCGTGCCGCTAATAAGGCAGAAAATAATTAAAAAGGATATGGTGATGAAAAAACCTTTAGCTTTTTCCACGCGTTCGCCATAAAACCCACCCCCACCAGACTTTGCTGAGCGAAGATACATATCTCACTTAAAGGTTTACTTTGCCACTTGCGGAAAACCGTAATTTACTTCCGCATTTTACTGTTGTGCCGTTTGCACACGCAACTAATCTTATTAACGTTTAATATCGTCGAGATTGCTCTGCTTAAGCGGGGCAATGACATTAATCCTTGTGCCACAACCAGGTGTTCCGGTTCAGTAATAATATCAAAATCTTTCTCGAATTGCAACCAATTTGAAGTCTCTTTCCGGGGATGAGAAAGGAACGTGGTATCTCTTGCCTCCTGCGCCGGTAAATTTGACTGGCTCAAGCAGATATGACCTGCTAAAATACCCGGTTAATAATCAAGTTTATCACTATTAGACTTAAAATTGAGGTGAAAGGCCGTGGAAACGCCGAACAGCGAAAAGGAACGACTTGATTTTATTCGGCAGATTGTTGTCGATGACATAAAAACCAATAAATACGGTGGCCGCGTCCATACGCGTTTTCCTCCCGAGCCTAACGGCTATCTCCACATCGGCCACGCCAAAAGCATCTGTCTTAATTTTGGTATCGCCGATGATTTTGCCGGCCTGTGCAATCTCCGCTTCGACGACACCAATCCTGAAAAGGAAGAACAGCAGTACGTCAAATCCATCATAGATGACGTCAAGTGGCTCGGATGGGATTGGCAGGACCGCCTTTACTTCGCCTCAGATTACTTCGAGCAGATGTATCAGTACGCCGTTCAGCTAACGAGAACCGGCTACGCCTATGTCTGCGACCTTTCAGCCGACCAGATTAGAGAATACCGCGGCACCCTGACCCGGCCAGGCAAAGACAGTCCCTATCGCACCCGCTCAATCGAGGAAAATCTCGACCTCTTCACTCGCATGCGGGCAGGCGAATTTCCCGATGGCACGCGTACCCTCCGCGCAAAAATCAATATGGCACACCCCAACATGAATATGCGCGACCCCATTATGTATCGAATCCTGCGCGCAACGCATCACCGCACAGGAGACACCTGGTGCATCTATCCCACATACGACTGGGCCCACGGCCTTGAGGATTCTATCGAAAAAATTACCCATTCAATTTGCACCCTGGAATTTGAAAATCATCGGCCCTTGTATGACTGGTTTCTCGACCGGTTGGGTGTTTTCCACCCCCAGCAAATCGAATTTGCTCGCCTCAATCTCACCTACACCGTAATGAGCAAGCGAAAACTTCTGCAGTTGGTGCAGGATGGTCTTGTAAAGGGCTGGGACGACCCCCGCATGCCCACCATCTCCGGCCTGCGCAGACGCGGATACTCTCCGCAGTCCGTCCGAAACTTCAGCAAACTTATCGGTGTCAACAAGTATAATAGTACCGTCGATATCGCGCTGCTCGAACACTGCCTCCGCGAAGACCTCAACAAAACATCTCCGCGTGTGATGGCTGTGCTCAGACCCCTCAAAGTAATCATCGACAACTATCCGCAGGATAAACTCGAACAGCTCGACGCCATAAATAATCCCGAAGACCCACACGCCGGCACGCGAAAAGTTCCTTTCTCGCGGGAATTGTATATCGAACAGGACGATTTTATGGAAAACCCGCCAAGCAAATTCTTCCGCTTGGCGCCGGGCCGCGAGGTTCGCCTGCGATATGCCTATTTCATAACTTGTCGCGAAGTGACCAAAGACAAAACCGGCAAGGTCATCGAATTGCACTGCACCTATGACCCCGCAACCCGTGGCGGCGACGCCCCGGACGGCCGAAAAGTCAAGGCGACCCTCCACTGGGTCTCAGCCGCCCACTCACTACCAGCCGAGGTGCGACTGTACGACCACCTCTTCACCAAACCCGACCCTGATGATGTTGAAGAAGGTAAGGATTTCAAATCCAGCCTGGATCCAAATTCTTTACAGACGCTCACTTCTTGTCGTGTTGAACCGTCACTGAAAGCCGCAAAGCCGCAAAGCCGGTATCAGTTCGAGAGATTGGGTTATTTCTGCGTCGACCCCGATTCTGCTGATGGCAAACTTGTATTCAATCGGACCGTATCGCTGGTTGATACCTGGGCCAAAATCCAGAAAGCTCAGCAAAAGAAGTAATTTACCCCACGCAATCTTATCATTTGAAGAAAACCATCTTTGTCCCGATTAGAATAAGTGCTGTGCCAAAAGTCTTTGTTAAAACTCCTTGCGAAATTCCTGTTGCAAACTTGGCCCCCAGCAGACCGCCAAAGAAAAACCCCAGGCACATAAGCCCCGCAATCTTCAAATCCACAAATCCATGTTTGTAATATGTCCACGCCGCAAGCAAACCTATAGGCGGCACCATCATTGCCAGCGTCGTACCCTGGGCCTGGTGCTGTGATAATCCAAATAACAATACCAAAGCAGGGATGATAACTATCCCTCCGCCTATACCCAGTATTCCACTAAGAGTTCCAGCCGCCAGACCCACAGCCAAATACAGAAGCATATTCATCTTTAATCATCCTTTTACTGACGTTGATTTTATTGTTGGTTGTTTGCCTGCCAACACCGTAAATTTATTTCTTTATACTTTTTTCACCTGACGCCGCGCAGGCTCAGCAGCACTAAGATTAGGTCAATTATGAATAGCAGCACAATCGTGGCCTCCAGCACCACCATCCAGAAATTGTTCCAGTCCCGCTGCAGAAGCTGGTAAAGGTCGCCAAGCGTATTGAGCTTTTCGTCGATGACCCGCTGCCAGTCGCCAAGGTGGAATCGGCTCGAAAGGTTTTCGTACATTCTTGCCAGATGCCAGTCGCCAAAGAACTTCGTGATGTTCGACAGTTCATCGCTGAACCTCGCCAGGTCCACCCGGATTTCGCGCAGATTGCGGCGCACCTGCCCTCGGCCAGGTGCCGTGCGCCGTGCCACATCGCGGTACGCCAGCTCCAGCGATTCATCCAGAATACGGTCATAAGCCGACAGCTCCACCAGTTGTACATTCGCTAGCTCCATAATGTGGAGAATATCATCCAGACCGTCCCGCGCACCGATAACCAGTGCCGCGTCCCAGTCCACCACCACCAGGTCGCTATAGTAATAGCTTAGATACTGCCCCGTGGATTCATTGGCTTCCTGCTCGGATAGGTTCGCAGAGTCCTCTTCTTCTGTGAGCAGCCCCGCTACCTGTCGCCGGTTGGCCATCAGCCAGTCCTCTGTCCGAACACTTGGGCCATCTCCTTTGCCGGGCAATTCATAGAAGCAAAACACAGTGTAATCCTCACCTTGGCTAAGACGCGGCAGCGGACGGATACAATAGGGCTCCAGCTCCCGCCGAACCTGCTCAGCCAGTTTGTTGGCTTCATCTTCAACACTGCCTGTCGCAAAACTCAGGTTGTGGTAGCCGACCAAATCCTCGATACGCCCGACCTCAAATGGCACGCGGACCTGGATGCTGATAGCCCCTACATTAAACAGCTTCACGCTTCGCTGCACTTCGACGGCCCCATGAGGACCCTGGCGCGTCTCCGGCGGCAAACTCACTATCTGCGGGCGGTAGAAAAATAAACGCTTCGGACTCCGCTTCGTCGGCATAACAGAATATTCCTTCACTGGCACAGAGAGAATTTCTCTCACTGGCTCACGCTTCATGTCATACGCCAGGTCGAAAGCATAGATGTATACGACCTCGCCGCGATATGGTCCAGCTTTAGCGGCTTGTGAATTCTGTCCTGTTTCCATAATAACGTTCCGTTTCGATAAGATTTCCTGTATTATCACCTGCTTCCCCCCAGGATTGCCGGTTACTAATGTACAGCCGATATTCGCCGCCTGCAAACTTTATTGTCAGCCGAATAACTCCCTGAATTTCTCTTCTATATCTGCACTTTCGCACAACACCTGGCCAGCCAGAACCGCCCTCACGCCGGCAGCCCTTAGCCTCTCGACATCCGCTCGCACCTTTATCCCGCTTTCTGCAACAAGTTCTTTTTTGTTGTCCAGAAGTCCCGCCAGTCGGCTGGTGGTATTCAAATCCACCTCCATTGTCGTCAGGTTCCGATTATTGATGCCCAGCAGACTGTAACCTTTCTTGGGAAAACCGATTAAACTGCGGACCTTCAAAAGCACATCCGCTTCGTGCACTTCCAGAAGCACTGTCAGCGTCAGCTCCCCAGCCGTTATCATTAAATCCATCAGCTCGCCAGGCGCAACTGCCTCCGCTATTAGCAGTATCGCATCCGCGCCGGCAGCCCGCGATTCGTAAACCTGCCACGGGTCAATAATAAAATCCTTCCGCAGAATCGGCAGGTCCACCGCCTGCTTTATTTGGTTTATGTATTCAAGCCGACCTTGAAAATATTTCTCGTCGGTGAGGACACTAATCGCATCCGCCCCGCACTTCTGATATACTACTGCAATCGCCACAGGGTCGAAATCTTCCCGAATAACTCCTGCCGACGGCGAGGCCTTCTTCACCTCAGCGATAACATTCAGCCCACGCTTGTTGTCCTTTACCACGGCCTTGTAGAAGTTTCGGCATTTCGGCATCGAGCGAACCTGTTCTTTAAGCTGCTCCAGAGGCCTCTGAGATTGCCTCACCTTCACTTCAGCCTTCTTTTCAGCGATGATTTTTTCCAGTATACCAGCCAATGCCGTTTACCCTGTGGCCTTTACATAGGCCATACGAACTTCGTTCAATGTGTTTTCGAGAACCTTCTCCTCCTCTTTGCTAAGATTGCCCTTGGTCTTCTCCTGGAGCGTCTCGAGCATGTCGATATTGTATTTTGCCATCTCCAGGTCGGGCTCCCTTTCTTGTCCCTCTACCTTGAGCATCCCCATGGCAAAAAGCGCCTGCGTAACAAGCATGCTCACCAGCGCTGCAAAATTTCCTCTCGGCAGGGGCCCATGGCGACTTCTTTCTTGCTCACCCTTTTGCTTCTCAGCCTTTTCCTGCGCAGCCAGTACCTCTTTTTCCTTCTTTGCCTCTTGCTTCCAGTCCTCGTCAACTATAATCTTCTTCTCGTCCTTTTTCTCATCTTTGGCCATAATCAAAAACTCCTCTCTTTATGTTCTGTTTGCCGTCTTACTTCCTGCGGTATTTCTTCATGTCCCTGTCTATGTCTCTTTTCTGCTGGCGCTCGGCTATTACCCTGCGCTTGTCATATTGCCTTTTCCCTTTCGCCAGCGAAAGCTCCACTTTTGCAAACCCTCTTTTGTTGAAATGTATCTGCAAAGGAACAAGGGTAAAGCCCCGCTGTTCAAGCTTCGTCTTTATCCTGCGAATCTCGCTTTTGTGCAGCAGCAGCTTTCTCTTCCTCGTCGGCTCAGGGCCGTCTGTCCCTGTCTTCTCGTATTTGGTTATGCTCGCTCCCACAAGCCAGCACTGTTGTCCCTCCACTCTGGCGTACGACCCGCTAAGGTCTGCCTGTCCCAAACGCAGTGACTTGACCTCACTGCCCAGAAGCGCCATACCAGCCTCAAACTTCTCAACCAGTTCGAAATTATGGTAGGCCTTCTTATTGACCGCCACCGCACCCTGTTTGTCCTTACTTGATTTCGCTGCCATTTAGCTTATATTATCCGCCCAGCTGCGATTTTGCAATAATACTGCTGAATACCTTGGCAGTTAAAGTCGCAGGCTGTTCCTGCCTGCTATCTTTTAAGCAGCCATTGATGAATAATGGCCGCCGCAAACCACACCCCAAAACTGGCGCAGAGCACAATCCAGATGGCTAATTGTTTCCGAAAGCACACTAGCGCCGCCGCGAAAAATAGAACCGTCGGTACAATCCCCCATAGCGCCCCTTTGACATAATCCGTCATTACAGCAAAATTCCCCGGATTGTCCCCATACAGCCATAGCAGCACAACCAGACTCGTTATCGGCATCACCGCAACCAGCCCTGCCAGGCCCGGCGCCCTTCTGCCTATCTGTGTCGCAAAAACGATAACACAAATGCTCATCAATAACTTGATAATAAATCTCATATTGGTACTTTCCGGATTAGTCTTTCGCCCGGACTAATTGGTCGTATTCGATTTGAAACCGCGCCTCGTGCTTGGCCTCCTCCTCAGCAAGTGACACAAGTACGTCCCGTGACTCTTTATCTTTCACCAGTGCTGCCAGCTCAATATAAAACCGCACCGACCTTTTCTCCTTTGCTATTGCCATTATAAGCATATCCTTGTAATCCATCTCCCGCATATCTTCAGCGTTCTCTAGGTAGCTGGACAAATTAAAATCAGCCGCCTTTTCCGCCGTTATCACAACCTTGCCCCCCTTCATAATTTCCAGCTCAAATTTGGCCTTATGCTCCAGTTCTTCCTCAGCTAATTCTCTAAAAATTTTCTTCATCATCGGGTTCTTGGTCCGCCGCACAAGGTCCAGATAGAACTGGTGTGCTTCCACCTCTCTGGTGATTGCAAGTTCAAAAATTTCCTCGATGGAGCTGCCCTCTCCCATTTTTGTCCTCTTACTGGCCTGTCTGTTCCGAATCTTTACCGCACCCGACAACTGCTTACCCTGTGCATTATAACTCTGGCCCGCACCGCTTCAAACCTATTTATCCGCCATACTCCTCCCTGAAAATTCGCTATACCCATTACGAACCGCATTTCTCCACATTGTTTAGCGGTCGTCGGCCTGTCCTGAGCTTGTCGAAGGAAACGACGACCCTGCCTGCCTTCTGTCTTCTGCCATCCGTATTCTGCCGTTATATTTTACCCCCAAATCCCAAATCTCCCTAAAATTCCGCCAAAAACTCTTGACATTACCCCTTTCTTTGGTTAAACTTTACCCTTAAAGGAAATGATATTTCTAGATACATAAGGAGGGATTTTATCATTCGCCACGACTTTCATGCAAAACCTGCCCGCCTCATTGCCCTTTCCCTCCTGTCCATCTGTTTGCTTTTCAGTTCACAAGCCTTTGCCGCCAACCGCCTTGTTCCCAGCCAGTATTCAAAAATCCAGACCGCAATCGATGCCGCCTCAAATGGCGACACCGTTATCATCTCCCCCGGCACATACACTGGCACCGGCAACCGCGATATTGACTTCAAAGGCAAAGCTATTACCGTTCGCAGTACAGACCCCAATAACCCAAGTACAGTCGCTGCTACCATTATCGATTGTCAGGGTTTGGGTCGTGGCTTTAGATTCGATCGAAGCGAAAAGCTCATTAGTATTGTTTCCGGCCTCACCATAAAAAATGGTTCAATTTATGGTAACCCTGCTCAGGGTGCGGGAATCTATTGCGGTGGTTTCGCCTCTCCCACAATTGCAAACTGCGTTATTGCTGCCAATA
>Ga0315294_10008548_pt1 | contig 11252 bp, 5 predicted proteins | sample YL17G13_40_MG_FD_203626 | JGI IMG/M metagenome (GOLD analysis project Ga0315294, IMG submission 203626) | Sediment microbial communities from Yellowstone Lake, YNP, Wyoming, USA - YL17G13_40 | ecosystem: Environmental > Aquatic > Freshwater > Lake > Sediment | place: USA: Wyoming | collected... | reverse complement strand
AATTGCTATCAAACCTACTCCCCATATCTTTTCCTTCAACATGGCGAGGTCATCCACACATCCCGAGATGCCATTTTAAGGTTACTTAGGTCACTCTCAGTCCACTCTCGGTAATTCACGAGTTCTGAGCTTCGTTCACGTAGGCAAAACCACAGCACTACCTGGCTTGGGTTTTGTCGATTCAAACATTGCACTCAAGTAGACCTGTTCTAGGGCAACTCGTCGCGTTTCATTATGGGTTCCACCTCGATCTCTAGGCCGAACCGCCTTCCCACCTTGAAGAGGTTCTTTTGTGTCTTCTTCGTAAACCGCCTGATGTCGCTTGAGGGCACTGCGACTCTGATTTGGCCCTCCGATACTTCGATGCTGTAGCCGGAAGTCTGGCCCCCGAGAGCTTCGTCTATGGCCGCTCTGATGTGGTGTTCCCTAGAACTCCTGCGGCCGATCACAGGCACCACGAAGGTCTTCTCTCCAAACACGTAGAGTTCGTATTCGGGCTTCCCGGTCATGAGGTTCCTCATAATCACGGTTGGTCTGGCCAAGTCCGGCCTTGATAGACCCGCCGGGATCTTGACCTCGGTTTCCAGAACGTGAACCGATCTGACCTCTCCTCCGTCCATGAAAAGTATCGTGTCGATAATCGACGGGATCAGCCCTATGTCGACCCTGTGGAGAAACCTCTGGACAGCGTCTATCGCGGATGTAGCGTGAACCACGCCCACCATGCCGATCCCTGCCAGCCGCAGGTCAACGAACAGCTCGAAATCCGAATCCGATCTCAGTTCGTCGAAGATGGTGTAGTCAGGGCGACTGAGCAGTAGGACATCGTGGATCTCGCTTGGGGTTGCCATGGTCTTGGAGTACTGAGTTATCTCCGGAGGTAGCTGAAGGTCTCTGGGGCTCTCGACGGTCTTGACGACCCTGCGCTTGGACATGTAGAATTCTGCCAGTGCTTGGGCGAAAGTCGTTTTGCCCATACCGGGAGATCCTGCTATCAGAATACCCTCGGCCCTCGTGCCTATTCTGGTCAGAATCTCCTGCGGCAGTCGATAGTCCGGGATCGCTTTTCTCGTCACCGGCCTGGCGGCAGTTATCTCCAGACCGTCCGAAAATGGAGGCCTCGCTATCACGATCCTCCGATCTCCGAGTTGCACGATGGTCGAGCCAGGTTTGTCTATTTCCACGAAAGCTGAGCCGTCGGTGGACGACTGAACAGCCGCCATTATGTCCAGTATGAGAGACTCCAGCTCCTCGCGGTTTATCGGGCCAGTGCCCACCTCCTCGAAGGTCCACTTCCCTGGCACCCCCTTCTTGGCCCTAGGGACCACTCCCTCTTTTAGGTGAACTGACATCACGTCGGTCCCAAAGAAGTTGTCAAGGCTCAGCAGACGGGCTGGTCTCCTGTAGATGACGTTGAGTCCCATCGCTTCACCGGATCTGGCGGCCAAAGGGTCACACGTCACGAGAGTGGCCCCAGTCAGATGGGCAAGCTCACGGGCCGCCTCACGGGCCGCCGTGATCGGTCCAGGTCCGTGTTCGAAACTGACCTCGATCCCTTTAGCCGAGGATCTGTCCGACACCAACTTCAGTCCCTTCAACCCAAGGTCATCTCCGTGCTTCGCACGGGTCTCGAACTCCTCCACGACCTGGAGCGGGACTATGACTCTTCTGACATTCTGGCTCTCGGCTAGCACTTCCAGGGCAACACCAGTGTAGATAGATGAAGGATCGAGTACTATGTCGATTGCCTTTGGAGGGTCACTTTCCTCTTTCACTGTCCTTTCGTTCTCAACCCGAAGACTGAACCTAATATGCCTTGCCTAGAAAAAGCATTGCCATACCACGCTTGGAATTGTCTTTCCTTGGCCTGCACATCATGTGCGTTGCATCGCTCTCAGAAGAGGACCATCTTCCATGGATCTATGCTCACCCCAACCTCCTTTCCCAGCATCCCGGAGAGGAAATCATACTGCGTTGATGAGCTACCCGTGCACTCGATCTCACCCAGATCTGAGGACACCCTCGCTACTAGTCTGCTGCCTCCGTACATGAGATTCGTCAGTCTGCCTCGGACCATGCCCTTGGTTGAATCTGTCACATAGCTGTCATCCGGCCTAAACTGCAGCTTGGCGGCACCACGTCCGGGACTCCACCATCTAGGTCTCGCCACATTGAGAGTCGCTCCTTCGACAGACACCAAGACCTCGTGTTCGGCCACGCTCTCAATCTGACACTGAATGACATTCGTCGCGCCGAGAAAGCGCGCGGATTCCTCGGTAGGTGGCGATTCATAGAGTTCCCTGGTTCCGCCGACCGCATCCAGCCTGCCCACGAACATCACCGCCAAGAAGTCACTGATCAGTACAGCTTCGGTCTGATCGTGGGTCACATAGAGGGTTGTCACGTTGAGTTCTCGCTGAACATTTCTAATCACATTAGAAACCTCACTCTTGAGCGCCGGGTCGAGCGACGCGAGGGGCTCATCAAGCAACACCAGCCCAGCGTCCGCGGATATGGCCCTGGCTATGGCTACCCTCTGCTGTTGCCCTCCGCTGAGTTGGTGTGGGTATCTCTTCTCCAAGCCCTGGAGTTCAACGAGTCGGACAACCTCCGCGACCCTCAAGTCGATGCTCGAGCGGTCTCGCCCTCTGGCTTCAAGAGGAAAGGCGACATTCTCCTCAACCGTGAGATTGGGAAATAGGGCAAGATTCTGGAACACCATCCCGATGTTCCGCGAGGCGGACGGAACCCGAGTGACATCCTGTCCGTCGAACAGGACACTCCCTGAATCAGGAGAAATCAAGCCCGCAATCACCTTCAGAGTCGTTGTCTTACCGCAGCCGCTCGGACCCAGCAGAGCCATTACTTTGCCAGATGGGATCCTGAAGGAAACGTTCGTGACAGCGGCTGTACCATCATATGCCTTGCTGACATCACGCAACTCGAGTTCCATGGTCATATCACCCTGAGGGCCTCATCAGACAAGAACGAACTCATCACCTCTGCAGCTATCACGATGACAATGATGATCCCGTTGAGAGCAGCGGCCAGATCCATCCGTCTCAGGTCGATAAGCGACACCACGGACACAGGCAGGGTGACTAGGTTGAACGTGCTGAAGAAGTTGGCCATCGTGAACTCGCTTATTGACGAGGAGAACGCCAACAGGAACGATGCCAATACGGCCGGGGCTATGAGTGGCAGCTCCACCTTCAACAATGTGAAGATCCTGCTCGCCCCGAATAGCTCGGCTGCTTGTCTCACGTCAGCACCAATTCTGGTCCATGAAGCCTCAATCACCCTGGCGGTTAGTGGTACGATTATGGCGATCTGGCCGATGACGATGATCGTCCAACTGCCGTAGAGCATCAGTAACCCGAACCCGTAGCAGAGCATGATGCCGAGAGCGAGAGAGGATCTGGAAATCGAGAGAGGCAGGGAGAGAATCGCTGCTGTAATCCTCCTGATTCGTTCGTCCCGGGAGCCCCGCCAGATCAAGAAGACAGACACAGCGACCGATGAGAGAGCAACCACCACCCCAATGGCTAGGCTCTGGAGGAGGACGTCGACAAACTTCAAGCCGAAGCCCAGGTTTGCCGAGAACAGGTTGGCGAAGTTGACCAGTGACAATGAACTGGGGAAGAAGAACACGGTAGAGGGAGAGACAGACTGCGCGAGCACAAGATAGACAGGGAAGAGTTCTATCGCCGTGATTGCCAAGCTGTAGCCCAACAGCGCCTTGCCTTGCCAATTGGAGACAGAAAGGCTTGTCCTTTTTCGCTCTACCGTCTTCCCACGAACGTACAGCCTGTCCCTCAGCGCCAGAATGGACAGAGAGAGCAACAGTGTTAGCGCGAGTTGGATGAGCGCGAGAGAAGAGGACACGGACCTCGTCCGCGTCGAGTAGATCTCAACCTCAAGGGTGCTGAAACGACCCCCGACCAGAATAGGTGTTGAGTAGCTTATGAATGAGAAGGCGAAAACTAGGAGGGCAGAGGCCGACAAGAACGGAATGAGCTGGTTCAGATACACGGCCTTGAATGACTTAAGCCAACCGGCCCCGGAAATTTGCGCGGCGTCGATCAGGTCTTGATCAACGCTTGAGAATCCCTGCTCCAGTATCATCACCGCCAGTGGAAGATAGTAGAACACGTGGGCAACGACGACCGCATCCATCGAATACAGGATGTTGATGACCGGAGTTCCAGAGTGCAGGAGAGCCTCTAGGATCTGGTTCACCGCTCCCCTCTCGCCCAACATCAGTATCATTCCTTCAGTCACTGCAAGGGCCGGCACGAAGAAAGGCGTGAGCAACAGGTTCCTCAGCATCTTGGACCACTTGAACGAGTAGCGGTATAGGAAGTAGGCGATTGGCACGGCCAGAACCACTGACGGAATCGTGGACAAGAGAGCCTCCAAGGCGGTCGCGCCCGTCAGCCTCAGAACGTATGGATCGCCGAGCAGGCCGACCAGTTCAGTCAGGTTGAGCGAAGCTAGGACGTACAGTATGGGAACAGCGTAGAAGAAGCCGAAAAACAGAACAAGCGGCAGGTAGTCCAGAGCGAGAACTACCCAGCCTTGACCTCTCTGCGCCATCTATCCAACCACTCAATGACGTTACCGGCTATGCTCGGGTTGAACGTGATCTCAACCTGAGGCTTCGGAGAGGATGACAGTGATGAGGACGAGGCATCTGGATTCACCGGATACATGTAGCCTGCAGGGGAAACGATGTTCTGACCGTCGACCCCAAGCACGAACTCGATGAACTTCTTTGCGATCTCGGAGTTCTTTGCGCCCTTCACCAGGGCTATCCCCTCCCTGTACACGAAGCCTTCCACAGCGGCTGACTTCAAATGCGGAACCTCCACGTACTCCACATCCGTGTTGTACATTGAACCTATTGCCACCTCCCCTGCTTTCAGAGCTACTATGGATGTTGTCCAGCCCGACGGATGCATCTTCACACTGGGTTCCAGCGCCTTGAGGAATGCGAATCCGGGTTCCGTTCCTTTCACAGACAGCACCCAGACCAGGAACGAGAGTCCGGTTCCGCTGGAAGATGGGTCTTGATAGAAAACCAGCCCCTTGTACTCCGGCCTCAGAAGGTCATCCAGTGTCCTCGGGATAGGGATCCCTTTCTCAGATATGATCGTCTCGTTGTAGGTGATCAGAACATATCCCTTGTCCACCGGGAAGATGTGGCCAGTCTTGTCCCATCTTTCGTTCTCTGGTATCATGCTGAGGTTCGCAGGGGTGTAAGATTCAAGCACGTCAGCATCCAGCACCTGTTTTGCGTAGAATTCCGGAAGTCCGATTATCACGTCCGCAATGGGGTTCCCTTTCTCAGAGATCAACTTGTCCGCTATGCCAATGGACCCCATATCGTAGTGGACGAACACGATGATCACATTGTACCTCCTTTGGAACTCGTCAATGAGGGCGGTTGCCATTCCTTTTATTCCCTGAGGCCCGTACACAATCAACCGAGGAGGCGGAGGCTGTCGCAACACAAGATACAGGACGGAAGCCGCCAAAATCGCCGTTATTCCGACAAGCGCAATTGCCGTTCGTTTGCTCAATTCCATATCATTTCACTTCTTCACATGGTTGCAGGGGGCTGAGTTCCGGAAAGAGAGGGCTTTACTAACGCATCCCTACGCCGGTATTACCCGGGTCAGGTGTTGAGGGTTAACGCCACGTCGCGTCCTCTCAGCCGGAGACCAGCACCCCTTGCTTGGTGGGGGCTCAAATCCTCCACTTAAAAACCTGTTCCGGACCCGGAGCATTCTCGCCTGATTAGGGAGGCGGAGGAGGCTCGGGCTCAAGCCAATCCTGTTCCTTCTTTCGCGTTGCTCTCCTAGCTACAACGAAGATAGTTCCAGCAGCGACCAGCAGGATGAACGCATATTCGATTGACGTCGTGTAGTCGTATGCATAGACAGATACTACTGTTGTCGGGGAGTCGATGGTCACGTTGTTCGGATCGATTGTGTCCCCGAGGTCATTCCTCCAATCCAACAACACGCGCCTGACTCCTATCAGGCCCAGTATTCCGTCGGCCGGAACGGACCGCGGTGCCACTACGCTCACTTTCGACCCATTGTCGCACCACGTTTCGCTGACGAGATGCCCCTGATCGTCAATCACCCGCAGAAGGAATTGCTGGGCCCACACTGCGCCGATGGCTAGGGGGGAGTCGACCGTCAACGGTACTGTGATGTTCCAGCCCCTGAATACCGCCTTGGCTCCCGCTCCCAGCTGGAGTTCGGTCGGTCCATTGCCCAAGCCAAGGGCAGCCCCTTTGGCAAACCATCCGGAGGAACTCAAGTTTCCGTATTTGCTCTCTATGACGACGCGGTACTCTGCGTTGAACGGGAACGTGATGTTCCCACTGGAGCTGACCGATATCTCGGGAACCAGCGTGACGTATCTTGTCCAACCCTCCTCAATAATCCTGGGTACTGAGATCAGGTGGCTCGTCTTTCCGCTGAGGTAAACATTCGCTGAGCTCGGTCCGCTGATCCTCGTCTTATTCAGCCCATCCACAGTGACTTGAACGTCGACATAGTAAGGTACGCCCTCGACCTTGACCGTCACACCCATCATACCAGTCGCGAGCCTGGCATCGAGTTTGCCCCAACCCCAAGCGAAGTCTCCCACAGCCTTGTCTATCGGCCCGGTCTTGGCGTCAAGGCGCGCCGACTCTCGCAGGATCTCCCCCACCGACTGTGGAGACAGAGACGAATTCTGTTGCAGCAACAGCGCGACCACTCCTGCTACATGTGGCGAGGCCATGCTCGTCCCGGAAAGAGCGACATGTGTTTCGTCAACCGAATAGGGGTTGAGGCCACTGGCAGCGGAGGACTTTGCCGCCACAATGCTGTACCCGGGAGCTGCCAAATCAGGTTTGATTCTGCCGTCTCTTGTCGGTCCCCTACTGCTGAAACTGCATATCTCGCCAGACGGGAACCCGGGGGAATCCCGGGTCGAATATGCTCCGACCGCTATCACGTACGCTGATGTCGCCGGTATACCTATCGTCCTCGCAGAGGTTATGGTGTAGCTCGGATCGGGCACAAACTCGCTGGAAAGCGACCCAGCCGGAAGGTCGTCCAGCCAAGAATCCCAACCACCCGTGGAACTGACTGAGACTGGGTCTATCAGGAGAGTGTATATCCCAGTGGCGAGATACCCGTTCTCTCTGATGACCTCGACCAAGTGCCCTTTTCCCTTTTCGGATTGTTCCTCGGCAATCAAGACCGAACCGCCCGATGTCATCTCTCCTTGATCGGCGGTGGGACCGTGCACAGTGACTCCCCCGGGTAGCACGAGCGTTACCGCTGTCACGTCCTGCGTGCCGTGCCAGAGGTCGACATCGAATGCGACAATTTGTCCCGGGACATACCACTTCAGTGCAACCGTCCTTCCTGAAGTGAAACGCCCCTGAACGTGGATATTGCTGGCACCGGAGTTGCCAGCGGACACGATTATCGTCGCTCCTTCCTTGACCGCCTCTTCCAGCGCAAGCTCCAGCGGGCTTGTGCCGTCATGTCCACCTATGTTCGAACCCATGCTGAGATTGATCACAGCCCTCATGCCCAGTAGAGTTGCCTTCTGCATGATGTAGGCAATGCCTTCGATTATGTCGCTGTCGTTGAATGACCACATTGTCGGCATGATTCTGGACTTGCCTCCCGCCTTCACGACTATCAGCCAAGCGCCGGGCGCTACCCCCTTGTACTTCCCGTTCTCATCATTCCCCGTGCTGGTCGCGATTGCACTCACGTGTGTGCCGTGACCCTCGCTGTCGCTCACTATCGCCACTCTTGCTTCTATCTGGCTTCTGTTGTATTCCAGACCTATGCCCATCGGACCGGGTCCAAGGCGACCTCCCATCTGGTCCCAGATGAACAGGATCTTCGAGGATCCGTTGTCCAAGTAGAAGTCACGATGATATGGGTCAATCCCTGTGTCGACCACTCCCACTACCACTCCTTGCCCCGTGAGTGGCCTGCCTTGCGAGTCGTTGAGACCTGCCCAGACATCACTCGCTCCTGTTTCGGGCACACTCACATCGAGTGATATCTTCAGAAGTTGGCTTGTCGTCACCGTCACAACGAACTCCAGACCTCTGATGTCCTCAAGCGAACCCACAGTGGTGGCCATTGTCAGGACACGACCAAGAACTGTCCGTACCGTGCCGTACGCATCAAGGGCTCCGAGACTGGATCGGTTCACTCCTTCCTTCAGCACAATCGAAATGTTGACAAGGGTATCAGAGCTCAACCATGGCTGGAACTCGCGGACGGCCTGTGTCGAAATCCAGGGAATGCAGCCCGCCAGCACTATGCCCAACAGGACGATCGCTGTGATGGAATGATGGCCAGCGAATCCGTCAGCGTCAGCCACCGACCGAGGATGGAACAACTGATGGCGCGACAACGGACAATCAACTTGCCTTCATCATATAACGATTCGCTTAGAGCAGAAGTTGACGACGAGCGTTGGCTCTATGTCGAGCGGCTGTGACCGAGAAGACGCAGTAGATGATCTTTGTCTCTGACGCCCATCAAGCTTTGTACTGCAGCATCGAGGACGGTTTCAACCCCGACCGCGGAGACGCCCGCCCTAGTCAACGGATCAAGACCCCCACCCTCTGCGAGTCTATCCAAGTTGTACTTCGGGAGCAGCAGCTTCTTGGCAAAGCGATCGCTGAGAGTAGCCTCTATTTTCCCCATGCCCCTGTAATCCAATCCTCCCACCGGCCAGACCTCTCCCTTCGCGGTTATCGCGCCAGTCGCGACTGTGTGGGGGTCTGGCCTCAGACCCAAGACGGCCGAGAGCATCGCGATCGCTATGGCCATTCCCGCAGACGGGCCTGAGATCGGCGGGGAGGTGGTGCCTATGCCTGAAGGTATTCTTTCAAGTCCCTTTGCAGGCGTGACCAATTCCACGTAGAAGTCCCAGTCCTTGAACCTCCAGCCGGATACGGAGTTCAGGAAGACGAACGCATCTTCGGCGCTCGCCTGAACACTCTCGCCCACCTCGCTTCCCAGCACCTTCACCTTTCCTGATCCTCGCCTGTTCGCCTGCACCTCGATGGCAGCGATCGCGCCGCCCAGTCCGCTCTCGCCGAAGGCCATGAGTCCGTAGACCTTTCCCACTTCAGGCACCTGGAGCCTGACAGTGCTCTCGATCATCTTCCGTGCCTCTTCGGTAGATTCCTCTGAGGTCATCTCAAGCGCCTTCCTGAAATGATAGAGCCTAAGGGGATAGTTCTCAGGAGAGATCTTCGAGAGCGCATGTGCGAATTCCTCAGTGCCCTTCGGCAAACCTAGTATCTCAGAGAGCCGGGTCTCCTCTTGGGAGTATATCATCATGACCTCCTTGAGTTCATCCTCACCTTCTTCCTTCGCCGAGAGCAGCATCCGCGCACCGTCAAGCTCCTTGGCACGTAGCCTGTTGGACTGATTGATGACATCGGCAATGCGCCTTGGACTCAGAACCTTTCCTGCGAATACCTCCAGAACTGACTCGGGAGTGACCTCACCAGCACAGATGTCGGTGTACTGACTGAGGTGTATTGCGACTATGTCCGTCCTCTCACTGACATCTTTCGGGTAGGTAAACTCAAAGCGGTGGGTGAACCTCTCCAACAGCGCGGGGTCCATGGCCTCTAGCCGGTTAGTGCCGGCAATCACTACAACGCCGGAAAGCGGGACGAACCCGTCTATCTCAGTGAGCAACTGACTCGTGACTCGATCAATCACAGGATCCGCTGATCCCCTCCTTGGGGCAATCGAGTCTATCTCATCGAAGAAGATCAGAGCGGGCGAGTGCTTCCTGGCGTCATCGAATATGTTCCTGATGGTCTTTTCTGGGTCTCCGTACATGCCTTGGAGAATGGACGGACCGTTTATCCCATAGAACCATCCCTTGTTCTCGTGAGCGATCGCCTTCGCGAGAAGAGTCTTCCCTGTGCCCGGCGGCCCCTGAAACACAAAACCCTTGGGCGAAACGTATCTGGCCTTGATCGCGAGGTCTGGGTTGAGAGCGAGCGAGAGTTCCTTGATCACCTCTTCTTTGATGCCCTTCAGCCCCCCGACATCCCGGTAGGTTTCTTTCGGCCTGACCCTGAGGGCTGCTCTCTTCGCGGCCTCCGTTCTCTCCTGTTCCACATACGTCTTGAGCGAGCGGGCAGCTGCCCTGAAGTCATCTATGGACACGGATTGTCCCACATTAGGCGGCGCAGTTCCTAACCCACCTTGCTGAACGGAGCCCGCGAGGAGCTGCATCTTCTCATGAACAACTATACTGAAGGCGTTGACCACGTCTGCAGGGGTGAGCGCAGAGCCACCCATCGACCTCAGCACATCCTCGAGAGCGTCAACTACTGCCCTCGGGCTCAGCGAGATCTTGTGTTTCTGGCACTCGGCTGTGGCAATCTTGACCAACATATCTTTTGAAAGCCCAACGTCCAGATCGATTGTTCCAAGCACACCCCTTCTCCTGATAGGCTCGAGCAATGTCTCGTACTCTGTGGTGGACACGAAAAGGATCGTCCTGTACGGTCTCTTGAGCAGTTCGTCTATCTTCTCCAAGAACACCGTCTGCACTCTTGTCTCTTCCATTCCGACTTCTGTGGAGGCAGCCACCTTCCTGCCATATGCCTGGAATTCATCCACTAGAACTACACTCGGCCTCATGAACGAGGACTCGAAGAAGCTACTGAGTCTGGCTGCGCTCTGGCCGTACCACATTGTGTACACTTGCTCGGGCTTCAGGGAGTTGTACTCCACGAGCAGACCGTACATGAGACCTTCCTCAAACGCCCATCTCATCAATGCCTCAGCAAAGACTGTCTTGCCCGTCCCGCTGCTTCCCTTTATCACGAAGAGTTTGGGCGGCGGAGCGGTCGCGATCCTGCGGACTTCTTTGTCACGAAGAACGTGGTACTGTATGCTCAGCATGACCTGCCTGAACTCCTTGTCCCTGCCCGCCAGATCTGCAATGCTTGTGCGAGGGAAGTCGTACCGTGCCCTGATCTTCTTGGCCTCTGCCTCCGCTTTCTTCCTCCTGACCTCGGGAGGCTTTCTCAGGAAGTCCCAGAGCCTGAACCTCCATGAGGTGAGGTAGAGAAGAGGGTAGAACATCGTTCTCAGGAACTCATGTGAGTACCACCATTCGGACTCGAACTCCTCCTCACTTCCGGGGTCTTGGTTGCGCACGGCCAAGCTGCTGAAAACTGA
>Ga0315294_10008547_pt1 | contig 11252 bp, 10 predicted proteins | sample YL17G13_40_MG_FD_203626 | JGI IMG/M metagenome (GOLD analysis project Ga0315294, IMG submission 203626) | Sediment microbial communities from Yellowstone Lake, YNP, Wyoming, USA - YL17G13_40 | ecosystem: Environmental > Aquatic > Freshwater > Lake > Sediment | place: USA: Wyoming | collected... | reverse complement strand
CATCCTTTTTCATTCCCATCCCTCTTTCGGTAGAGTTGTTTGTTCCTACCAAAAATGAAGGGATGGGAATTAACTTTTACTGTTACTGAGAGTCAGTATTAAAACAGGGAATTTGATAACTACTGATAATGGATTTTTCAAGCTAAAACCTGTAGCTCCATGAAGCACGATGACCAAGGGGACTGCTTCTGATCCATCATAGCTTGGCGGGACATGCAGCCAATATGTACGAAGAACCCGAAGTGCTTTCCCAGCGATCATAAATTTAAGATGAGTATTACTTGAAGGTACTGGGCTGATGTCGTTAGCATTTTTTTGTAACTGTTTATCTTCATTTTTCAAAGCAATGAATTTTCCCATTACTGGTACAACACACATTGTTATCAACAGCATACATACAAATATTCCTATGATTTTGTTTTTCATATTTTTCTTCCTCCTACAAAAATGGGTTTTACATAATAATAATCCCCCGTCAGTATTTATATCTTATCATTAAATTTTATTCGCAAGGAAAGTAACATTTATAATATTCTGAAAAAAAGAGCTGATTCACGATAGAAATAATTAAGGCGGCAGCAGGTAACTCATATCTTATTCCCTACAAGATTTGTATAGCATTACTTCTTTTTCTTCTTTTTCTCTTCTGCTGATTCCTGAAGAGGAGAGATATTCTTCCATGCATTCTTCACACGCTGTCCAAACGTCGTCATAGCAGAGGAAATTGCATCCGGATTTTTATAACTCCATTAAAGATGAATGAAAGTATTCAGGGAACAGAAAAAAGGATAAGAAGACATCATTCGTTTTCAGAATCGATGACTGAGATGTTTGTCGGGACGTCTGGATGGTCATACGACTGGAACGTAGGAAACTCCCTTGACTGGTACATCAAAGACTCGCGATTAAATGCCATTGAATTAAACATGAGCTTCTACAGATTTCCCTATCCAAACATGGTCAAAGCCTGGGCGACAAAAGGAAAAAGTCTTGCATGGGTGGTGAAAGTCCATCGATCAATCACCCATTTTCAAAAACTCAGCAAGACATCCGTTGAGAGTTTTCAGCGGTTCAAAAAACTCTTCACTCCTCTGGAAGACCTCATCCATTACTATCTCTTCCAACTGCCGCCATCCTTCACCGATATCAATGCACTAGAGCAGTTCATCGATAAAACCGGAGTGAAAAAACTCGCGGTCGAATTCCGTCATCCCACCCTGTTTACTAGCGAACTTATCGAATGGGGAAAAAAGCACGGTATTCTCCTTGTTAGCATCGATGCACCAAAACTCCCCAGGACCATCATGAGCCAGACAGTTGTCTACGAACGAATCCATGGTCGGACCGGGTGGTACTCCCATGATTATTCAGATCAGGAACTCCGAGAGATAAAAAAGCATATTCTTACCAACAACCCAAAAACAGTGTATGTCTTTTTCAATAATAATCATGCGATGCTTGAGAATGCGATGCGAATGAGCCAACTTCTCCGATAACAACACAAGAATCTCTTCGAATACTTTCACTCACCTCTGATTCAGCTTTTTAAAACAAAACCGCCTATGCGTTCTTTCCCACACCTACTTTAGGGAGGCAACATCCATGGAAAACAATCGTCCAACCCGTGATATTCATGCATCTAATGCGACCTCATCTCTTGTACAAGTCGTGAAACCTGACATCATCGTCGCCTCGGGAATAGCAGAGCTTGACAATCTTCTAGGTGGTTTTAAGGCAGGAGAAACAACCCTTGTCAATGGAAACAGCAGCCTTATTGAAGACCTACCGAATCAACTCTGTGTCAATACGTATAGAACGTTCCACAGTGAGACTATCTATATCGATGGTGGCATGTGTGCCAACCCGTATCGGATTGCTCGGTACGCACGGATGTTAGAACTGGAACAGCAGGACGTATTAGAGAACGTAGTGATGAGCAGGGCGTTCACCGTCTATCAACTCTCAACCCTTGTACACGAAATGCTTGAGCCGATGATCCAGAAACGCAGTCCACGGACCCTTATCATCGGGATGCTGCCAGCACTCTACCTTGACCCTGAGGTCCCCGTTCGGGAGGCACAGACATTACTTTCATTGGATCTCCAGAAGATGCAAGACCTCACCGCCAGATATCAGCTGATCACGGTGTTTACCAATCTGGATGTGATGCCGCTCTCACCATCTCGAGGTCTGGGGAAGACACTTTACGAGAGTGTCAATGAAATCGTGAGAATGAAACAGTTCGAGCATTGCACATCTCTTGAGCTTGTCAAAAAGCAGAAGAGTACTACGATTGTTCGTGGTGCAGAAGGACAACTCTGCCTTGAAGAGTTTGGGATGGTGAGCTGATGGGGCGGACTGTTCCGACGTTCCGCATGGTCATTGAATCATTCGGGTGGGAATGGAATGATTTCAAACGCGCGCTGCGAAATATCGATCAGGATGCGTTTGATGAACTCATCAACCATGCCCGGAAACACGCGGCAGCAGGCAGTAACAGCAGCAATCCCAACCCGTTTGAACCAATCGTGATGTCCATTCTTGTGGAACATGAAAAAACATTACGGATGCTCCGAGAGTATGTTGAGCGGGAACATCCTTGACGTGTACCCGGACTATGAGAAAAACGTCATGGTCACCTGGCTGCTGCAGAACGGGAAAGCAACCAGGGTTGAAGAACCGTACGAACCATGTTTTTATGTGCATACGCCGTCAAAAGATATCTCCAAGGTCGCCAAGGCCTTAGAAGTAGTGCCTCAGGTGAAACGACTACAGCTTACTGCTGCAAAACTCATGCTTGGCTCACCGAAACATACCATGGTCTTAGAGGTGGTGCCAAAAACCCTCAACTCGCTCCATACGCTTGCTAGTTTAGTGGATTCTTGGGGCGGGTTTCATGATCATCAGTTGTTCAACGTTGATCTACGCCTTCCAACCAGGTACCTCCAGGAACGCGGCGTGTTTTGCCATGCGTGGATAACATGGAACGGGAAACGATTTACCCTTGAGGATGAACAATGGACGCTTGATTACGAGATCCCCTCATTGAAAATCCTGCATCTTGATATAAAACAGAAAACAGGAGCTGTACCATCATTTCATGAACCAATACCAGCGATTGCAGTAGATGATGAGATGATCAAGGAGGACAATGAAACCGATACGATTCTTTCCGCGGTGGACAGGGTCCAGCAGAGTGACCCTGATGTGATCGCAACCGTGAATGGAGATAGCGTGTTGTTTCCGTTTTTGTATCATCGTGCGAAGATCTGCGGGATTGAACATCTAGTGAACCTTGGGAGGGAGAAGAATCAGAAGAAAAACAATCTGCGACCAGTCAAAAAAGCAAAATCGTACTTCAGCTACGGACGGATCGTGTATCGACCTGCGTTCTACACGCTGCTGGGACGGATTCATCTGGATACCGCACAGTCGTTCTTCTACGGGGAAAGCGGGCTTCGCGGTATTCTTGATATCGCACGATGCTCCAACATCCCTGTACAAATGCTCTCAAGACTCGGCCCTGGAACCGCTATCAGTCAGATTGAAGTCAACGCCGCGATGGCAAAAGGCTATCTGATCCCATGGAAGAAAAATATGCCAGAAAATTGGAAGACAGCAGAAGAGTTGCTGATCGCGGACCGGGGCGGGCTGGTTCTTGAGCCAGTGGCTGGTCTTCATGAGGATGTCATAGAGTTGGATTACGCCTCGTTATACCCAAATATCATGGTTCTTCATAACATCAGTCCTGAAACAATGCTATGCCCCTGCTGCCCTGACTCCACCAATCGTGTCCCTCAGCTTGGCTATCATATTTGTAGACGGCAGAAAGGGTTGCTCCCTGAGGTCTTGGAACCGATTTTACTGCGGAGGTTCTGTTTCAAAGCACGAGCAAAAAACAAACAGTACGACCATGCGGTTTACACGGAGTTACAGAAAGCATGGAAATGGGTACTTGTGGTCTGTTTCGGGTACACCGGGTATCGGAACGCCCGGTATGGACGCATCGAATGTCATGAGAGCATCACCGCATTCAGCCGCGATATCCTGCTGACCGCATCTGAGGTTGCGCAACAAGCAGGCTATGAGGTGCTCCATGGCATTGTTGACTCGTTATGGGTAAAAGGGTCCTGGGGGTGTGCCCGCCCGTTTCATCTCTCCAGGATGATCAGTAATCGTACCGGGATTCGTATGGATGTGGAAGGCCGCTACAAATGGATCGTGTTTCTCCCCAGCAAAGCAACCGGGGTCGGTGCATTAACCAGGTACTATGGGTTGTTTGAGAATGGAACGATGAAGATACGCGGCGTGGAACTCCGACAACATAACACGCCCATTTTCCTGAAAAATGCTCAGCAGGGGATGCTCAACGTCTTCAAACAAGCAGGGAACGCAGAAGAATTCCGTGCGTTACTCCCCGCGTCTGTCGACATCCTCCGCAGATACGCAACGCTGCTACGGGACGGTGCAGTGAATCACAATGACCTGGTGTTTACGACAACTATCTCAAAGGATATTGTGAAATATAAGGTGAATACTCTCCCCAAATCAGCTTTGCTGCAGCTGCAAGACCTAGGTATTCAAGTCGAGCTAGGTCAATCGGTTCGCTATATTGTCACCGATGAATATTCTCGGAACTACAAAAAACGAGCGTGTCTTGCCGAGAAGATACAGGGAACCGAAAACATCGATGTTGGTTATTACCTTCGCCAGCTCGCTAAATGCGCAGAAAGCCTTCTGACTCCCTTCGGGTACACGATAGAAAAACTTCAAGAGATGCTGTGATGAATTGCCTGTTACGAGAAAAGTTCTTTATAAAATTTATTAAAAAGAAAAAGTAATTAAATCATATACGTGATACGAATCTATACCTTCTCTGAGAGAAGGTAGAAAACGAGGGTATAAAATCATGGGGAGAGATAATTCAAACAATATGAAGGCTGGCGTTCTCGCAATCGTTGTATGTGGGATATTAATCGCGGTATCTTTTAGTGGATGTATGGAAACCACTCCACCTGTAACAGAAAAGGTGTTAATCTTTGCGTGTTCTGGGGATGCTGTTAAGCTTGATCCCGCGGATGTTACGGATGGGGAGTCTACAGGAAGAACCGATAGCATCTTTGAAGGGTTAGTGGAATACAAAGAAGGAACTGCAGAGATACAACCTTGTTTGGCGACATCATGGGTTCCTTCAGCAGATGGAAAGAATATCACTTTCAATTTGAGACACGATGTGAAGTTCCACGATAATACTACCTTCAATGCTGATGCGGTTGTGTTTTCCTTTGAACGGCAGTACAATACAAGTCATCCATATAATAAATATGGTCTTTGGCAGTATTGGGGATGGATGTTCACTGACATATCGAAAGTTGAAAAAATCGATAATTACACGGTGAAGATTGTGTTAAGCAGATCGAACGCTGCGATGATGACAAGCCTTGCAATGTTCACGGTTGCCATTGTCAGCCCGACCAACGCGGAATTATGGAAAGGAGATGCGTTTAAACACCCCTGTGGGACAGGTCCTTTTAAGTTTGTAGAATGGGTACAAGATGATCATATCACCCTAAAAGCGTTTAAGGATTATTGGCGTGGAGCTCCAAAAATAGATAAAATAATCTATCGAGTTATGACAGATCCCTCTGCAAGATTGCTCGCGATAAAGGCAGGTGATATTCAAGGTATGGAGTTCCCCGATCCTTCAAGTTTTAATTCAATTCGGGCTGATGATAAACTGCAGTTGCTGACGAAAGAGGGAATGACAGTCGGGTATCTAGCGATTAACAATGGATATGGTTATAATGATAGTAATAAAAATGGTGTACATGACCAAAATGAACCATGGATAAAAACCCCTGGATACTTTAAGCCATTAACAAATAGATCTGTAAGACAAGCAATCAATTGTGCAATAAATAAAACCTCAATTGTTAAAAATTTATATAAAGATTCAGCTATCGTTGCAATAAACGGAATGCCACCATTCATGCTCGGATGGAACGGTTCTATTAATGATTATCCTTACGATCCAGCTCGGGCACGTGAACTGTTGGCGGAAGCAGGGTATGCAAACGGGTTTGACACTACGTTGTGGGTAATGAAACAGGGTAGACCATATATGGCTGATCCACCAAAAGTTGCAGAGGCAATTCAAAGCTATCTAGCTGCTGTAAATATTACTGTAAATATTGTTCAGCTAGATTGGTCTACATATCTTAATAAAGCCTATAATGGAGAATTTCAACTGTGTCTTTTAGGATGGACTGGTGATAATGGTGATCCTGATAACTTCATGAACCCGTTATATGGAGCGAATGCATGTGGTCTTGGAGTCGCTGGTAACTATGCATTTTACAATAATACTAAAGTACAAGATCTATTCACTGCAGCTTTACAAACCTATAATACAAGTGAGCGTGCACAACTCTATAAAGACGCACAAGGGATTATGCATGAAGATGCTCCATTTGTATTTCTAGCACATGCAAATCAAAACTTGGTCTTTACTAAAAATGTACAGGGATTTGTCTTAAATCCAACAGGTCGGTATTTCTTCTACCCTGTTGATTTAACGTAGAACTCAATAGGATATTCTCCGATTGTCTAGTGCGTAAAAAGAACGAGAGGAACTCCAAGATATTCTGTTGATTAGAAATGAAATGGTACATTATTAAAAGATTATTACAGATTATACCGGTTGTTCTTGGAGTCACCCTTATCGCATTTTCATTGATTCATCTTGCCCCTGGTGATCCTGTTATAACTATGCTTGGGCAGCACGCAACGCAACATGAAATCGATGAAGCCCGTGCGAAATTTGGATTGAACCAACCATTGTATATTCAATATTTTATCTGGCTTAGTGATGTCTTACACGGTGATCTGGGTCGATCTATTATTTCTCATGAACAAGTTACCATAGAGATCGGGTCGCGTTTTCCAAATACCATCGAGCTTGCTATTGCAGCGATGATTTTTGCGATACTTATTGGTGTTATTGCAGGTATTGTCTCTGCAACAAAACAATATTCAGTCGCGGATTATTCAGTAATGGGGGTTGCTCTTTTTGGGATTTCAATGCCTGTGTTTTGGCTTGGGATCATGTTGATGATGATCTTTGGAGTATTCCTCGGCTGGCTTCCAATAGGTGGACGAATTGATCTGATGATTCCCTTTAACAGTATCACCGGTTTTATGGTTTTTGATAGCATCATCACAGGAAATGGTGCGGCGCTGATTAGTGTTCTTCGTCATTTGATTCTCCCTGCGATTGCGTTAGGGACTATTCCAATGGCAATCATTGCACGAACAACCCGATCAAGTATGCTAGAAATACTGCGTCAGGATTTTATACGGACGGAACGAGCAAAGGGTTTATCAGAACGAAAAGTCATCTATAAACATGCGATACGAAATGCGATGGTCCCAGTCGTAACGGTCATCGGATTAAATTTTGGTTTATTACTCTCGGGTGCAATATTAACAGAAACCGTATTTTCCTGGCCTGGTGTTGGAAGGCTTATTGTTGATTCTGTATATGATAGAGACTATCCGTTAGTGATCGGTTGTATTCTTGTGTTTGCTTTAGTGTTTGTGATTGTGAATTTGATCACAGATCTCCTCTATACCTATATCGATCCAAGAATTCATTATGATTAGGTGAAGAATGGCACGAAAGAGAGAGACAAAAACTCATGAGTTAATCCGACGATTTCGATACAATAAGTCAGCGGTTTTTGGTCTCATTCTTATCCTTTTTTTAGTGTTTATAGCGATCTTTGCACCCTTTATCGCTCCCCAAGACCCAACACCATCACCTCCACAACTGGAAAACAGTCTGAAACCAGGGTTTTGGAGCAATGAAAGCATACCAGGATACCCTCTCGGGACTGATATGCTGGGAAGAGATGTCTTAAGTCGTATTATTCATGGTTCCCGCACGAGTCTGACTATTGGTTTTATTGCAGTTGGTATCGCTACAGCGCTTGGTATTCTAATAGGAGTCGCTGCAGGGTATTACGGCGGATGGATCGATAATGTCCTAATGAGAATAACAGATATTCTATTTGCGTTTCCCTCTCTCTTACTTGCAATCGTCATTGTCGCAGTAATCGGTCAGGGATTAGATAAAGCGATGATCGCTATTGGCATAGAATATTCTCCTCAGATGGCACGAGTCATGCGAGGTTCAGTATTGTACATTAAAGAGATGGAATATATAGAAGCCCAGAAAGCGATTGGCTCGAGCAATACAAGAATTATTTTTCGACATGTGCTGCCGAATAGTCTTTCACCGGTCATTGTTTATGGGACGTTGATGATGGCAGGCGCTATTCTTGACGCGGCGGCGCTTGGCTTCTTAGGATTAGGTGCACAACCACCAAGCCCGGAATGGGGTGCGATGCTCTCCGAGAGTCGTTTCTACATCGTTAGTGGCTCATGGTGGGCTGCAACATTCCCTGGAATTGCTATTATCATTGCGGTATTAGGATTAAATCTGTTAGGAGATGGGTTACGGGATATTTTGGATCCAAGACTGAAAGAATAGGATGAAAAAATGGAAGAGCTACTCAGAGTTGAAGATCTCAAAACATACTTCTTCACCCATGAAGGAACCATCAAAGCGGTCGATGGAGTGAGTTTCACCATCAACAAAGGAGAAACCCTTGGCCTAGTCGGAGAATCGGGGTGCGGGAAAAGTGTTACTGCATTATCCATCATGAGACTTGTACAAAGCCCTCCTGGAAAAATCGTAGGTGGAAAAATCTTTTTCGAAGGAACGAATCTTTTAGAGCTCAGTGAAAAAGAAATGAGGAACATCCGAGGATGTAAGATATCAATGATTTTCCAGGAACCAATGACTTCACTTGATCCAATGTTTACCATCGGTTCTGAAATAATGGAAGTAATAAAACTCCATCAGAGATTAAAAAAGGATGATGCTCGGAAAAAAGCGATTGAATCTTTATACACCGTCAGGTTCCCAGATCCAGAAAAACGAATAGACGATTACCCGCATGAATTATCTGGAGGGATGCGACAGCGGGTGATGATCGCAATGGCTTTATCATGCAATCCTGCTCTTCTCATTGCTGATGAACCTACCACTGCCTTGGATGTGACTATTCAAGCTCAGATTCTAAAATTGATCAATGAACTACGAAAAGAATTCAATACCTCGGTTCTGCTGATAACCCATGATCTCGGTGTGATCGCAAAAACATGCGATAATGTTGCTTTAATGTATGCTGGATATATGGTTGAATACACAGACGTCCATACGTTTTTCAAAGATCCGTTACATCCGTATGCACAAGCATTAATGAAATCGATACCACGACTTGATGTAGAAACAGAACGGTTGAAAATCATCGAAGGATTGGTTCCGAACCTTCTTGATCTCCCCTCAGGATGTCCGTTTCATCCGAGATGCGAGTTCTGTTTCGAACCATGCACAAAAAAATTACCGGCACTGATACAAGTAGGAAAACATCATTGGGTGCGATGCTACTTAGTTGGAGGTCCTCAATAAATGGATAATCTAATAGAAGTAAAAGAGCTTAAGAAATATTTTTATCAGGGTGGTGGACCGTTTAAAAAGAAAGAAGCGATCAAGGCTTTAGATAACGTTAGTTTCTATATAAAAAGGAATGAAATTCTTGGTCTTGTTGGAGAATCAGGATGCGGAAAAACCACTTGTGGAAAACTTATCTTACGATTAATTAACCCTACAGCGGGCAGTATCTATTTTGATGGACATGATATCACCCATCTAAAACCAAAGCAGATGAGTGAGTTTCGCAGAAAAATGATGATTATCTACCAAGACCCGTATGGTTCCCTTGATCCGAGGATGACCATTGGCGCAGCGATCGCAGAACCGATAGAAGTTCATAAACTCGCTTCAACAAAAGAGGAAAAAGAAAACAGAATCGTTGAATTAATGGAAAAAGTTGGATTGACACCGGATCAGATAAATAGGTATCCTCACGAGTTTAGTGGAGGACAACGACAAAGGATCGGGATCGCGCGGGCGTTAGCGACAAATCCGACATTTATCGTCGCAGACGAGCCAGTATCTGCTCTTGACGTTTCTATTCAAGCACAAATCATTAATCTATTAAAAGATTTACAAAAGGATTTCGGTTTGACTCTGTTATTTATTACCCATGATCTCAGTGTCATAAAGCATACAAGTGATAGGATTGCAGTGATGTATGCAGGGAAACTCGTGGAATTGGCATCAAAACAGGATTTGTTTCGTGAACCTTTGCATCCCTACACAAGAGCATTATTGTCAGCGATCCCAGTTCCCGATCCGGAGTACCAAACAAAATATATTCCTTTAACCGGTGAGGTGCCAAGCCTAATACATCCCCCTCCTGGATGTCGATTTCACCCACGCTGTACTGAGGCAAAACCAGAATGTTCGAAGGTAGAACCAGAGTTACGAAAAGTGAAAAAAGATCATTTTGTCGCATGTTTTTAAACACGAATGAATCGAGTGCTGAAATAAACCTCTATACCTGAGATGAAATGAAAAAGTAATTAAATATCATAAAGTATACAATTCTCAATCCTTTATATAGAAGGTGGAAGAAAGAGGGAACATAGTTATGAGAAGTTTTGAAAAGAAAGATAAGAAAGCTGGTGCGTTAGCAATTGTCATCTGTACAATGTTTATTACCGTTGCTTTCAGCGGATGTACAACCCAAACAAAGGAACCGACAAAAATCACCTTATATTACAACGAAGGAAACGATTCAAGAAAACTCGGCTGTCAGCTGTTGAAAGACAATATTGAATCGATTACTTCAGATCTCGAGATAACGATCCAAGAGCTTGCTTGGGCACAATATCTGGATAAGTTACAAAAGAAGGAAATGCCTATCTTCTTTTTAGGATGGGCACCTGATTATGCGCATGCTGATGATTATCTCCAACCATTTGGATATTCAACTGGTACCTATGCAGATCGAGTTGGATTTAATGACTCTGAAGTAGATGCCTGGATTGATGAAGCAAAACAGGAACTAAATGCAACGAAAGCAAAAGCGCTTTATGCAAAAATTGAACAGAAAATATTTGATCAAGCAGTGTATCTGTATGTCGATCAGCCAATCGATTTCTCGGTTATGCGAACCTGGGTAAAAGGGTTCTTCTATAACCCTATGTATTGTGAAAATGTATTTAAATATCTTAGTAAAAATGGTTCAAAAGATGATACAACCTTTGTTGAAATAATGGCT
>Ga0315294_10008545_pt1 | contig 11253 bp, 7 predicted proteins | sample YL17G13_40_MG_FD_203626 | JGI IMG/M metagenome (GOLD analysis project Ga0315294, IMG submission 203626) | Sediment microbial communities from Yellowstone Lake, YNP, Wyoming, USA - YL17G13_40 | ecosystem: Environmental > Aquatic > Freshwater > Lake > Sediment | place: USA: Wyoming | collected... | reverse complement strand
AAACCTTCCTCCAGGCCCGCGCGTCTAATATCACAGAGGTGAGTAAGGTGAGAATAAATAAAGCGTGCGCGGCTTTCTTGGCTATCAGCGTTATTTTAACAGCTAAATCAATCTTTGCTCAAGCCGATGAGCTCCGGCAAGTCAAGGGATTACGGGACGATATCCAGATCATTAATCTCTTAAATAATCTCAGCCTGCGGCCTAAACAAGTGGAATTTATCCTGCAGAAAGCCAGAGAGGCCAAGGCTATACGCGATGCAGCCGAAGTAAAAGTTAATTCTCATAAATCCGAGATGACCGGAGCTATTTTGGCGATCAAGGAAGAAGTAGGAGACGGCAAGGTTACGATTGAGCAGGAAAACGCACAAACATTCCATCGGCTTACAGAAGAAATCGAGGGATTGATGAAGCAGTCCTATCGAAAACAAGAAAATATCGCCGGAGAGGTAGAGGATAACTTAGAGGAATTTCAGTTGTTAGCCCTGGATAGCTATAAGCCATGCATCATACCTATCATTAGCGATGGCAGAATCGGGCAGGTAGACGGTTCAAATGGTATAAGTAAGGCTCTGGAGAGAGTGCGTGATATTCCGCAGGTAAGGTATGAGCAGATTAAAGATGAGCTGGCTGAGCGTATAATAGAAAAGGCCAAGTCCAAGCTGCCACCGCGAGTCGAGCTGGATGAGGCGCAGACTAGGGCAATGATTTTTGAGGCCTTTGAAAAGGCCAGGTCAATGCAGGACGCGGAATTCAGCGTGCAAAAGGATAATATTGCTGCAGGGCTGGAGAACAGGATTCTGCCCGAGAAGCCCCATATGGAAAGGTCGGATAAAATAATACAGTTTCTTCTTACTGATAACGCTATTCCGATTCTGGAGGAGAGGTTAAGCCGCTCAGGCAATAAGAAATAGAAGCGCACCAGCCAGTAGGCTAAAATTGAGAAAAAAAGTTTATAACGGCTGTAAACCTTTTTAGCCCATAAGCCGTCTAATAGCTTAGAAGTTAAAATTAAGGGAGAACCAAAATGAGAAAAATAACCAAGCATATACAAATCGGAGTAGTAACCCTTTTATTCTGTATGGTCTCGGTATTTTCCTATGCTAAAGAACAAACGCCGCCGGGTATCGAGAAGAAAGATGCGCCTCCCGGGCAAGGCGAGCATAAAGGCTGGGAGCAGCTTAAGCATAAGGGCTGGACCAAAGAGGAGTGGCTTAAGCTTAAAGAAAATAATCCCGAAGAGTTTAAGAAATTGCTGCAACAAAGATTAGGAGATATCCGCCAGAGGCTGGAGCAGTTAAAGAAGTCCGACCCGGCGAAATACCAGCGGATCATGCAGCATATCAGGCAGAGGCGGATAGTGGCCCTGCGAAAACTTCAAAAGGCAAATCCTGATAAGTTCAAGGAGATCTTGGAAAAACGTAAGGATGTATTTCAAGAGAAGCTTGAGAAATTAAAAGCCGATAATCCCGAAAAATACCGCAAGGTCATGGAGCGCATTGAAAATCTAAAAAAAGGCCGCTCCAGGGGTAATAACAAGGCACTTGGCGGCGATGCCGCTTCAAATATGTAGCCGGGCGGGAATCGTTATGGAAGACGTGAATCTGCGTTTGGAATTAGAGCAGGAGGCGGCATTAATTAGACGTATCAGGGCAGGAGAGCGTCATGCGTTTGATGCCTTGGTAGATGCCTATAAGGAGATCGGATTGGGTATAGCCCTGAGGCTGACAGGCAATTTAGAGGATGCCAAGGATGTTTTGCAGGAAGCCTTTATTAAGGTTTATCTTAAACTAGCTGAGTTTAAAGGGCAGGCCCGGTTTTCCACCTGGTTTTATCGGATAGTGGTGAACTGCGCATTTGATTTACTAAGGAAGCGAAAGGCGGCGCGTAAGATGTTCACTCCGTATTTTATTGACGAAGAAGGCAAGCCTCAGGATTTTCCTGACCGGCGCTATGAGCCTCGCAAGATCGCGCTCAACTATGAACTGGCGCAAGGTATAGAGAAAAACATAGAGGCGCTGCCTGAGAAGCAAAAGATAAGTTTTACCCTTAAGCATCTCAATGGTTTAAGTAATGCGGAGATCTCCGAGGTGCTGCGCTGCAGCGTTTCTACCGTTAAGGTCCACCTTTTTAGAGCAACAAGGGCATTGCGGGGTAAACTCTCAGCGTCACTTATAAGAGAAGGAGGCCGGGATGTTTAAATGTTTTATGATAGAAAAGAAGCTTTATGAATATATGGATAATACTCAAAGCCCAGAAGAGCGACTCAAGGTTGAGAAGCATCTTGGTAAATGTGCTGATTGCCGTATCAAATTCGACCAGATGGCTCAGGTCATAGATGCCGCAAAGAGTAAGGCTGCGCCTTCCCCCTCAAAGGAATTCTGGCATAGCTTTAAAGCTGAATTAGACCAGAAGCTGAATGCCAGATTAGTACCTCCTTTAAAGCCGCAGCCTTCCTGGCGGCATACTTTAAAGCCGGCATTTGCCGTCCTTTCGGTGGTCATTGTAGTCTCTGGATTATATTTTTCTTTCTACGGCCTGCGGCCAAACTACCTGGACAAGGAAGACCTATCTTTAATAGAGGAACTCATTATCTTGGATGAGGTTTCATCCCAGCCTTATTTAAACCATAATGAAGATGCCTACATCGAGGAATTTTATCTCCAGCAGCAGCTTACGCAAAATCCCGCCTAAATAAAAGCTGTTGCTAGCCATTATCCCTTGTGATAATATACATTATTAACCCCTACCCTTATTTTTTAAAGGGTCGGGGTTTTAATGAAAGCAAGGGACTGGCTTTGAAGATAAAGATTCACTATCACCATACCGATTGCGGCGGCGTCGTTTATTATGCCAATTACCTTAATTTCCTTGAGGAGGCGCGCACCGCTTATTTTGAGCAACTAGGTTATTCTATGAAAAAGCTTATGGAGCAGGGAACGTGGTTTGTGGTGGCCCGCCAGGAGATAGACTATAAAAGCCCTGCCCGTTACGCCGATACCCTGGAAATTGATGCCCGTGTTAGCAAGGTTACCGGTGTGCGCCTTGAATTTGAGTATGAGATTAGAAGTCAGGATAATGTCCTTATAGTCAAGGCCAAGACGGTCCTCGTCTGCGTGGATAAAGAACTTAAGCCAAAGCCCATACCGCAAGACATCTTTTGCAAACTAAAACCCAAAGACACCAATGCTTAACCGCCAGGAGATTAAGAATCTGATCGAAAAACAGGGCCTCCTGCAGGATTATATGGATCTGGAGGTTCAGCTTGCCCCCAACGGATTTGACCTTACTTGCGGTGAGATTTACGAGTTTAAAGAGGCCGGGACCCTGGATTTCTCCAACAAGGCCCGCAAGATACCGCGGGTTGAGCGGGTTCAGGCGCAAAAAATCAATCCTTTGGATAAATTCGGGTGGTGGGATTTAGAGAAAGGTGCTTATAAGATAAAAAGCAACGAGACCTGCAATATACCTAAGGACTTGGTGGCGCTGGCTTTTCCCCGCAGCTCGCTCTTGCGCATGGGTGCTTTTATCCAGAATGCGGTCTGGGATGCGGGTTTTCAGGGTAAGAGCGAATTTATCCTGGTTGTTGCTAATACCCACGGCATAAGAATTAAGCAGAATGCCCGTGTCGTACAATTGGTATTTATGCCCCTTATTGAGACGGAGCAGGGTTATAACGGCACTTTTCAGAATCTAAAGTGAGGCTGAATAGATGAGAGAATTTATTGTCGGTTTATTATTTATCGTAGGGATATCTTTATTCTCGCTTATTATTGCGGGGCTGGGATTTCTTTTATTTCCGCTTATCATAGTAATGGCGGTATTGTTGCGGATTGCGGTTGTATTTATTCTTGCCATAGCATGTATTTGGATAATAGGCAAGCTCCTCATCTGGATATTTGTTAGCCTAAAGAGGGCCAAAATTTAAGATGCCGCGGATAACGATCAATATATCGGGTATGCATTGTGCCTCCTGCGCCCTGAATATCGAGAATGCGCTTAAAAAAGTAAAGGGCGTCAAGGATGTCAATGTGAACTTTACCCTTGAGAGGGCATTTATTGATTATGATGCCCAGAATACAGACCTTTCTTTTTTAGAAAACATCATTGAGAAAACGGGTTATAGGGTTATAAAATCCGCCGCATACGCAGACCAGGAAGAAGCCCGCCAGAAAGAAATAGCGTCTTTGAGGATAAAATTTATTGTTTCCCTGCTTTTTTCCCTGCTTTTGATGTATTTTTCCATGCGCATGGAGTCTGGCCGGATCATCCTCTTGATTCAATTCATCCTGGCTACAATAGTCATAATTACCGGGCGCCAGTTCTTTATCGACGGTGTGAATGCGATATTAAGAGCGCATAATGCCGATATGAATACCTTGGTTGCCTTGGGGGTCGGCAGCGCTTACTTTTACAGCGTAATTGCCAGTATCGCTGTCTGGATGGGGCAGGCCTATTTCCATGCGGCAGGGCTTTATTACGAAACAGCGGCTTTTTTGCTTTCCTTTATCCTTCTCGGTAAGTTCCTGGAGGCGGCCGCCAAGGGAAAAACCTCCCAGGCTATTAGGAGATTGATGGAGCTGCAGGTTAAGACCGCTACAATTGTGGAGGATACCTTTGAGAAGAAGATACCCATCGAGGAAGTCGTTGTGGGCAATATTGTGATTGTAAAGCCGGGGGAAAGGATACCGGTTGACGGCATAGTCATGCAAGGTTATTCCGCGGTGGATGAGTCCATGATCACAGGCGAGAGCGTTCCGGTTGAGAAAGGTATCGGCGATGAGGTAATAGGCGCCGCCATTAATAGGACCGGAAGTTTTATGTTCAAAGCTACCAAGGTGGGCAAGGACACGGTCCTGGCTCAGATTGTCAGGCTGGTAGAAGAAGCGCAAGCCTTTAAAGCCCCCATACAGCAGTTAGCGGATCAGGTTGCCGCTTCTTTTGTCCCTACGGTATTATTGATCGCATTCTGGGGGTTTATTGCCTGGGTCGTGATGGGCCAGAGTTTTGTTTTTGCCTTGACGATATTTATCACCGTATTAATCATCGCCTGCCCTTGTGCTTTAGGGGTGGCGACGCCGACAGCCGTCGCGGTAGCGACGGGAATAGGGGCCAGCCACGGTATATTGATAAAGAATGCCATGAGCCTTGAGTTTGCTCACCAGGTCCAGGTAGTAGTGTTTGATAAAACAGGCACCTTGACCAAGGGCAAGCCCCAGATAACCGATATAATAACATCGGGCGCTTACACCGAGAAAGAGATCCTTGAATATGCGGCAATAGCCGAAAAGCGCTCCGGGCATCCTTTAGGCGAGGCTATTATGAAGCATGCCGAATATAATTATATAGACATACCCGGGCCGGATGATTTTACTTATATGCCCGGCAAAGGCATAATCGCCCAATATAAAGATGGGCTTATCCTTCTGGGTAATAGAAAATTGTTCTCGCAAAACAACATTGATACTTCCTTGATCGAAAATAAGTTGAGCGCGTTGGAGAAAGAAGGCAAGACCGTGATCATACTGGGCTATAAAAATGCGATCATCGGCATTATCGCGGCAGCGGATATGGTAAAGAATTATTCTAAAGAGGCGGTCTTGGCGTTAAAGAAGATGGGCAAGAAGGTGATGATGATTACCGGCGATAATGAAAAGACGGCTCAGGTCATAGCCTCTCAGCTCAATATCGATAGCGTGCTGGCGCAGGTCATGCCGCAGGATAAGGCCAATGAGATCAAGAAGTTGAAGGATGCGGGCCTGAAAGTGGCCATGGTAGGCGACGGCATCAATGACGCTCCTGCTCTGGCCCAGGCGGATATCGGCATTGCTTTAGGGGCCGGAATGGATATCGCTATTGAGTCCGCCGATATCGTTTTACTTAAGGATGATTTAAGGGATGCAGTGGTGGCAATGGACCTTTCGCGTTATGCCATGAAAAAGATCAAGCAGAATCTTTTCTGGGCCTTCTTTTATAATATTATATGTATTCCCATTGCGGCCGGCGTATTATATCCTTTTTCCAAGTTCCTGCTTAATCCGGTTATAGCCAGCGCGGCCATGGCTTTTAGCTCGGTTTCGGTAGTCACGAATTCATTACTGATGCGCAGGTACCGTTCGCCGTTCGAATCAAAATAAATAGGGACACATCCTATTTATTTTTCGTAAAGCAGTACGTGGGAAGGGAGTGTTTCTCTTAAGGTAAGGAAAACGTCCTCTTCTTGCGATATGTCCCCAATTCAGCGGGAGTATTTTATGATAGGAACGCTCCTTAGCAATCGCTATAAAGTCTTAGATGAACTTATACCTGATCCCCTGATTAAACTTTATACCGCTCAGGACGTGCAGCAAAACACACCCATTCTTTTAAGTACGCTCACTCCCCTTGTGCTTAGACGCCCTACCGAAGCAATCCTGCGTTTTAAAAGAGCAACTGATCACATCGCCAGACTCACACACCCCAATATCCTAAAAGTTAACTTTCTTGGCGAATCCGATAATCAGACTTTTATCGTCCAGGAGTATTTCGATTCCCAGCCCCTTTCTAAATTTGTAAATCAGCCATGGGATATAGACAGGGCGGTGGATTTAGTTATACAGATAGCTGAAGGGCTGAACCTGGCCCATGAGCAGAATATCTTGCACGAAACAATACGCCCGCAGAATATTCTTCTCAGCCAAGCACAGCCTAATGTGGTCAAACTCTATAATTTCGGGCAGGCCATCTTGCAGGATATCAGCAGTATTTCCGAACCCAATGAGATCATCAGCACTTTTGGTTATCTTTCTCCCGAGGCAAGCGGAATTATTCGCCGCCCGGTTGACGCCCGTTCTGACATTTATTCATTAGGTATCTTATTCTATCAGATGGCGACCGGCACATTGCCTTATCAGGCGCGCGATGTCGCTACGCTTATCCATCAGCATATCGCTCAGAAACCGGTTGTTCCCTCGCGCATGAATGTGAGTATTGCCCTCGTCATAGATAAGATTATAATGCGCCTCATCGCTAAAGACCCTCAGGACCGCTACCAGACCCTTGGCGCGCTTATTGCGGACCTTAAGGAGTATCAGCGGCAGCGCCAGGAGGGCAAAATTGGGATAGATTTTGAAATCGCCCGAACCGACAGGCTTAAACAGCTAATTTTTACCACCAAGCTGATAGGAAGAGACGCCGAACTTAGTCAGCTTGAAAGTTTTCTTGAGCAGACTAAACAAGGTAAGGGAACTTTGTGTCTTATATTTGGCGAACCCGGCATCGGTAAATCCAGGTTAATAGATGAGCTACGCGGTTATGTGCATTCTTTAAACGGCATATTCTGCGGCGGGAAATGCTATCAGTACGAATTTCGCGTCCCCTACAAAGTATTCTCCGAAGCCATAGACGCCTATATTGATAAGATAAAACGTCTGCCAAAGGTAGAACAGGAGGAGCACGCCAAGCGCATCAAAGAGACGTTGGGAGAGTTGGGCGCAGAAGTAGTAAAGATCTCGCCCGCTATCTGCGATTTAATCGGCCGGCCGCCGGAGCTAGTGTCTTTAGACCCCGAGAAAGAAAAATTTCGCTTTTTGGTCACAGTAACTAATTTTGTTGCTTGTCTTGCAACTGCCGAGAGCCCCCTTTTGATGTTTCTTGATGACCTTCAGTGGGTGGATGACGGCAGTATTCTGGTCCTAGAGAAACTGGCGGAAAAAATACCGCAATGCCCCATGCTTTTGGTTATCAATTACCGTGATAATGAAGTAGATTCTTCTCATATTCTTGCCCAATTGGTGCGCAAGTTTAAAGCTCAGAATATACCGCTTTGTGAAATGCCGGTCAAGGCCTTTGGCTTGCAGGAGACTACCCAGATAGTCTCTCAGGTATTACTTGAGAGAGAAGTGGCGGTTGCCCAGATAGCCCGGGAGCTTAATGAAAGAGCAAAAGGTAATCCTTTTTTTACCCTGGAGCTTTTACGTTCTCTTATTGATTCGCGTATAGTTTACCTCAAAGATGAGCATTATATTTATGACGCGGAACAGTTGAAAAATGCCAGCCTACCTACTACTATTGTAGAGGCGGTTTTAAAGCGCATTCGTGACCTTTCCGGGATTTCACTGCAGATACTTTCTTACGCTTCCGTTATCGGTAGAGAGATACAATTCAGCCTCCTTCTTGAATTGACCAGAAAATCCAGTGATGTAGTCTTAAATTCCCTGGAAGAGGGTATACGTAATCAGATCCTTTATCGCGACTTAACGGGACAGGAGAATATTTTCTTTATGCATGACCGCATCAGGGAAGCCTTTTACCAGAAAGTCCCTGAGAAGGAATGTATCCCATTGCACAGGCATATCGCCGAGGTTTTAGAGAAGGAGTATAAAGATAATACCGAGCCGGTGTTATACGAATTAGCCCATCATTTCATACGCGGCAAGGTGGATGATAAGGCCTTGAGGTATTCCCTGCCCGCGGCCCACAAAGCCAAGGCATCCTATGCCCATATTCTCGCCATCGAGCTGTATCTTACCGCAAAAGGGATACTAAAAGGATCCGACAGAATCAACTCTCCGGAATATATCGAAGTTCTGGAGAGCTTGGGCGAAGTATACCGCCTGGCGGGAAAGTTTAATGAATCCTTGGAGTCTCTGGAGGAATGTGATTCTCTTATTCCAAGAGCGGAGAAGCTCCATCGCTCCCAGGTGCTGGCAAAGATGGGTGATACCTTATTCGAGAAAGGAGACGTTGAAAGAAGCTCGCGCGTACTGGAAGAAGCGCTTGATACCTTAGGAACACATATACCACGCAGTAAAATAGGCGTAATCTTCGCGCTTTTCAAAGAGGTCAGCCAGCAGGCTTTGCACACAGTTTTTCACAATATACTTGTTAAGAAGGCATACCAGGGGACTCACCGTCAGATGGTTATTGTTCTTCTGCTGCATAGGCTGGCGTACTCTTATTATTATTCCGACAATATAAAGATGTTTTATCTTTACTTGAAAGGTCTGAATTTCCTGGAAAATAAGATCGGCCCCTGCGCAGAACTTGCGCACAATTATACTGACGGCCCCGCCGTTTATTCTACTACCCTGCTTGCCTGGCCGGCTCGCGCTTTCAGGGACGGAAGATTAGGGTTGAAGATGGCACAGGATGTCCAGAATAAGGTAAGGGAGGGGTGCGGCTATGTATACATGAGCCTCATCCTTTACCTGGTCAACAAAACCTTAGAGGGTTCGCAACAGGTTCAAAAAGGCATTGATCTGCTTAAAGGGCTGGGTGAGTATTTCGAACTTTCTCTGGCCTATTGCATCAGGAACTATACCTATTGCGTTATCTCAAAGGTAAAAGAAGCAGCAGGGACGATCAATCAATTGATTAATATTACCCGGGAAACTAAAAATCTGCAGAATCTGGGATGGGCATTAATAGAGCAGGGCCGGACCTTATGCCTTATCGGCGAAGTGGACGAGCATACTATCGAGGGCCTTGAAGAATCCCGGGAATTGTTGAATAAAACCAGGGATAAGATGACCGAGCAGTACGTCTTATCTTTCCTTGGCTTTACGTATATGCGCATGGGGCAATTTGATAAGGCTGTAGAGCAAATAAAGACTGTGCCGGCGCTTTATCGCCGCTACGGCATAGGGTGTTTCTTTATCGATATGTTTCCCATAGGAGCGGAGATCTATTTCGCAAAAATAACAAATACCCCGGATCTGGAAAAGAAGCAGAAAGAAGTTTATCTTAAAAAAGCGGCGTGGTTCTGTAAACAGGCGATGTTTTGGGGTAAACGGTATCCGGTTTTTCTGGGATGGGCTTTTCAGGTGAACGGCACCTATAATGGGCTAAAAGGGGATAAAAACAAGGCCTTGCAGCTTTGGCAGGAGGGCATAGCTTTTCTGCGGGAAAATACGCAGGATAAGTATCGCTCGGCCTATCTACTTTTAGAAGAAGCGCAATTTTTGCTTCGGGATAATCCCAAGGATAAAAAAGCTTACGAAAATTTACTTGAGGCGCGGGATTTGTTCAGTAACCTGGGCTGTAAACTTGACTTGGAAACCGCCAATAAACTTCTTGAATCCATTGCTCCCGAAGGCGTAACAATGGACTCACGGCAAGTCTTAACCCAGAAACGGCATTTAGATTCTCTTCTTTCGGTGACCCAGGCCATCGGTTCAATCTTTATTATTGAAGATTTATTGAGCAGGATTTTGGATTATGGCCTTAAAGTAACCGGGGCTGAACGCGGTTTTCTCCTTTTATTCGCAGAGAATAAGAAGGATTTAGAACTTAAGGTTTCTCGTGGCCTGGAAAAAGAGTTTGCGGCTCTGCCGTTTGCCTATGAAAATTACAGGATTTCGCTTGAGTTGATTAATGAGGTCCGGAAGAATAAAGAAGCCCTGATCGTCGAGCCCGTCGCTATTGATAAAGAGAATAAAATCAAGGATGAGCTTAATGGTTATCAGGTCCGTCAGGCCATTGCCGTACCCTTACAAACCCGGGATAAGCCTTTGGGCATACTTTATATGGATAACCGCCTGGCAGGAGGGATGTTTGGAAAAGATGAGTTGGAATTGATGAAATCTTTTGCCGTGCAGGCTTCGGTGTCGATTGAAAACGCCTACCTGGTAGCTAATATGGTAGAGCAGGAGCGCATAAAACAGGAACTTGAGTTAGGAAGGAAGATCCAGATAGCTTTACTTCCCAAGAGAAGCCCGGATATCGAAGGTTTAAAAGTGGTAGGACTTACCTCTCCCGCCAAAGAGATTGGCGGAGACTATTTTGATTTTGTGCCTCTTGCGGATAATCACCTGGCAATAGCCATCGGGGATGTTTCCGGCAAAGGCGTTGCCGCGGGATTACTTATGGCTATGGCCAAAACCGCTATCCGCGTTCTTTCGCAGGATGAATCATCGCCCAAGCAGGTTCTATTAAGGACTAATAATATTATTTACCAGGATATCGAGGGCGAAAAGTTCATGACTATGCTGTATCTGATATGGGATCCGCAAAGCCGCACTTTAAAATATTCATCGGCCGGACACGAGCACCTTATTGTTTATCGCGCCGCAGAGCAAAAAGTAGAGAAAATAATGAGCGGTGGATTTATGCTGGGGATGTTCGCCGATATCAGCGAATTCTTGGAAAACAGGCAGATCGCGCTTAATGTGCACGATAAGCTTATTCTTTATACCGATGGCGTTACCGAAGCCAGAGACATTAACGAGAATTCATTCACCATGGAAAGATTAATTGATTTAGTGGCGGTCCGCGGCG
>Ga0315294_10008541_pt1 | contig 11255 bp, 2 predicted proteins | sample YL17G13_40_MG_FD_203626 | JGI IMG/M metagenome (GOLD analysis project Ga0315294, IMG submission 203626) | Sediment microbial communities from Yellowstone Lake, YNP, Wyoming, USA - YL17G13_40 | ecosystem: Environmental > Aquatic > Freshwater > Lake > Sediment | place: USA: Wyoming | collected... | reverse complement strand
TTCCGGATTTGATAACCTTCCGGATGTATGCCATGTGTTTGTCAGCAGTCTCTCCAGGGAAGAGGTCCCACAGGGTTTTGCCCGCGAAATCCTGAGGTTTTCCGCCATGGAAGCGTGCGGCGGCGGGATTCATCATCAGAAAGACACCATCATTGTTGATAATGGTGATAAGCGCCTCCGCATTTTCCACCACCATGCGGTATTTTTTTTCCTCCTCGCGGATTTTCGTCTCTGCCGCCTGGCGTTCAGAGATATCGCGGATGAAGGCGCAACCGAATTTTTTATCCCCATACTGGAGATAGGTGACATTGATATCGACAGGTATCTGGCGACCATCCTTAGTTGTGTGGATGGATTCAAATGTGATTGCCCCCTGCTTCTCAATGAGTTTCCATCTTTCCCTGTGTGTCTCCTTTGTAAGGACGGTATCGATATCGGAAATCTTCATTGAGAGGAGTTCATCAGCGGAATAGCCGAGGATGCGGGAAGCCGCCTCATTTGCATAAAAGAAAACGCCATCGGTGTCAAACCACAGTATAATGTCCCCTGCGCTGTCCATGCAGAACTGGGAAAGATGGAGCGCCTTGTCCGCCAGTTTGTGTTTGGTGACGTCCATAAAGGAGAACATAGTGCAGATGGGATTGCCGGATGCATCGATGACCATGCTTGCGGACACAAATGCCTCAAAGGATGTGCCGTCGCCGCGGCGGGCTTCCAGTTCGCCCTTCCAGTCTCCCTCCTTACGAATGGCGTCCCAGACCTTTTGCGCCGATGATTTATGAACCCAAAGTGAGGAAAAGGATTTTCCTTTTGCCTCACTTATATCGTCATACTCCCAGAGGGCGAGAAAGGAGTGATTCGCATAAGTCACACGTCCGTCCAGGTTAAGAATGGCGATGGCATTGATTGAGGACTCAATTGCCCGGTCTTTGACGGTCAGGGATTCGGAGGAGCGCATGCGCGCCACGGCGCCGCCGCATAGCTCGGCAATGGCATGAAGGAGTTTCAGGTCTTGCTCTTTATAGAAATCCTGGGTATAGCTCTGGGTGGAGATGACCCCGAGCAGACGTTTCTCCCACATGACAGGTGCAAACATGAGGGAACGTGAGATGCGTTCCTTGAACCCGAAACGGGCAAGTTTCGCTCCGGTTTTTTTTCTCTTGCGGTTGATTAGTTTTGGCGTGAAGTCCGGATACAGGGGATTGTGTTTGCTTAATTTCATTGATTTATTCGGCACAACGGTAATGGGTTCATTCCCCCCGACCGGCGTGTCTTCAAGATAGACCTGTGTGAATTTGTTATGAGATTCGTCATAAAGGCTGAAATTGAAGGCGTCGTACCGGAGGAGATTTCGTGAACGGGCGGCAAGCATAGCTCCCATCTCTTTTAAGCTGACAAGCGATGCCAGCTCCTCGGATATTTCCTGAAGGGTCTCACGTTCCAGCTCGGTGCGTTTTTGATTTGTGATGTCAAAGAGGATGCCCATTGAACCCGTGACCTCTCCAGTTTTTTCATCTCTGATTGGGATGGAGAAATCGCTCAGCCATTTTTCCTCACCCTTCGGGGTGACAATCCTGTAATTGGCGACGTAACGTCCGACCTTTCCCTGCCGGAAGGAGAGTCCACTTATATCCTCTGGCTCGATGATGATTCTCTCCTTCACCAGCTGGTTTAAATCATGTTGCTTAAGATTGCGAACGGGAATTCCGAGGAGGGCTTCCCCATCCTCATCAAAGTAGTCGTAGCTCATGTCTGAGAACCTGAGGGAATAGGCGACGCCGTTGGAGCTCCGGATGGTGCTGTGGTAAATGTCATGCACCTTTTTCAGCTCATCCTCAATGCGTCTGCGCTCCGTGATATTGCGGGCGAAGATGCAGTTGAATTCACTCCCCTTGTAATGAACGTAATTGCAGGTGTTTTCCACAATGACTGTCCCGCCACCCTTGATTTTCAGGGTGGTTTCAGTGATGAGGGAGCCTTTTTGTTTGAGATTTGCCCAGAAGGTTTTCCACTTCCGTTTTGAATAATCCTTCGCAAAATCAAAGATGGTCTTATTCAGGATTTCTTCCCGTGCGTAACCTGTGATGCGGCAGGCGGCGTCATTGATGTAAAGGTAGCGCCCGTCGGGGTCAATCCACACAATGGCGTCGGCGCTGTTGTCTATGGAAAACTTGGCAATGGAGAGGGCTTTTTTCAGGAGATTGTGACCCGTGATATCGACGGTGGAGACCATCATGCAGATGGGATTACCTGCATCATCCTTCACCATGCTTGCCGCCACCTGGGCGTCAAATGAGGACCTGTCCTTTCGCAGAGCTGTTATTTCGCCCTGCCACCTGCCCTCTGTCCGCAGACTCTCCATCACCATCCGGGCTTCATCCGGTTTATGCCAGAAGGAGGAAAAGGGTTTGCCGATAATATTGCCGGCATCATCATAATCCCAGAGAATCCGGAAGGAGGGGTTCACATAGGTGATTTTACCTTCGAGATTCATGATGGCGATGGCGTTGATGGAGGAGTCCATTCCCCACTGCTTGACTTTCATGTCCTGCTCTATCTGGAGCCGCTCTGTGGTATCGAGGGCTATGCCTGTAATTCCGATGACAATTCCTGACTCATCACGAAGAGGTTCGATATAATTTTCAAAGACATGTCCCTCGTAATTGGTTGTGCAATGTCCGGCTGTTCCTTTGAGGGCGTTCATGTGGGCTTTCAGGAAGGTGTTGTCCGGGTCGATAGTTTTAAAATGTTCCTGAATGCTCTGCCCTATGAGGTTTTCGGGTTTAATATTAAAGGTGTCGAGGAGTTTGCCGGCGATGGAGGTGAATCGCAGGTTGAGGTCAGTTGTCCAGAGGATGGTATGGGTCTGGTTTGCCAAGACCTGCAACATTTGTTCCTTCTGCCGAAGGGTCTCTTGTGTATTTTTGTCTTTTGATGGGGGTGATTCTGATTTGTGAGTCGATTGCTCCATGGGAGGGGGTGCGGAGGGATTTTGAGGTTTATCCATTTATAAAACCTCCGGGTGAGTTTCGTGGGGCGAAAAAAAATCAGGATTAAAAAGCAACCCTTGTGATAATAAGAATAAAAAAGTTATTATCAGGTTTCGTCAAGTATAATTGATGAAAGAGGCGGTGTAATGCAAGTTTTTTGTTCATTATCGTGAAGGTTGGGGAGTGGTGATGAGTTGCCTGTGGAGGCGTCGTGTTTCAGAAGCAGAGCCACATAGGCGTCCTCAAAGCTTGGCTGGACGGGTGTTGAGCCGGGGAGTGGGTTCTCGGAGACGTAATGACAAAGGACATTTCGCGTCGCACCTTCAGCGCTCCGCGAGAGAAAACCGGTTGTATATTTGCGGAAGAGAATCTGGCGGCGGGGGATGGGAGGTGGCTGGTCGGCGGGGAGTATTATGTCCCAGATGAGATTTTGCGCCTGTGCCTGGATGCCCTGCACGTCTCCCTGGTAAAGAACCTCGCCGCGATTAAGGACTGCCACGCATTTGCAGCTGCTCGTTATGTCATCAACGATGTGTGTGGAGAGGAGGACAATTCGCGTTTGCGCCAGTTCTGAAAGGAAGAGGCGGAATTTCACTCGTTCCACGGGGTCAAGCCCAGCCGTCGGTTCATCCACGATAATTAAGGGGCGCGGGTTGAGCATGAACTGTGCGACGCCTGCGCGCTGTCTCATCCCGCCGGAGAAGCGTTTCATCGGCTTCTCCCGCGCATCTGAAAGCCCCACCATCTCAATAACTTCGTCAATCCTTTGTCTGCGCTTTGTCAAGTCATGCAGTCCATAATAAGGCGCGAAGAAGTTGAGATACTGCTCAATATTGAGCGATTCATAGACGCCGAAGTTCTGCGGGAGGTAGCTGATGTAGCTGCGAATATCCTGACGATGGAAACGCAGGTCGCATCCGAGCATCTCCACAACTCCATAGGTGGGTTCTATTATGCCTGTCAGGATTTTCATGAGGGTTGTTTTGCCTGCGCCGTTGGGTCCGAGGAGACCGAACATGCCGGGCTCTATTTCAAGGGTGACATGCTTCAGGGCGTTGACGCCTTCGGGGGGGCGGTGGCCAATGGGATAGGTGCGCGATGGGATAATGCGGAGGAGTTTCTTCCACTTGAAGACGGGATAAATCTTTGATATGTTTTTGATGGAGATATGCATCTCTGAAGTCACCGATGCCGACTGCTCCGCCGGAGCGGCTGCGAAGGCCGGGCCATAGCTTTGGCGACGGAGCGCGGAGTCGGCTGGTTTAGCGATGGGGGGTCTCGCTCCGTCGCTGAAGCTTTGGCGCGTAAGAAACTGCTGGCGCAGGACGCGGGCTTTAAGGATTTTCAGCCGTTCGATGCCAATTGAGAGGACATTGTAAAAGGTGGGGATGACAACAAGGGCGAGAAGCATGGAGACGCTCATGCCGCCAACAAGGACAGACACAAGGCTCCGCGCCTCCATTTCAGCCTCGGTGGAAAAAAGGATTGGCAGGAGACCAAGGATGGTGGTAAGTGAGGTCATGAGAATAGGTCTAAGGCGGTAGGAAACTGCGGCAAGTAGGGCGCGCGGGCGGCGGAAACCATGCCAGTTCTCCATCTGACGGGTAAATTCAATCAGGAGGATGCCATTATTGACCGCCAGCCCTGCCAGAAGAATCGTGCCAAGCATGGCAATCTCATTCAGGGTGGTGTTGAAGATGATGATGCCCCAGATGCCGCCGATGCAGGCAAGGGGAAGGGTGGCGAGGATAACTATCGGGGAAATGAGGGAATCAAAGAAGAATGCCATGACGAGGAAGATGGCAAGGACGGCAAGGAGGAGGAGTTTTCTCAATGTGAGTCTGCCGGTTTCCGCCTCTTCAAGGCTACCTGACAACTGCGCCGAAATCCCTCCGGGGAGTTTAATGGTATTCAGGCGTTTCTGGATGTCCCTCAGGGTCTCCTGCCTCTTTTTTTCCAAGCCCTGCCTGTAGAAGGATTGCTGAAAGCTGAAGCCGACATTAATATTACGCTGGCGGTTTTTCTTTTCAATGGTGGGTGTATTGTGTGTGATGATGAAGGACCCGAGGCGCTCAAGGGGGACAATCCCTCCGCCCTGAAGCGGAATCATGGTGCGTTTGAGTTCCCGAAGTGTCTGCCGCGGCTTTTTCTCACCCCTCGCACGTTTTTCCTCCTCGGTCACCACCCGCACTGTTACCTGTCTTTCCACCCGCCTCGACAGGTCGGATAGGGTGAGCGATGTCCGGATGCCACGCTCCTCGCGTGCCTGGAAAAAGGATTGAAGCGTGGATAAGTCCGCCTTCATGACGAGGAAGAGTTCAAGGTCCGGGATGAACTGCACCTCTGGTGTGCCAAGGGGTGTTGAAATCTCCACGTTGCCGATGTTGGCGTCCTTCTGGAGGAAATCTTTGACCATCTCCGCCCCGCGCTGCATTGCGTCGATATTCTCACCGGTGATGAGGACGGATTCCGGCATTCCATGACTGCCGCCGTAATTGTAATAACTTATGCCCTCCGGCTTGGCTGCAAGGGAGGCGCTCGGGAAGGGCCAGAATCGGAATCCGCTGTTCTTGTCACCGGAGCGGAAATCCTTATACGCAAGGATGAATTCATCCATATACAGCGATTGGTATTTATCCGAGACTTCAAGAGTAATCTCACCACCATCTTTTGTGAATCTGGAGGAGAAGGACTTGAAGACATCGGATTTTTTCATCTCCTGAGCAATCTGACGTTCCTTCTGGAGGAAGAATTGGTCTGTGTCCTTCAGTGTGGAGCTGAGGGGCGGTTTGCCGTAGAGGGTGATAGAGTATGTCTTTTGACTTCTGGAATGTCTCTGGATGACAATCTTGATGCCTGATGCGATTAAGGTCGTCAGGAAGATGATAAGGATGACAAAGAAGAGGCGGATGGGATGGCGCAATGAGCCCTTGGCGCAATAGAGGACAAACTCCTTCAGAAGATTTCGCGGCGGGGCGTCAGTTTTCCGATATGGATTTAATTTGCCTGAGAACGATATAAGGCGGGAAATTCCTGATAAGATGCGGTAATCTTTAGAGGGTTTTTGCTCACCTTGTGGCGGATTTTCCGCATTATCATGCTTCAGGCGGAGCCATTTCCCCGCCTCCATTACCTTTGCGGCAAGCATGGGGACAAGTGTGATTGCCACAAAAAGGCTCGCCAGCATTGGAAAGACAAGCGAGAGCGCCATCTCCTTCATCACCAGCGCTATCATCTCGTCAATGTATAAAAGCGGGATGAATACGACAAGGTTGGTTGCGGTGGAGACCACTATGGCTCGCACGACCTCGCGTGAGCCGAGCCATGCCGCCTCACGCGGCGGGCGCCTGCGCTGGTGGTAGCGATAAACGTTCTCCACCACAACTATGGAATTATCCACAAGTATCCCCACACCTGCGGCAAGTCCCAGAAGTGAAAGGATGTTGATGGACAATCCCGCCGCATACATGGCGTTGAATGTGATAAGGATGGACACAGGGATGGAGATGACCACAACCATGGCGATGCGCCAGTTGCGCACAAAGACCATGAGCACAAAGAGTGAGAGCAGCGCGCCCATGATTGCCAGTTTGGTGATGTTGTGGAGCAGTTTTTCCAGCGCGGCTGCCTCGTCCGAGACGACTGTCAGGTCAAATCCCGCCGGCAGTTCCTTTTTGAGTTCTAAAATCCTCGCCCGCACAAGATTTGCCATGCGGATGGTGTTGCGGTCTTTCTCTTTTGTGATATTGACCCTGATGGCATTTTTCCCGTTGAAGCGGTAGATGCTTTCCGCTTCCTCCGTCTGGCGGGCTGGAGTGACAAGGGTGCCCAGGGGGAAAATCCCCATGTCATCCAGACGGAGATTCAGGAGCTCCTCAATAGTCCCGATTTTAGACTCAATGTGGACATCGTGGGATTTTCGCCCCTCGCTCAGAGGCCCAAGCCAGGTTTTCTCCTGCGAGCCCCGGTTGATGGCGTCCACAAGTTTTCGGACATCCAGCCCATAGGCGGTGAGCTGGTCGCTTTCAGTCTCCAGCATGAAATTGGGGCGCATCTCACCTGCGATATCCACCTGGGCGATTCCATCGATGCTCCTGATTCTACGTCGGATGAGGTCGGCGCAGGTGGAGGTGCGGAATTCTTCTCCCACGGGGACGGAGAGGATGAGTTGCATCAGTTGACCGGCGCTTTCGCTTGTGGAATAGGGGACAACACGGGTCTGGATTTTCTCCCGGCGTCCTGCAGTCCATTTATTCATCCTGTCCTGGAGTTCAATGACGCGGAAGCGCATATCCGTTCCGCGCTCAAAATTGGCATATCCCCAGAAGTAACCGGAGCCAGTTGAGGAATACATGTCCCGGACACCCGGGAGCGAGGCGACCATTTTTTCAATCGCCCGTGTGAGTTCATCATTGGTCTTTTCAGGCGAATAATCACCCTCTGTGAGGCGCGCGGAATAGAACATGGCGGGGAATGTGATATCCGGCAGGCGCTGGACGGGCAGTTCCCGCCATGATATGATGCCAAGGAAGATGAGACCCAGTGAGAACATGAGCGTCAGGACGGGTCGGTTAATTGATATTTTTGTGATATGCATGGCTCACTTTTTTTCCGTTATTCCAATATTAAGTTTCATGGACGGCACGGTTTCCCATGTCTTCATTTTTTCATCCCAGTAGGGTGACATCATTATCCACTGGTCGGGGTCAACCTGCACCTGCATGGGGAGATTTTTGGTAGTTACCTTCCATGTGGCGGTCTCAGACGGTCCCAGCCAGATTTTGTCGTTGATTGGTTCTTTGGAGGTGGAGAGGCGGACCGGCACGGGCATGCGTCCGGTTCCGAGGTTGGCGATATCAATCTCCACGTTGTAGATGGTTTCATCCTCCTTTTCGCCCTCTGACATCCAGGCGCGATATCCTTTGACCCTGTAAGAGGGGAGACCGGCGCCGCTTTTCATCCAGTAATCAAAGAACCAGTCCATCGGGTCGCCGGTGATTTCGCGCACCGCCTCCTGGAGGACTTCAGGTGCAAGGAAGTTTTTGTGGATTTTATTTTTGAAGCGCTGAAGCATTTTGAGCCAGGTGTCATGCCCCAAGACGAGATAAAGCATCTGGAACACAGGAATCTCGTAAGACTCCAGTAATTCTGCGCGCGTTCTTTTTTCCGTTTGCCTTGCTCTCAGGGGGTCGAGGCGCCAGGCGATTGGTTTAAATTCCCTCGGCGCGAACATCTGAGTCATTGAGAGACGGTGATTCAGCCCGCGGACGATATTTGGGTTCATGAAGGAATCAAGGTCCCAGAAAGCATTACCCTGGATACCGGGACCGCGTAAGTCTTTTATGAAGACATTAAACAGTATGTTGTGCTCTATGGTATCAAGGGAAGTGTAAAGCATATCAGACCACCAGGAAGCGTGGGAACCAAATCGAATACAGCGCACCTGCATTTTTCTTGCCTCTCTCAGCTCGGAGGTGTTCACGGTGATTGTGAGCATTCTTTCGGGCGAGATTCCATACATGGTGCAGAACTCTTCGAGGACAGGTTCCGCCAGCTCCATCACCTCCCTGAAGATTTTCTCATTACTTTTCTCCGTGACAAAGCGGATTTTGAGCCGGGGGTTCTTGAGGGTGAAAAATACATCCCGCCCTTCGCCAAAATAGTTGAACTGGACTGAGGATGATACGGTGTTAAGTTCTGCGGGGATATCAAAGACATAGGTTGTCAGGGTATTTCTTCCGCGCCCCGTTTTTTCCACCTTAATGGGTTGGACGGGTGCTTCCACGGGCGGAGTCGAGTATCGGGCGGTGAGGGTGAGGCGGGTATGCCAGAGATATCTTGGAGCGGAGAAGAACCATGATTCTTGAACACCATCTATATCTCTCGGGATTTTGGTTTTCTTTTCGATGAAAAAATAACCTTGGGTGTGGAATTGGCGCATATATTCTTCGGCAATGAGCAGGTTTTTGGGGGTGGAGGTGCGTATCATAAGGTGGTGGGGCGCACCATCAGAGAATGGTTTGAATTCCCTTCCCTCTATAAAGAGTTGTTGGTCTTTCTTGACAAAAGGAGTCCGATGCCCTTCCAGCAAGATTTCGTCAACGGTCTGGTTCCATCGGCTGTAAGCGCTTAGAATTGCAAGCGTGCCGCTTGTGTTGGCATTGCAGGTGAAGGTGAGGTCGGAGGTGAGGGACTCCGGCGTCCAAACCTGGTCATCGCGGAGGATTTTGATGGGGAGGATGAGGCGTTGCGGGATGTTCGCCGCCTCATAGCGTTTTTGGTCGACGGGAGCGGAGCCATTTGCCGCCGCCCTTTTTTGCACCTCGCGGGAGGCAAAATAGTTCTGCCAGTGAGGACGCGCAAGGGGCAAGCCCGTCTTGGCAATAATCAGAACGGCAAGGGTGATGAGGAAGGCATGGCTTCGCCACGTGATATGGGGGTCAATCTTGAGGTCTGCCGCCATCTTTACGAAGGTTGGGGCATGATACCAGTGGCGCCCGTATGTGCCCAGCACCCTGCGCTGGGGCTCCGTCCGCCGCAGGTGATAGCAGGAAAGGACAAGAAAGACATTGCAGTAGATAAATGAGAGTAAGAGATTGAACCAGTCACCCTTTCGTGTGAACACAATCCGTGGGCTAACTTCCATAGTCTGGAACTTTGCCCAGTAGTTTTTGGAGAACTGAGAGACAAGGGGGACAAAATTATGGTATGCTCTATCCGGCGTATGGATATTCAGAAGATGACTGTTCGCCAGAACTCCCATGCCGGCAAATATGAACCCCAGGATGATAAGCGCCATGAGGTTATTCTTGAAGCAGGTCCGTATCCAGATGGTGATGGAGAGAACGCTGATGAGACCCGGGACGAAGTAGAAGAGGAGGGTATAAAGGATGAACGCGGCGGGGAAATCTATATCATATTGCAGGCTGAGGAGGAAACCTGCGGGGAAGAAGTAAAGAAAGGCAAGAATCATAAGGGATAAAAAGGCGGCGACCATCTGTCCGAGGGCGAGAAAATATGTGGTAATGGGGCGGGTCATGAGGATTGGATGCATCCCTGTCTTGCGGATGCGTCCCATGGAGAAAAGTCCCGCCATGATTGCCACCAGCCAGTAAAAAATCGCCATATCGAAGCTTAAAAAGCTGTAGGTAGGGCGGATTTCCTGTTGTTGGAGACCGCCCTGATATATGGCGAAGTTGAAGAAGAATGCGAGGACGCATAATCCCTTGAAGCGGAAGGATTTGACCTGCATCAGGAATTCGTAGTAAATTATGGAGAGCAGTTTGCGCATGGACGCCGACCTGTCCGTAGTTAATGAGGTTTTTTACCGCCCGAAAATCTTAGTCTCTTAACAAAAGCAATGCCATCCTCAACAATGAGATACAGCGCCGGCATAATCCAGAGGGTGAGAAGAGTGGAGGAGGTGAGCCCCCCGATGACGGCGATTGCCATGGGACGGCGGAGCTCGGCGCCCTGACCGAATCCCATGGCGAGAGGCACCAGGGCAATGATAGTGGTCAGTGAGGTCATGAGAATCGGTCTGAGCCTCTGCCTCCCCGCCAGCACCACAGCATCGAAGACGGACGCACCGGCGCCTCCCATGTCCCTTATCTGTTGGATGCGGTCCAGAAGGACAATGGCATTGTTCACCACGATGCCTGTCAGCATCACGATACCGATATAACCCATCAGGTTCAGCGAGATGCCGGTCATTAGGAATGATGCCACGACGCCGGCGCCCGCTAACGGCACGGAAAGCATGATGGTCAGCGGGTGGATGATGGATTCGAGGATGGCGGCGATGACCATATAAACAAGGACTATGGCGATGATGAGTGCGAAGAAGAGATTATCAAACGACTCGCGTCGGCGCACTTCCTCGCCGCTCATATTCCAGCTTGCGCCGCTTTGCCGCCAGGGCATGGAATCAAGCGCATGCCTCACACGCTTGACGGCTTCCTGGTAGCTTGTGCCATCGAGGTCTGCCATGGCGATGAGTGTCCGTTCCTGATTCACGCGCATGATTTCCCGCACGCCGCGTTCCTTTTTCAGCGTGGCGAGGTTTTTCAATTTTTCGCGTCCGCCCTGTGGCGAGATGATTTCCAGATTTAAAAGCCCCTCAAGTCCCTCGCGTTCCGAGCGGGGATTTTTGACAAGGATGCCCATCTCCCCCTGGTCAAGTTTCACCTGTTCGGAGCGTTCCCCGCGCAGATAAGCCTGAATCTGGGCGGAGAGGTCAGAGACCTTATACTGTCCGCGGAGGAG